>VFQM010000828.1_pt1 | contig 30832 bp, 25 predicted proteins | sample 3512391 | NCBI WGS metagenome assembly VFQM01 (sample SAMN10412369, study PRJNA504923) | tailings metagenome | isolation source: Replicate 1 from Balatoc abandoned mine | place: Philippines
CCTGATCTCCGAGGCCGAGGCTGCGCTCTACCGCTCGCGGCTGCGCGATCCGGCCGGGGTGAACGTGCAGGTGATCGGCAACGGCATTGACGCAGGCCTGTTCGATCCGGCGGCGGTTCGTCCCCATCCGGTGCTGGCAGGGCAGCCCGGGCCGCATTTCGTCTTCACCGGCCAGATGGACTACCGCCCCAACGAGCAGGCGGCGCTGTGGGTGATCGAGGCGCTGCTGCCGCACCTGCGCCAGCGTTTCCCCGATGCGCTGTTCCATGTCGTCGGACGCAATCCGACTGCGAAGCTCATGGCGCATCACGGCGAGCCGGGTGTGCAGGTATGGGGCGAGGTGCCCGATGTGCGCCCCTTCATTGCGGCCGCCAACGCCGTGCTCGCCCCGCTGCTGATCGGGCGCGGCGTGCAGAACAAGGTGCTCGAAGCGATGGCGATGGCCAAGCCCGTGGTGCTCACGCCCGAGGCGGCAACGGGCATTGCGGCGCTCGACGGCGAACACTGGCTGGTGAGCCCGCCCGATCCGCAGATCATGGCAGGGCGGATCGAAGCCCTGCTGGCCGACCCGCAGGCACCGGCGCGCACCGGCGCTGCGGCGCGTCGCTTCGTGCTCGATCATCATGGCTGGGAAGCGATGCTGGCACCGCTTGGCGGTCTGGTCGGCCGGGACGCAGAGCGCGTGCGCCATGCCGCCTGAGCCTGCCGCACTCGGCTTCTCTGAAACCGCGCCGGTTTCGCGCATTCCTGTCGCATGGCGCAGCGCATTGGCGGCGCTGGCGGCGGCGGCGTCCGCTCTGGTCGCAGCCACGGTGCCAAGCTGGGGCGAGATGCTGCACCAGTGGTGGAACATCGACACCTACAACCACCTGTTGCTGGTGCCCTTCATCATGGGCTGGCTGGTAATGCTAAAGTCGGGCGAGCTGGCGACAATCGCGCCGCGTCCCTTCGCGCCGGGTCTGCTGCTGGTCGCCGCCGCGCTGAGCCTGTGGTGGGCGGGGCAGGCGAGCGGGATCAACCTCGTCGCCCATGCCGGAGCGGTGGGCGCGCTGCAGGCGGCGGTGGTGAGCGTGCTCGGCCTGCGTGCGGCGCTGTTGCTGGCCCTGCCGCTTGCCCTTGCCGCCTTCCTCGTGCCCTTCGGCGACGAGATCATCGCGCCGCTGCAATTCATCACCGCCGACATCGCCATCGCGCTCACGCACTGGAGCGGGGTCGAGGCGAATATCGCGGGGATCCACATCCACACGCCAGCAGGCCTGTTCATCGTCGCCGAGGCCTGCTCGGGGGTGAAGTTCCTGATCGCGATGGTGACGCTCGGCGTGCTGGTGTGCTTCACCCGGTTCGACAGCTGGTCGCGCCGCGCGGTGTTCATGGCGGCCTGCATCATCGTGCCGATCCTCGCCAACGGGGCGCGCGCATGGGCGACGATCTATGTCGCGCAGTTCATCGGGGCCGAGCGTGCGACCGGGTTCGACCATATCGTCTATGGCTGGATCTTCTTCGCCATCGCCGTGGCGATGCTGCTGGGCGGGGCATGGCGCTTCTTCGAGCGCGAGCCGGAGGATTATGGCTGGAGAGCCGATGATCTGGCCCGCGTCAGGTGGCTTGCACGCGCCGAGGGTGGCAGCATCGCGCCGACCGGGGCTGCGCTTGCGGTGATTGCCCTTGCCGCGATTGCCGCACTGGCCGCGCTGCTCTAGGCGGCAAGACCATGTGCGGGATTGCCGGGATCTTCCATGCCGAAACCCCCAAGCCGGTCGATCCGTCACGGGTCGAGCGGATGTGTGATGCGCTCGCGCACCGGGGGCCTGACGGGGCGGGGGTGTGGACCGATCACGGGGTCGGCCTCGGCCATCGTCGCCTGTCGATCATCGACCTCGCCGGATCGCCGCAGCCGATGCATTCGGCCGATGGCCGCGCAGTGATCGTCTTCAACGGCGAGATCTACAACTTCCGCGAATTGCGCCGCGAGCTGGAGCAGGCGGGTTTCACGTTCCGCACCTCGGGCGACACCGAGGTGATCCTCGCCGCCTGGCGGCGCTGGGGCGTGGATTGCCTCAAGCGGCTTGACGGGATGTTCGCCTTTGCGATCTTTGACCGTGACAAGCGCCAGCTGTTTCTCGCCCGCGACCGGTTCGGGGTGAAACCGCTGTTCATCGCGCACCTTTCGGACGGGTCGATTGCCTTTGCTTCCGAGCTCAAGGGCCTTCTTGCGCACCCGCTGCTGCGCCGCCGCGTGAACCCGCAGGCAATCGAGGCCTATATGGCCTGGGGCTATGTGCCGGACAGCCATTCCATGCTGGCCGGTGTCGAGAAGCTTGCCGCGGGGCATTTCTGGCTGCTGGAGCAGGGCAAGGCCCCGGGCCGTCCGCAACGCTGGTGGGACATCGACTTCACCGAGCGCGCGAAAGGCAGCGAGGCGGATCTCTCCGCGCAGCTGGTCCACCTGCTGCGCGAGGGCGTGCGCTCGCGGATGGTGGCCGATGTGCCGCTGGGCGCGTTCCTGTCGGGCGGGGTGGATAGCTCGGGCGTGGTCGCGCTGATGAGCGAGGCGAGCGCGCAGCCGGTGCAGACCTGCTCGATCGGTTTCGATGTCGCCGCCTATGACGAGACGAATTACGCCCGACAGGTCGCCGCCAAATTCGGTACCGACCATGCCGAGCGCATCGTCGCCACCGACGATTTCGCTGCCATCGACACGCTTGCGGCAATGTTCGACGAGCCTTTCGCTGACGCCTCCGCCCTGCCGACATGGCGCGTGTGCCAGCTGGCGCGCGAGCGGGTGACGGTGGCACTCTCGGGAGACGGGGCGGACGAGGCTTTTGCTGGTTACCGCCGTCAGGTGTTCCATCATCACGAGGAGCGCGCGCGCTCGGTGCTGCCTGCTGGCCTGCGCGCGCCCCTGTTCGGCGCGCTGGGCCGGGCCTGGCCCAAGGCCGACTGGGCGCCGCGTCCCTTGCGCGCCAAGGCGACGTTGCTTGCCCTGGCGGAGAGCGGCGAGGAGGGCTATGCGCGCGGGCTGTCGGTCACGCTGCCCGGGGCGCGGGCTGCGCTCTATTCGGACGCCTTTACCGCCAGCCTCGACGGCTTCCGCGCCGAGGACGAGCTGATTGCCCTGATGCGCGCCGCGCCGGGCCGATCGGGCCTCGACCGCGCGCAATATGCCGATCTCACCTTCTGGATGCCCGGTGACATCCTCACCAAGGTCGACCGCACCAGCATGGCGGTAAGCCTCGAAGCACGCGAGCCGCTGCTCGATCACCGCCTGGTGGAGTTTGCCGCGCGCCTTCCCGAGGGGATGCGGGTGCGCGGATCGGTGGGCAAGCATCTGCTCAAGAAGACGCTCGAACGCTATCTGCCCCGCGACATCCTCTACCGTCCCAAGCAGGGCTTCGTCACGCCGATCGCGGAATGGCTGAGGGGGCCGCTGGCGGGCGCGGCGCGGGGGATTGCGAGCAGCGGGCTGGCGCAGACCGGATTCTTCGATGCCACGGCCATCAGCGCCATGGCGGAAGCCCACATCGCCGGCCGCGCCGACCATTCGCGCACGCTCTGGCAATTGCTGATGCTGGAGAAGTCGCTCGGCCAGCTCGGGGTTTCGGCCTAGCCCTCCGCCCCGTGGCCGAGCGCCATGTAGGCGTCGGACTGCATCTCGTTCAGCCGGCTGACGGTGCGCTCGAATTCGAAGGCACCGTCGCCCGCCTGATAGAGTTCCTCCGGTGCGGCGGCGGCGGTCACGAACAGCTTCACGCGGTGCTCGTAGAGCGCGTCGATCAGCTTGGTGAAGCGGATCGCCTCGTTGCGGTTCTCCGGCCCCATCTTCGGAATTCCGACCAGAATCACCGTGTGATAGGCCTGCGCGATGGCCAGGTAATCGGCGGCGCCGCGGTTCTCGCCGCACAGCTTCCGGAAGCTGAACACGCCCACGCCCTTCAGGCTCTTGGGCACATGCAGCGTGCGTCCGCCGCCGAGGTCAAGTTCGCCCGAGGGGACGTGGGCGGCGTCCTCGGGTTCGAAGTCGGTCAGGCGGAAGAAGGCTTCGCGCACCTGCGCCGTCGCCGCATCGCCGATCGGGGCGTGCCACATGGCCAGCCCGCCGATACGGTCGAGCCGGTAGTCGGTCGGGCCGTTCAAACTCAGCACATCCATCCGCGCCTCGACCAGATCGATGAAGGGCAGGAACAGCGAACGGTTCAATCCGTCCTTGTAGAGATCGCGCGGAGGCCGGTTGGAGGTGGTGACGATCACCGTGCCCGCGCCCATGAGCGCGGTGAAGAAGCGGCCCATGATCGCCGCGTCCGCGGTGTTGGTGACCACCATCTCGTCAAAGGCAAGGCACTTGAGGCCTGCTGCCATGTCCAGCGCGACCGCGATCAGCGGGTCGGGTCGCTGCGCCTTGCGCGCCTCGGCGATCCGGCGGTCGACTTCGAGCATGAAGGCGTGGAAGTGCACGCGGCGCTTGGCGGCGACGCCCAGGGTCTCGACGAACAGGTCCATCAGCATCGACTTGCCGCGCCCGACACCGCCCCAGATGTAGAGCCCGCGCGGGGGCGGGGCGGGTTGCTTTCCGAAGAGCTTGCCGATCAGGCCGGAGGCGGGCGGGGGTGCTTCCAGCTCGCGCTGCAGCCTATCGAGCCGCTCGGCCGCCGTGCGCTGGTCGGGGTCGGCGCGCAGCTCGCCGCTGGCGATCAGGGCGTCGTAGCGGGCGAGGAGGCCTGCCACACGTGCCTCAGCCGCGCGGGAGCATCTTGCGGACGATGCCCGAGAAGCTGGCGACCGTGTCGTCGTCCTGCACCACGAGGCCGCGGATGAATACCAGCTTGCCGGTCTCGCGCACGATCTCGGTCACCGCATCGAGCGGGCGTTTGACATCGCCGCCGCCGACGAACTGCGTCGACAGCTCCAGCGTCACCGAGGGCCCGGCGTTGCCGGTGCCGATGCGGTGCATGGTCACGAACAGCGCGATGTCGATCAGCGCCAGCGTCACCGCGCCGTGGATCACGCCTTGCAGGTTCATGTGCCTGCGTTCGGGGAACATGCGCAGGCGCGCTTTCCCGTCGGCATCGACCCGGGTGATGAGCTTGCCCATCACCGCGCCGTTGAACAGCGTTTCGTCCTTGAGATTCCAGTGATGCCAGCCCGGATTGTCCGGGTCCGGCCCGTGTTCGAAGACGTCGTCCTTGAAACTCACCGGATCAGATCGCGCGCTCGGCCATCATCTTCTTGGTCTCGGCGATCGCCTTGGCCGGCGAGAGGCCCTTGGGGCACACGTTCGCGCAGTTCATGATGGTGTGGCAGCGGTAGAGGCGGAACGGATCTTCCAGATCGTCGAGCCGCTCGCCGGTCATCTCGTCGCGGCTGTCGGCCAGCCAGCGATAGGCCTGCAGCAGGATCGCCGGGCCGAGGAACTTGTCGGAGTTCCACCAGTAGCTCGGGCAGCTCGTCGAGCAGCAGGCGCACAGGATGCACTCATACAGGCCATCGAGCTTCTCGCGCTGTTCGGGCGATTGCAGCCGCTCCTTGCCGCTCGGCGTCGGGCTGACGGTCTGCAGCCACGGGCGGATGCTGGCATACTGGGCGTAGAAATGGGTGAAGTCGGGCACGAGGTCCTTGATCACGTCCATGTGGGGAAGGGGCGTGATGCGGATTTCGCCTTTCAGGTCCTCGATCGCGGTGGTGCAGGCGAGGCCGTTCTTGCCGTTCATGTTCATCGAGCACGAACCGCAGATGCCCTCGCGGCACGAGCGGCGGAAGGTCAGCGTGGGGTCGATCTCGTTCTTGATCTTGAACAGGGCGTCGAGCACCATCGGCCCGCATTCGTCGAGGTTGATCTCGAACTTGTCGTAGCGCGGGTTCTGGCCGCTATCGGGATCGTAGCGGTAGATCTTGAACGACTTCACGCGCCCGCCAGACGCCTTGTGCGTCTTGCCGTTCGCATTGATCTTCGAATTCTTGGGCAGAGTGAAGGTCGCCATTACATGATCCCGCGTTGCAATTTGCACCCTATCTAACGCCATTGTCCGGCCACGCAAGCGGGCGGTGCCTCGCAATTCTTGCATGGTTTCGCACAGCCGTTGCCCCGCGCTCAGCAACCGCTGTTGGAGACACATGAGACACTGTCCAGAAGCAGAAAGTCCGCCTGCGCGTACAAGTGGCCGGCGCGCGCTGTCGCAAGGGTGAAAAAATCGCGGAACCTGCGGACCATGCGGGCACTTTAGGTGGCATGGATGATGTAGGACAGAGCGCTCCACGCATGCCCCGCACGGCCTGCGTGTTCGGCGCGTCGGGCGGAATCGGCCGGGCGCTGTGCGAAGGACTGGCGGCGGCGGGTTGTGTGCGCATTTATGCCGGATCGCGCCGGGGTGAGGAGCCCGACGGCACCGTTTTCAGCCCCTTCGCCTTCGATCTTGCCGACGAGGCGACTATCGCCGCCGCCGCCCACGCGATGCGCGATGATCCGCCCGAGTGGGTGATCGTGGCGACCGGCGTTCTCACTCTTCCGGACGGCACCGGGCCGGAGCGGACCTACAAGCGGCTCGATCCGGCGACGATGGCGCAGGTCTTCGCGCTCAACACCATCGGCCCCGCGCTGATCGCCAAGCATGTGCTGCCGCTCATGCCGCGCGACAGGCGCTTCGTGTTCGCGGCGCTCTCGGCAAGGGTCGGCTCGATTTCGGACAACCGGCTCGGCGGGTGGCATTCCTACCGGGCGAGCAAGGCGGCGCTCAACATGCTGCTCAGGAACTTCGCGCTGGAAATGGCGCGCACCCATCCACTGGGCGTGGTGGCGGGGCTGCATCCGGGGACGGTGGATTCGGCGCTCTCGCAGCCGTTCCAGTCGGGTCTTGCGCAAGGCCAGCTGACCGCGCCCGACAGGGCTGCGGCCAACCTGATCGGCGTGCTGGCAGGGCTTGGCCCCGAGCAATCCGGGCGGGTGTTCGATTTCCGCGGGGAAGAAGTCCCGGCCTAATCGAAGATGCCGACCGCGAGTTCGGCCCAGACCAGCAGGAAGGCGAGCACCGCCGCGACGAGGCCGAGCGACAGCCCGGCGCTGCTGCGCAGCAGCCGGGGAATCAGGAGCAGCGCCCCGCCGAGCACCGCAATCATGACCGCCCATAGCGCGAAATCGGCTGCGTCCCAGTTGAACTCCGCGCTCACGAGGCTGCCGACCACCGGAAAGGCTGCCAGCGCCCCTACCAGCGCTAGGCTTGTCCAGCGATATTGCCTGCGCGCGGCTGCGGGCGCCAGCATCAGCCCAGCAGCCCGTGGCGCGACAGGCTTTCCGCCAGCAGCGTCTCGATCAGTTCAGGGTGGCTCCACCCCGCCAGCGCCGCCGCGCGGCCGAACACCTTCTGCGACCACAGGTTGCAGTTGAGGTTCAATTCAAGGAAGGTGATCTCGCCGGTCTCCTCGTTCACGCGGAACTCCCAGCGGCCGTAATCGAACGGGCGATATTCCTGCATCGCGGCCTTGGTATATTCGGTGATCCTGGCGATCATCTCGGCGTTTTCGAACGGGTCGAGCGAGTATTTCTGGCTGCGGTCCACCAGATCGCGCTTTTCCTGATAGGTGCGCAAGTGTGACGGGTCAGCCTGACGGAAGATCATCATCGGCAGGATCACCGGCTCGCCGTTGATCGTCACCACCGGCACTTCGACATCGCTACCGTCGATGAAGGGTTCGACCAGCGCGTCATGGCCGAGTTCGTGGACACCGTGGATCGCTTTCTCGACGCTCGGCCAGTCGGTTGCGTCCATCACGCCCCAGCTCGCGGAGGAATTGTTGGGCTTGACCACGAAGCGGCTGCCTGCCGGGCACTTGGCCGGATCGATCGGCGCGCCGCGGCGGTAGATCGCCCAGGGCGCGGTCGGCACGCCGGCATCGCGCACGGCGCGCTTGGCGAGATGCTTGTCATCCGACAGCCCGCGCAGGATCGGGCTTGCCCCGAGATAGGGGATCCCTGCACGCTCGCACAGCAGCGGGCAGAGCATTTCGGAATTGAAGAAGCCGGCGCGGTTGAGCAGCGGGAAGACGAAATCGACCTCCGGCTTGTCGAACAGCACCTCGAACCTGTTTTCCACGCGCAGGTTGAGGCCGAGGCCCTTCAGCGTCTCGCGCATTTCGACATGGTAGGTGGCGTGATTGCCGTCCTCGGCGCTGCCGGACCCGTCCCACAGCGCGTTCTTGGCGATGAACATGATCTTGAGGCGCTGCCTGGCTTCCTCGGGAATGCGGAGCGGCGCGGGGTAGCTGGTCATGGAGCGTCAGGCCTTCTAGTGGGAAGCGGCGCATTTAGTGCGCAGGGGTCAGGTGCGCCAGATGCATTTTGCGGTTTTATTGGGACAGCGCTTTCTCTAGAGCGCGCGGGCCTCCGTCATTTGGCCGCTTGAAAGGTTGCCCCGGTGCCCCCTCTGAACCGCCCGCTTGCCGGGATCGAGCCTTCCGAAGATGCCCTCGCGCTGGTTGCGGCGCTGGCAAGCGGGGGCGATGCGCGGATCACGCTGGATCCGGCAACCGGGCTCAACCGCTATCTTTCCGCACCCCATCCGCGCGACGTGCTGGCCTATTCGTCCTCGACCGTGAGCGATATTTCCGCCGATGCCTTTGCACACCTGCTGGAGCGGGGCGGGGCCGGGGCGGGCGCGGCCTATGATGCGCGGCTCGAAGCCTTGCGCGGCCGTATCCGCGCGGCCTATGGTATTGGCGCAGATACCGAAATCGTCTTCGCGCCATCCGGCACCGATCTCGAATATGTCGCGCTGGCGCTGGCGCTGGGGCAGAGCGCGCAGGGCATCCACAACGTGCTGCTGGGCGCCGACGAGACCGGATCGGGCTGCATCCATTCCGCTCACGGACGCTTCTTCGCGAACGAGACCGCGCTGACTGGCGGGGTGGCTCCGGGCGAGGCGGTGGCCGGCATGGGCGCAATCACGCTGGTCGATGTGCCGGTGCGCTGCCCCGACGGGGTGGCGCGCACCAGCGCCGAAATCGCCGCCGGCATGGCGCAGGAGATCGCCGCCGCACGCGATCTGGGCAAGCACAGCGTGGTGCACTGCGTGCATGGTTCCAAGACCGGCCTTGTCCTGCCTGCACTCGCCGATCTCGACGCGCTGATGGCACGGTTCGGCAATGCCGCGACCTTCGTGGTCGACGCCTGTCAGGCGCGCATCACCAGCGCGGCGATCGCCGACTACCTCGCGCGCGGGGTGATCGTGCTGATGACCGGTTCCAAGTTCGTCGGCGCGCCGCCGTTCAATGGCTGGGCGCTTGTGCCCGCCGCACTCGCCGCCCGCGCGGCGCCGCTGCCGCACGGCTTCGCGCAGATCTTCCGCCGCGCCGAATGGCCCGCCGGTTGGCCCGGAGCGCAGATGCTGGAGGACAGCGCCAATCCCGCGCTGGCGCTGCGACTGGAAGCGGCGCTGTTCGAGATCGAGCGGTTCCAGGCGATCCCCATGGCGCGGATCGGGGCGATGATCGCTGCCTTCGAGGCGGCTCTGGAGGCCCATTTGCTCGGCCCCCTCGGACTTGCCCGCGTCACGCCGGGCAGCGGCGAGGCGGGCGGCAGTCCGATCGAGATGCGCACGCTGGCGACGCTCGATCTGTCGGGCCTGCCGGGGCTGGAAAGCTTCGATGCGGCGCAGGCGGCGCACAAGGCGATGGCGATGGACGGCATAAGGCTCGGCCAGCCGGTCAAGTGCGTGCGGGTGGACGGTGGCTGGGGCGGCACCATGCGCGTCGGCCTGTCGATGCCCCAGATCGCGGGGTGGAATGCCCTCTCCGCCGAGGCGCTGGCGGCGGAACTGGCGGCGGACATGGCCCGCATTGCCGGGGGCCTTGCCGCGGCGGCACAGCGCCAGACCGGCTGATCCTGCTTTCCCTGATGGCAATAGCGGCTACAACAGGCTGAGGGTCACGGGGGAAGGAACAGGCGGATGGGCCTCAAGGGCTGGTACGAAGCGAACATCATGCCGAAGCTGATCACCTGCGCCTGTTCGCAGGGTCAGGTGATGAAGCGCCGCAGCGCGGTGGTGCCGCTCGCCCGCGGCGACGTGTTCGAACTGGGCTGCGGCGGCGGGATCAACCACGAATTCTACGATCCGGCCGCGATCACCTCCTATGCCGGGATCGATCCGCATGAAGGCCTGCTCAATGCCACCCGCGCGGCGGCGCAGCACAAGGGCTGGGCGGCAGACCTGAGGCAAGGGCGGGGCGAGGCGATCCCTTTCGGCGATGCCAGCTTCGACTGCGTGGTCTGCACCTTCACCTTGTGTTCGGTCGATGACCCCGGGCAGGTGATGGGCGAACTGCGCCGCATCCTGCGCCCCGGCGGGCAGATGCTGTTCCTCGAACATGGCCGCGCCCCCGATGCCGGTGTACGCGGGTGGCAGGAGCGGATCGAGCCCGTGTGGAAGCGGCTTGCCGGAGGCTGCCACCTCAGCCGCCCGATCGCCAGCGCGCTGGAGGGCGCGGGCTTTGCGGTCGACAGGCTGGGCGAGGGCTATACCCCCAAGGCACCACGCTTTGCCGGTTGGATGGAGTGGGGCGTCGCCCGCAAACCGGCATAGCGAGGGGCCGGAATAGCAAAGGGCGGGAGAGGTTGCCCGCTCCCGCCCCTGCCAGGTCTTTGCCTTGGAGCGTCTTACTCGCCGAAAGTGCGGCTCCACCAGCCCTTGCGCGGCTTGGCCTCGCCATTGTCCGGAGCCGGCTCTGCGGGGGCCTCGGTTTCCGGCTCGGGCCGGGGTTCGGCAACCTCGGCGGTTTCCACCGGTTCCGGATCAGCGACCTTGGCCTTGCGCGGGGCCCGCTTGCGCTTGGGCTTTTCCTCCGCTGCCGGGGCTTCCTCGGCAATGTCGGAGGGCGCTTCTGCTGCCGGAGCGGCTTCGACAGCGACCTCGGCTTCCGGCTCGGCGACCTTGGGCTTGCGCGGGGCGCGTTTGCGCTTGGGCTTTTCGGCCGGGGCTTCCTCGGCAGCTTCGGCAGCGGGTGCTTCGGCGGTTTCAGCGTCGGGGGCGGATGCGGCTTCGCTCACATCAGCATCCGCGCCTTCGTCACCGGCATCCTCGGCACTTTCGGCATCCTGTGCCTCGTCACCACCGGCTTCGCCGTCACCGCGACGCTTGCGACCGCGACCACCGCGACGGCGGCGCTTCTTCGGGCGGGCTTCGCCATCGTCTGACGCTTCGGGAGCGGTAGCCTCGCCACTGTCCTCGCCTTCGCTGTCGCCTTCGGCTTCGCCGTTGTCGTCGCGGGCTTCGCCCTCCTCGCCTTCCTCGCGATCACGGTTGCGACCGCGACCTCCCCGGCGGCGACGACGCTTCTTGCGGCGGGCGCCATCCTCGTCGCTCTCGCCAGTGTCGCGGCGTTCGCGGCGCTGGCGCGGTTCGCGCTCGGCTTCCTCTTCCTCGAAGGCCTCTTCTTCCTCGTAGGATTCCTCGTCCTCGTCGATGATCGGATCGAAGCGCGGCGCCTGCGCCGGGCGCGGGCCGCTGCTCGAAACGTGCATCTTCGCGCCTTCGTCCTCGCCTTCGGGCACGACTTCGACGCTCACGCCGTAGCGCTGTTCGATCTCGACAAGGTCGGCGCGCTTTTCGTTGAGGAGGTAGATCGCCGCTTCGGTGCTGGCCGCCAGACGGATCTGGGTGCCCTTGCCCTTGGCCGCTTCGTCCTCGATCAGACGCAGTGCGGAAAGGCCCGCCGAGGAGGCGGTGCGGACCAGGCCGGTGCCGTCGCAATGCGGGCAGGGACGGGTGGTCGCTTCAAGCACGCCGGTGCGCAGGCGCTGGCGGCTCATTTCCATCAGCCCGAACGAGCTGATGCGGCCGATCTGGATGCGCGCGCGATCGTTCTTGAGCGCGTCCTTCATCGCCTTTTCGACCTTACGGACGTTGGAGGAATACTCCATGTCGATGAAGTCGATGACGACGAGGCCCGCCATGTCGCGCAGGCGCAGCTGACGGGCGATTTCGCGCGCCGCCTCGAGGTTGGTGTGGAGCGCCGTCTGCTCGATATTGTGTTCCTTGGTCGAGCGGCCGGAGTTGATGTCGATCGAGACCAGCGCCTCGGTCGGGTTGATGATGAGATAGCCGCCGCTCTTGAGCTGCACCATCGGATCATACATCGCGCGCAGCTGGTCTTCCGCGCCATAGCGCTGGAACAGCGGCACCGGATCGGAATAGGCCTTCACCCGCCGCGCGTGGCTGGGCATCAGCAGCTTCATGAAGGCCTTGGCCGACTTGTAGCCGTCCTCGCCCTCGACGACGACTTCCTCGATTTCCTTGTTGTAGATGTCGCGGATCGCGCGCTTGATCAGGTCGCTGTCCGAATGGATCAGCGCGGGCGCGACCGAAGCGAGGGTCTTCTCGCGGATCTCGTCCCACACGCGGGCGAGGTAATCGAAGTCGCGCTTGATCTCGGGCTTGGTGCGGCTCATGCCGGCGGTGCGCACGATCAGACCCATGCTGCGCGGTAGCTTGAGGTCCGATACCATCTCCTTCAGGCGCTTGCGATCGCTGGTCGAGCTGATCTTGCGGCTGATGCCGCCGCCGCTGGAGGAATTGGGCATCAGCACGGTGTAGCGACCGGCAAGGCTGAGATAGGTGGTGAGCGCCGCGCCCTTGTTGCCGCGCTCTTCCTTGACGACCTGCACCAGCAGCACCTGGCGGCGCTGGATCACGTCCTGGATCTTGTAGCGGCGACGCAGCGCCATGCGCTTGGCGCGCACTTCGTCGACCTGCTTGGCGCGGCTGCGGCCCTTGTCGCTGCCGCTGCCCTTGCCCTGACGGCGACGGCCCCGACGGCCGCGACCGCGTTCCTCTTCGCCCTCGTTCTCGCCGGTTTCCGCCTCGCCGTTCTCGTCGTCGCCGTTCTCGTCGTCGCTCTCGTCGGAGCTGCCGTCCTCGATGGTGGCGACATCGTCCTTGTCCGAGGTGTCGACTTCCTCGACCCCGTTTTCGGCAAAGTCTTCAGCCAGCGCCTCGCCGCTGTCGTCCTCGGCGTCGTATTCCTCGCCAGGGGAGATGCCTTCTTCCTCCTCCTCGGCGCGCAGACGCTCTTCTTCCTCGGCGGCCTCGGCCTCCTCGGCGAGCAGCGCGTCGCGGTCGGCCTTGGGGATCTGGTAATAGTCGGGATGGATTTCGCTGAAGGCGAGGAAACCGTGACGGTTGCCGCCGAAATCAACAAAAGCCGCCTGCAGCGAAGGTTCGACCCGGGTTACCTTGGCGAGGTAGATATTGCCCTTGATCTGCTTGTGTTCGGCAGATTCGAAATCGAATTCCTCAATCCGGTTGCCTTGCAGAACCGCCACCCGGGTTTCTTCCGGGTGGCGCGCATCGATAAGCATGCGCGTTGCCATTGAATGTTCTCCATGCGTCCGGCCTTGCCCGCGATGGGGCTGTAAGGGGACGCCAATTGTGTGATGATCCGGACTGCCCGATGGGCGTGCCGGAAGGGATTGTCGCACCGCGTCCGGAACGGACGGACAGTGCGAAGCTCGTGTCTGCAACGGCAAGACTGCGGCCGAACGCCGCGCTTCGGCCCGCGACAACACAGGCGGCCAAAGCGCGCACTGAGCTGGATTGCGGGGAAAAGCGTCTTGTCACTGCATCAACCTGTGCTGGAACCGGGAACCGTGAAAGAGAGGGAGCCCGGCACGAGAGGCGGGCTGCAGGGTGCCGGGGCACCAGTTGCGACCTCTCTGGCAACACTGCTAGCACCGTGGGATAAACCCCGCAACTCTATTGCGTTGAAGACCGGCAAGAACGTAAGCCGGAGCGGACATGAGCTTTCGCACCCTGCTGCTGATCGTGCTGCTGGTTCCCGCTGCCGTGCTCGGCGGAGCGGCGGCGCTGGGCGTGCGGATCCCGGTGCCGGTCTGGGGCCGCGATTACGTGCTTCGCTTTCCGCTCGAGGAAGGCGCGATCCCGCTCGATCTGCCCGAGATTGCCGGCCCTGCCGACGACAGCCTGCCGCTGGTGGTGATCGATGCCGGGCACGGCGGGCGTGATCCGGGCGCGATCGGCACGGATGCCGAAGGGTTGCGGGTGCAGGAAAAGGACATCACGCTGGCGCTGGCGCGGGCGCTGCGGGCGGAACTGCTGCAATCGGGACGCATCCGCGTGGCGCTGACCCGCGATGACGACCGCATCCTGCCGCTCGCCCACCGGCCCGAGATCGCCCGCCAGCTCGAGGCCGATCTGTTCGTCTCGATCCACGCGGATTCGGCCGGCACCCGCGAAAATATCAGCGGGGCAAGCATTTACACCCTTTCGCAGCAGGCCTCGAGCGAGGCCGCGGCCCGCTTTGCCGCACGCGAGAATGATGCCGATCGTGTCAACGGCATCCCCATCGAGGGCCAGAGCGAAGCGGTCAGCGCGATCCTTGTCGGGCTCTCGCAGCAGCGCACTCTGGAGGCGGCGATGGAGTTTGCCGGTCTTGTGGTGCGCGAGGGCGGCGAGGAGCTCGCCTTCGTGCCGGAACCGCGCCGCGCGGCCGCGCTCGCGGTGCTGCGCGCGCCCGACGTGCCCTCGGTGCTGTTCGAAAGCGGCTTCGTCACCAACCGGCTCGACCGCGCACGACTGACGACACCGGAGGGGCAGGCGCGATATGCCGCCGTGCTGGCACGCGCGGTCCGGGTCTATTTCGCGCGCCGTGCGGATGTCGCGACAGGCGGGGAATAGGCATGCAAAGCGGCTAGCTTTCGGCAAGTCCCGCGTGCTAGTTGCGCCCCCGCCAATGACCGAGCCGACCGCCGCCTCCAGCCCGCAATCGACCTGGGCCTACCTTCGCTACCGCGTCAACCGCGATGTCCGCGGCGCGCTCGCGTGGTTCCGCGCCAAGTGGCGGGAGAGCCGCCTGTTCCGCATCCTTGCCAGCCTGTTCGGGTTCGGCCTGTTCGTGTGGATCGCGGTGTTCGTGTGGCTCGCCAGCGACCTGCCCGAGGCCGAGGCGCTCCTGACCTACGAAACCCCGCTGCCGACCGTGGTGCGCGGCTATGACGGCGAGATCGTCCATTCCTATGCGCGCGAACGGCGGGTGCAGCTGCAATACGCCGATTTCCCGCAGAAGCTGATCGAGGCCTATCTCTCGGCCGAGGACAAGACCTTTTTCAGCCACGGCGGGATCGATTTCCTCGGCACCGCCAATGCCGTGTTCGACTATGCCAGCAAGCTCGGTTCGGGCGAGCGCGCGGTGGGCGGTTCGACCATCACCCAGCAGGTCGCCAAGAACCTGCTGCTGGGCGACGAATATTCGGTCACGCGCAAGCTCAAGGAAATGATCCTCGCCGGTCGCATCGAGCAGGTGCTGACCAAGCAGGAAATCCTCGAACTCTACCTCAACGAAATCCCGCTCGGGCGGCGCAGCTTTGGCGTGCAGGCGGCCGCGCGCGCCTATTTCGACAAGGATGTGGACGATCTCGAACTGCACGAGATGGCGTTCCTCGCGATCCTGCCCAAGGCGCCCGAACGCTATGGCCGCAAGGGTCAGGAGCAGGCCGCGCTTGAGCGGCGCAATTTCGTGCTCGACCAGATGGAGGCCAACGGCTTCATCACCGGCTCGCAGCGGCGTGAGGCCGCGTCGAAGCCGCTCGGCCTTGTCACCCAGCGACGCGAGCGCAGCGTCGATGCCGGCTACTTCCTCGAAGAAGTGCGGCGCGAGCTGATCGAGCGCTTCGGCGAAACCGCCGAGGATGGGCCCAATTCGGTCTATGCCGGGGGGCTGTGGGTGCGCACCAGCCTCGACCCCGAAATGCAGATCGCCGCGCGCGATGCGCTGCGCGAGGGCTTGCTGCGCTATCACGGCGGGCGGGCGTGGAGCGGGCCGCTGGCGACGATCGACGTCTCGGAAGGCAACTGGGCGAGCCAGCTGCAAAGCTCGCCGCTCGGGATCAGCTATCGCAACTGGAGGGTCGGTGTGGTCACCAGCCGCAGCGGGGCCTCGGCGCGGATCGGCTTTGCCGACGGCACCGAAGCGCCGCTGACGAACCTGCCTGACCGGCTCAAGGCCGGCGACGTCATCGCGGCCAGCCCTTCCGGCAATGTCTGGCAGGTGCGCACCATTCCCGAGGCGCAGGGCGCGCTGATCGTCGAGAATGCGCAATATGGCCGGGTGCTGGCGATGCAGGGCGGGTTCGATCACCGCCTGTCGGACTTCAACCGCGCCACGCAGGCGATGCGCCAGCCGGGTTCGACCATCAAGCCCTTCGTCTATGCCACCGGGCTCGACAACGGCATGACCCCCTCGACCCAGATCGATAACTCGCGCTTCTGCTATTATCAGGGCGCGAACCTTGGCGAGAAGTGCATCCGCGGCGGGCGCGCGGGGCAATATCCGCTGCGTTATGGCCTCGAGCAGTCGCAGAACATCATGACCGTGCAGATCGGCATGACGGCGGGGATGCCCAATGTCGTCAAGGCGGTGGAGAAGCTCGGCATCGGCAAGTTCGACCCCTATCCCTCGACCGCGCTGGGGGCGGGGGAGACCACGCTGTCGAAGATGGTCGCCGCCTATGCCGCGCTCGCCAATCACGGGCGCCTCAATACGCCGACGGTGATCGACTACGTGCAGGATCGCCGCGGCAAGGTGCTGTGGCGCGCCGACACCCGCGACTGCCGCGGCTGCAACATGGCGAAGTGGGACGGCAAGCCGATGCCGCGCTTCGGGATCAAGGGCACGCAGGCGATGGACGCGCGCACCGCGTTTCAGGTAATGCACATGCTGCGCGGCGCGGTCAGTCGCGGGACGGCGACCGTGCTCAATCCGCTCGGCCTGCCGCTGTTCGGCAAGACCGGCACCACCACCGGCCCCAAGGACGTGTGGTTCATCGGCGGCACCCAGCAAATCGTGGCCGGGGCTTACGTCGGCTTCGACCAGCCGCGCAACATGGGCGGCTATGCCTATGGCGGCACGATCTCCGCGCCGATCATCAGGAGCCTGATCGAGAAGACGCGGGCCAAGTGGTCAGACCTCCCGCCCGTCGCGCCGCAGGGCGTGCGGATGGTGCGGGTCGACCGGCGCACCGGCAAGCGCGTGTTCGATGGCTGGCCGACCGACGATCCCAAGTCCGCGATCATCTGGGAAGCCTTCAAGCCCGACACCGAGCCCGAGCGCTACACCCGCCAGGACGAGATCGCCGCGCGCCGCAACGAGATCCTCGCGCTGATCCGCGCCGGTCGCCAGAATGCCGACAGCGCGGTGGTCGAGGACAACCCCGACCAGCCGGTCGATTTCGTCGAGGAACAGGGCGGGGTGTACTGACGCCCGCCCGCTTCTTGCGGGGAACCGTGCTTCACCTCGAAGGTTGCATTGCCATGACCAGAAAGCTTCTCATCATCGCCGCCGCCGCGCTTGCTGCTGCGGGCTTCGTCACTGCCGCCTCGGCTGAGCTTCCCGTCGGGCAGAAGGCTCCGGCCTTCACCACGCGTGCGGCGCTTGCGGGCAAGGAGTTCGGCTTCTCGCTCTCCGCCGCGCTGGCGAAGGGGCCGGTCGTGCTCTATTTCTACCCCAAGGCCTTCACCTCGGGCTGCACGCTGGAAGCCAATGCCTTTGCCGAGGCCATGCCCAAGTTCAAGGCCGCCGGCGCGAGCGTCGTCGGCATGTCGAACGACGATATCGAGACGCTCAAGCGCTTCAGCCGCGAGGAATGCCGCGATGCCTTCCCGGTCGGTGTGGCCGGGCCGGGCGTTATCAAGGGCTATGACGTGGCGATGGGCAATTCCGGGCTCACCACCCGCACCTCCTATGTGATCGCTTCCGACGGGCGGATTGTCGCGGTGCATTCCAACGCCGATTACCGCGGCCATGTCGAAAAGACCCTCGCAGCGGTGCGGGCGCTCAAGAAATAGGCGGGAAGGCGCAGCCACCGCGCCGCTTTACAATCGCGCGCCCGACGCTAAGCGGGGCCGGTTTTCGCCTATCTTGAAGGATTACCCATGCGGGCCGAGGCCCAAGCCTATATCAACCGGATCGAAGCGGCGCTGGCGCTGGTGCGCCTGTCGCTCGACTGGGAGCGCGCGCTGCGCCGGCTCGACGAACTCAACGCGCGCGTGCAGGACCCGAACCTGTGGGACAATCCCAAGCAGGCGCAGGCGATCAGCCGCGAGCAGAAGTCGCTGGAAAACGCGGTGAACACCGTCAACGAGATCTCCGCCGAGATGCGCGATGCGGTCGAATTCATCGAAATGGGCGAGGCCGAGGGCGAAGAAGCGATCGTCGATGACGGTCTCGCCACGCTTGCCGCGCTGGCAGAGCGCGCCGATGCCGACAAGGTGCAGGCGCTGCTGTCGGGCGAGGCGGACGGCAACGACACCTATCTCGAAATCCATGCCGGCGCGGGCGGCACCGAGAGCCAGGACTGGGCCGAGATGCTGTTGCGCATGTACGCCCGCTGGGCCGAGCGGCGCGGCTTCAAGGTCGATACGGTCGAATATCAGGCGGGCGAGCAGGCGGGGATCAAGTCCGCGACGCTGCTGATCAAGGGCGAGAACGCCTATGGCTATGCCAAGACCGAAAGCGGCGTCCACCGCCTCGTCCGCATCAGCCCCTATGATAGTTCGGCGCGCCGCCACACCAGCTTTTCGAGCGTGTGGGTCTATCCGGTGATCGACGATTCTTTCGAAATCGAGATCAATCCGGCCGATCTCAAGATCGACACCTATCGTGCGAGCGGTGCCGGCGGGCAGCACGTCAACACCACCGATTCCGCTGTGCGCATCACCCACCAGCCCTCGGGCATCGTGGTGGCGAGCCAGCAGGACCGCAGCCAGCACAAGAACCGCGAAATCGCGATGAACATGCTCAAGGCGCGGCTCTACGAGGCGGAAATGCGCGCGCGCGAGGAAGCCGCCAGCGCCGAACATTCGGCCAAGAGCGACATTGGCTGGGGCCACCAGATCCGCTCCTACGTGTTGCAGCCCTACCAGATGGTCAAGGACCTGCGCACGGGCGTGGTCTCGACCTCGCCCGATGCGGTGCTCGACGGGGCGATCGACCCCTTCATCTCCGCCGCGCTCGCCCAGCGGGTAACGGGCGAGACGGTCGAGATCGAGGACGTCGAATAGCCCCCTCAGACGGCATCCCGCCGCTTGGGTTGCTGGACGAAACCTGTTGGAGAAACAGCGTTTTTGCGTGACCTTCCCGGTCTGACAGATCGGGGAGCAACGGATGATCGAGTCGCGCAAAGGCTTCGCGGCCGCCCTTGGCCTGCTGGGCTGGGCCTTGCTGTCGTCGGCAGGCGCCGAGGCCCAGTCTCCGGAGGCGGTGCGGATCCTGCTGCCGGGCGCAATCGAGACTCGTCCTGCCGCCACGCCCGCGCCGATCAATCCCGCGCTCGGCAGCCCAGCGCCGCGCCGCCAGCCTGCCTATCAGAACCCGCGCTATCGCCGGCTCGCCACGCCCGAATTCGAAACCTTCGAGAGCGAGGCCGAATTCCGCCGCCTGCTGCGCGCGATCGAGGAGCTCAACCGCAGCAGCCGGGTGCGCCGGGTCGGGGTGGTGGCGGGCGGCGAGGCGGTGGTTGCGCTGCTGCAGGACGCCCAGCCCGAATGCACCGTGCCCGAAGATTGCCCGGACGAGGCGGCGGGAGCGCCCGAAGTCATAACCGTCACCGGATCGCGCGTCGCTACTCAGGCCATGTCCGCGCCCATCGCGGTCACGGCGGTGAACGGCGCGAACATCACCAACACCCAGGTCGCCGCGGTGGACGAGGGCGATATCGTAAAGCTGATCGGCGAATACCTGCTGGTGCTGCAGGACGGGCGCGTGTTCGCGGTGCACTATCCCACCATGCGCCTCACCGACCGGGTCGATGTCTATCGCAAGGATGCGAACGGCAGGCCGATCGGGGCCGACTGGTATGACGAGATGCTGGTCGAGGGCGACCAGATCATCATCACCGCCTACAGCTACGAGGACGATGCGACCGAACTCACCGTGCTGCGGCTCGATCAGGCGACCGGCACGGTGGCCGTGCGCGGCGTGTTCCTGATCTCGTCCGACGACTATTACGACGTCGACAATTACGCGACCCGGATCGTCGGCGACAAGCTGGTGATCTACACGCCCTACGAGGCCGAGGACATGGTCAGTCGCCGCAAGCGCCCGGCGGTGCGGCGCTGGAGCAGCGCGGAGGACTTCGACGCGGAGCAGGCGAAGGGCAGCCCGCTGCTCGACATCCGCCGCGTCTATCGCCCGGTGTTCGGGGTGCGCGAGCCGTGGATCCATACGGTCTCGGTCTGCCCGCTCGGCTATGTGATCGCGCGCGGGCTGGAATGCGAGACGACCGGCTTCATGGGCGGCGACATGGCCGAGATGTTCGTCGCCGCCGATGCGGTCTACCTGTGGATGCCGGGCGTGGGTTCGGACGAATTGCCGTGGCAATCCTGTCCGCTTGTCACGCCCCCACCATCCTTCGGCGAGGTGCCGCCTGCGGCCGTGTTCCGCATTCCCATCGGTCGCGGCGAGACCGAGGTGATGGGCGCGCGGGGAATTCCGGTCGACCAGTTCGGGATGGATGCGAAGCCCGGCCGCTTCCGCGCGCTTCCGATGTTCCTGCGCAACGGCTGCGAGGATGACGATACCCCCACCGCCTTCGCCTTGCTCGACGCGCCGCTCGGGCGCTTCCGCGATTACTACGTCGCCGCGCGCGAGAGCGAGTTTGCGCGGCTGCCCGGGATCGAAGGCGGCGGGATCGAGAACCGCTTCGTCGGTGATTTCGTCGTCTATGGCGGGCGCGACCGCTACTCGCGTCGCCCGCCGCGCGACGAGGAGGCGCGCAACCGGGCGCTGGCCAATGCGCTCACCGTGGTGCCGATCGACACCCCGGGGGCCGCGCAGCGCGTGGCGCTCGGCCATAGCCTGATCCGGCTCGAAAAGATCGGTGACAGCGTCGTGATCGCCAATGGCTATGCGGACGAGGCGGGGCTTCGCGTCAGCCATGTGGGGCTTGCAGCAGGCGAGGGCGGATCGGCGGTGCGCTCCTCGGCGTTGCTGCCGCGCCGCTATGAAAGCGAGGGGCGCAGCCATGCCTTCAACGCCACCTACACCACCGCCGGCGACGGGATGCTGGGCGTGCCGACGGTCACCCGCGTCGAACAGTCGGGCGGCTACTGGTGGTATTCGGACGTCTCCGACCTGACGTTCCTCGGCTTCGATGCCAAGGGCCTGCTCGCCGATGCAGGCCAGATCACGGCCACGCCCGAAGAGGCGGTCAGGGCCGGCGAGGGCTATGATTGCGAGGTGTCCTGCATCGACTGGTACGGCAATGCCCGCCCGATCTTCCTTGGCGGGAAGGTCTACGGTTTGATGGCGACCGAGCTGGTCGAGGCCGAGGTAGTGGCGGGCATGGTCAGCGAGCGCCGCCGGGTCGATCTGACGGGGGTGGTGGCTCGCTGAGCGGATTGGCTTTTGCATCCGCCCGGACGAGGCGCTAAGGGGCGCAGACAATGCGCCGACGTTCCCTGTCTTCCCCGCGACTTGCGGCTTTGCTGCTGTGTCTTGCCGCCCCGCTTGCAGGCGGCTGCGATCCGGTCATCCCGGTCACCGCCGAGCTGCCCGGCGGCGCGCCGGAATTCCCCAGTCCCGATCGCCCGGTGGCCAAGGTCGTCTCCAACCAGTTCGCCAACGAGGACGCGCGCGACGAGCGCAACGAGGCGCAGGTGGTGATGGACCTTGCCGACATCCGCCCCGGCATGACCGTTGCCGATATCGGCGCGGGCGAGGGCTATTACACTGTCCGCCTCGCCGAACGCGTGGGCGCCGATGGCCGCGTGCTGGCGCAGGACATCAGCCGCGAGGCGCTCGAGAGGCTCGGTCGCAGAGTCGAGAAGGAGCGGCTCGAAAACATCTCGATCAAGCTGGGCGAAGCGGCCGATCCGCAGCTGCCCCCCGACAGCTTCGACCGCATCTTCATGGTCCACATGTATCACGAAGTGACCGAGCCCTACGCCTTCCTGTGGCGGATGTGGCCCGCGCTCAATGCCGAAGGGCAGATCATCGTGGTCGAGAGCGACAGCCCGGTCGGTCGTCACGGCCTGCCGCACACGCTGCTGTTCTGCGAGTTCGAGGCGGTGGGCTACGTCCTTGTCGAGTATATCGAACGGCCCGACATCAAGGGATATTTCGCGCGATTCCAGCGCGGTGCCAAGCGCACCGAGCCCGAAGCGATCCAGCCCTGCAACGTCGGCTAGGGGCAAGCGCCGAGGCACAGTTGCAGGCCGCGCCATGCGGCTCTATGTCACCACCACGTAATGCGCGCCACTGGGACGGCGCGAAGGGGAGTTTTCATTGTTCAAGGGATTGAGCCCGATCGTCTATGGCGGGCGTGAAGTGTGGCCGCTGGTCGAAGGCGGCAAGGGTGTGTCAGCTACCAATCACGCCAGTTCGGGCGCATGGGCGGCGGCCGGCGGGATCGGCACCGTCAGCGCGGTCAATGCCGACAGCTACGATGCCGACGGCAATGTCATTCCGCAGCTCTATCACGGCCGCACCCGCGAGGAGCGCCACCAGGAGCTGATCCGCTACGCCATCGAGGGCGCCACCACGCAGGTGAAAAAGGCCTACGAGATCGCGAACGGCAAGGGCGCGATCAACATCAACGTGCTGTGGGAAATGGGCGGGGCGCAGGCCGTGCTCGAAGGCGTGCTCGAACGCACCCGCGGCATGGTGACGGGCGTCACCTGCGGTGCGGGGATGCCCTACAAGCTGGCAGAGATCGCGGCGCGCTTCAACGTCAGCTACCTGCCCATCGTCAGCTCCGCGCGCGCCTTCCGCGCCTTGTGGAAGCGCAGCTACCACAAGGTCGCCGAACTGATGGCCGCGGTGGTCTATGAAGACCCGTGGCTGGCGGGCGGGCACAACGGCCTCAGCAATGCCGAGGACCCCACGAAGCCCGAAGATCCGTACCCCCGCGTCAAGGCGCTGCGCGACACGATGCGCGCCGAGGGCGTGCCCGATAGCGTGCCGATCGTGATGGCGGGCGGGGTGTGGTTCCTACGCGAGTGGGAAAACTGGATCGACAATCCCGAGCTCGGCACCATCGCCTTCCAGTTCGGCACGCGGCCCTTGCTGACGCAGGAAAGCCCAATCCCGCAGATCTGGAAGGACATGCTGCGCACCGTGGAACCGGGCGACGTGCTGCTCCACAAGTTCTCGCCCACCGGCTTCTATTCGAGCGCGGTCAAGACTCCGTTCCTCTATGAACTGATGCACCGTTCGGAGCGCCAGATCCCGTTCTTCAAGCGTGGTGAGGAAGAAGGCACGGTGCAGCTCGGCGAGGACGGCAAGGCGCGCAGCTTCTGGGTCAGGCCCGAGGACAAGCTCAAGGCCGAGATGTGGATGCGCGCGGGGCACACCGAGCCGCTCAAGACGCCGGACAATACCATCGTCTTCGTCACGCCCGAGGCCCGCGAGACGATCCGCAAGGACCAGCAGGACTGCATGGGCTGCCTGTCGCACTGCCAGTTCTCGAGCTGGAAGGATCACGACGACTACACCACCGGACGCCTCGCCGATCCGCGCAGTTTCTGCATCCAGAAGACGTTGCAGGACATCGCCCACGGCGACGACCCCGACAACAACCTCGCCTTCGCGGGCCACGCGGCCTACCGCTTCAAGCAGGACCCGTTCTATTCGAACGGCTACACCCCGAGCGTGGGCGAGCTGGTCGAGCGGATCTTGACGGGGGATTGAAGGGCGTGGCGGCGTCGGACGACAGTGCTCCGCCGCCGCTTTCGCTTTGGCTGCGCGAGCTGCCGCACACGCTGCCGATCATCCTAAGCCCTTTGCGGCGGGTCGCGGCAGACGATAGCGTGGTGTCCGGGAAGGGCCAGCCCGTGCTCGTGTTGCCCGGTATCCTTTCGAGCGACAAGTCGACATCGCTGTTGCGCCGCACGCTCGATGCGGCGGGCTACAGGGCGTATGCCTCGGAGCTCGGTTTCATCACCGGGATTACCGCGCACAGCCTCGCCAAGGCAGAGCACCGGTTGCTGAGCATCCATGCCGGCGAGGGGCACAAAGTGGTGCTGCTGGGCTGGAGCCTTGGCGGGATCTACGCCCGCGTCCTCGCCCAGCGCCATCCCGAGGCGGTGGCGATGGTGATGACGCTGGGAACGCCCTTTTCCGGCGACCGGCGTGCGAACAATGCGTGGCGGGTGTACGAGGCGCTCAACGATCACGCCGTCGATGCACCGCCTCTCGTCGATGATCCCGCGGTCAAGCCTCCGGTGCCGACCATAGCCCTCTGGTCGCGCAAGGACGGGGTGATCGCACCGGCAGCGGCGCGCGGTTTGCCGGACGAACGGGACGCGGACGTCGAAGTGCCGTTCCGCCACTTCGAGATGGGAGCGGGAAGGGCGGCGATCGCCCGGATTGTCACGGAACTGGGCCGCCAACTGGCCGCCCGGACCTAACCCCGCACCAGCGCCGTCAGCACCTGATCGGGCGGTCTGTGCCCGTCAGCCCACATGCGGATGTTGGCGATCACCTTGTGACCCGAATCCTCGCGGCCTTCGGTGGTGGCGCTGCCGATGTGGGGCAGGGTCATCACGTTGGGATGCGCGATCAGGCGCGGATCGACGTTCGGCTCGTCGGGATAAACGTCAAGCCCCGCGCCCGCGAGGTGGCCCGATTCAAGCGCCGCAATCAGCGCCTCCTGGTCGATCATCTCGCCGCGCGCGGTGTTGATGATCGAAGTGCCGGGCTTCATCAGCGCGATCCGGCGCGCATCCACCAGATGCCGCGTCTCGTCGGTCAAGGGGCAGTGCAGAGTGAGAATGTCGGCCTCGGCCATCAGCGCATCGACATCGGCGACGTAGCGCGCCGCCAGCATCCGTTCGAGCGCCTCGGGCAGGCGCTTGCGGTTATAATAGGCGATCTCCAGCCCGAAGGCGCGGGCGCGGTGGGCGACGGCCTGTCCGATACGGCCCATGCCGATGATGCCGAGCACCTTGCCCGCCAGCTTCCTGCCCAGCAGGCCCGAAGGCGTCCACCCGGTCCATTCGCCGCGCCGCACCAGCGCCGTGCCTTCGCGCACCCGGCGCGGCACGCCGATGATCATGGCCATGGCGAGATCGGCGGTGTCGTCGGTGAACACGCCGGGCGTGTTGGTGACGAGGATCTTTCGTGCGGCGGCAGCGGCGAGATCGATGTGTTCGGTGCCAGCGCCGAAGTTCGCGATCAGGCCGAGGCGGGGGCTGGCCCCGGCGATCAGATCGGCGTCGATCCGGTCAGTCACGGTCGGCACCAGCACGTCGCAATCCTGCATCGCGCTCGCGAGCTGATCGCGGGTCAGCGGCACGTCGCTTTCGTTGAGCACCACATCGAACAATTCGCGCATCCGCGCCTCGACTGCCGGCACCAGATGGCGGGTGACGATGACGCGGGGACGTTCGAGCGGGGTGCGGGTTTCAGGCATGGACAATCGGCTAATGCCACAGGCCATGCGCGGTCAAGGCGTGATGCGGCGCAAGGGTGCGAAGGCGTGCTTGAAAGCCGGGGGGAAGAGGCGCTATCGCCTTTTGAATGATGGGATTTCGTCTTTCAGCCACCTTCGGCCTTGCCCTGCTCTCGGGCGTCACGATCACTGCTGCACCGCTCAGCGCGCAGGACCGCGAGGTGCCCTACTGGGCGGCGCTTCGCTATGACGAGGTGCGCATGCGGGTGGGGCCGAGCGAGGAATATCCGATCCAGTGGGTCTACAAGCGCAAGGGCCTGCCGGTGAAGGTGGTGCGGGTGCGCGAAGGCTGGCGTCTGGTCGAGGACCCTGAGGGCGACAAGGGCTGGATCGCGCGCAGCCAGCTCGATCCCGAGCGCGGGGCAATGGTGCGCGGCAGCGGCCTTGCCGATGTGCGGGCCGAGCCTGCTGCTGGTTCGGCGCTGCGCTGGCGGGCCGAGCCGGGTGTGGTCGGCCAGCTCAAGGGTTGCCGTGCGGAGTGGTGCGAGGTCGATATCGGCGGGCGCAAGGGCTGGATCGCGCGCGACCGCCTGTGGGGCGTCGAGGACCTGCCGGGCGACGAGTAATCCGCCGCCCGGCGTCCGTTTGCGGTTACTCTGCTGCGGCCGGTTCAGCCGCTTCGGCCGGAGCCGCTGCTGCTGCGGGCGCAGGACGGACGGTCACCGTCTCGCCCGTATCGGAGGTCGCGGTGAACGAGCCATCTTCGCCGGGAGCGGCTTCGGTCCAGCACACCGGCTTGGCGCCTTCTTCCTTGCCGGTGAAGCAGGTCTTGCCATCAACCACCGCCCAGGTGCCTTCAGCAACCGTGCCGTCGGCGCCGGTGTCGGTGTAGGTGCCATCGGCGTTGAGCACAGAGGTGGCTTCGCTGCCGTCAGGGCCGGTGACCATGTAGGTCCCTGCCACCGATCCGTTGGCGGTGGTTGCTGCGGCCGGTTCTGCGGCGGCGGTTTCCTCGGCAGCGGGTTCTTCCTTCGGCGCAGGACTGCAGGCTGCGAGCGCGGCAATTGACGCTGCGATAACAAGCTTTCTCATGATTGATTCCCCCTTGTCGTCGATGCTCCCCTGTGCGGAGAATATCATGCCCGGACGACGAGGGCGAATCCTGCTTGCCGGCCTTGCGGGGGGCGCCTGCCTTACAGCAGTTCGACCGCGATGGCGGTCGCTTCCCCGCCGCCGATGCACAGCGAGGCAACACCGCGCGTCTTGCCCTGCGCCTTGAGCGCAGCCAGCAGGGTCACGATGATGCGCGCGCCGCTGGCCCCGATCGGGTGGCCGAGCGCCGTGCCGCCGCCGTTGACGTTGATCTTCTCGTGCGGGATGCCGAGATCGCGCATCGCGAACATCGCGACGCAGGCGAAGGCCTCGTTGACTTCGAACAGGTCGACATCATCGACGCTCCATCCGGCGCGATCCAGCACCTTCCGGATCGCGGGGATCGGCGCGGTGGTGAACTCGGCGGGGGCGTGGGCGTGGGCTGCGGTGGCGACCACGCGGGCAACCGGCGCAAGGCCCTTGGCCTCGGCCACGCTTTTGCGGGTCAGGACGAGCGCCGCGGCGCCGTCCGAAATCGACGAGGAGGTCGCCGCAGTGATCGTCCCGTCCTTGGCGAAGGCAGGCTTCAATTGCGGGATCTTGTCGGGGCGGCCCTTGGCGGGGGCCTCGTCATGCTCCACCACAACCTCGCCCGCGCGGGTCGCGACGGTCACCGGCACGACTTCATCGGCAAAAGCGCCGCTGGCAATCGCGGCGTTGGCGCGGGCGAGCGATTCGATCGCGTAGGCGTCCATCTCCTCGCGGGTCATCTGGTAGGCGTTGGCGGTGTCCTGCGCGAAGGTGCCCATCGCACGGCCGGGCTCGTAGGCGTCTTCCAGCCCGTCGAGGAACATGTGGTCATAGGCGGTGTCATGGCCGAGCCGCGCGCCCGAACGGTGCTTCTTGAGCAGATAGGGAGCATTGGTCATGCTCTCCATCCCGCCGGCAACCACCATGTCGATGGTGCCGCTGGCCAGCGCCTCGGCGCCCATGATCACGGTCTGCATGCCGCTGCCGCACACCTTATTGACCGTGGTCGCCTCGACCGAAAGCGGAAGGCCGGCCTTGATCGCCGCCTGACGCGCAGGGGCCTGGCCGAGGCCGGCGGGCAGCACGCAGCCGATATAGGCGCGGTCGATATCCTCGCCGGCAACGCCCGCACGCTCGACCGCCGCCTTCACCGCCACCGCGCCCAGATCGGTCGCCGCCACATCGGCGAGCGCGCCCTGCATCGCGCCCATCGGGGTGCGGGCATAGGAGAGAATGACAATCGGGTCGGCGGCGGAAAGCTGGGTCATGGCCATGTCCTTGCGTGACGTATGGGAAGTGCGGGGCGGTTTAATGCTGCATTGCGGTATTGGCAATCGCGCCTGCGCGGCGGCAACACGCTTGTCAGGCTGACGGCTTTGCGCAACAACGCGTCGCAAATCAAAACGCATCCCGAGGATGCGCCAATGTCTATGGGAGAATGACATGGCCGATGATCGCCGCCAAGACCTCGAAGCCCTGCTGGCGCGGCAGCGCGCCGCCTTCACCGCCTCCCGTCCCGAGCCGATCAGCCAGCGCAAGGATCGCATCCGCCGGGCGATGGCGCTGGTCAAGGATCATGGCGAGGAACTGGCCAAGGCGATGAGCGCTGATTTCGGCAGCCGCTCGATCCAGCAGTCGATGCTGACCGACATTGCCGCCACGGTCGGCGCCGGGGCGCATGCGCTCAAGCATATGGACGCCTGGGCGAAGACCGAGAAGCGCAAGGTGCAATTCCCGCTCGGCCTGCTCGGCGCGAAGGCGGAACTGCGCTACGAGCCCAAGGGCGTGATCGGTATCCTTTCGCCCTGGAATTTCCCGGTTCAGCTCGCTTTCGGTCCGCTGATGCAGGTGCTCGCCGCCGGAAACCGGGCAATGATCAAGCCGAGCGAATTCACCGAGCGCACCAGCGAATTGATGGCGCAGCTGACGGCCGAGTATTTCGCTCCCGAGGAGGTCGCGGTGGTTACCGGCGGGCCGGAAGTGGCGGCGGCATTCTCGTCCCTGCCGTTCGACCATCTGGTCTTCACCGGCTCGACCGCGACGGGCCGGCGGGTGATGCAGGCGGCCGCTGCAAACCTCGTTCCGGTCACGCTCGAACTGGGCGGCAAGTCGCCGGTGGTGATGGGGCGCAGCGCAGACTTCGCCAAGGCGGGCGAGCGCATCGCGATCGGCAAGATGCTGAATGCCGGACAGATCTGTCTTGCGCCGGATTACCTGATCGTGCCGGAGGACAAGCAGGACGAGGCGGTCGCGGGTGTGGTGGGCGCAGCCAGCGCGATGTATCCGCGTCTGCTCGATAATGACGACTACGCCTCGATCGTCTCCGACCGCCATTTCGAGCGGCTTCAGGGCCTCGTCGCCGATGCGCGCGACAAGGGCGCCGAAGTCATCGAGGTCAATCCGGGGCAGGAGGACTTCGGCAACGCCAACCAGCGCAAGATGCCGCTCACCATCCTCAAGAATGTCGATGATTCCATGGCGGCGATGCAGGAGGAGATCTTCGGCCCGGTCCTGCCGGTGATGACCTACCAGTCGGTCGATCAGGCGGTGGACTACATCAATGATCACGACCGGCCGCTCGGCCTTTACTACTTCGGCGAAGACAAGGGCGAACAGGAGCGGGTGCTGACCCGCACCATCTCGGGCGGGGTCACCACCAATGACGTGGTGTTCCACGTCTCGATGGAAGACCTGCCGTTCGGCGGGGTCGGGCCGTCGGGGATGGGCAGCTATCACGCGATCGAGGGCTTCCGCGAATTCAGCCACGCCCGCGCGGTCTATCACCAGCCCAAGATCGATATCGCCAAGCTCGGCGGATTGAAGCCGCCCTATGGCAAGGCGACCGAACAGGCTGCGGCGCGCATGTTGAAATGAGGCTGCTGGCTGCCGCGCTGGCGCTGGTCCTTGCGGCGCCGGTTGCGGCGCAGGAGGGGGCGACTTGGCGCGCGGTCGATGCCGCGACCGGGCAGATCGCCGACCTTGCTGGCCTCGAACAGCTCGCGCGCGATTTTCCCGACAGCACCAGCGTGCGGCTGCGGCTGTTCAATGCGCAATTGAACGCGGGCGAAAGCGAGGCGGCGCTCGCCAGTCTCGTCTGGCTCAAGGCGCGCGGCCACGTATTCAGCGCGAGGGCGCAGGCGCAGATTCCCGACCTCATCGGTCCGGCCCATGCCGAGGCGGCGCGCGCGGTGCTGCTGCCGGCAGCCGAGGTGATCGTTGCAAGCACCAAGTTCGAACAGGTGCAGGCCGATGCGGGTCTGATCGAAAGTGTGTTCGTCGCTCAGAATGGCATGGAGGCGATCGCGACGTCCGTGTCGCGCCGGTCGGTCTTCGTGCGCGGCGGCGGTGGCGACTGGACCGCCCATGCCATTCCCGACGCTCACGCCCTTTCCGGTTTTGCCGCCGCTCCCGATTCACGCAAGGGCTGGATCGCGTCGGCCAATATCGACGGTTCGCCCGATGATCCGTCGCGGTTTACCGGGCTGTTCGAGCTGACCGGTGACTTCAGCAAATTGCGCCGGATTGCCGCGCCGCCGGGCGTGAAGGTGTCCGATCTCACGGCCGGACCGGATGGCACGGTCTATGCGAGCGATCCAGAGGGTGGAGGCATCTATCGGGCGTTACCGGGTGCAGCAGCATTGTCGGTGCTGATTGCGCCGGGAAGGCTGCGCTCCCCGCAGGGGCTGGCACTGAGCGCGGACGGTCAGAGGCTCTATGTCAGCGACTACCGCTATGGTCTTGCGGTGATCGACCTTGCGAACGGCACGGTCACGCGGCTTGGGAGCGAGGTGGCGGTGGCGCTCGACGGGATCGACGGGCTCTGGCGGCACGATGACGCGTTGATCGCGGTGCAGAACGGCACTTCGCCAATGCGGATCATCGCCTTGCGCCTGTCAGATGATGGCGCGCGCATTGTTTCTCGGAAGGTGCTCGAACAGGCGCATCCGGATTGGACCGAACCGCTCGGCGGCAGCATCGCGGACGGTGTGCTCTATTACGTCGGCAATGGCCAGTGGAACCGCTTCGAGAAGGGCTTGCCCAAGCCGGATCTGCCGCCGATCCCGACGCAGATCCGTCGCCTTCGTCTCCGGCCCTGACGCGTTCCGGATTTTCCACCGCGCCATCATCCGCAACGACTGTTCGATTTCCTGCAACACCTCTAAGGGCTTTTGCCCGAGTCGCAGGCTTGCGCGGTGCGCGCGACAGGCTTAGGGCGACCCACGGGATTAATAAGCTTGGACATCGCCGTGATCGATCTCAGCCAGTATCTTCCGATACTGTTATTCATTCTCATCGCCTTCGGGCTGTCGATCCTGTTCGTGGTCG
>VFQM010000829.1_pt1 | contig 30807 bp, 29 predicted proteins | sample 3512391 | NCBI WGS metagenome assembly VFQM01 (sample SAMN10412369, study PRJNA504923) | tailings metagenome | isolation source: Replicate 1 from Balatoc abandoned mine | place: Philippines
CGTCACCTTCGATGAAAGGGATGGTCGGGTTGTCAGGCACATTAAGTTTACCGTTGCTAATGCTGATTTTCTGATCGCTCATGGCTATAAATTTTGAATATTGACTAAGGTAATTTCAGGGGTCGAAAATAGTGATTCCATAACTGCTATCAAATCCGCTGGAGTACTTGTCCACGGTGGGCATCTAATTTTAGCAGGATAAAGAGCATTATGGTAAAACCCCATAAAGAAGAACCTCCATAGCTGAAAAAGGGGAGTGGAATACCAATTACGGGGAAAAGGCCGATTGTCATACCTATGTTTACAGCGAAATGGAAAAGTATTATAGATAATGTTGCATAGGCAAATACCCTGGTAAACCTGTTTTTTTGCCGTTCTGCTATAAAAATTATACGAAACATTAGCACCACCCATAGCCCTATGGTTACCAGGCTGCCTAACCAGCCGTGCTCTTCTCCAATAGTACAGAAAATAAAGTCTGTGCTTTGCTCAGGCACGAAATCAAATTTAGTCTGCGTACCTTTTAAAAATCCTTTGCCAAATAGTCCTCCACTTCCAATAGCAATTTTTGACTGTGTTACGTTCCACCCGTATCCTAAAGGATCTGCATCGGGATTTATCAGGGCTTTCACCCGATTTTGCTGATGAGGCTTTAAAACATTGTCTACTACATAGTCTACGCTTTGCAACAAACCAATAACAAGCAGTGCACCAATTGTTAAAACCGCAAGTCGTTTGAACTTTTTCCTGCGAGAAAGGAATATCAGCATTGCCCAAATTACCCCGATACCTGCATAGAGGTAAATATTATTCTCCACTAAAAGTGCCAATACAAAAATAATGGCACAGGCTATACCTACAATGATCAGAAAAGGTGACATACCTTCTCTATAGAATACAATTAAGAAAGACGTAAACACTAAAGCTGTACCCGTATCTTTTTGCAGTAAGATCAAGAGCATAGGAACAACAATCATAGCAAAAAGCACAAATTGATTTCGTAGGTTATCCATGCGAAAACCAATGGTGCCTACAAACTTGGCCACTGCCAATGCGGTTGCAAACTTAGCAAACTCAGACGGTTGCCCCCCGAAGCTACCAATACCTATCCATGCTTTATTACCACCCACTTCTTTACCTATAATGGGTACTAATACTAAAAGAAAAAGCACGGCTCCATATATTATATACGCGAAAGTATCATAGAAGCGCATATCTATAATAAGGATAGCAATAATGATAATTACGCTAGCCGCCATAAATAGAAGTTGCCTTCCTGGACTTAGAGAGAAATCAAAAATAGATTGTCCAATGGTTTCGTCATATACAGAAGCGTATATATTCAACCAACCCAATAACACAAGTGCAGCGTATAACATCACTGTTACCCAGTCCATTTGTGCCGGTATGTGTTCGTTCCTGCTCAATTATAAAAAGTCTCCTCGTAAAACATAATCTTCAATGTGCTTCCGCTGTGTAGCACCTAGCAAATATTTTTCAATCATTAAGCTTGCAATGGAGGCTGCAGCACGCGCACCTTGTCCTGCGTCTTCTACATATACTGATATTGCAATTTTTGGATTGTCTCTTGGTGCAAAGGCAATAAACACAGAGTGATCGGCCAGTGGCGGATTATTCTCGACTGTACCGGTTTTTCCACAAACAATAATATCTTTTAAACTTGCTCTGTACTGACCTGTACCACCTTGTACTACGTTTTGCATAGCATCAACCGCAACTTTAAAATATGAAGAGTCAATCGTAGTATAGTGCTTCTCCAAATATTGAGGAAGGGGTTTGCCGCTCTCCCCTATTGATTTCACCAAATGTGGTGTGTAGAAATAACCACGATTGGCCACCGTTGCAGCAAAGTTTGCCATTTGCAAAGGCACTACTAAATTTTCACCTTCACCTATAGCTATTGAATAAATATTAGAGAATTTCCACGGACGACCACCATAGGCTCTATCGTAGAATTTACCATTAGGGACTAAGCCACTTTTTTCGTTGGGAAGGTCAATGCCTAAGGGTGAACCAAAACCAAAACTTCTGATGTGCGTGTTCCATTCTTCCAAACCTACTCGTGTATCTTCAAAGGGATCATTAACTTTTCCTTTATTCAGCATTCTGCGCAATACATTATGAAAGTACGGATTGCAGGAATGTGTAATGGCTCCGCGCAAGTCCTCATTTGTATGGGCACCATGACAGTTTATAATACTTCGATTGCACACCACACGTGTTTCAGGGGTAATCACGCCTTCTTGTAAAGCCACCATAGCCTGGGCAATTTTAAAAATCGATCCAGGCCGGTATTGCGCCATGAGCGGACGATTGAAGAGGGGCTTGCTTGTGTCGCTACTGATGAACTTAAAGTTTTGACTATAATATTTTCCCGTGAGCATATTCGGATCGTACGATGGCCCTGAGACAAAAGCCAATATCTCCCCCGTTGCAGGTTCGATGGCTACAATGCTTCCTGATTTGCCGCGCATTAAAAACTCTCCATATAACTGAAGGTCAAGGTCTACTGTTGTGGTGAGATTCTGACCAGGAATAGAGACAGTATCTAACTCACCATCTTTGAAGGAGCCTTTATCTATTCCGTCAACATCGCGCATTTTGTAACGAACACCACGTTGTCCACTAAGGTATTTTTCATAGTAAGCTTCAATGCCGCTTTGCCCGATGTAATCACCTTGTTTATAAACTTTTGTGCTATCCCTGGCTAGCTGACTCTTGCTGATCTCGCTAACATAGCCAAGGCCATTGGCAAATGCCGAAGTCGTGTATGAGCGGGTCGATCTTGCCTGTATATAGAAGCCATCAAAATCATCAAGACGATCCTGGATACGGGCAAAGTCATCATTTGATAACTGCGTTAAGAAAGTGGTGAGTTTTACAGGTGAATACTCTTTTTTCCTTTTTAATTCCTTGAAGGTCTTTCGAAGGTCTTCGATTGTAAGTCTGAATACCTTGCAAAACTCAGCCGAGTCCAGATTTTTAATTTCTTTGTAAATAACTTGTAGGTCATACTCTGGTGTATTGTACACCAATAGCTTACCGTTGCGATCGTAAATTAAACCCCGAACCGGGTAGTCAACCTGCCGAAGAATGGCATTACTGTCTGCCAGTTTTTCATACTTACTGTCGAGCACCTGAATGGCAAATAGTTTAATCAGAAATACCAGTGCAATTAGTATGACCAGAACCTGAATAATATCTTTTCTACCTTCATTCATATTTCCATTTCTACCGCGAGAAAAGTAATTGTGCTACCACCAACGCTGCTAATGTAAACAGCGTGCTCATTAAAACTTTAAATAAAGTAAACCAGAAATACATGGCCCCACCTGCTTCTACAAAAAATAAAACCAGGTGATGGATAAAGACTAATGGTAAAGCATAAACGATAAACCATTGCACTCCGTTCATGGCTAATGTTGGCAAGGAGTTTCTGTCGTATCCGCCCTGCGGTGTAATTCTGTTTAACCAATAGCCGCGCAAGTATACCATAAATACTGAAGACATGGCATGGAGGCCAACACTATCGTAGAAGATATCGATACCCAAGCCCATGGCGAAAGCTATGACCATTAATATAAGAGGATTGGTTTCTACTGGAAAAGTGAGTAGGTATAACAAGTAGATAAAACAAAATGCCGTATGAAAAAGCACTACATTTTTAAAGAGCAGCACCTGCACTAAAAGCAAAAAGAAAAAAGATATAACCTTTATAATATTAAAACTCATTTCTCGTCAATCAACTGTTCTAATTCATCCTGCTCTTGCTTTAAATTACTTTTTACTATGGCTACATAGCTGAGTTTTCTAAAGTCCTGAGAAAGCTTAACACGTAAGTTATAAAAGAGTGCTTCGTCTTTTAGCTCTACCTTATCAATGGTGCCGACCATCAAACCATCCGGATAGATAGAGTTGTACCCTGAGGTTACCACAGTGTCGCCAAGCATAGGTTGTACGTGGCGAGGCACATATAATAAGTTCACATTTTCAGTATTGGCACCATCCCATTGCACCGTACCAAAATGGCTGGTGCGTTTCAGCTGAACTGAGGTAAGGACATCTATGTTTAAAAGTGAAGTAACCACGCAGAAATTATCAGATACTACTTTTACTTTACCCACAATACCGTCTGCACTGATAACGGCCATGCCTGGTGTTATCCCGTCTTTCTTACCCTTATTGAGGGTAATGTGATTTTTAAACTGATGTACAGAATTGTTAATTACCCGGGCACTTAAAAAGTCAAAGCGGTTAATTAATACCGGATCATTAATTTCTCTGACATTGAGGGTATACAGACTTTGATTGCGTTGCTCCAGTTTTCTTTTGAGGTAGGCATTCTCTTCTGATAAGCGCTGATTGGTTTCGCGCAGTGATAGAAAGTCGCGGAAATTTTGCGAAGTATTATTAATGCTTGCAGCCAGCCCGTTGGCAGAATTAAAAAACTTGGCACCCTGATATTGGTTGTTTTGCACCAATAACCAAACACAAATAATCTGGAAAACCAAAAAGGTAAAGAAGGAACGGTATTGGTAAATGAAAAGGAAGAGTCTTTCCATATTACTTTGCTAACTGGGTTATGCTTGTCATATGACTATTTCCAGACAATATTGGTTCATGTGTACATGGCTTTGCAGTATACATGGGATCAACTCATCAATACCGTACGGAAATGGTGTAAATTCTTAAGTGCAGCACCGGTACCTCTCACAACAGCACGCAATGGATCGTCTGCAATGTGGATGGGTAATTTTGTCTTCAATGCTAAACGCTTATCAAGACCTCTTAGCAGCGCACCTCCACCGGTTAGATAAATGCCACGCTCGTAAATATCTGCTGACAATTCCGGTGGTGCTGTTTCTAATGCTTTGAGTACTGCTTCTTCAAGCTTAGATACAGATTTATCTAAAGCAAAAGCAATTTCAGAGTATGAGACCTTTATTGTTTTCGGAATACCCGTCATTAAGTCGCGACCGCGGATTTCGTAATCATCGGGTCCGTCATCAAGTTCTGTTAAGGCAGACCCTACTTCAATCTTCACACGTTCAGCTGAGCGCTCACCAATCAACAAATTGTGCTGACGCCTCATATAGTCAAGGATGTCTCTATTGAAAGTGTCGCCAGCTACGCGGATTGACTGGTCGCAAACAATTCCAGAAAGTGCGATTACGGCAATATCGGTGGTACCTCCACCGATATCGACAATCATATTACCAAGGGGTTGCTCAATATCAATTCCCACACCGATGGCCGCAGCGATGGGCTCATAAATCATGTATACTTCTTTTGCACCCGCATGCTCGGCAGAGTCGCGAACGGCTCGTTTTTCCACTTCGGTAATACCTGAAGGAATACAGATGACCATGCGGTACGAGGGTGGGAAAATTCGTTTACCTGTATCAATCATTTTGATCAGGCCTCGAATCATCATCTCAGCAGCCTGAAAGTCGGCAATTACACCTTCTTTCAGTGGTCGAGTAGTTTTAATATGGTCGTGGGTCTTCTCATGCATTTGCATGGCCTCTCTTCCAATGGCCAGCACTTTTTGGGTACGCTTGTCCATCGCGATTATCGATGGCTCATCGACAACGATTTTGTCTTTGTAGATAATCAGTGTATTCGCAGTGCCTAAGTCGATGGCTATATCACTGGTGAAGAAATCAAAAAGTGCCATGTAGTAATGATGTAGTAATAATTATGCAAAAGAAACAGCTATCCGAAATTTACCAAAATATATTTCGAAAGTTCTTTATCACGTAAGTTAATATTAGAAATAACAGAAAGACAAAGTTCCCCGGTATAACAAGGGTCCTTGCGCCTAGTGTTTAAAGTGCCTTATGCCAGTAAACACCATGGCCATTTGGTGGCGGTTGCAGAAATTGATTGAGTCCTGATCGCGCACTGATCCACCCGGCTGAATGACAGCAGTAATGCCGTGCTGCTGAGCAATCTCTACACAATCTGCAAAGGGAAAGAAAGCGTCTGAAGCCATAACCGAACCCTTCACATCGAAATTAAAGGCTTTAGCTTTGTCAAGTGCTTGCTTCAGGGCATCAACACGTGATGTTTGCCCTACGCCACTGGCCAGCAACTGACCCTCTATTGCCAGTACAATTGTATTTGACTTCGTGTGTTTTGCCACTTTGCTGGCAAATAACAGGGCTTTGATTTCTTGCTTCGATGGGGTGCGATCCGTGACCACTTTTAAATCTGACTCCGCGTCAGTTTTCAGGTCCAGGTCTTGCGCTATAACGCCATTGAGCAGGGTTTTAAACTGCCGGGTTCCTTGTAACTTTGTTTTCTGCAGGAGCAGCATACGGTTCTTCTTCGATTTCAAAAGCTCGAGTGCTTCCGCTGAATAGGCTGGCGCGATCAAAATCTCAAAAAAGAGTTTATTGATCTCTTCAGCTGCCGCCAAGTCTACTGTGGTATTGGTTGCTAACACACCTCCAAAGGCAGAAGTTGTGTCTGCCTGATACGCTTTAAGATAGGCGTCTTTAACAGTTGACGCAGTTGCCACACCGCAGGCATTGGTATGCTTAATAATGACAAAGGCCTTCTCTCCATCAAACTCCTGTACGAGATTAACGGCAGCATCAACATCTACAAGATTGTTGTATGATAACTCTTTACCGTTCAATTGCTCAAACATGGCATCTAAATCGCCATAGAAAGCACCTTGTTGATGTGGATTTTCTCCGTAACGAAGCGTACGCCCTTGTCTTATACTTTTTTTAAAGCCGGGTAATTGCTGCTCTTGATTGAAGTACTCAAAAATTGCTGCATCGTAATGAGAAGTAACATCAAAGGCCATGGCCGCGAAGCGCTTCCTGTCTGCCAGAGAAGGTGCGCCATTACTTTGTTGCAACACGGATAGTAATCCGGCATATTGCTCGCGTGAAGAAACGATTAGGGTATCATTGAAATTTTTGGCACCTGCCCGAATCAGTGAAATGCCACCAATATCAATTTTTTCGATAATCTCTTCTTCAGTTGCTCCACTGGCTACGGTTTCTTCGAAAGGATAAAGGTCTACAATAACAAGGTCTAACGGGCCTATCTTATGTTCTTTAGCCTGTGCGACATCGCCATCATGATCTCTGCGGTAGAGAATGCCTCCGAAAACGGCAGGGTGTAAGGTTTTAACACGACCTCCAAAAATAGAGGGATAGCCAGTCAGTGTCTCGACAGCTGTTACTTTGTAACCTAATTTCTCGATAAACTCCTGTGTACCCCCTGTTGATACAAACTCAACACCATTTTTTGCCAATTCATGAATAATTGGTTCGAGGTTGTCTTTGTAAAATACGGAGATGAGGGCACGGGTAATTTTGCGATTCATAGGTGGAAAATTTGAACGCAAAGCTAACCAGGATTTACAGAATTATAAGATTAGCAGGATTTAATCTGGTTCTACTTATAAAAATTAGTGATGGTAACTATAGCTCCGCTTATCAGGATTTGCAGGATTAGAAGATTAACAGGATTTGATCAGACTTACTCGTAAAGATTTGAGGCAGAAACTAAATCCTGAGTATTCTCAAATCTTAAAATCCTGATCTACTTACGCTTGGTGCGCTCCGCTTATCAGGATTTACAGGATGACAAGATTAGCAAGATTGAGTTGTGCGCTACGCGCATCAAGATTTACAGAATTAAAGGATGGGCAGGATTTGGCCAGGTGCTATCCATACCAATATAGGTAGAGATAAAATCCTGATAATCCTTTAATCAATTTAATCCTGATCTACTTACGATTTGCCAAATAAACACCTATGGTGATGGCCGTCATGCCAATGAAATGGCCAAGGCCCAAAGCCTCGCCATCAAATAATCCCCACCCTACTGCTACAATTGGCATGATGTAGGTAACTGAGCTTGCAAAGATGGGGGTACTTATTTTTACCAAGCGGTTGAATAAAAAAGTAGCGATGGCAGTGCTCATAATACCTAGTAACACAATGAAACCAGCTGCCCGCCAGGCACCATCAATCGTCTGTAATTTGATTGTGAAGTCTGAAAGACCAAATAAATAAACTACTGCCAAGGGGCCAATCATTAACAAGGAGCCACTGGTTATGGTAAGCGCTTTAAGATCGGTTATTTTATATTTAATGAAGTTGAGGTTAGCTCCATAAAAAATACAGGCTATTACAATCAACAGCGCGTAAACATTCAAACTTCCGATTTCTCCGCCTGTTCTGGCAAACATTAACACCACACCACCTAAAAAGCCAAGTACTATACCGACTATGGCCAGGTTCTTGAATTTCTGTTTAAAAATAAAGGCACCTATTAATAAGGTGAAGATAGGTGTTAGTGTATTGAGAATGCCTGCTACCGAGCTATCCATATTCGTTTGCGCTGTAGCAAACAGAAAGGCTGGAATAAAAATACCCATCAATCCGGATAACAGCAATTTCCAATAATGGTCGCGGGTTAGTTCTTTAAATCTGACTAAAGCAGCAGGCAGTAAAAATAAGGCAGCCGCTGTTACACGTAAGGCACCAACTTCATCAGGAGCAAAAACTTTAAGCCCTTGTTTAATGAGAATAAAGGATGTGCCCCAGATAAGTGCCAGTAAAATCAGTAAGAAAATTGCAGTGGAACGAGGTGTGTCAGACATAATTGGCTTTCGTTCATGCGTAAGGGAGATTGTTCATGAACAGTTGTAAAGATTGATAAAGCTTTTACTATTTCAAACCGGAATTTTGCCAAACATTCTAGAGATTGAGAAAATTCTAATCTTTATGGTATAAGGTAGATGAGATCAATTCCCTTTACTTTTTTCATATCAGCATCTGCAGAAACGAGGGTTAAGCCCATATATTTTGATGTGGCGGCTACAATAGCGTCTGGCAACTTCAATCTAGTACTCCTCCTAATAGTGATAGCCTCATCTCTTATTGCATTATTCATTTGAATGACCCGACATTCGCTAATCATAGCTTTAGCAATTTTATATTCCTTTTCGGATAGAGAAGGCCAGCTTAAAATTTCCATTTCAGTGATAAAAGAAATGATTGGATGCTTTCCCTCCAGAAAAGTCTCAACAGCTTTATTACCAGAGGTAAGATAGATAAGGATGTTTGTATCAATTAACACCTCAACGCCACTCATCACGCATGGCTTTTTGAATAGCTAGAGGACTTTGACCCCACTTGATTTTACCTGCATATTTTTTTGAGCTAAAGACCTTTTTTTTCCGCTTTAGCAAAACCTCAACTTTCTTTAGCTTTTCCTTCGTAATCGGTTTTTTGATTTCAACGATCATAGGTTAAAGATAACAAGAATGTTCCAACAAAAGTGGTTTTTTACATCAATACCGAATCATTAACTGGCTGGGAGGCGTACACCAATTCATCCAAAATCTCATGAACCGCTTCTGCAGTCGGGGCTTCTACCAAACGTGTTCTGTAAGGTTTAATATCTTGGATACCTTTAAAATAGTTGGTGTAGTGTCTACGCATTTCAAATACGCCCAGTTTGGATCCTTTCCACCGTATTGAAAAATCCAGGTGTTGTTTAGTTACTTTAACGCGCTCACTTAAATCAGGTGCAACCATCATTTGGCCTGTCGCCAGGAAATGCTTGATCTCATTAAAAATCCACGGATAACCAATGGAGGCACGGCCAATCATCAATCCATCTACTCCATAACGGTTTTTATATTCCAAAGCTTTTTGAGAAGAATCAATATCGCCATTGCCAAAAATGGGGATGTGCATGCGCGGATTTTCTTTAACCTTGGCAATTAGTGTCCAATCTGCAGCGCCTTTATACATCTGTACCCGGGTACGACCATGAATGCTGAGTGCTTTAATGCCTATGTCCTGAAGACGCTCGGCAACTTCTACAATGTTTTTAGTTTGTTCGTCCCAGCCCAGGCGTGTTTTAACCGTTACCGGTAGGTGCGTACTCTTCACTACCTCTTCTGTCATTCGCACCATCTTTGGAATATCTTGCAGCAAGGCTGCGCCTGCGCCTCTGCAAGCAACGGCTTTTACAGGGCAACCATAGTTAATATCGATCAAATCCGGTTTTGCGGCAGTAGCTATTTCAGCCGCTTCGCGCATACTGTCTACGTTGCCACCAAAAAGTTGAATGCCAATAGGTCTTTCGTATTCAAAAATATCCAGTTTCTGCCGGCTCTTAGCCGCATCGCGGATGAGGCCTTCAGAAGAAATGAACTCGGTGTACATTAAATCAGCGCCATTCTGCTTGCAGACAGCACGGAAAGGCGGATCGCTCACATCTTCCATGGGTGCCAACAGTAATGGGAATTCTGCTATTTCTATGTTTCCGATTTTTACCATGTTTACTTTATGCCGATCAAGCTTGAAAATTTAGAATTTAAGCCCTGTCTACTCTATTTATCTATATTAGCGCCCAAATTTACGAAAACCTTTGGGGATGGAGAGAAGTTCCGGCTTATCACAGCCAATAATTCAAATTAACATAATTTTGGTGCTGGCTGCGGTCTTAGCTGGTTTCATCGTTGTCGGACCACTGATTGGTATTCTGCTTGCACTTCCCCTTTATGAAGGCAGCATTATGGATTTTATGGCTGCTCTTAGTAACCCAATTGGTAATGAATCCATTAAAGTACCCTTCTATATTGTACAGGGTTGCTCTACCTTATTCGGTCTTATTATCGTTCCTGCTTTGTTAATTACAGCCAAACAACAGCCCCTAAAAAAACTATTGAGTTTACCCGTCACGCAATTTAGCACCTACCTGCTTGTCGTTTTCGCCACGATTGCTTTTATGCTGGTTAACTCTCCTTTTATTGAATGGAACGCAAATCTTGTTTTTCCTGAATTTATGAAGGTTTTCGAGGAATGGGCTAAAGCGCGTGAGGAATATGCCGGAGAGGTAACTACCTTTCTAACAACCTTTTCTAATGAGGGTGAATTAATGCTTGCACTTTTTGTCATAGCCATACTTCCTGCTTTTGGAGAAGAATTGGTTTTCAGAGGACTATTACAGCCACAACTGCACAAGCACATGGGTAATATTCATGCGGCTATCTGGATATCGGCTATTCTTTTTAGCACCATGCACATGCAGTTTTATGGTTTTGTGCCACGTGTGCTATTGGGTGCACTCTTTGGTTACTTATATTATTGGTCTGGCAATTTATGGATAGCCGTACTTGCCCATTTTGTTAACAATGGTTTCTCGGTAGTGATGCTCTATCTTTATCAGCAAAAGATGAGTGAATTAGATATGAACAGTACAGAATCCGCACCGTGGCCAGTTGTGGCGGGTGCTGCAGTCATTAGCTTTACACTTTTATATATTTTTAAGAAACAAGTTTCAACCACTACACCTGCGTGACGGCTTTACAGAAATATAATAACCTTACACAACGTATCATTACTGGCACGCTGGGTTCAGCAGCGGTAATTACGGGCGTATGCTTTAGCGAGTGGACTTACTTCACCTTGTTTTTTGCCTTGTGTGGTCTGGCTATGTTTGAGTTTTATAAATTGGTTGGCCTGGATGGTATGATTCCCCAAAAAACATTAGGCATCGTAATAGGCTTGTCTATTTTCTCTCTTACTTTTTTTATTGAACAAGAAACAGCCAATCCAAAGTTTTTCTTTTTGATTTTCCCAATGGCTTCTATTGTTTTCATGATTAAACTATACAAAAAGTTTGAGCGAAAGCCCTTTACTAACATTGCCTTTACTTTTCTGGGTATCTTTTACATTGCCACTCCACTATCATTAATGAATATTGCCGCTTATGAAAATGGCACTTACAATTTTGAAATTATTTTAGGTTCTCTATTGATTCTATGGGCGAGTGATACCGGTGCCTATTTTGCAGGCACTTACTTTGGAAAACGCAAATTATTTGAGCGTATCTCTCCAAAAAAATCATGGGAAGGTTTTTTTGGCGGAGCAGCTCTTGCATTGCTTATCACCTTTATCTTCACCCAATACTTTCATTCTTTAGCCAGCTACCATTGGTACGTAATTGCTGTGTTGATTATAGTCGGTGGTACTTTTGGCGATCTGATTGAATCGCTATTGAAAAGAAGTATAGAGATTAAAGACTCAGGCACAGTATTACCCGGACACGGTGGCTTTCTGGATCGCTTCGATGGTTTGCTGATTTCGTCCCCGTTTATAGTAGCGTATCTGGAGATTTTCTAAAAACAACTATTCTCCACATATTTCACTGACATATACCAATAAACAGCATAGATTTTGTAGAAGGCTCTTTTCTGCCAATACTGGTAAACCCGGGTTTTAAATTTTTAAGAATACTTTTCTCTGATTTTTGTAACTTAACAACATAAAACTGGCATTCGTAGGTCTTTTAAACCAAGGGAATATGAAAATAGCCAAATCCATGCCTTCATACCACAAAGCAATTTCGGCATGCAGGCATTTGCCCATAATTAATAATATTTTGAGATGAAGACACTCACTATTGATAACTCTAAAGTCTGGACCGTAGAGGATTATCTTTTACTGGGTGAAACGTCTACGCCATGCCAACTAATCGATGGAGATTTAATTACGAGTCCAAGTCCTACACCAAATCATCAACTTATCTTAGGTAACTTATATGATGTTTTAAAACTTAGCGGAAAAAAAACAGGCGGTATTGTTTTTTTCGCACCAATGGATTTATACATCGATAAACAAAATGTACTGCAGCCTGATTTGCTTTTTATATCTAAGGAAAATAAGGATATCATTACCCATCGTGGTATTGAAGGTGTACCTGATTTAGTCGTAGAGATTATTTCTCCATCCAATATTTTTACGGATAGAAATAAAAAGAAGAAACTCTACCAACAAATTGGCGTGCAGGAATTTTGGATTGTTGACCCTGCTAATAAAACACTAGAAATATACAGCAAGAGCCAGCCTGACCTAGACACACCAAGTCTTTTCCTGGTGGGTGAAGGGGAAGTGCGCTCCGCAGTTTTACCAGAACTTATTTTTAATCTTCAGGATATTTTTTGATTACTTCAAGACGCTAAAGTCAATAAGTTCAATCTTTAAACTCACTGGTGAAGTGGAAATTGATATCAGGAAAATTGTCCTGCACCATTTGTAACCAGGCCCTGGATTCAGCCATAAACACAAGCTTACCATCTTTATCACGCGCCATATGACGTTGTTTGGAGTCTATAAACTCTTGCAGTTTCTTAGGATCCTTACTGCTGATCCAGCAAGCTTTGTACAGATTCTGAGACTGGAATTGTACAGTAGCCCCGTATTCATTTTTTAAGCGAAACTGAATTACTTCAAACTGAAGCTGACCTACAACACCCACTACTTTTCTATTACCTAATTCATAAGAGAAAAGTTGAGCGACACCTTCTTCCATTAACTGGAGCAGACCTTTTTCAAGCTGCTTGGTTTTCATGGCGTCCATGTTAATTACTTCCTTAAAAATTTCAGGCGAGAAACTGGGGATACCTGTATACATTAACTTCTCTCCTTCTGTGAGCGTATCGCCAATTTTTAAGTTACCTGTATCGAATAGACCAACGATATCGCCAGGCCATGCTTCATCTACCGTTTCGCGATCTTGTGCCATGAAAGCCGTGGCATTAGAGAAACGTATGCCTTTTTCTTGGCGCACATGCGTATAGTTAGCACCTCTTTCAAATTTGCCAGAGCAAACTCGTAAGAAGGCAATACGGTTTCTGTGTTTTGGATCCATGTTGGCGTGGATCTTGAAGATAAACCCAGTGAATTTATTTTCATCTGGTTTAACCAGGCGCAAAGTAGTGTCGCGAGGAATCGGTGGCGGTGCCAGGCGGATGAAAGAATCTAATAACTCTTTAACACCAAAGTTATTGACTGCACTCCCGAAAAACACAGGCGCTACTTTACCATCCAAATATTCATTTACATCAAAGTCAGGATAAACGCCTTCAATAAGTTCAACATCTGCCCTTAATTGTTTTGCATTGGTGTCGCCAACCAATCTATCCAGTTCTGTATCGTGAATATCTTTAATCTCTAAGCCTTCTTGTACTGTTTGTTTGCTGCCGGTGAACAGGTGCAGACTTTTTTCGTAAAGATTATAAACACCTTTAAAATTCTTACCCATATTGATGGGCCAGCTTAGCGGACGAACCTTAATAGAAAGTTTTTCCTCCACTTCATCCAGCAGCTCAAAAGGATCACGGCCTTCTCGGTCGAGTTTATTAATGAAGCAGATAACAGGTGTATTGCGCATGCGGCAAACCTCCATCAACTTCTCAGTTTGAATCTCCACACCCTTCACACAGTCGATCACCATAATAACACTGTCTACGGCAGTAAGGGTGCGGTAAGTATCTTCGGCAAAATCCTGGTGACCAGGAGTATCCAGTAGATTGATTTTAATGTCTTTATAGTTAAAGCCCATCACCGAAGTAGCCACCGAAATACCACGCTGCTTTTCAATCTCCATCCAGTCAGAGCGCGCATGGTCTTTTATTTTCGATGACTTTACGGCCCCTGCCTTCTGAATGGCCCCACCAAAAAGTAAGAGTTTTTCAGTTAAAGTGGTTTTACCGGCATCGGGGTGACTGATAATACCGAAAGTTCTGCGTTTGGCTATTTCCTGTGCGAGTGTCATTATAGTAAAGAAGGCGCAAAAGTACGGAAATCGTACTAGATACGTAATAAGACTGTCAGTTATCGTAAAGAAGAGAGGTGATTTCTATTCTAGATTAAAAGCTTTGCTCAATATTCACCAGCGGTAAATATTGCTTTCCCTTTCTGCCAGTAATTTTGAATTACTGCTTTTTCTTCTGGCCTGGTGCTGTACTTTTTCCACCCTTCTTCTGTTGCCCTGGCGCTGACGAGGCTGCCGACTTACTGCCTGATACTTTTTTTTGCTGACCAGGCGCATAGGGAGCGGCTGACTTGCTACCTGTTAGCTTTTTCATTTGGCCGGGTGGTAAAGCTGCTGGCTTTTTGGTTACTACAGTAGTCTTTGAGCAGCTAACTATTGATATTGTTATAAATATGATCAGTGCAAAATTTATAAAACGTTTCATCTGTATTTTTTAGAAACGCAAAACTGTACTAATTGCGCTGATAAAAATGTGCTAAAAAGAAGTAAACCTTACTTGTTCGATGAAGTGTAGTGTGGTAAGATAACTGACTGGCTACTGGAAAAAACTGCTAAGGATTGACAACTCAATCTTAAAAATAAAACCCCAAAAACTAGACTAAAATATTATCCAGCCATTTTAGCTGGATCCTGACGGCTATCAAAAATGTCTGTTATATAAATATGATCACCCTTTACCTTGTATATAATTTTATAATTGCCTTCAATGATTCTGCGGTGAGATTGTCCTAAGTGTTTTAAGTATTCTTCTACTTGACCCATATAAGGGTTTTCTAACAATTTATCTGCTTTACCTAATATAGCGTCTCGAATCTCTATGATCTTTTTTGAAGGTGTTTCTGGAGGAAGGAAATCCAGGCATTCTTGTAAACTGATAATGGCTTGTTCTGTGTAAACAAGTTTCATTCAAAACTAACGACTGTTACGTTGAATTACCTCATCTTTACTGAAGATTCGCCCTGTGGCTATATCTTCTTCCGATTTTAGTGCACGTGTTGTAAGTTTCTCTTTTAAAATTGGATTTAATGAGGTCTTTAATAGAAGTGTTCTGATTGCTTCCAAGACGGTTACATCTGTCTCTTGTTCGATCATTCGCTGAAGCTCTGTTTTGATTTCTACTACACCCATAAATCTCATCCTTTTCTCTTAACAAATATAATGATTTCATGTGGTCTTGGTTTTCATTTTTCAAGATGAAATTCAGGTACATCTCTGCTTAAACACCTCTTGCCACGGCAGGGATGGGAAGGGCTTGGGAAGCCAAACCCGTCAATTGTTGCTTTTGCATGCCAGACCAAATAACAGCCTGAAATAAAAAAAGAGGGGCGCGCCTGTCAACCTGTCACTGTTTTGGCAGAAATATGCTTGCTATTGCTACTGGCACAGTGATTGACAACAGGAAGGAAATACTTGTAGCGAACAACAGAAATTTTAAGATTATGGGAAAAATAATTGGTATCGACTTAGGAACAACCAACTCGTGCGTAGCCGTAATGGAGGGCAGCGAACCAGTGGTGATAGCCAACAGCGAAGGCCGCAGAACAACGCCTTCTATCGTTGGATTTTTGGACAACGGTAAGGGTGAGCGCAAAGTGGGAGATCCGGCAAAGCGTCAGGCCATTACTAACCCCAAAAATACAGTGCAGTCCATCAAACGCTTCATGGGCAAAAAGTTTGCTGAAGTGAGTGGTGAGAAAAAAATGGTGTCTTATGAAGTAGAAGCTGGTAACAACGATACCGTGCGCGTGCGCATTGGTGATCGTCTATATACAGCGCAGGAAATTTCAGCTATGATTCTTCAAAAAATGAAGAGTACCGCTGAAGACTACTTAGGCACTACAGTAACAGAGGCTGTTATTACAGTACCTGCTTACTTTAACGATGCAGAACGTCAGGCTACGAAAGAAGCAGGACAGATTGCAGGCTTAGATGTAAAACGTATTATCAACGAACCTACAGCGGCAGCGCTTGCTTACGGTTTGGATAAGAAGAATAAAGACATGAAAATCGCGGTGTACGACTTAGGTGGTGGTACCTTCGATATTTCAATTCTCGAGTTAGGTGATGGTGTGTTTGAAGTAAAATCTACCAACGGTGATGTACACCTGGGTGGTGATGACTTTGACATGCGCATTATGAACTGGTTAGCTGATGAGTTTAAGGCTGACAAAAACATTGATTTACGCAAAGATCCTATGGCGCTTCAGCGTTTGAAGGAGGCCTCTGAAAAAGCGAAGATTGAATTGTCGAGCTCTAACGAAACTGAAATTAACTTGCCATACATCACTTCGATTGATGGTGTGCCTGAACACTTAGTAAAGAAACTTTCTCGTGCTAAGTTCGAGCAACTGTCGGATGATTTGATTAAGCGTACATTAGAACCTTGCAAAAAGGCCATTGCTGACTCAGGTTACTCTGTGAGTGAAATTGATGAAGTTATTCTGGTGGGTGGTTCTACGCGTATTCCACGCATACAGGAGGAAGTGGAGAAATTCTTCGGCAAGAAACCTTCTAAGGGTGTAAACCCTGACGAGGTTGTAGCGGTAGGTGCTGCAATTCAAGGTGGTGTATTGACCGGTGAAGTGAAAGATGTGTTGTTGTTGGATGTTACACCGCTATCACTTGGTATTGAAACCATGGGTGGTGTAATGACTAAGTTGATTGAATCGAATACTACCATTCCTTCTAAAAAATCGGAAGTATTCTCAACAGCGTCTGACAGCCAGCCTTCAGTAGAAATACATGTGTTGCAAGGTGAGCGCCCGATGGCTCGCGACAACCGTACGATCGGAAGGTTCCATTTAGATGGTATTCCACCTGCTCCACGCGGTGTGCCTCAAATCGAAGTTACCTTCGATATTGATGCTAACGGTATATTACATGTATCTGCAAAAGATAAGGGTACAGGTAAAGAGCAGAAGATCCGCATTGAGGCTTCTTCAGGTTTAACTGATGCCGAGATTCAGAAGATGAAGCAGGAGGCTGAAGCTAATGCCGAAGCTGATAAGAAAGAGAAAGAGAAGATTGAGAAAATCAATCAGGCAGACTCACTGATATTCCAGACTGAAAAGCAGCTGAAGGAATACGGAGAGAAGCTTTCTGAAGGAAACAAGACTGCTATTAACAGTGCACTTGAAACCTTAAGAACTGCACATAAGTCGCAAGACCTTGCCGGTATTGATGCTGGTATGGCAGCACTTAATAACGCGTGGCAGGCAGCATCAACTGAAATGTATCAGGGTGGCGCGCAGGCAGGTGGTGCAGCTGATGGCGGAGCCGCTAACAATGGTGCCAACGCAGGTGCTAGTGGTAACCCAGATGTATCGGATGTACAATATGAAGAGGTTAAATAATTAACTCAATTCAATTTTTAGACAAGCCCCGCTTACCAGCGGGGCTTTGTTGTTTATGGGCAAATGCGTTTGTTCATCGACCAATGCAGTTTACAGCAGGCTACCAGCCACTACGTTTGCGTATAAATGCACAAACAACTTATAAATCTTATGAAAAAAACAATTCATTTGACCACACTCTTTCTTGCGTTGTTGGCGGTGTCATTGATGTCCTGCACAGAAGAATCGGCTAAAGGAAAAGTTCAGCTGTACATCACAGATGCACCCGTGGATGATGCCAATGTAGATGCTGTTTTCTTAAGTATCGTTGGTGTTGAGTTGAGAAACAATGATGGCTGGCAAACTGTGGCAAGTTATGATGAGCCTGTAACTGTAAACATCCTTGACTACCAGGAGGGTAATGCACTTTTCTTAACTGAAGAAGAACTCAGTGCAGGTACTTACACAGAGGCAAGATTATTACTGGATGCCCCCGCAGAAAATGTTGCTGCTGCGAGCAACCCCGGTTGTTATCTTCGTTACAAAGACGGTAGTACACGAGCTCTCTTTATCCCCAGTGGCGCACAGTCTGGCTACAAAGTAAAAGGCTCTTTTACGCTGGCTGCAGGTGGTACTGTGGCGGTAACGCTTGATTTTGATGTGCGCAAATCTATAGTAGTTGCCGAGGCAAGTGAACGTTATCTGCTGAAACCCGTAGTTCGATTAGTGGCTAATCAGGAGGCTGCATTGATTGAAGGCGATTACCTTGATTTAGCCGAAGGCACAAGAGTAGTAGTGTATGCTTATGAAGCAGGTAGTTTTAGTATTAGCGAAAGTGAAGCAAATGCAGAGGGCATTCGTTTCCCCAATGCTATTACAAGTACACAGCTGAATGCTGAAGGTGAATTTAAACTAGCCTTTATGAGTGCGGGTGATTATGAACTTGTGTTTGTAACGGTAGATGAAGAAGGGGAATTGGTTGATTTAATCGGCTCAACAGAAGCCAGCCTAAGTGCAGGGGCACGCTTAAATCTGGATATTAATCTGGCAGCCCTGATAATTTTATAATCAGCAAAAATCAATAGCAGCACATTAAGCTTATAGGCCGATACTTGAATCTCAATGATTTTCAGTGTCGGCCTTTTTATTTTTAGCGTGTAAAAAGCACTAACTTTAACGCCATATTATTTAAACTACATCTACTATGCCTCGTAGATCGATCTTAAGGTCTTTTAATAACGCGATAGCTTATCTATTTGCTGTGTTGCTAAGCTTGATAGTAGGCGCTTGCATAGACAACGAAGCCCTTAGGGGACGAATCCTCATAAACCTGACCGATGCTCCGGTGGATGCCGCTAACATAAAGGAAGTGAATATTGCTATTCGAAGCATAGAAGTTTTAAAAGAGGGTAGTGAAACCTGGCAAACCATTAAGTCTTTTGAGGAGCCCAGGACGATAGATCTTTTATCATTTTCGGAGGGTAAGGCATACGACCTTACTGAGCAATATTTAACTCCCGGAGATTATCAAGGCATACGTTTGGAACTTAACCTGGCCAATGTAGATAATGGCCTTACGGTGTTTCCCCAAAGTAATATTGTCTTTACAAACGGTACGCAAGAAGCACTTTTTGTTCAGGTCGGTGATGATAGCTATGTAGAAAACAGAGATGCTTTTTCTATCGTCACAAATCAAACAACATTTTTGACGCTTGATTTTGATGTGAGAAAATCGGTAATACTCATCAATGGTGCTTATGCACTCGACCCCCAGATGCGCGTTATAAAAACTGACAATACCGGCACTATAGATGGTCAGTTCCGAGATTTCGCTGATTATCCTAAAGTGATTGCTTTGGCCTACAAGCCAGGCTCTTTTAATGCTAACGAAGCAGCCAATGAACGCGCCTTTGGCAATTCAGTTTCCAGTACAAATGTTAATGCAAACGTGAGCGGACGCTTCACGCTTGCTTTTTTAGAGCAGGGAAACTACGATATCGTTTTTGCTGCATTAAATAACGATGGTTCTATAGACACAATTCTTGGCAAACTCTCAAATGCGAAAGTTGATAAAGGAGAGACGACCAACATATGTGTCCAGCTGAGCGAGCCACAAGTACAGGGTAATTGCGTACAAATAGAACCACTCTAATAATAGAATCCATGTCGTTTAGTTAAGCTTCCATGCTCATCCTCTCTTCTGGAGAGGATTGGAGGTGAGGCCAAAAAAAAGGCTTAACTAAACGACATTAATATTTAAATCCCTTAGCTCTTTTACGCTAGCCCAGTGTCACTATCTTTGTCGCCTTAAAAATAAAATCTATGGCGATCATCATGAAATTCGGAGGCACTTCGGTTGGCAGGCCGGAGCGCATGAAAAAAATTGCAACCCTTGTTAGCAGCACACCCGGGCGAAAGGTTGTTGTACTCTCTGCCCTTTCCGGCACTACCAATGCCCTTGTGGCCATAGGCGATGCCCTACTAAAGAAGGATGCCAACAAGGCAGAGGCTGAGATTGCCACATTAGAGAAGCACTACCTGACTTTTGTAGATGAGTTATACAGCACTGAGGCTTTTAAAGCTATTGGTCAGGAGATTGTAAGCAGATTTTTTGTTTTCATTCGTATGCTGGCAGCAGGTGAGTTTGACGACAAGAGTTACCGCGAGCTTTTGGCGCAGGGCGAGCTGATGTCAACCGAAATGTTTTACCAACACTTACAGGAAATCAAAATCCCTTCACGCCTGTTACCGGCACTTCACTTCATGAGTATTGACGAGAATGAAGAGCCCGAGTTGGAGAAAATTGCTGTTCGTCTAAAACCACTGGTTGATTCTCTGAAAAATATCGACATCATTATTACCCAGGGTTACATCTGTAGAAATCACAGAAATGAAATAGATAATTTAAAACGCGGTGGAAGCGACTATACAGCGTCCTTGGTTGGTGCAGCCATTCGTGCAGAAGAAATTCAAATCTGGACAGACATTGATGGTATGCACAATAATGACCCGCGCATTGTGAAGAAAACCATGCCCATTTCTGAGTTGACTTTTGATGAGGCCTCTGAGCTTGCCTACTTTGGCGCTAAAATTCTACATCCCGCCACGATTGTGCCTGCACAAAAATACAATGTTCCCGTGCGTTTAAAGAACACCATGGATGAAAAAGCTTTTGGCACTATCATCACCAGCAAAAGCACAGAAGGAACTTTTAAAGCAGTGGCAGCTAAGGATGGCATCACTGCTATCAAAATAAAATCATCGCGCATGCTGATGGCCTATGGTTTCTTAAGAAGGGTATTTGAGATTTTTGAACAATACAAAACGCCTATTGATATGATCACTACCTCTGAAGTAGCTGTATCATTAACAATTGATTCAAATACTCATCTTGACAAAATTGAAACAGAGCTTAAAAAATTCGGCTCCATTGAAATTGATAATAATCAAACCATTATTTGTATTGTAGGACATCAGATTGCAACCCAAAAGGGTGCTTTGAAGAAAGTATTTGATGCGCTGGCAGGTGTTTCCATACGCATGGTTTCTTGTGGTGGCAGTAATAACAATATATCAGTACTCGTAGACACACAATATAAAGAAAAAGCATTGATTGCCCTGAATGAAGGGCTCTTCAATTTGCATTAATAATTTGTTAATTTAATGACGTTCATCATAATACCGGATTAGCAGCATCATAGTGGAAGCTGATTTTTAATGACCATTGGTCAAAAAACAGGCAGGCAGTTTTTATTGCCTGCTTTTTTTTTACATCTTTCAGGTAACTATTCAGCTGCACTATGGAACTTTTCATCGTCTTACTTTTTGTTCTCGGTTATTTAGCTATAGCTTTCGAGCATCCCATTAAAGTAAACAAAACAGCATCTGCGCTATTAACTGGTGTTTTGTGTTGGACATTGTATGCGCTGTCATCAAGTAATTCAATAGAAGTAATAGGAGAAGATCTGTCTCATCATTTAAGTGAGATTGCTGCCATTCTCTTCTTCTTAATGGGCGCCATGACAATCGTAGAGTTAGTAGATGCTTATCAGGGTTTTAGAATCATCACCGATCGTATCAACACAAAAAATCCAAAAGTTTTACTTTGGATTATTTGTGTCGTTACATTTTTTCTTTCTGCCATTCTCGACAACCTTACCACTGCCATTGTAATGGTATCACTTATTCGCAAGTTGGTGCCCAATAAGGATATGCGCTGGTTCTTTGGCGGCATGATTGTTATTGCAGCCAATGCAGGTGGTGCCTGGTCGCCAATCGGTGACGTTACTACAACCATGCTTTGGATAGGTGGGCAAATCAGTGCCGGCAATATTATGCTTACACTATTCTTACCGAGCCTTGTTTGTATGATTGTGCCCTTGGTTTATTTACAGTTTACACTAAAGGGTGAACTCGGCCTACACGCAGGCAGCCATGTAGATGCAGAAGGGCATGTACATCATGGCAAAGAAGTAAAAGGATCAAAAACTATGTTTTTTCTTGGCGTTGGTGGACTCATTTCAGTACCTGTTTTTAAAACAGTTACGCATCTTCCGCCTTACCTGGGAATGCTGTTGGCACTGGGTGTAATCTGGGTTGTTTCTGAATTAATCAATCCAGATATGGATGATAAAGAGAAAAGGCCTTATACAGCAGCCGGAGCGCTGTCCCGCATTGATGTACCGAGTGTACTTTTCTTTTTAGGAATTTTATTAGCGGTTGGTGCTTTGCAATCGATGGGCACCTTAGGTAATTTTTCAGCATTTCTCGATGAATCCATAGGTGATCAGCGTATCATTATCACACTCATTGGTATACTTTCTTCTATAGTAGATAATGTGCCTCTTGTAGCAGCTAGCATGGGCATGTACGATATGTCTATCTATTATCAGGATCACTTGATCTGGGAGTATCTTGCTTATTGTGCCGGAACTGGTGGTAGCGTGCTGATTATTGGCTCAGCGGCAGGCGTGGCGGTTATGGGCATGGAGAAAATCGACTTTATCTGGTATGTGAAAAGAATTTCTCTGCTGGCACTGCTGGGTTACTTTGCTGGCGCCATCATTTACCTGATTATCCAACCTTACCTGGCTGTTCATCCACCGGTAGGATAAGTGAACAACTGATTTAAATCATTCAGTAAAAGAATATTTAAAAGCTTATCCCATTTAACCGTTTGCAAATTTTAGTCATCTTTATAAGACCTGAATTTGCAACGGTATGGAAACACTAATCATTATTGTCTTTATCATTGGTTATTTATGCATAGCCTTTGAGCATCCACTTAAGATAAATAAAACAGCCTCCGCCATTTTAACTGGCGTTATTTGCTGGACCTTGTTTATGCTTTCAGAACCCTCCGGGACAGTTACTGAGAGCAGTCATTATCTTTCTTTTGTCGATCACTTAAAACTTGAAGAGGGAATAGAAAAAGTTGGCTTGCTCTCTCAGCTCGATATTTACAAATCTTTTGTACTCGAACAATTAGGCGAGCACTTGGATTCAATTGCTCAGATCTTATTCTTTCTATTGGGTGCCATGACTATTGTTGAATTAGTAGACGGGCACCATGGATTTCGTTTTATCACTGACAGAATCGACACAAAAAATCCGAAGAAGTTGTTATGGATCATCTGTATAGTTACATTTTTTCTTTCCTCCATTCTTGATAACCTGACAACGACCATTGTCATGGTCTCCTTGATCCGAAAGCTCATACCCCATAAAGAGATGCGATTATTCTTTGCCGGTATGATTGTTATTGCAGCCAACGCTGGCGGTGCCTGGACACCCATTGGCGATGTAACGACAACCATGCTTTGGATTGGCGGACAGATTTCTACTGGTTCTATTATGAAGTCACTCTTCATTCCAAGCTTGGTGTGCATGCTTGTTCCACTACTTTATTTAAATGTTACCTTAAAAGGTGAATTGGGTACTCATGCTGATTCGGGCAGCAAAAAACAAAGTGAAGTAAATACGGGCAGACTCATGTTGATCTTTGGCGTTGGTGCACTGATTTTCGTGCCTGTTTTCAAGACCATAACGCATATGCCACCTTATATTGGTATGCTCCTGGGGCTTGGTGTAATCTGGGTTGTCTCCGAATTAATTAACCCTAATCTGGATGAAGCCATTAAGAAGAATTATACTGCTGCTGGCGCTTTATCGAGGGTAGATGTGCCCAGTGTACTTTTCTTCTTAGGTATATTATTAGCGGTTGGGTGTCTTGAATCTATGCAAGTATTACACCACTTCGCCACCTGGCTGGACTCAACCATTGGCGATCAACGAATTATTGTTGTAGTCATTGGGCTCATCTCTTCTGTGGTGGACAACGTACCCCTGGTGGCCGCCAGCATGGGCATGTATAGCATGGATGTCTATCCGCAAGATCATATGATCTGGGAATTTCTGGCCTACTGCGCAGGCACCGGAGGCAGCATATTAATTATTGGTTCTGCTGCAGGTGTTGCCGCCATGGGCATGGAAAAAATAGACTTTATCTGGTATATGAAAAAGATTAGCTTCTTCGCACTGTTGGGTTACTTTGCCGGTGCCATTTGCTATCTGCTCATGCTTCCTCTGTTAGGTCATTAATACAATTATTTAGCTAATCTCAAATCCGTCTGACCGCTGTTTACTGCGTAATAGAGCGGTCTGACGGATGGTCAATCTAGTTGACATTAGTTCTTTCAAACTTAGTGATATCGAGCAGTATCAACGCTTATATTACTCAGCAAGCCTTTCTGTATCCACATACAGAAAGGCTTTTTCTTTTATGTAAAACTCGCTCCGCTCATCATTCTGCTTGTCATACATACTTGAAATCATTGTATCTTCCATCAAACTCCACCTACATGAAAACAAAACATCTTATCATTCCACTTGCTTTGGTGCTGTTACTTTATAGTTGCGGTACTAAAAATGAAAAACCTGCTATACCCGCCTACACCATTGCCCAGTTTATGGATATTGTGCAAATCAGTGGTGGCGCATTCTCGCCAGATGAGACTAAGCTGCTTATCTCTTCCAAAGCAACAGGCATTTTTAATGCTTATGAAATTGATATAGCCACCGGGGAGCAGAAGCCCTTAACCAGCTCAACGGACAATGCTATTTTTGCACAATCCTATTTCCCGGAAGACGGACGCGTGCTTTTTACCAGCGACAAAGGTGGCAATGAAATTACACACTTGTTTGTAAGAGGTAATGATGGCAATGCCATTGACCTGATCAAAGACAGCACAGCCAAAGCACAATTTTACGGATGGAGCTACAATAAGAAGTTGATGTACTATGCATCCAACGGGCGCGATAAGCGCTATTTCGATTTATATCGCATACAGCTTGGTAAGGAACAAGAAGGCAGTGTTTATCCTGCCACACTTGTCTATAAAAATGAAGAGGGTTACGATATCGGAAGTATCTCTAAGGATGATCGATACATTGCCCTGACTAAAACCATTACCACTACCAATAACGACATGTACCTGCTGGATACACAAAGTGGTAAGATAAAACATCTATCACCACATGAAGGTGAAGTTTCTTTTAATCCCCAATACTTTAGTCTTGATGGAAAGAAACTATACTACACAACAGATGAGGGCAGTGAGTTTGCCTACCTGGCCAGTTATGATATTGCCACCGGTGAAAAAGAAAAAGTGGAAGAAGCTGCCTGGGATATTATGGGATCCTACATTTCACGTAATGGTACCTATCGGGTAACGGTTATCAATAACGATGCACGCACTGAAATAAAAATTTATGATGAGAGTTATGGTGGCAAAGAGTTAAAAATCGAAGGACTTCCGGAAGGCGATATTACCGGAGTAAATATATCAGACAGCGAAAAACTTATGTCGTTTTATGTAACCAGTTCAAAATCGCCTGCTAATCTTTTTGTTTACAATTTCGAAACCAAAGAAATCAAGCAGATGACCAATAGCATGAGTAAGGAGATTAATCCTGAACATTTGGTAGCCGGAGAAGTGGTGCGCTTTAAATCCTTTGATGGCATGGAAATACCCTGCTTACTCTACAAACCTAAAACATTGGCTGAAGGTGAAAAATCTCCTGCCCTGTTGTGGATACATGGTGGGCCCGGTGGACAGACAAGATTGAACTACTCTCCTATCATTCAACATTTGGTTAATCATGGCTACACCATTTTGGCAGTGAATAATCGCGGCAGCTCCGGCTATGGAAAAAGTTTTTATGCTGCTGATGATCGCAAGCATGGCGATGTTGATTTAAAAGATTGTATTGAATCTAAAAAGTTACTCGCATCACTTGGTTATGTTGACATGGATAAAGTAGGCATAGCTGGTGGCAGTTATGGTGGCTACATGGTAATGGCCGCGCTAACCTTTACACCCGAAGAATTTAAAGTGGGTGTGAACTTATTCGGTGTGACTAACTGGCTGAGAACACTCAAGAGCATTCCACCATGGTGGGCCTCTTTCAGAAATGCCTTGTATAATGAACTGGGCGATCCGAATACGATAGACTCTGTTGCACTTTACAATAAATCGCCTTTATTCTTTACCCAGAATATTACTAAACCCTTTATAGTATTTCAGGGCAGCAACGATCCTAGGGTGTTGCAAGTAGAATCAGATGAGATTGTGGCTAATGCCAGAAAAAATAATGTGCCTGTAGAATATGTCATTTTCCCCGATGAAGGACATGGATTTGTTAAGAAAGAAAACAACATTAAGACTTCGCAGGAGATGCTTAAATTCTTAGACAAATACCTGAAAGGCTTACCGGACGATCAGGCTGGGGAACAAATCTAAGTTGGTGTGCTGATGAGTTAATTTGTTGATGTGCTGATTGATTAGAAGATTAGATAATTTGAAGACCTGACTACCTCAGGCAGGTCTTCAAATTGAATCATTTTCTCTAATTGACGTCATTACTTGATTAAAGAAAAAATATACGCGTCTTTGCGAGGAATTTGTGTGGGATGTGGGTTGGCATGACGAAGCAATCTACTTTGATGTGCTGATATCTTGATGAGCTTTCACCTTCGGTCAGTGTTTTCAGCGAACCGCATCCATCTTTACCATGTCTCGATTTTCAGTTCCTTACAAAACTTGGTAATGAAGTAGGTGATCGGTGCAAACACCGACCACGTGCTAAAATAGTCAAATTGCTTCGCCCCAAGCACAAACCCTATCGACAAGGCTTACAATGACTGCTCCTCTTATTTTTATGATTGTTTCTAATTAATTCGATTCATTTTTAACATCTTCGCAGCTTCAAATTGCATTCCATGGTTATTTACGATTCCGCTAAAATCAAGCATATATCTGCCCATAAAATAGGTAATAAAACCAATGGCGAAGACCTGATTGCTTCCAGAAGTGAATTAGAAATTCCTGATGAGGGAGGCGAGCAATTGATTTCTTATTTTCTAAAATCTTTTACTTCAGAAGAGTATTATCACCTCAGCTCTACCGATGGTGATTTTCAACTCAACCCCTTATATCAGTTTGCCAAAGATGTGTTTGAATCTGGTAAACAGTTTCACAACCGCTCGGTGAGCATTGCCAAACATTTATATGAGGTCTCTCTGCATCCGCAGATTAAATCAGGCGATTTATTTGTTGTGCTTTTCACTGATGCCCTGGTGGACGGTGAAAAGACTGATGTGCTAGGCATCTTTAAATCGGAAAGTAAGAGCTCAATTTTAAAGCTTACCACACACCCAAAGGGCGAGTTCGAACTCTCTTTTGATGAAGGCATTAGTTTAGAAAAACTGGATAAGGCTTGTCTGATTTATAATGTTGATGAAGACAAGGGTTACCGTGTATCTATTATTGATCGAAGTAGTAAATCGAGTGATGCCCAATATTGGCGAGAACTATTTCTGCGTGTGGTGCCTGTTAACAATCATTTTCAGGCAACCCTGAATGTGTTAGACATTACCAGGCATTATGTGGCCGATCAGATAACAGAAGAGTTTGATTTGTCGAGGGCAGACCAACTTTCGTATCTGACAAAATCCATCGATTATTTTAAGAAGCACGATGAATTTAATCAACGCGAGTTCGAAAATGAAGTATTTGAAGATCCCGAACTGATCAAATCATTTAGAAAATTTGATAATAACTTCAGAGAACAGCTGGACCTGGAACGTGAAGATTCGTTTACCATTTCCGCTGAAGTGGTAAAGAAACAGGCCCGAGTCTTTAAAAGTGTACTGAAGCTGGATAAAAACTTCCACATCTATATCCATGGTGACCGCGAGCTCATTGAACGCGGAGTAGAGAAAGACGGGAGGAAGTATTATAAGATTTATTATACGAATGAATTGTAAGAGGCTCTTGCCAAAAAAAGCTGCTAACCTAAAGCAGGTGTCATTAATCAAGTCTAAGTGGGTGATAATAATACAGACCACAGGCTGATCGGATATAAATCCGATTTATTAACGTTCTATATGCGCTTCGCTAACATGTCGAACAGAGGGGTAAGCGGATTTAAAAAATTTAGAAGAGAAGGAAATTTAAAAAATAATTTTTCTCATGAGAAAGCTGGAGGCTCTTTTGCAATTTTGGGCTGTGTTTTAGGTCGCGTGAATTACAAAGGTGCTTACGACAGTGCTAGAATTTATTCCAAAATGGCATACTGAAATGTTCTTTATAATATTGCATTTCGGAATAATACATAAATGGCAAAAGTTTCATATGCAAAAGACCGTAAATCATTGTGTGTTTTGCTTGTTCAAGCCCGAGAACAAGCCAATTTAACACAAAAGCAAGTTGCTGATACTGGTATTGTGAGCCAAAGTGAAATTTCTAAAATCGAGAATGGTCAACGAAAAGTTGAATTTGTTGTTCTGGTAAAACTTGCTGAGTTATACAAAAGACCTATTGAATATTTTAAACTTAAAAAATAGAAAATGTCTTGGCCACTTACACAACAGCATAAAGAATCTTTTATCCAGTTCTTGGAGCCAAATCCTCCAACGAATAGTCATGGCAATTTGAATATTAATACATTTTCGTTTTACTCCTCTGAGTTAAAAAATATTAAGCAGTTAGTTGATTGCATAATAAAAGTGAATACAGGCCAACTGCAAGGCACTGATACCTCTTCTGTTAGATATAGGAACACGATGAAAAATATGGGACTAATTGTAAACACTGCTGGAGTTTACACTTTGTCTGCAATTGGTCAAAAAACAATGGGGTATTTAACTGCAAACAGTTTGAATGATGCCAACATTTCTTTACCTGCAAATAAGAGCCACACATTAGAAATTGAAAAGCTAATCATTGATGGTTTAATTGACGAACTAATCAAAGGGAATTTACAGGGTTTGTGCAATGCTACCTTCAAAGAAATACTTTACAATGCACAAGAGGCTTACAATAATATTCCCGCAAGTCAAAAAGCATCTGTCTTATCAGACCTTGATAAATTATATTTTTTGCAGTCCATTAATTCAACTGGTGACGAAGCAAAAAGATACTTTCGTTTAAGTCCTGCTAATCAAACTTCATATTATCAGTTGTGGCTTGACTATTCCAATGCTGCAACATTTCCTTCAACTGCACCAAGAGGAATAATTGATAAAATGGTTTATGATTACTGCAGACCAAGGGCAAAAAAAACAATTCAATTTGATTGTCGCTTTAGAATTGAAGCATTCTTAAAAGCCTATGAGTTTTGTGTTACAAAGTATGGAGATACAATGCCTTTCCTAAATAAAGATTTTGAGAATATTAACCAGAGAAAAAAAAATATCAATATGAATAATACCGCAAATAGAAATTTTGAACTTCCAGTAAAACCAGCACCAGCGGTTTCTACCAAACCAAGACATAGAATTATTTCTGGCTGTCCAGGGTCGGGCAAAAGTTTATTTGTGGAAACAGAAGCGAATGCTTTACCGAATAGTTATTTAGTTAAAACAACTTTTCATCAGGAAACAACTTACTACGATTTTGTTGGAACATACAAGCCAACTCCACTTTATGAAAAGAGTGATCACATTGTAAATTCAGCAGGGGTAAAATTTGAATTGGGTAAACCTGTAATTAATTATTCGTTTGTTTTCGGTCACTTGATAGAATCATACTTATTCGCAATTAAAAACCCTAACTGGAATATTGTTCTGGTAATTGATGAAATAAACAGAGGAAATGTAGGTGTAATTTTTGGTGACTTTTTACAGTTGTTGGATAGAGATAATACAAAGGGAAATGAAAGCAAGTATTCAATTTTACCGAATGCGGATTTAATAGAATTCCTAACCGGCTTTGACTTCATGCAATCAATTCTTATAACATCAAAAAATCACATTAAACTCCCAGGGAACTTGTTTATCTGGGGAACAATGAACAGTGCTGACCAAGGTGTTTTCCCAATTGATTCTGCCTTTAGAAGAAGATGGGAATTTGAATACAAAGGATACAACGAAGTATGTGCATATGGAACTGATGTGTTGAAATACAACAATGTTAATGTTGCTTGGGAATCTTTCAGAAATCAAATCAACAAAAAATTACTGACTGACTTAAATGTTCCTGAAGACAAACTAATTGGTCCATACTTCTTGACGAAAGAAGAAATCACCAATCCAGAAAAAGTTTTGAATAAACTGTTTCTGTATTTGTGGGATGATGTTGCAAGGTTCCAGCACAAGGAATTAATGAGTTACGATTCGTTTGCCGATTTAAAAACTGCTTGGAGAAATGGTCAAGGAAAAATTTTTACTTTTGATATTGTCTAATGTTGCAAGAAGAACTTCATATTATTTCAGAGGGAGAATCATTTAGTTTAAAAGAATGGTGTAGCAAACTCAGCATAACCGTTTCCGATTTTGATGAACTTAGATCGG
>VFQM010000831.1_pt1 | contig 30768 bp, 33 predicted proteins | sample 3512391 | NCBI WGS metagenome assembly VFQM01 (sample SAMN10412369, study PRJNA504923) | tailings metagenome | isolation source: Replicate 1 from Balatoc abandoned mine | place: Philippines
ATGGGGCTCGACATGATGCTGCGCACCTGCACCATCCAGACCAATCTGGATTACAGCAGCGAAGCGGACATGGTGCAGAAATTTCGCGTGTCACTCGCGCTGCAACCCGTCGCCACCGCGCTGTTCGCCTCGTCTCCCTTTACCGAGGGCAAGCCCAACGGCTTCCTATCGTACCGCAGCCATATCTGGACCGACACCGATCCGGCGCGCACTGGCATGATCCCGTTCGTGTTCGAGGATGGCTTTGGCTACGATCGCTATGTCGACTATATGCTCGATGTACCGATGTATTTCGTGTTTCGCGACGGCAGATATATCGACGCCGCGGGCCAGTCGTTCCGGGATTTTATGAAGGGCGAACTGCCGGCGCTGCCCGGCGAACTGCCGCGTGCGGCGGACTGGATGGACCACCTGTCTACCGCATTCCCCGAGGTCCGGCTCAAGGGCTATCTCGAGATGCGCGGTGCCGATGGCGGGCCATGGAACCGCATCTGTGCGCTGCCCGCGCTGTGGGTCGGGCTGCTCTATGATCAAGGCGCGCTCGATGCGGCGTGGGACCTGGTCAAGGGCTGGAGCATTGCCGAGCAACAGGCGCTGCGCGATGCCGTTCCGCGCGAAGGGCTCTGCGCTCCGGCGCCGGGCGGTGGGACGGTTGGTGACCTTGCCAAACAAGTGCTGGAGATTGCGAGTGCTGGCTTGATCGCGCGCGGCGAAGTCAATGCCATGGGCGATACCGAGGTCGGCTTTCTCGAGCCACTGCGCCGTATCGTTGCGAGCGGCATGTCGCCCGCGCATGACCTCATCAAACGCTACGAAGGGCCATGGGGCGGGTCACTCGATCCCATTTATGACGAGCTCAGCTTCTGAATATGTCATAAAACCCCCGGCGACTGTCACAAACCGCCGCAATTTTGCAACAGTGCTGCAATTATTCGCGCCGCACCGCCGCGCGCCGTTGACGCTGCCGCGCGGGCAAGTCAACGGCGCTGTCAGACCCTGCTTTCGGGTTGCAATGCGATACGCGTTCCCCCTTTTTGCAACAGGAGCAAAGCCAATGCGCCGCCTGATTTCCGCTCTTTCGCTGACCACCGCCCTGACTGTCACCGGTTGGGCCGCTCCCGTTTTCGCACAAGACACCAGTGCACAGGAAGACGGCACACTGGGCGAAATCATTGTCACGGCGCAGCGCCGCGAGGAGAATCTGCAGGACATTCCGCTGTCGATTACCGCGGTTGGCGGCGACAAGCTGGACGCCATCACCGCGGGCGGCGTCGATGTGCGCGGCCTTTCTGGCCGCGTTCCCAGCCTGCTGATCGAGAGCTCGTTCGGGCGTACTTTCCCGCGCTTTTACATCCGCGGCCTTGGCAACACCGACTTCGACTTCAACGCGTCGCAGCCAGTCAGCCTGGTTTATGACGATGTCGTCTTGGAAAACCCGATTCTCAAGGGTTTTCCGGTATTCGACCTTGACCGCATCGAAGTGCTGCGCGGGCCGCAGGGCACGCTGTTCGGGCGCAACACCCCGGCGGGCATCGTCAAGTTTGATTCGGTCAAGCCCGGCGACGACACCAACGGCTATGGCCGCATTTCCTGGGGTCGCTACAACAATATCAACGCGCAAGGCGCGGTTGGCGGGCGTCTGTCCGACACCGTGTCGGCGCGGCTTTCGGCGATGTATCAGCGTCAGGACGATTATGTCGACAATGTCCTGCCGTCTGGGACTACCAACGACGCGCTGGAAGGTTATGAAGAATTTGCCGCGCGCGCGCAGCTGCTGATTGAGCCCGGCGACAATCTCGACATTCTGCTTGGCGGGCAAATCCGTTCGCTCGATGGCACCGCCCGCGTGTTCCGCGCCAATGTGTTCACCAAGGGGCAGTCGGGGCTTAACGCCAATTTCCGCCGCAACCAAGTGTCGGTCGATGGCCAGAATGAACAAGAAGTCGATACCTGGAACCTTTCGGCGCGCATCACTTATGATGCCGGCGCAGTCGATATCATTTCGGTCACCAGCTATTGGGACGGCGACGCCACCTCGGTCGGCGATGTCGATGGCGGCTTTGGCGCCAATTTCCTGCCGCCCAACCTGACCGGTCCGGGCCAGATTCCGTTCACCGCCGAAACGCGCGACAGCGTGCCGAGTTTGAAACAGTTCACGCAGGAACTGCGCATCGCCAGCAACGGCACCGGGCCGCTGTCCTATCAGGCCGGCGTCTTCTATTTCGACGAAGACCTGACCATCGTCAGCGAAAATTATTCGACGCTGGGCGATCCCAACAACGCGCCGGGCGGCGTCAATATTCTGGTGGCGCAGGACCAGCAGAGCGAAGCGTGGGGTGTGTTCGGGTCGCTCACCTATGCGCTGACCGACGCGCTGTCGGTGACCGGCGGCATCCGCTACAACAATGACAGCCGTGATTTCGTCGTTGTGCGCAGCCGCGACACGCAGTTCCCGGCCTTCCTGCAAAATCCGCTGGGCACCGTGACCCGGTCGGTCGAAGACGACAATATCACCTGGGATTTGAGCGCGACCTACGCCGCCAGCGACGACGTCAACCTCTATGCCCGCGTTGCCCGCGGCTATCGGGCCCCGTCGATCCAGGGCCGGGTGCTGTTCCCGCCTGCCACCGCCACCCCGTTGGAGGATGGCGTCACCATCGGCGATGCCGAAACCATCCTGTCTTGGGAAGCAGGCGTCAAGACGACGTTCCTTGACGGGCGCGGCCGTTTCAATCTGAACGGCTTTCTCTACAACCTCGACGATGCCCAGCTGACCGCCGTCGGCGGCGGGGTCAACGCCAACCGTCTGATCAATGCCGACAATGTGCGCGGCTATGGTTTCGAAGCGGATCTGGAACTGCGCCCTGTCCCCGAACTGACGCTGACCGTGGGTCTGTCGTACAATAACACCGAAATCCGCAGCCCCGGTCTGACCACGGCGGCCTGCGGCGCGGTGCGCACCGACCTGCTGCCCGCCGATCCGTCGCTGTGCACCGTCACCGACCCCATTGTCACCCCTGCAGCACCGTTCAGCGCCGCGATCGTCAACATTGACGGCAACAGCCTGCCGCAAAGCCCCAAATGGATCGCCAACTGGACCGCGCGTTACGGCATTCCGGTCGGCGACGGCGAAGTTTATGCCTATACCGACTGGGCCTATCGCAGCCGCATCCATTTCTTCCTGTATCGCTCGGTTGAGTTCACCGACGCGCGTATGCTCGAAGGCGGACTGCGCATCGGTTACAAGACCGACAGCTTCGACGTGGCTGGCTTCGTCCGCAACATCACCGGCGACACGTCGGCGGTGGGCGGCATTGATTTCAACAACCTCACCGGCTTCGTCAACGAGCCGCGCATCTGGGGGATCGAAGCCGGCTTCAAATTCTGAACCCAGCGCATTCAAACAATCGAGGGGCCCCGGCAGCAATGCCGGGGTCCTTTGCTTATGCGACAGGGCCGACTGCCGGGTCGGGCTGGAGCACTACCATCGGCCGTTCCCGCCCCGTCAGCCTGGCACACAGGCGTGGGAGCAATGCGTGCTGCTGTGCCCAGTGCCAATAGGCGGCATAGGCCGGATCGGCGAGCAGATGCTTTTCCTCGGTCTTGGCGCGCCAATAATAGATGAGGCTGACCACGCCGAGCAGGACGGCGTTGCGCAGCCCTTCGACCACACTGCCCGACGTAACCAGAAATGGCATGGCCCCCAGCCACCAGGTCAGATTCTTGGCGACATAGGCGGGGTGGCGCGTGAAACGATACGGCCCATGGGTGATGATGCCGCGGTGGGTGAGGTTTGAAAAACGGATACCGAAGGCCAGCGTCGCCCAGCTGTACACCGCCGTCAGCCCCGCGAGCAGCACGCCCCACATGACCAGCAGCGTATCGTTCCCCGCAAACCAGTAGCCCCAATCCGCTGCCCCGGCATGATAATCGAGCGGCCCGCCGGCGTTCATCAGTATGAAGGGCGGATAGCAGATCAGCGCCGCGACCCATGCCATGCCATAGGGATTGGCGGTGCGGATATGCGCATCGAGCGGCTTGACCGTGAGCACATAACCCACGGTCGCCACATGCACGTCGATCAGGAACAGGAAATTGATCGTCCACAGCGCTAGCGCGTAAGGATTGGCCGTCACCTCGGCGATGGGCACGCTGACCAGGCTCGCAAAATTACCTGGCACGATCGACAGCATGAACGCGGTGAAAAAACCCTTCACCGCCCAGGCGCGCAGATGATGGCCGATGGCGCGGCGCGCGGACGCATCGGCGCCTTGGCCCATAAGCCAGCAGCCGAACGCATGGCAGCCATCGCGCGGATCCATGAGCCGCCGGTCGAGCCACAGCACATAGGGCACCGACAGCAAAACGAGCGCGGGCAGCACCGCACCCAACAATTGCATCGAGAAGAGATACTGCCCCTGCCAATAATAGCGCAGCCCGCCATAGGCCAAGGCAATCAGGCCCCATGTCGCCCACAGCCCGGCGAGCTTCACAAAGCTGATGTCCAGTGTTTCACGCCATGGACGCCGCATCGCCCAGTTGATCCCGGTGGTTGGGCTCCGGTGTACGCGGTCGATCAGCAACGACCATAAAATCATCGGGATGGCACACGCGAGCACGCTGGCCACCGCCGAACTCGGCCCGCTCATCACCCCGCGACCGCCCCAGTCAATGCCCAGGAACGAGGCAATTTCGGGGGCATAGCGCGCCGCGAGCAGGTAGAGAATCAGCCCCGCCAACCCGGCATAGCCGACACCGGCGCTTACCGCCGAGCGCGGCCGCGTAAGTGCCGCCGCCACCGCATCGGGCAGCGGGTCAGCAGGGGTCGGCGCGGCGACCAGCGGGCGCATGACGGTCATATGGCCCGCGCTAGCGCGCAAAGGTTAGGGAGCCGTCAACCGCGCCGATTCGTGCCAAAACGGAACAGGTGATTCGCGCGGTCGCCGCAATTTTCCGGCAAGTTCCACGCTTCACCGTGTTGATGGTTCGACTCGGCCCGAGTCTGGCGTGCACGATTCGGACTCCGCGCGCGAGGCTGCTAGGGGGCCTGCACAATCGGGGGCAACGCAAAAGCAACGCCCGAAAATATCGGATGGGGTCGTCACCTTGCCATCACTACCGACTGGCCTGAGCCAGTGGCGCAACCGTGTTGCGGCCCTGTTTCAGGACCATGAGATTTTTGTCCGCACGCACGGCGAAGTCCGATTCGTGCGCATCAGCGCCCGCGTGCAAAAACGCATCGCGACCATTGCCGCGCTCGTCCTGTTCGCATGGGCGGCTTTCACCATCGCCATGCTGGTCAACCAGTGGTTGACCGCTGACGAGCGCGCTGCCGTCGCGGCGCAGCAGGCCAAGGCGGCAGCAGCAGAAGCGCGGATCGCCAAATATCAGGGCCGTGTCACCGAAACGGCCGCCGATCTCGACGAGCGCCAAACCCAGCTTGAAGGTTGGGCGAGAGAACATTTTGGCGAAGATGCCGCCGCTATTCCCGCGACCGGCGCTGCAGCGCCCGATGCAGCGCTGAAGACCAGCTTCGTTATCGACCCCAACCTGCCGCCCGAGGCGCAGGCGCTGGCGCGCATCGAGGCGCGGCAGGAGGCTTTTGCGGGCCGCTTGCTCGCCGCCGTCAATGCGCGCGCGGCGCAGGCCGAAATGGCGGTCGCCAAGCTGGGGCTGAACCCCAAGGCATTGGTGCAGAATGCCGAGCGCGGCCGTGGTGGTCCTTTCATTCCCTATAAAGGGCGCATGGGCCGCGCCAAGGCGCTGGGCCCCGCCTTTGCTGCGCTGGAAGGTGCGCTGTTCCGCATGGAAGTGCTGGAACGTACGCTCGTCGCCATGCCATCGGGCAAGCCTGCGAGCATCACTCTGATGTCGTCGGGCTTTGGCTATCGCAGCGATCCGTTCAATGGCGGCGCGGCCATGCACAATGGACTCGACTTCAAGGGTCCCGTTGGCACGCCGATATTGGCTGCAGCGCCGGGCCGCGTTGTTAGCGTCGGCTGGCAGGGCGGCTATGGTCAGACGGTCGAGATCGACCATGGTCAGGGCGTGATGACCCGATATGCGCACATGTCGGGCTTTGACACGCGCGTTGGTGCAGTGGTCGCTGCAGGCGAGAAAATCGGCCGCATGGGATCGACCGGCCGTTCGACCGGCAGCCATTTGCATTTCGAAGTGCGCATCAATGGTGCGGCGGTCAATCCGCGCCGCTTTCTGGAGGTGAACAAGGATGTTCTCGAAGCCAAAGCCGACGCCCGAGAGCGCGTCGCCGCCGTCGCCCGGAGCAAATAGGATGGCAAGCATGGCCACCGGCGCGCGCCACACCACCTTTTCCATCCTTGGTGCCGATGTCGTCGTCACCGGCAATGTGTCAGCCAGTGTTGATCTCCACATCGACGGCAAGATCCAGGGCGACCTCAAATGCGCCAATTTGGTGCAGGGCGAAGCCAGCGAGATCAAGGGCAGCGTCGTCGCCGACACAGCCAAGCTCGCGGGTGCAATCGACGGCAGCATCGAGGCCAAGACTTTGGTCATCCACGCCAGCGCGCGCATCACCGGCGACGTCACCTATGAAAGCGTGACCATCGAACAGGGCGCGCATGTTGACGGCAAGCTGACGCACCGGCGGGCGGGGGTTGCGAAGCCGGCGCTGGGCGTGGTGGCGAGCGAAGGTCAGCTCGCCGGCTGACTGTCGTTTGCCCCAGGAAATGCTCTAGCATAGCATTGAACCAGTCGGGGCGCTCGATCATCACGGCATGGCCGGTTTCCGGTACCAGTTCATATCTGGCGTGAGGGATGGCATCCGCAACCGCTTTGGCATGATGCGGCGGAACAGGATGATCTTCGCTGCCTGCAATGATCAGCGTGGGCGCAGCAACAGCCGCGATTTCGTGCCGGATGGACCGACGCAGCGCCGATGCTGTGGCGGCCCGCAACACTGATCGGGGCAAGCCCTCGACCATCGCGTGCCAGGGTGCAATGACCGCTCGGCGCGCCGGGTCGGCAAGGATCGAACGCCCGAACAATATCTGCATCATGCGCGGAACGACGGGACGCACCCCGGCGAGCGAGACGACGGCGATCATTGCTGCATAGGATGGCATCTTGCGCCAGGACTCGGCATCAGCACTAACGCCGATCAAAGCCAATGAACGCACCAGTTCGGGATGGCGTGCAGCAAGTCGCAGCGCGATAAACGCGCCCATCGAAAAGCCAACGACATGGCAGCCTTGCGGCGCCAGCGCACGAATCAGTTCCGCGGCGTCTTCCGCAAGCGAATCGAGTCCAAGCCCCCGCCAAGGATGCGCCGAGCGCCCTTGCCCGCGCAGGTCATAAGTGATGACCCGGTGGGTGGCCGCAAAATGATCGCGCTGGGCCTGCCAGCTTTCGCTCGCCAGCATCAGGCCGTGGATGAACAATATGGTGTCGGGTCCGGTGCCGCACTCCTCATAATGAAGGCGGGCACCGCGAATGATGATGTCGGGCATGTTGGTTCCTCAAGCAGCTGGAGCGCATATGTCTCTGGATGGTGACATGGCAATTATCACCATGTGGTGACTCGCGCAAGACAAATGTCACTGCTTGGTGATTAGTTCGAGGACAACACTGCCGCTCGCTCGCTGAAATCCTTTATGCCCTCATCCCCGCACGCCAATCCGCCGATAGCTCAGCGCCTCGGCAATATGGATGCGGCCGACCGTTTCCGCCCCTGCCAAATCCGCAATTGTGCGCGCCACCCTTAACACTCGGGTGTAACCGCGTGCGCTTAACCGCATTGCCTCCGCCGCTTGCGCCAGCAATTTGCGACCGGGTTCGTCGGGGGTGGCAGCGCTTTCGAGGACGTCGCCGTCGATTTCGGCGTTGGTGCGCGCACCTGTCCCAGCAAAGCGCGCCGTTTGCCGGTCGCGCGCGGCGGCGACCCTTGCGGCGACTTCAACACTACCTTCGGCGGGCGGGGGCAAGACAAGGTCGGCGGCGCTGACCGCCTGCACCTCGACATGCAAATCGATGCGGTCGAGCATCGGGCCCGAAACCTTGGCCTGATAATCGGCTGCGCATTTTGGCGCGCGGCTGCACGCCAGCGCAGCATCGCCCAGATGGCCGCAGCGGCACGGGTTCATCGCCGCGATCAGCTGCACCCGCGCGGGAAAGGTGACGTGGCTGTTGGCGCGCGCGATGCTGACCTCGCCGGTTTCCAGCGGCTGGCGCAGCGAATCGAGCACGGTGCGCTGAAATTCGGGAAGTTCGTCGAGGAACAGCACGCCGAGGTGCGCCAGGCTGACCTCGCCCGGGCGCACACGCAGACCGCCACCGACCAGCGCGGGCATCGAGGCGCTGTGATGCGGCGCGCGAAACGGGCGCGCGCGGACCAATCGGCCGCCTTCGAGCTGTCCCGCGACCGAGGCGATCATCGACACTTCAAGCGCTTCGGCGGGCGTAAGGTCGGGGAGGATGCCGGGCAGGCACGACGCCATGAGCGATTTGCCTGCCCCCGGCGGACCGCTCATCAGCAGATTATGCCCGCCCGCCGCCGCAATTTCGAGCGCGCGCTTGGCGACCTCCTGCCCTTTCACTTGGCGCAAGTCGGCACGGCGCACCGGTTCCTCCACCACGCCTGGCTGCGGCGCGGGGAGCAGCGCGTGGCCCTTGAAATGGTTGAGCAGCGACAAGAGGTCGGGGGCTGCGAGCACCTCGACATTGCCCGCCCACGCCGCCTCGGGTCCCTGCGCGACGGGGCAGACGAGGCCCTTACCCTCTGCGCCCGCATGCAGCGCCGCCAGCAGCACGCCCGGTGAGGGGGCGACGCGGCCGTCGAGGCCGAGTTCGCCGACGACAACATAGCTGGCGAGCGTTTCGGCATCGATCACCCCCATCGCGCCGAGCAGCGCGAGCGCAATGGGCAGGTCGTAGTGCGATCCTTCCTTGGGCAGGTCGGCGGGCGACAGATTGACCGTAATCACCTTGGGCGGGAGCGACAGGCCGATGGCGGCGAGCGCGGCGCGGACGCGTTCGCGGCTTTCGCCCACCGCCTTATCGGGCAGGCCGACGATGATGAATTTGGGCATGCCGGGGGTGATCTGGCACTGCACCTCCACCCCGCGCGCTTCGAGGCCGAGATAGGCGGTGGTGAAGACGATCGCGACCATGGCACCCTTGCGCTATCGAAACAATGTGCTTGCTTTGTTCCACTGCGCTTGTGACAACAAAGTGCTGGGGCGTCGAGTCTTTTTCATAATCGTCGGCTGGGCGGCACTGCCCGTCGACAGCGCCATGGATTTGCCGCGCGATATGGCTAGCCTTTGCCATGGAGGGAGAAACAGCATGACCTATATTGACGGATTCGTGATCGCGGTGCCGAAAGCCAACCGCCAGAAGTTCATCGACCATGCCCAAACGGCCGACGGCATGTTTATCGAAATGGGGGCAATCCGCGTGCTCGAATGCTGGGCCGACGATGTGCCGGAAGGCAAGACGACCGATTTTCGCATGGCCGTGAAGGCCGAGACGGACGAAGATATCGTCTTCAGCTGGATTGAGTGGCCTGACAAGGCAACGCGCGACAAGGCCTATGCGATCATGATGGCCCCTGACTTCAAAGACCCGCGCATGGACCCGGAAAAGAACCCGATGCCGTTCGACGGCAAACGCATGATCTGGGGCGGTTTCAATCCTGTCGTCGCGATGGAAAAATGACATGGCCAACCGGCACAGCGACTTTATCTGATGCGAATTGCTGACCCGCGACGCCGATGCAGCAGCGGATTTTTATGGCAAAGTCGTTGGCTGGACCAGCAGCCCGTCGGGTCAACCGGGCATGGATTATCGGTTCTTTTCCAGCGGTGACGGCAACGACATGGCCGATGGCGTCGGCGGCTTCATGGCGATCACGCCCGAGATGGCCGAGCATGGCGCGCGGCCGGCGTGGATCAGCTATCTGCCGCCCGATAGCTGGGGGTGCGGCAATGATTTCAGCATGGCCGATTGCCCCGCAGCTCCGTCACTTTTCCATGCTGACTGGGTTCAGGAGATCCCCCAAAGCCTAACGACTCTGAGGGCCTATCGGGCGCGGCTGCTGGCGCGGCCATCGGTTGCGCGATGCATCGAGGCAGCCCGCCCTTATCGCCATTATTTCCCGCTCGGGGCGCCCAATCGGGATTGATGGGCATGCATCGGCGGCCTCGTTAGGGAAGGTGTGAGTGCCCTTGTCCGCCTGCCTCCTTTAACCATTTGGTTAATTTGCTGCTTACGCAATCCCTTATGCGGCCGTTGACCCTCACGCGCGTAGGCGCGGGGGATGGTTTCGCCGCTGAACCTGCTCCGCACTGCGCTGGTGGCCGTGTTTGCCGCCTGCCTGGCCTTTGCGCCCGCGCATGCGGCCGACGGCCGGTTCATAATTCTCGAGACCACCGTCGAATATGAAATTGCTGATGCCTACGCCGCCGACACGGCCGACGCAGACACCAATGCCAGCCAGCGTCATGCACCAGCCCCAGCGCTGCTCCGTGAGGCCGATGTCGGTCCGCGCTTTGGCCCCTTTACCGTGGTCGACGGTCAAACCGTGCGCATGGCGGGCAGCGTTACCAGTGCGACCCCGCGCGAGTTCGCTGCCATGCTGGCCGCGCACCCCGGCCTCAAGCGCATTGAGCTGATCGATTGCCCCGGAAGCCTGGACGAGGAAGCCAATCTGCGGCTCGCGCGCATGGTGCGCCGCGCGGGGCTAGCGACGCATATCCCGGAGGGCGGATCGGTGCGGTCGGGCGCGGTCGAGCTGTTTCTGGCCGGTGTTATCCGCAGCGCGCACCCGACGGCCGAATTTGGAGTGCACAGCTGGCGCGACGAAGCCGGGCTGGAAGCGCGCGATTATCCCGCGGACGATCCGGTGCATGCCGAATATCTGGACTATTACCGCGAAATGGGCCTCGACGCCGCTGCGGCGCGCGCCTTTTATGCGCTGACCAACGCCAGCGACTATGACCAGATGCGCTATCTGACCAAGGCCGATATTGCACGCTATGTCGCGCTGAACTGACCATTTGTCGGACGGGAGCTTGCCGTGTGGCACAGCGCGCCCCACTTGAGCCTGCATGGCTCGCCGCTCGCTCTATCAACGCATTAGGCAGAACGCCTGGGTGCGCTTTGCCTTGTTCCTGCTCGGCTGCCTGCTGCTGATCCTGACCCCGATCATCGGGCTGCTGCCTGGCCCGGGCGGCATCATATTATTCCCCATCGGCATGGCGCTGACGCTGCAGAACAGCATTTGGGCCAAGCGCGTTTATGGCCGCTTCAAGCGGCGCCACCCGCGCTATGCGGCCTGGTCCGACCGGCTGATGCGCCGCCCGAGCGCGCTGCGCCGCCGCGCGGCAGAAAAGCTGCGCGCTGTGGGCACATCACGCACGGATGGTGATTGACTTTCGCGGCGCATGTGCCTAACGGCACCCGCTCTAGCGGCCGCACGCCTGTTGCGGCCCTTTTTCGTTGATTTTGACGGCCCGATTCGGACCGGATTGTTTTTGAGGAAACCGCGATGAAGCGCACCTATCAACCCAGCCGCCTCGTGCGCAAACGGCGCCACGGCTTCCGCGCCCGCAAGGCAACTGTCGGCGGCCGCAAGGTGCTCGCCGCCCGCCGCGCGCGTGGCCGCAAGAAGCTGTCGGCCTGAGCCTTTAGCAGGCAATGGCGCCATGCTGCGCCAGATGACCGCGCGCAGCGAATTTCTGGCCGCGAATCGCGGCCAGCGTTTTCCCACCCCCGGCTTTGTCCTGCTAGTCCGCCCGCGCGGCGACGATGATATGGCGCTGGGCATGGGTTTTACCGTCAGCAAAAAGGTCGGCAACGCCGTCACCCGCAACCGCATGAAGCGGCGGCTACGCGCATTGGCGCGGGCTGCATTGCCTGGACGCGGAATCGCTGGCGCGGACCATGTGTTCATCGGGCGACACGGCGGCAATGATATCGGTTTCGCCGAACTTGCCGCGCAACTGGACAGTGCGCTGGCGCGCGCCGCTAAGAAATTCGCATGATTGCAAAAGCGCTGATCCTGATCGCGCGCGGCTGGCAGTTGGGGCCGTCGCGTATCCTGCCCCCCACCTGCCGTTACAGCCCGTCTTGCAGCGCCTATGCCATCACCGCGCTGTCGCGCTATGGTGCGATGAAGGGTGGCTGGTTGGCGATAAAGCGGCTATTGCGCTGCCACCCTTGGGGCGGCCATGGCCACGACCCGGTGCCGTGACGGCATCCGTTCCCCGAAATTTGAGACGAAGAAAGAGCCTTTCGCGTGGACGACAAGCGTAACATGATCACCGCCATCCTGCTGTCGGTGCTGATCCTGATCGGGTGGAATTTCATTGCCGAACGCTTTTTCCCTGCGCCAGCGCCCAATGTGGTGAAGGCCGAAGCGGCGAAACAGGCCGCCAGCCAGAGCGCCGCGCCTGCCGCCACGACCGGCGATCTTGGCGCGCCGACCGCTGCAGCCCCGGCGCCCGCCGCGACGCCGCAGGCCAACCGCAGCCTCGCCGCCGCGCTGGCTGAGGGCGCGCGTATCCGCATTGAAACGCCCAAGCTCAAAGGTTCGCTCAATCCTGTCGGCGCGCGCATCGACGATTTGACGCTCACCAATTATCGCCAGTCGATTGCCAAGGACGCACCGCCGGTGCGGCTGTTTGCCCCGGGCGGCACGGCCCGCGCCTATTTCGCCAGCGTCGGCTGGACCGCGCAGGGCATCGAAGTGCCGAACCAGCAGACGGTGTGGGCGGCGACGGGTTCGGTGCTGTCGCCAACAACTCCGGTGACGCTGAACTGGTCCAACAGCACCGGCCAGACCTTCCGCATCGAATATAGCATCGACGCCAACTACCTGATCACCGCCAAGCAAAGCATCAGCAACACCGCTGCGACCCCGGTGCAGGTGGCGAGCTATGCCTTCGTCAACCGGCGCGGCAAACCGACGCACCCCGACGACATCGACAGTTGGACCATCCACAATGGGCCGATCGGGCAGCTCGGCGGGGCGACCAATTATGAGTGGAACTATACCGACCTTGATGAAGCACCAGGCAATGCCACCCGCTTTGATAGCACCGGCGGCTGGATCGGGTTCACCGACAAATACTGGCTCGCCGCTGTTATCCCTGGCCAGAAGGAAAAAGTCACCGCCGAGATGAAGGTTGGCGCGGGCGAACTCTATCAGACCAATTTCGTGCGCCCGGCGGTCAACATTCCCGCTGGCAAGGCGGTGACCCAGACCAGCCAGATCTTCGCCGGTGCAAAAGAGGTCAATATCCTCGACGACTATACAGAACGGCTGGGCATCACCCGGCTCGATTATGCGATCGACTGGGGCTGGTTCGCCGTCATCGCCAAGCCGATTTTCTATCTGCTCGACTGGCTGTTCAAATCGGTGCTGAATTTCGGCGTCGCCATCATGATCCTGACGCTGGTCATTCGCCTGCTGATGTTCCCCATCGCGCAGAAGCAGTTCCATTCGATGGCGCAAATGCGCGTCGTCCAACCCAAGATGAAAGAACTCCAGGACAAATATAAGGACGACAAGCCGCGCATGCAGCAGGAGCTGATGAAGCTCTATAAGACCGAGAAGATCAATCCGCTCGCGGGCTGTCTGCCGATCCTGCTGCAAATCCCCATCTTCTACGCGCTGTACAAGGTGCTGATGCTGACCATCGAAATGCGGCACCAACCCTTTGCGCTGTGGATCAAGGATTTGTCCGCGCCCGACCCGGCGATGGTGCTGAACCTGTTCGGCCTGCTCGACTTCACCCCGCCCGCCATTTTGGGCGTGGGCGTGCTGGCGATCATTCTGGGCATCACCATGTGGTTGCAGTTCCGCCTGAACCCAACGCCGACCGACCCGGTACAGCAACAGGTGTTTGCGATCATGCCGTGGATGATGATGTTCCTGATGGCGCCCTTTGCTGCAGGGCTGCTGCTCTACTGGATTACCAACAACATCCTGTCGATCGCGCAGCAGCAGTGGATGTACCGCCAATTCCCGGCGCTGAAGACAGCGCCCGGGAAGTGAGCGAAGAGGAACAGCTGACCGCCGAGCGCGCCGAACGCGCGCGCAAGGCCTTTGCCGGGCCGATTGCCTTTTTGAAATCGGCCCCGGCGCTGCAGCATCTGCCCGATGCCGGGGTGCCCGAGGTGGCATTCGCCGGGCGGTCCAACGTCGGCAAATCGTCGCTGATCAACGCGCTCACCAATCGCAACGGCTTGGCACGTACCTCGGTCACGCCAGGGCGCACGCAGGAATTGAACTTTTTCGACGTAGGAGCGCCGCTGATTTTCCGGCTCGTCGATATGCCCGGCTATGGCTTTGCCAAGGCGCCCAAGGATATCGTCAGGAAATGGCGTTTCCTGATCAACGATTATCTGCGCGGGCGTGCGTTGCTGAAGCGCACTTTGGTGCTGATCGACAGCCGCCACGGCATCAAGGATGTCGACCGCGACGTTCTGGCGATGCTCGACGAAGCAGCGGTCAGTTACCGGATCGTCCTGACCAAGGCGGACAAGATCAAGGCAACCGAACTGGAAGCGGTCTATGCTGCGACCCTCGCCGAGGCGAGGCTGCATCCCGCCGCACACCCCGATGTAATTGTCACCAGCAGCGACAAGGGGCTGGGCATCGCAGAACTCCGTACGGCGGTGCTGGAGGCGGTTGAATCATGAAAATCTATCTTGGCAACAAGACCTATTCGAGCTGGAGCCTGCGCGGGTGGCTGGCGGTCAAGCACAGCGCCCAAGCGTTCGAGGAAATTGTCGTCCCACTGTATGACGACAGTTGGGCCGAACGGCGCAAAGGCCCCGAGTTCGCCGCATCCAACGGCAAAGTGCCAATCCTTTGGGACGGCGATATCGCGGTTTGGGAAAGCCTAGCGATCATTGACTATCTTGACGAGAAGACCGGCGGCGAGCGCGGCTTCTGGCCCGATGACATGGCGGCGCGCGCATTGGCGCGTTCGATCTCCGCCGAAATGCATGCGGGCTTCGTGCCGCTGCGGCAGAACCACAGCATGAATTTGCGCAAACAATATGCGCCTGCGCCCTTGCTGCCCGAGGTTGCGGCCGATGTTGCGCGCATCACTGCGCTATGGGCTGATGCGCGCACGCGTTTTGGCGCAGGCGGCGATTTTCTTTTTGGCGAATGGAGCGCGGCCGACATCATGTTTGCGCCGGTGGTCACCCGGCTGCTGACCTATGCCATCCCTTTGCCCGCCGGAGCCGAAGCCTATTGTTCTGCCGTTGTGGCGCATCCGCATATGGCGGAATGGGCCAGCGCCGCGCAGGCAGAACCATGGATCATTGATCGATTTGAAGGCGAGCGGCAGGGCTAGAGCCTGTCCTGATGAGATTGAGGCACCGTGATTGCCGCAAAGCGGCGTGCCCCTTTTGGCCGATCAAGGCGTCGCTCGTCGGTCGCTATGCTTCGGCATGGCTCCCTCCTCGCTCCTTGTGGTCGGCCAAAATCGGCTCCGTAACGAGGCCTCAATCTCATCAGGACAGGCTCTAGGCGGGCGGCGCGGCCCCGACGGCGAACCAGATCGCCACGCCCACCAGCGACAGCGCCAGCACCCGCCGCACGGGCCGATTGCGCCCGCTGTCGGCCAGCCACACGCTCAAACTGCCGCCCGCCAGCACGATGCCAACATGCACCAGCGTCGCAATGGTCACGCTGACCAACGACACCGCAACAACCAATCCAGCGGGGGGCGTGGCGGTGCCCATATATTGCGGAATGAGTATAGCGAAAAAGATCAGCGCCTTGGGGTTGAGCAAATTGACCACCAGCCCCGACAGGAAATGGCGGCTTAGGGGGCGCGCCAGCACCGCTCCGTCGGACACGACCGGATCGGCGGCTTCGCGCCACGCTTCCCAAGCCAGCCACAGCATGAACAGCACGCCACCCCAGCGCAGCACCTGCCACCAGCCGGGATTGGCGATAATGAAGGCCGCCACGCCAAAGCCTGCCACCAGCGCATTGATCAGCAAACCCAGCGCAATCCCGGCGCAAGCCACCAGCCCGGCGCGGCGGCCCTGACCCAGCGCGAGCGCCGCCAGCCACGCCATATTCGGCCCCGGCGTCAGTTCGATCAGCAAGATGGCCAGCGCAAATCCGGCCCAGTCGGCTCCCGTCACGGGATGCGCGTCGTGGGATAGGGCGTGCCGTCTTTGCGGAGATAGCCGTCGGGCGTGAAGACCATGTCAATATCCGAATAGCCACCGCCAATGTCATACTGTTTGCCGCCGCCCAATGCGACCAGCACGCAGTCGGCGTCGGATTCGTTGATCAGGTGATGGCCGTTGGTGCTACCCTTGGGCCATACGGCGATGTCGCCGGCGCGCATGATCGTGCGCCCATCATCCTCGACCAACACCGCCTCACCGCTCAGCACGATGACCATTTCATCTTCGCCATCATGCCAGTGGCGCTGCGACGACCAGGCCCCGGGTTTGAGCGTGACGTGGCTGGCGGCGAACTGCGTCAGGCCTGTCGGCGGGGCGAGGCGGCGATACCAGCGGCCCTGCACCGGCGCGTCATAGGGTGCGGGGTAGCCGGTGACATTTGTTTGCGGGATGGTGGCGAGGTCGAGTTTGGGCATAGGGTACCTCCTTGCGCCCCCTCTTGCCGCTCGCTTCGAGCGAAGTCGAGAGGCCCATCGGCAGGGCACCATCACGAATGGTGTCTCGACTTCGCTCGACACGAACGGATATGGGGGAAGGGATGGCTCTTAACCCCCTCACCCTCGCCCAAGCCCTGATCGCCGCGCCCAGCGTCACCCCGGCGACCGGCGCGGTGTTTGATGTGCTGGAGGCAGCGCTCGCCCCGCTGGGCTTTACGACTGAGCGCTTCGTCGACGGGATGGAGCCCGACGGGCCGGTTGAAAATCTGCTTGCCGTGCGGCGCGGCGCGCCCGGCACGCCGCATTTCGGCTTTGCCGGCCATCTGGATGTCGTGCCTCCAGGCGTTGGTTGGATCAGCGGAGCCTTCGTCCCAGAGATCCGCGGCGACTTGCTTTACGGGCGCGGCGCGGTCGACATGAAGGGCAGCATTGCGGCCTTTGTCGCCGCCGTTGCCGATATCCCGGCCGATGCTGGCACGGTCAGCCTGATCATCACCGGAGATGAGGAAGGCCCCGCCATTTTCGGCACCCGCGCGCTGATGGAGCATATGGATGCACGCGGCATTTGCCCCGACATGATCGTCGTGGGTGAGCCCACCAGCGTCCACCGGCTGGGCGATATGGTGAAAATCGGACGGCGCGGGTCAGTCAATATCTGGATCGACGTGCCCGGCGTGCAGGGCCATGTCGCCTATCCCCACCTTGCCGACAATCCCATCCCCAAGCTGGTGGCGATACTGGCGGAGATTGACGCCATCCATCTGGACGACGGCAACAACTGGTTCCAGCCGTCGAACATTGAGGTCACCGATATAGAGGTCGGCAATCACGCCACCAATGTCATCCCCGCGCACGCACGCGCGCGCCTTTCGATCCGGTTCAACGATCAACAGCGAGGCGAAGCACTGGTGGCGCTGATTGAGGCAATCGTGCACAAGCATGCCTCAAATGCGAAGGTACTGGGCAAGATTTCGGGCGAGGCTTTCCTGACCCCGCCGGGCGAACTGTCGGCGCTGGTAAGCAAAGCGATTGCCGAAGAGACGGGCGTCACACCCGAACTGTCGACCACCGGCGGCACCTCCGATGCGCGCTTCCTGCACAAGCTTTGCCCGGTGGTCGAATTCGGGCTGCGCAACGCGACCATGCACAAGCTGGACGAGGCAGCGGAGATTGCCGACATTGACCGCCTAGCCGCAATTTACCGGCGCATCCTCCAGTCAGTCTTCGAACACACGGCGTAGCACGACATACACGGCGCCGCCGCCACCATGCGCTTGTGCCGCCGGGCGCGTGGCGAGAATGGCGTCGGCGTGCGCGCTGGCCGCAAGCCAGTCGGGCAGGGCCGCGCGAATCGCCCCGCGCGGCCGGGCTTCGCCGTGAAAGGGGGGATGGTGCGGCCCCGGTCGCACCCGTCCCGCGACCACGAGCAGCACGCGCGCGCCGCGCTGCACCGCCCGCGCCAGACTATCTTCAAGCATAGCGTGCGCCGAGGCAAGGCTATGGCCGTGCAGGTCGATGGTCATATCGGGGCGCACCAGTCCCTTGCGCAGCCGCCGGTCCCACGTCCCGTCGAGACTTGCGCGGGCGAAGGTTGCTCGGCGAGCAGGCGCTAAAGTGGGTACAGGCAACGGTGGCGGAGTGCGGCCTTTGGGCGTTTTCGGGACCGGCTTTGGCGCCGGTGGGTCTGGCGGCGGTTGCGCAACCTTGGCTGTCCGTTTGGCAATCGGCGCCACCGTCGCGGCCACCCGCTGCCACAGCGCGCTTTCCTCCGGGGCCAGCCGCCGCGCCATTATGGCGCCGCCGTCAACCGCGCCACGCTGACCTTGGGCAGCAACAGCAGTGCTGTGCCGCGCGCGGCCATGCCGCCGGCGATGGCCCGCGCATCGGCGCCGGCACCCCAGAAGGTATCCACCCGGTTCGCGCCCTTGATCGCGCCGCCGGTGTCTTGAGCGATCCATAGTCCGTTCGGTTCGGCACGGTCCATCGACAGGAAAATCGGCGCGCCCAGTGGAACGAATTTTGGGTCAGTCGCGACGGTGGCGCGCGGCGTCACCGGCAGGCCCAGCGCGCCCAGCGGCCCCGGCCCCGTCAGTTCGCGGAAGAACACCCAGCTGGGGTTTTCGCGCATCACCGCTGCACCGCGTTCAGGGTCGGCGCGCAGATAGTCGAGGATGCCCTGCATGCTCGCCTGCCCGGGCTGGAGCGCGCCGCGATCGCGCAGCAGCCGCCCGATGCCGACATAGTCGTGCCCGTTCTGCGTATCATAGCCGATGCGAATCACTTCGCCGTCGGGCAGACGCAAACGGCCCGACCCCTGAATTTGCAGGAAGAAAAATTCGGGCGCGTCGGCGGCCCAGGCGATTTCCAGCCCGCGCCCTGCCAGCGCGCCTGCGTCAATCGCCGCGCGGTCATGATAGCGTACCAGCCGTGCGCCATCGATCCGCCCGCGCAGTTTGCGCCCCGCCAGATCCTTAGCAAAATCGCCCAATTCGACCTCGATCAAATCGTCAGGACGGCGATAAACTGGAACCGTATAGCCCGGCTGGCGGGTGCGCGAGGCCAGGATTTCGGGTTCATAATAGCCGGTGGCAAAAGCCTTGCCATCGCCCACCTGCACGGCGGCAAAGTGGGTCGCAAAAAATTGGACCGCATCATCGTCGCGCCAGCCCGGCGCGGCCTCACACGCTGCGACCCAGTCGCTCGCTTGAGTCAACCCGCTGGCATCGGTGCGGCGCTGCACTGAGGGGCAGGAAATGCGAAAGGCGGTGAGCGCGAGCCGCGCGTTCGCCGGGGTCAGTCCCAAGTCGGCAACCACTGGTCCCGCGATCACGCCCGTCGCCAGAGCAGTAGCGGCGTCGGCGGGCGGTGCCGGCGCAGGTAGTGCGGCATTGGGAGTAGCCAGAATCGGCTGGGCGACCGGATCGCTGCTAACCGGAGTTGGCGCGCCGCCCGCCGGGATAACGGCGCAGCTGGCGAGCATCAGCAGCGCAGCGCTGGCCAAGGCCGCACGATGCCAGACGGTCGGGCGACCTGCCCGGCGCATCACGCCGATTCGGTTTCGTCGAGCTTCCAGTTGGGGTCGTTGCTCGAGATATCGCGCACAAAGGTCCAGCGGTCGTGCGTCTCGACCGCATCGGACATCGACCCAGCGACAACAGCTCCATCCTTGCCCCGCGTTACCGCAACGATATCGGCCGTGTAGGCAACGGTGAGGCGCGCGACGCCGCGATTGACGTCGGCAGCGGTGATCCGCGCACTGTCAATCCGGACGAGCCGGTTGTCGAGTGTTTCGCCGCGCTCCTCACGCGCCGCAATGGCCAAGTCAAAGGCGGCATAGGTATCGCTGTCGCATAGATCCTTCAGCGTATCGCGGTCGCCTGTCCAGAATGCCTCTAAAATCATGCGGTAAGCCGCTTCTGCGCCGCTGATAAACCGGCCCGCGTCAAAGCTGCGGTCGGCCGCCAGCAACGCTTTCACCCCTGCCTCAGCGGCTGGGTCATAGACAGTGCCATGTGCAGTCGGGTGGGCGTCGGTGGCAGGTGTAGCCTCACCCAGATCGGGCATGCGTGCGGAACCTGATCCGGCTCGATCCTCGGCGCGAGGCAGCACCGGTTCCTGTTCGTGCCCCGTGCGCTTGCCGAGCACCGAATAGAGGCGCAGGCCAAGAAAGGCGGCAACCATCGCCAGAAGGACAATCGAAATCATGGTCACGGGGCAAAAATCCTGAAGCTACGGGAGAGGGTCTTCCACCCTTACATAGGCTATAGCAACAATAGTTTCAAATCGCGTCGGTTCCCCCGCGCCTCAGAAATCGCCGCGCACGGCATTGTGCTGCACAAATACCACTGCTAAGCGCCGCGCCAGCCACGGGGAATGGCCCTATTCCGGCCCCGCCCCAACACCCCGGATTGTCAAAAAGGTTCATCAACATCATGGCCGACGAAACCACCCCGACCCTGCCCAACGGCGAAGACAACAGCCCCGCCATCGGCCTGATTTCACAATATGTGAAGGACCTGTCGTTCGAAAATCCGAACGCGCCCGGCGTGTATCAGTGGCAGGCCACCCCCAATGTCGATGTCCAGTTCAACATCGGCGCGCAGCCCGCAGGGGAAAACGTCCACGAGGTAATTTTGAAGATCGACGTCAGCTCGGCGAGCGACGACGGCACCTTGTTCGTGGTCGACCTGACCTACGCTGGCCTGTTCGGCGTGCGCAACGTGCCCGCCGAGCAGCTCCAGCCGTTTTTCCTGGCCGAAGCCCCGCGCATCCTTTTCCCCTTTGCGCGCCGCGTGATTGCCGATGCAGTGCGCGACGGCGGCTTTGCCCCGTTGCTGCTCGAGCCCATCGATTTCCATGGCTTGTTCCTGCAGCAAGCCGCGCAGATGCAGGCCGAAGCCGGCATCGCCGCAGCGCCGGCGGGCGAGGCCTGATCGCGCTGACCGGGCGGCGCGGCGGATGAGCCTGCTCCGCAACGTCGGGACTATCGGCGGGCTGACCATGGTCAGCCGCATCTTCGGTTTTGCCCGTGATATCCTGCTGGCGCGCGTCTTGGGCGCGGGCGGGGTTGCGGATGCTTGGCAGCTGGCGTTCCAGCTGCCCAACATCTTCCGCCGCCTGTTTGCCGAAGGTGCCTTCGCCAGCGCCTTTGTCCCGCTGTTCAACCAGCGCATGACCAATGATGACGACACCAGCGACGCGCGCGAATTTGCCAATCAGGTGCTGGCGGTATTGATTCCCATCCTGATTGCCTTTTCCGGGCTGTTCCTGCTGGCCATGCCATGGGTGATGGGATTGTTTGCCAGCGACGCGCTGGCTGCCGATACGCAGCGGTTCGACCTTGCTGTGCTGATGGCGCGAATCGCTTTCCCCTATCTTGCGCTGATGAGCCTTGCGACCCTGCTCGCCGCCATCCTCAATAGCCTGTCGCGCTTTGCTGCTGCGGCTGCGGCACCCATATTGCTCAATCTGTGCCTGATTGGCGCGCTGCTCTTGGGCGCGATGGGTGGGACCGGCGAAGCCGCGCGGCAGGTGACCGCAACCTATCTTGCCTATGCGGTGTCGTTGTCGGGCCTGCTCCAACTTTTGTGGCTTTATTACTGGACGCGGCGTGCGCAGTTCCGGCTGGGGCTGCGCGCCCCGCGGCTGACGCCAGGAGTGCGCGAACTGGGACGGCTGATCGTCCCGGCCGTATTCGGTGCTGGGGTGTATCAGATCAGCCGCTTCATCGACCTGTTCTTCATTTCGACCCTGCCCGACAAAAGCATCACCTTCCTCGCCATGGCGGACCGGCTGAACCAGATGCCACTGGGGATTATTGGCATCGCGCTGGGCACCGCAATCCTGCCTGCACTGTCGCGCTTCATCGCGCAGGATGACGCGGACAGCGCCAGCCGCCTGCAAAGCAATGCCTTTGAACTCGCCATGCTGCTGACGGTCCCGGCGGCGGTCGCGCTGTTCATCGCCGGACCCGCGCTAACGAGCGCCTTCTATGTTGGCGGCGCGTTCACCAAAGCCGACGGGCTGGCGACCGGCGCGGTGGTGGCGGGGCTGGTCGTCGGCCTGCCCGCCTATGTGCTCGTGAAAGTACTGGTTCCCAATTATTTTGCGCGCAAGGACACGCTCACACCGGTGATGACGGCCGCAATTTCGCTGGTCGCCAATGTGCTCCTCAATTTCGCTCTGATTCCCCAATTCGGCATCGTCGGGCTGGCGCTGGCGGGATCGATTGCCGCCTGGAGCAACGCAGCGATGCTTTATGCCATCTTGCACCTGCGCGGCCATTATCGCCTCACTGGGCTGGTCGCTGGCCGCATTGCACGGATTGCACTGGCCGCAGCGATCATGGGCGCAGCGCTGTGGTTTTTGCTGCCATATGCGGGCGATGGTTTCACCGCAGGCGCGCTGGAACGCATCGCCGCTGTCAGTGCGCTAGTAGCCATCGGGGGCATCGTCTTTTTCGCCAGCGCGTGGGCACTGGGTGTTGTCAATGCCGACACAATCGGCCAACTCCGCCGCCGCAAGGCATAAGGATTAAAGATCATGCGGGTCGTTTCGGGCATCCAGCCCACAGGCAATTTGCACCTCGGCAATTATCTGGGCGCGATCCGCAACTGGGTGCGGATGCAGGATGAATTTGCGGGTGAAACCCTCTATTTCCTCGCTGATTTGCACGCCATTACCGTGCACAATGATCCCGCCGAGCTGACCGCCAACACGCGCGAGATGGCGGCGGCGCTGATCGCGTGCGGCATTGATCCCAAGCGCGCCATTTTGTTCAATCAGGCGCGCGTGCCGTCGCATACCGAACTGGCCTGGCTGCTGTTTTGCACCGCGCGTATCGGCTGGCTGAACCGCATGACGCAGTTCAAGGAAAAATCAGGCAAGAACCGCGAAGGCGCCAGCGTCGGGCTGTTCAGCTATCCGGTGCTGCAGGCGGCCGACGTGCTGCTCTATCAGGCAACCCATGTGCCCGTGGGCGAGGACCAGAAGCAGCATCTGGAACTGGCGCGCGATATTGCCACCAAATTCAACCTCGACACCGGCACCGACAGCTTCACCTTGCCCGAACCGATCATCCCGCCCGCCGCCGCCCGCATCATGAGCCTGCGCGACGGGTCTGCCAAAATGTCGAAATCGGATCCCAGCGATTTGAGCCGCATCAACCTGACCGATGATGCCGACACGGTGATGCAGAAAATCCGCAAGGCCAAAAGCGACGCCGATGCGCTGCCGTCGGAGGCCAAGGGGCTGGAGGGACGGCCCGAAGCCGCCAATCTGGTAGGTATCTTCGCGGCCTTGTCGGACGAAAGCGCCGATTCCGTATGCGCGCGCTTTGCAGGGCAGGGGTTCGGCGCGTTCAAACCGGCGCTGGGCGAGCTGCTGGTCGAAACGCTTCGCCCGATCCGCGACCGATTCGTGGCGCTGAAGGATGATCATGCCGCGATCGACGCGGCGCTGGTGGCCGGTGCCGAACGTGCAGCGGCGCTGGCAAAGCCGACGCTGGACAGCGCCTATGCCGCGCTGGGACTGTGCCGCTGAAGGGCAAGTGGGCGGTTCAACTGGAATTCAGCCGCCGTGTGCACAATATAAGGTCAGGCGCGCGACCATAGCGCGCTTCCGATTCGAAAGGTTGATCATGGCTGTCCGACTGACCCGCCCTCTGGGTATTGCGCTTGCAACCGCAGTACTGGCGCTGGGCGGCTGCGCCGCACCCGGCTTTCGCGCTGATGTCGCGCGGTTTCAGGCAGCGTTGCCCGCGCCGCAGGGTCAGTCCTTTGGCATTGTCGCGGGCGATCCGGAACTCGCTGGCGGGATCGAGTTCGGCCAATATGCCGGGATCGTCGCGGGCGAACTGACCGCGCTGGGCTATCGCCCGGCAGCGCCCGGCGAGGCTCCAGAACTGACCGTGTCCATGTCCTATGAAATCGATCAGGGGCGTGAGCGCGTGCGCAGCACCCCCGGCTTTTATGATCCCTGGTATGGCAGCTATTTCGGCTATGGCCGCGGCTATTATCGCCCGGTTATCGTCCGCGGGCGCCACGGGCGCAGCTATATCTATGGCTGGCACGACCCCTTTCTGTTCGGCGGTCTCGGCGGCTATGACCGGGTGGAAAGCTACACCGTCTACACCACTGGGCTCAACCTCAAAATCGATCGCGCCGCCGATGGCACGCGCCTGTTTGAAGGCCGCGCCGAGGCGCAGTCGCGTGACAATAATCTGACCCAGATCGTTCCCAATCTGGTCGCGGCAATGTTCACCGGCTTTCCCGGCAGCTCTGGCGAAAAGGTCCGGATTACGGTTGCTCCGCAGGCGCGTTGATTTCTGGTCCAGCTGCGCGGGCCGGTGCCGTATCCACGATAGTGGATAAAACCCTACGCGTTCAGAGCTCGCCGAATCGCGGCGATGTCCGCGTCAATCTCGCTGTCGGTTACCCGCAGGCTTTCAATCACCCGCACCGCGTGGATGACGGTCGAATGGTCGCGCCCGCCAAAGCGGCGACCGATTTCGGGGTAGCTGCGCGGCGTCATTTCCTTGGCCAGATACATGGCAATCTGGCGGGGGCGGGCGACGGCGCGCAGACGCCGCTTGGACACCATGTCCGATTTGTCGAGCTTGAAATGCGCGCAGACGCTGCGCTGGATCTCCTCGATGGTGATGCGCGGACGTGCGCTGCGCACCGATTCGGCCAGTCGGTCCTCCGCCATCGGCAGCGTGATGGCGACATTGGTCAACGAGGCATAGGCGAGCAGTTTGTTCAGTGCGCCTTCGAGTTCGCGGATGTTGCGCGTGAAATGCCGCACGAGATAATCAACCACCGCGTCGGGCACATCGACCCCCGGTACAGCCGCCAGCCGCTGGCGCACAATCGCCTCGCGCAGCGTCGCTTCGGGGGCCTCGATATCGGCAACCAAGCCCCCACCCAACCGTGACAACAGCCGCGCTTCCACCCCGTCGAGCATCGCTGGTGGCCGGTCAGCGGTGACCACCAGTCGCTTGCCCGAGGTAAGCAGGTCGTCAAAGGTGTGGAGCAATTCTTCCTGCGTCGACCCCTTGCCGATAACAAACTGCAAATCGTCGATCAGCAGCAGGTCGGCAGCGCGGAGCCGCGCCTTGAATTCCATCATGTCGCCGCCGCGCATCGCGCCCACAAATTCGCGCATGAATTTTTCGGCAGACATTAGGATAATCGTCGCGTTTGGGCGGACGGCGGCAAAGGCCTGGCCGATCGCATGCAGCAAATGCGTCTTACCTTGTCCGGTCCCGGAATGGAGATAGAGCGGATTAAACAGCGGCGTTTCTTCAGCGGCCATGCGTCGCGCGGCGTTGGCGGCAAGGACATTGCTGCGCGCAATTACAAAGCGGTCAAAGCAAAGCCGTGCGTCGAACTGGGCAATATGCTCGCTCGGTAATGGCAGTGGCGGGTCAAAACGCACTGTGGGCAGCGCGGCGAGCGGCGGCGCTCCCGCCGGGCGGCCCGCCCGCACAATGATGCTACGTACCGTGGGCAGCAATTGGCGCCAAGCGAGCAACAGCCGGTCGGCAAAGCGTTCGGCCACCCAATTGGCAGCAAAACTGGTCGGAGCTGACAAAGTCACCACGCCGCTGACCGGGCAATAATCAACGAACACCACTGGTTTCAGCCAATGGTCAAATGTACGCGCCCCCAGATCGCGGCGCAGGCCCTCGGCGACTTGGAGCCAGAGCGACGCAATATCCTGAGCGCCGTCCGCTCGTGCCAATGAACCCCCGCCTTGTGTCACGTCCGCTTTGTCTTTCCCTTGCGTTCGCGCGCATCTGGCGCGCTCTTTCATGCCCCTCAACCCCGCCGCCCGTTCCGTCTGCTAATCATCACCCTGCTCTTGCCGCGGGCAAAAACTACCCTTCCGGCAGAACCGAGGTCTGCCGATCTGAAAAGCACCCTGTAGTGACGACCGCGACGCGGATTCGCGTGCGACCCCCTTGTCTAGGCTCGGCAAGGCGAGTCGTTCAAGGGCAACAAATGTAAAAAATCCGAAATAAATAACTTGACTCGGACAAGTGCTTGGAAAAGCGATTTCACTTATATTACATCAAATAAATCAGATATTTAGCTGTCATTTTCGCTAGCTCCGCCTGCGAATCGGCGAGAATCCTTGATTGCGCATTGGTGACGGCTTGATGACTTTTTGCCGCGCAATTTTGTGACACGAAAAAGCCCGCCGGTTCGGTTGAACCAGCGGGCCTTTCTGTTCCGAAAACGGACGGTTTGATCAGCCGAGCGCGGCGATTGCCTTCGTCAGCCGGGCATATTTGCGCGATGCGGTGTTCTTGTGGACGACGCCCTTGGCTACGCCGCGCGCCAGCTCGGGCTGCGCAACCTTCAACGCTTCGGCGGCAGCCGCCTTGTCGCCCGCGACCAACGCGTTCTCGACCTTTTTCACCAGCGTGCGAATGCGCGAAACGCGGTTTTTGTTGACGGCGGTGCGCGCGGTGTTGCGGCGGATGCGCTTCTTTGCCTGCGGCGTATTGGCCATTGTCTTCCTCGAAAAATCAGATGGTTACAGGAACCGGGCGCATGTAGCCCGCCTGATGAAGGAGCGCCCTTAGGCGCGGCGAACAGATTCGTCAACGCCTAACGCTGGCATTTCGGGCAGAAAAAGGTCGATCGGCCACCCTGCACGATGCGCGCGACGATGCCTCCGCGTCCGCACGCACATGCTTCACCCTCGCGTCCGTATACGCGCCAGTCATTGGCAAAATAGCCGAGCGCGCCGTCGGGATGAAGGAAATCGCGCAAGGACGATCCGCCCGCCGCGATGGCCGCGTTCAGCACCGCGCGGATGGCATCCACCAGCGCACCAAGCTTCGCACGGCTGATCGACCCGGCGGGCCGCGTTGGCGCGATGCCGGTCAGATTGAGCGCCTCGCACACATAGATATTGCCAAGTCCCGCGATGATGCGCTGGTCGAGCAAGGCGAGTTTGATCGGCGTCACCTTGCCGGCCAGCGCGCGCGCCAGATAGGCGGCGGACAAGGCATCGGTCAGCGGCTCCGGCCCCAATACGCGGAACGGGGCAAAGGCGGTTTCGGCGTCGCCCGCCACCAGATCGACCGAGCCAAAGCGGCGCGGATCGTGGAGGTAGAGCCGCCGCCCGCCGCCCGTCTCCAGTAGCAGATGGTCGTGTTTCTCCGGCTCGGCCCCATCTGTGCGCCACCGCCCCGACATGCCAAGGTGAAAGATCATTGCATCGTCGCGGTCGGTGTGGATCAGGCCATATTTGGCGCGCCGTGACAGCCGCGTCACGGTGGCCCCCGTCAGCCGCTGGACCAAATCGACTGGGAATGGGCGGCGCAAATCGGCGCGAAAGGTCGCGACGCGTGCTAGCCGCTGACCCGTCAGCAGCGGTGCAAGCCCGCGCACGGTGGTTTCGACTTCGGGCAGTTCGGGCATGGTGCGCGGGCGCTATACGCCATTTGCGAAGGCCGCAACCCTTGGCTAAGGGCGTTGTCCAAGCGCGGCTATTCCGCCGCCACAGGGCCGCACCCATGCCTTCTCCCGAAACGGTCAGCTTCGGCTATACCGATGTCACCCCGGCCGAAAAAACAACCCGCGTTGGTGCGGTTTTTTCCAGCGTCGCGCGCAATTATGACCGGATGAACGACGCCATGTCGGCGGGCCTGCACCGCCGCTGGAAGGATCGCTTTGTGCGGCGCGTGAAACCGCAGCCGGGCGAGGCCATCCTCGATATGGCTGGTGGCACCGGCGACATCGCGTTCCGTATGGAGCCTTTGGGGGCGAGCATCACCGTCGCCGACATCAACCCCGACATGCTGGGCGTCGGCATGGAGCGCGCGGCGCAGCGCGGCATCGACAGCCTGGTGTGGAGCGAACAGAATGCCGAAACGCTGTCCTTCCCCGACCGCTTTTTCGACGCCTACACTATCGCTTTCGGCATCCGCAATGTGACGCACATTGACCGCGCGCTGGCCGAAGCGCACCGCGTGCTGAAATATGGCGGGCGCTTCTTTTGCCTTGAGTTTTCGACCAACGAATGGCCGGGTTTCGCGCAGGTCTATGACGCCTATTCGCATCGCGTCGTCCCCAAACTGGGCGAGATGATCGCGGGCGACGCCGACAGCTATCGCTATTTGATCGAATCGATTCGCCGATTTCCCCCCATGCAGGATTTTGCCGCGATGATCCGCCGCGCTGGCTTTGCACAGGTGAAAGTTGAACCGATCATGGGCGGGCTGGTAGCGATCCACAGCGGGTGGAAGGTGTGACGCAACCCGCGACGCATATTTTCCGCCTGCTGAAGTGGGGCCGCATCCTTGCGCGCCACGGGGCGCTGCGCGGCATCGAAGCCTCGCCGACCACGCCGCCGGGGGTCAAGCGGCTGTGCCGCATCGCGCGTTTCGGGACGCGCCAGCCGCGAATCCCCGATTATGCCGCCGCGTTCCAGGCCATCGGTCCGGCAGCAGTCAAGCTGGGACAGACGCTGGCGACGCGCCCCGATCTGGTTGGCGAAGAAGCCGCACGCAATTTGCTGACGTTGCAGGACGCGCTTTCGCCGCTACCCTTTGCTGCGATCCGCGCCGAGCTGGAACTGGCGCTGCCCGGCCCGGTCGACAGCCTGTTCCAGAGCATCGACCCAGTACCCGTAGGCTCGGCCAGCATCGCGCAAGTGCACAAGGGCATCACCAGCGATGGCCGCACCGTCGCGATCAAGGTGCGCCGCCCCGGCATCGACAAGCAATTCCTGCGCGACATCGAGACCTATGAGTGGGCGGCGGCGCATCTCGAAGCCTTGGGCGGCGAGGCCGCACGGCTGCGCCCGCGCCTCGTGATCGCCAATTTCAAACGCTGGACGCTGCGCGAGCTCGATTTCCGGCGCGAGGCGGCATCGGCCAGCGAACTCGCCGAAGCCATGGCCAGCGACGCCCATTATCACGTCCCCGCGATCGATTGGGATCGCACCTCGGGTCGCGTGCTCACGCTCGAATGGCTCGACGGCACCAAGATTTCGGAACGCGAAAAATTGCTCGCGGCGGGGCATGATCTGCCCGCGATGGCCGCGAATTTGGTCAAAAGCTTCCTGCGCCAGGCGATTGCCGAGGGCTTTTTCCACGCCGACATGCACCAGGGCAATTTGTTCGTGCTGGCCGACGGGCGCGTCGCGGTGGTCGATTTCGGTATCATGGGGCGGATCAACCGCAAGGCGCGCTTCTGGCTCGCCGAAATCCTCTACGGCCTCACCACCGGCAATTACAAACGCGTCGCCGAGATTCACTTCGAAGCGCAATATGTCCCCGCGCACCACAATGTCGAGGAGTTCGCCACCGCTTTGCGCGCCGTGGGCGAGCCGATGCGCGGCAAGCCGGTGAGCGAGCTGTCGGTCGGACAGATGCTCGACGGCCTGTTTGCCATCACGCGCGATTTCGACATGCAGACGCAGCCGCACCTGCTGCTGCTCCAGAAAACGATGGTGATGGTCGAGGGCGTCGCGACCGCGCTGCACCCCGGCATCAACATGTGGGACACCTCCGGTCCCTATGTGAAAGAATGGATCCGCGACGAACTCGGCCCCGAAGCAGCGCTTGCCGATGGCCTGCGCGAACAGGTGAACACGCTGGCGCTGATCCCCGACATCATCCGCCGCCTCGACGAACAACTCCCGCGCAAAGGCGGCGCCCCGCCCGCCCCGCCGCTGCCCGACGTGCCCCTGATGTGGGAGCGCAAGGGCAGTGGCTGGTGGAAATATGCGCTGAGCGCGCTCGCTGGGGCGGTGGTGGCTGTGGCTGCGGTGACGTGGGTTGGTTGACGATGCACGGCTATGCGCATATCCTATACGCATAGGAGCTGCCCATGAATCGTCCCGCCAAAATCGATTCGCCCAAGCGCGCCACCAATGTTTCGCTTGCCATCGACCTCGTCGCGGACGCCAAACGATTTGGCATCAATGTCAGCGAGGCCTGTCAGTCTGGCCTTGCCGCCGAAGTGAAAAAGGCCCGCGAGGCGGCTTGGAAAGAAGAGAATCGCGAAGCTATTGAGTCTTACAACACCTATGTTCGCGAACATGGTTTGCCGCTCGCCCGGTACCGGAATGGCCTTTGGCGCAGCTAGACGTCTATCTCACACAGTCTGGTGATTATCTTGTCGATGTACAATCGGATTTGCTCGATCATTTTGGCACGCGGCTTGTCGTGCCATTGCTCGACCCGTCGCAGGCCCCTCAGCCCATCGCCCGGCTGAACCCAAATTTCACCATCAATGGTCAGCCTCTGGTGTTGTATCCCCAGCTTGCGCTCGCTGTCCCGGTGTCTGAACTAACGCACCGCATCGCCTCCCTTGCCGACCAACATTTCACCATCATCGCAGCCATAGATATGCTGCTGAGTGGATATTGAAGCCATGGCCACCCCCCGCATCCTTCTCATCATCGGCGGCGGTATCGCTGCCTATAAGAGCATTGAACTCGTCCGCCTGCTCCGCAAGGGGGGTGCCGAAGTACGCTGCGTCCTCACGCGCGGGGGCGAGCAATTTGTGACGCCGCTGACGCTCGCCGCGCTGTCCGAGAACCCCGTCCACACCAACATCTTCGACCTGAAGGACGAGGTCGAGATGGGGCATATCCAGCTGAGCCGCGAGGC
>VFQM010000832.1_pt1 | contig 30765 bp, 27 predicted proteins | sample 3512391 | NCBI WGS metagenome assembly VFQM01 (sample SAMN10412369, study PRJNA504923) | tailings metagenome | isolation source: Replicate 1 from Balatoc abandoned mine | place: Philippines
TGCCGACCGACTGCGTCCAGTCCGGCAGCGCGGTGTAGTGCAGGTGGTGCGGGCCGGCCCACATGTAGGTGAAGATCAGCGCCCAGAAGTGCACCACCGACAGGCGGTAGGAATACACCGGACGCTCGGCCTGCTTCGGCACGAAGTAATACATCATGCCGAGGAAGCCGGCGGTCAGGAAGAAGCCGACCGCATTGTGGCCGTACCACCACTGCACCATCGCGTCCTGGGCGCCTGCGTAGCAGGAGTAGGACTTGAAGGCAGCAACCGGGATGGCGCAGCTATTGACGATGTGCAACAGCGCCACGGCGAGGATGAAGCCGCCGAAGAACCAGTTGGCCACGTAGATGTGGCTGACGGTACGCTTGGCGATGGTGCCGAAGAAGACGACGGCGTAGGAGACCCAGACGACTGCGATGAGCAGGTCGATCGGCCACTCCAGCTCGGCGTATTCCTTGCCCTGGGTCATGCCCAGCGGCAGCGTCACAGCTGCAAGAACGATCACCAGCTGCCAGCCCCAGAAGGTGAAGGCAGCGAGAGGACCGGCGAAAAGCCGGGCATGGCAGGTACGCTGAACGCACCAATAGGAAGTGGCGAAGAGTGCGCAGCCACCGAACGCGAAGATGACCGCGTTGGTATGCAGCGGACGCAGACGCCCGTAAGACAGGAACTCGATACCGTAAGTCAGGTCAGGCCAGACCAGCTGGGCGGCAATGAAGACGCCCATCGCCATGCCGACGATGCCCCAAATGACGGTCATGACAGCAAATTGCCGCACTACCTTGTAGTTGTAGTTAGATTGCGTTTCCGACATGGAACCACCTCTTTATATGACAAAAAGGAAAGCTACACATGCTACCCCCCTGATAATTCATAGGTAGCGCGTTTGAGATGGTATTTTAACCCATCTCAAGACAATTTGATTCATATCAAGTTGCGTCGCACAAAATCAAAATTTCGCTTCTACGGCGAAAAAAAAGGGTGCGTCGCAACGCACCCCAACCCCAACAGAGAAACGAACCGGTCTGCGCACTTCCAAGAACCGCTGGGAAGCACCAAACCGACTGGGGCGAATTCTGCCGTGCGACGGGCATTGCGTCTTTGATTCAGATCAATCGCTATCGGCCACATCGGCCGGGCTCTTCTGCTGCGACGCAGCAGGCGCGTTCCGCGGACGGTCGTCGTCCATCAGGATGCGATAGGCGGGCCCTTCCATGTCGTCGAACTGGCCGCTCCTGACCGACCACCAGAAGGCGACGCCGATCACGAAAACCAGCACCACGGACAAGGGAATCAGGAGATACAGGCTTTCCATCATGCCTCCTTGCGTTGCAGGCGGAGCGAGTTGAGGACTACCAGCAGGGAACTGCCCGACATGCCGATACCTGCCATCCACGGCGTGATGAAGCCGAACATGGCAAGCGGCAGGGCAACGAAATTGTAGACGAACGACCAGACCAGATTCTGACGCACGATCTTCAATGCCTGCCGGGCGATCACAAGCCCATCCCGCAGGTGATCCAGATTTTCGGAAAGCAGCACGAAATCCGCCTGGGTTCGCGCCAGCGCGGAGCCACTGCCCATGGCGATCGATACATGTGCCTGCGCCAGAACCGGCGCATCGTTGACCCCGTCGCCGACCATCGCCACCGTTTTTCCCTGCCCCTGCAGATGCTGCACGAAGGCATGCTTGCCCTGCGGCGAAACGCCGGCCCTAACATCGTCGATACCGAGTTCGGCCGCCACCCGCCGGGCAACCGGCGGCGCATCGCCGGTGAGCAACGATACGGCGCACCCGGCCGCCTTCAGCTCGGCAACCAGATCCACGGCTTCCGGACGGATTTCGTCACCGACGCGAAACACCGCCAGCCAGCCGGTCTCGTCGGCCAGCGCAATCGCCGTATCGCCCTGCTCGAGAATTTCCACACCTTCGGGCGCCAGAGGAATTCCATGCACGGCCGCCACCCATTCCGGGCGTCCGATCCGCAGTTCCCGGCCCTGCCAGATGGCAGAGACCCCGCTCCCCGGCACATTGCGGGCCGCATCCACCATCGGCAGATCACCCGAAGCTGCTGCGGCCAGGGCCCGGGCCAGCGGATGTTCCGAGCGCTGCTCGATGGCTGCAGCAAGGGCAATACAGCTCCCTGCAGGCAAATTGCCGAGTGTGCGCGTTTCGAGCAGACGCATCTGCCCGCGGGTCAGTGTTCCCGTCTTGTCAAAGACGAAATGGTTGGCCCGCGCCAGCGCCTCGATTCCGTGACCGCGCGTGACCAGCAGACCTGCCCGGGCCAGCGCGCCGCTGGCCACCGTCAGTGCGACCGGCGTCGCCAGCGACAAGGCACATGGGCAGGTCACCACCAGCACCGACACCGTGATCCACAGTGCCTTGTCCGGATCGATCGACCACCAGACGACGGCAACGGCCGTCGCCACAAGCAACAAGGCCGCCACGAAACGGGCAGCAATCTTGTCTGCCAGCTCGACGATGCGCGGCTTTTCGGTGGCAGCCCGCTCCATCAGGCGGACGATTGCCGACAGACGGGTCTCTTCGCCCACCTGCTCGACCCGCATGATCAGCGGGCTTTCGCTATTGACCGCACCACCGGTCACGCGGTCGCCCGGCGACTTGGCAACAGGCAGGCTCTCCCCGGTGAGGAGCGCTTCATCCGCACTGCTCACGCCCTCGACAACCGTGCCATCAGCGGGAATCGATTCGCCGGGACGGACCAGAACGATATCTCCCGGCCGCAGATCTGTAGCCACCACCTGAATCGGCTCGTGGCTGCCCGGATAACCGGGGAGCTTCGTCGCCAGCGCCGGTAGCAGCTTGGCCAGCGCCTCGGTAACGCTGACCGCCTTCTGGCGGGCCATCATCTCCATATAGCGCCCGCCGAGCAGGAAGAAGACGAACATCGTCACCGAGTCGAAATAGACCTCGCCGGCAGCCGTGACCGTCGCCCAGACGCTGGCGGCAAAGGCAGCACCGACGCCAAGCGCCACCGGAACGTCCATCCCCACGCGAAACAGGCGCAGATCACGCCAGGCATTACGGAAGAAGGGGGCCGCCGAATAAAAAACCACCGGCACGGTCAGGACACAACTCGCCCAGCGCATCAGCTGCTCGATGTCCGCCGTCATGTCGCCCTCGGCGGCCACATACACCGGGACGGCATACATCATCACCTGCATCATGCCGAAGCCGGCGACGAACACGCGCCACAGGGCACTGCGGCGCTCCTTCCTGGCCAGTGCCTCGTTGCGCGCAGCATCGTAGGGATAAGCCCGGTAGCCAATGGCAGCAATGGCCGAGAGGATGTCGGAAAGCTTCAGCCTCGACTCATCCCAGCGCACGCGCGCCCGGCGCGACGCATAGTTGATGTCGACTCCGGTCACCCCCGGCAAACGGGACAGATGCTGCTCGTTCAGCCAGATGCAGGCTGCACAGGTAATGCCTTCCAGGATCAGCGACGCTTCACGCTCGTGCTCGCCCAGCGCGCGGACGAAACTCTTCTGGAATTCAGCGTGATCATAGAGCAGCAGACTGCCCAGATCTTCCGGCATCGCCTCACGCGGCGAATCGGGCATGGCATCGCGATTGCGGTAATAGTCTGCCAGGCCGTTATCGACAATCGATTGCGCAACGGCCTGACAGCCGAGACAGCACATCGCACGGGGAGTCCCGTCGACGGCGACACTCAGATCGGTGCCATCCGGAATACCCTGTCCGCAGTGATAACAGTTACCGCTCATTGCTGCCGAATTTCGTACCCGTGAAATGAAAAAGGCGCGAGGCAAGCATCCTCGCGCCTTTGAAACGCCGCGTAGTATAAATTATTTGGCGGCCATCCGGATCGCCCCATCCAGGCGGATGACCTCGCCGTTGAGCATCACGTTGTCCAGGATATGGCGCACCAGGGCCGCATATTCTGCTGGCTTGCCGAGGCGCGACGGGAACGGAACCATCTTGCCCAGCGCGTCCTGCACTTCCGGCGGCATGCCGAGCAGCATCGGCGTTTCGAAGATTCCCGGCGCAATCGTCATCACCCGGATACCGGAACGCGCCAGTTCGCGGGCAATCGGCAGCGTCATTGCCACCACCCCCCCCTTCGAGGCGGCATAGGCCGCCTGCCCGATCTGCCCGTCAAAGGCAGCAACCGAAGCCGTATTGACGATCACGCCGCGCTCTCCGGCAGCATTCGGCTCCGACCGGCTCATCGCCTCGGCCGCGAGACGGATCATGTTGAAGCTGCCAACCAGGTTGACGTTGATCACCCGTTGGAAACTCGCCAGACGATGCACCCCGTCCTTGCCCACCACTTTCTCGGCGGGTGCGATCCCGGCGCAGTTCACCAGACCATGAAGCCCGCCGAAGCCCGAAACTGCAGCGTCAATCGCCGCCTTGGCACTCTCCTCGCTGGAAACATCGGTTTCCACGAAACGCGCTGATGCGCCAAGCTCGCTGGCCAGAGCCTCACCCGGCTCACGCTGCAGATCGGCAAGCACCACCCGCCCGCCGTTCTCGACCAGCATCCGGGCGGTACCGGCGCCAAGGCCGGAGGCTCCGCCAGTCACTACGAATACGTTGTTTTGGATCTGCATCTTGTCTCTCCTCCTTGATCTCAAAGACGGAGGAATCTTATCACGGCCAGACGGTACCGTATGGAATGACTACCCGTCACGTTTCTGCCGCAGCAGAAAAGAAAAAGGGCTCTCGGATAACCGAGAGCCCTTGGTAATACTGGTGCTGCTGACCGGAATCGAACTGGTGACCTACTGATTACGAATCAGTTGCTCTACCGACTGAGCTACAGCAGCAAGAAGGCGCGGATTCTATCACCAAGTCGGTCGCATACTCAATCAGTCACCAATTCTCGCCACGAAATTCGCTTTACCGGAAGGTTGGCAGAGCCAACCGGGGTCTCCGTGACCGGATGCTGATTGTCCGATGTCGTCACAATGGTAATCAGCTTCCCATTAGGCAATTTCACGACGTTCACGCCAACTGCCAACGCATTGGCGATCCGTTTTCCTGAGACCGCATTAGGATTGCTCTGGTTGTTGATTACATAACCGCCAGTCGCAATATCCAGATAATTGATCCAGGCATGCCCCCCAGTGGTACAAGAACTTGCTGCGCCAGCATCGGGGACGTTTGACGCGATTACCAACGTACCAAGCTGGATCTTCGGATCGACGTTCACCCGCTCCCGGTCCTCAAGCAAAGTCACAAACCAGCCGTGATCATTTGCCCAATTAACCGGGTTGACCGGGGAACTGATAGTCCGAAGCGATGTATCCGTAGCGAGTACAGCCATCGTCTGCTCGACGAGATCTCCACTTGTTTTTACGTCGACCAATGCAGAAGTCGCCGACGGATCATCCTTGATTGCGTAGATGGAACGGCGTGTCGCATCAGACTTATCCGTACCCTGCAAGAACAGCCCTGTTCCGAAAAACACCACCCGCTTGCCGGACACTTCTGCCAACTCGGGCTTAACCGTTATTGGTTCGGCAACGTTGGCAATCTTGAACGCTGACTTGTTTGCAAGATCGAAACGCCAGAGATTCCCTTCCAGATCGCCGCCGTAGGCATAGAGACTTGTGTTGTTACGCGAAGGATCCTCTGCCCAGGAATTTATCTTCGCAAGGCCGTTAGGAGCCGCAGACGTCCCCGCACACGTCGTGTCATCGCTCTGATTGGTGCAAGTGTAGAGACGGAAATATTCCTGGCCGGTGTAGGCATCGAGAACATAAAGGACACCGACTCCATTGTGAGAGGCAAACGAAGTCCCTCCATTGTTGTAGCCCGAAGTAAGCAGAACAACCCACTTCCCTTCAATGTTCGCTCCCGCAGAACTAGTCGACCCTGTGGGCAACTTTGTAATTATCGGATTTCCGAAGGTATAGCCCATACGGCCATCGGTGAACTCCCAGAGCGCAAGCGGGGTAGTTGGGTCGGTGACATCAAGTGCATAGAAGATCTTGCCTCCGGAATTCAAGCCCCCGACCACGATACTTTTCCAGGCGGTACCCACCTGTATGTCACCAGCAGTAATCGACCCATCGACATAATAGCGGTGCGTATAGTTGCTGGCGGCCAACTGATACAGCTCTGGGATCAGGGCTCTGGGCGCATAGGCCCAATCCTCAACGCCGGTATCCGCATCGAATGCGTGCAGGAAGCCGTCGTTTGCCCCAACGTAGACCATCCCCTTTCGGGTGCTCGTGTTTTTGAATGTGTCGTAATTCGAATCAGAGTAGGCGAATGGCGGCTTACGCACAAAAACGGGCTGGGAACTGACAATGTCGCCCAAAACATGAGCACGCCCACGGTAAGAACCGTTGTCAGTGGTATCCGTGCCTCCCATCAAATAGTTGAAGAGGTTCGCACGCGTTGCTCCCGGACAGTCTGTCGTGATATTCGGGCACTGGCCAAGCTGCGTCGGATTGAAATAGTCGGATGAACCGGTATCCCACCCCTTCGCCTGTGCATTTGCCCAGGTCAACAACATTTTCTTGTCAGTGCCGGTAAGGGAACTGTCGTAAGTAAAGAGTTTGCGGCTGCCGGGACCAGATGCGCCGGTGGGCGTTGTTGCCGCAGCCGCTTGCCCGTCGAGGATGGCCTGGGCCGACCAGGAAGCAGTCGATGCAAGAACGCCGGTTGTAAGATCGATCGTCCGGGCCTCGATATTTCCTTCCCAAGTCTGGGTGACGTAACTGGCCACGTAGGCATAGTTGTCACCGGCGACGGGCTCCAGGTTCGACGTCGCGGCCGCAGCGCCGGAGCCGGCAATTGCAGACACCCCTACAAGAGCCTCGTTCAGCGACGCTGCAACCTCGTCAGGACTACGCGCGGAGAAATACTTACCGCGACCGTTTACCGCCGCATGCCAAAGGTCGTCGATTTTTGCCTCATCCGAGCTTGTATTTGGCCAATCAAGCAAACCCTGTTGTATTTTCACATAGTCTGCAGACGCGCCGTATTCGTAGTCCTTGTCGTAGCCAAGCTGCCCATCAACCCCCAGGCCCATCGTAAACGTGACCATATGCTGATAAGAGGCTTGATCGCGACTGGACTTGGGCACGTCGTCGATCATCGACGACCGCAGATCGGTGTTGTAGTAATAGAACGCCACGTCTGCCAAGGTGTTTGACACGTTCAGCTTGTCAAGCTGAGGCGCGATGACGGCGGATCCATCCTTGTTTGTCGAAGTCGTGCCATCCTGATTGCCGACAAGGGTCGAACCATCTGTTTTCAACGGGCCAAAACTTGAACTTTCAATGTTGGCATTCCAGTAACCATCCGTGGATAGGAACGCGAAATTCTGCTGGCACGAGTACTGAACCGGGTCAGTAAAGGTCGTCCCACCGTTCGTCACCGTCTGCCCGGCGTAATAACGCCCGGCACGGGAGAGTGCTCCGCGCAATGGCGTGTAGGAACAATCCTCAATCTGGAACAGATTGGAGTAAAAAGTATTTTTTTGCGTCTGAACAAAATCGCCGACATCTACCTCGAGATTCTTGTTGGTCGCCACACACGCATCTGCTGCGTTGCTGCCGCCACTGAGCGTCATCAGACCAATCCGGAATCCGGCACCCGGCGCCGTATCTGAAATTCCTGAAAATGCGCGGCTGATGGCCGTCTTCGTCATCGACATCCGGTAACGGTAAAACTGGTACCAGTTGGCAAAGTTCTGCAATTCCTCGGTATAGCTGCAAGTGCTCCCGCTGCAATCGTCCCGACCGGCTGCTTTCGGATAGGTGCCCCCGGAGACTATGTGGTAACGGGTAAACGACACAGCTCCTGACGATGCCAGGTAGTCAATACCCCCAGTCAACTGACCGGCCTGATTACTAAAGTCAAACCCGGTCGGCTCAGGAAAATTCAGGTACTTGGTGTTATAGGAAGTATTGCTGGTCGAGGTAGCGCTGCCAGGTGCAACAATCTTCAGCTGAGGGCATTGCGAATCAGAACAGGGGTTGTCATTACTGCCACCCAGATCGTCCCGCAACTTCACTATTGACCAGCCGGCTGGCAATACCGCACTGGCAAGGGCGTCTGCAAGCTCCTGGCGTCTAGCCTTGCGATTACCGTTTCCGATCGTAATTGGCGAGGTCAACAGATTTACACCTGTACAGCCATTATTCGCATTATTGTCGTCACCGAAGCATATCGTAGTGATCTGCCCACCGGCACTGGTCGACTTGATGAGGAATGTCCTGCTTGCCTGCACGCCGGACACTTCAGCCTGGGCAGAAAACTTGGGGTACTTGAAGGTGTTGCTGCGCTTGGCCTGACATGTGGTCAATGCCGTATCCGAGCACCAGGTCGGCTTGCCCGACATCGTGTAATACACAGGAGGACCATTGTAGGTCCTGCGGTATTTGTAGGTTGCATCGGGATACTTGGGGTAATAGTCGAATGCCGTACCGACAGGGTAATAGGCACAATTCGTATCCGTCGCCGGATTCCCGTTCGGCGTATCGCTATTAGTCTTGCACCAGGCCGTATTCTGGTAAGAGGCTAGGGTTTTCGTCGAGGTACTGGCTGGAGTGCCTGAGGCATTCAACGGATAGAAATTACGATACGGCGTAGACACGTCGGCATTGTCGAATTCGGTTCCATCCGCCTTCTTGGGGGGGCGATAACGAATCGCCGGGTTGTAATAGACGGTATTAAGAGCGGCTGTCGTGTAAGGAGGATCTCCAACGGTGCAGCTGTCGGTTGCGCCACCCCAGTTATCGCTATTCGGGCATATGTCTGAATCATTTATGTAATCCGGCATGTAGTCCGAACCCATCGATCCCGAATCGTCAAGAATGAATACAAGGTTCGGTTTCACCGAGATGCCGGTTCCCGTGCCCAGAGGAACGTTCGAAATACTCAAGTTCCCGGCTAACACACTACCCGCCCATCCGAATGCCAGGCTCGCCGCACAGGCGAAGACGACCCTTGATGCCGCCGATGAATTCCGCTGCATTTTCATGTTGAACTCCTAGTATTCGACCAGCACTTGCGACTGCACGTAGCTGGTAGTGTTGCGGGGGCCTGCAACACGGGTCGTCACCCGGTAGGAAATCATTGCCTTGCCGGTTATCGCATAACTGCCATAACTGACACCACCTTTCGACGAACCAGTCGTGACGTTATTGCTGCTGGTAGCACAAACGATGGTCCCACCCGGAGTGTAGGCACCAGCCTGATTGCACATCCGCTGCACGATGAACGAAATACTGTTACCGGCCGCGTCCACATACTTACTGGAATTGTCGGCACCGCAAGTAACCGCAGTCGGCGTAAAACTCTGCACCCAACACGCACGTCGGGCACCCGTAGCGCCGGTCCAGTCCACATCATCGCTGGTATCGGATGCCGTACGCCGGCCGGTAAAATCCGAACCCAACTGCTCAGTTGCGTAGTAACCCGACGAAGCAGCATCTGCGGTAAGAGATCCCGTATTGTTCTGCAACCAGATAACCGCAAGTTCAGTCCCAAGATCCCCTGTGGCAAGGGAGCTCTGCTTGAACCCAAGATTGTTGGCGATCTGTGTCGCACTATCCACACTGCGAACAAGTGCGATGCTCGCCATCGTCATGGCCATCAATACAATCAGGGCAACGATGAGAACAAAACCACGCTGAGTTTCGTGACGGTACATCATGTCATGGCCTCCAAATCTGGTTACGCAGTGGCACCAGGGTCTGGAAAATCTTGTAGCGATAGAGGCGTTGCTCATCCGTCAAGGCCATGGTCGGCCCGGTGAAGGTCACGCCATTCAAGACGGCAGATGGCCATAGCTCAAGAGACGCGGGACTGACCGCCTCACTTTCACGGTTATGGCTTCTCGCTACCACGGCAAAACGGACGCCAATCACCTGATCCCATTGCGTCGAGCTGGCAGGAAGAACCTGATCGTAAAGATCGATCGCACCATCTCCATTCGTATCTTTGGCATACCAGGCACGCAACATCACGATGTTTTCGCCGATCGCGACTGTCGCAGTAGACAGAAGCGTATTCCGGAAGGTGAGCTGATTGTTCACCGTGTCAATTGCATAAATCCGGTTTCCGGGCAAATCCCCGATGTTGTAAATGCGGGCATTCGTGGAGTAGGGAATGCCTAACCCCGCAGGCTTGTTATACCGAGCAGGTACGTTCTGACCTGCTGCATTCGTATATTGGCCGCTGTTATGAATGATGTTATCTGTCTGGCCAGGAGTTCCAGGAACTCCGGTCACCTGCGCCAGAGTGCAGTCGTCCTGCCCATCACCATCACTGTCATTGCCGGGCTCAGAAACAATAACCAGATTACCTTCATGAAAGCCGAAGCGATTATCAACTTTGTAGTTGGCATTGTTCCCGTTATGAGTTTGCGTCAGGCGTGGTGCATTGAATCCGACATCCGAATCCGCGTAGGTAATTTCAATCGTATCCGGCCCGCCACCAACGCCAGGGGTGATTACGACAGGCAGAAGGTTGAAATCAAACTCGCGCGCCGGCGTTGTGCCTTCGTCATAAGCGTGGATCTTGCACCCCAATAGCCCTGTGAAATTGATCGCATACCCAGCCATACGCAGATCGCGTTCAATCGTATAGGAGGCGATAGCACCTGATGTTTGAGCATCCGCACCGCTCGCGGTAGTTTTTTTCTGCTGGTTGGCGGCCATCATCACCGTCGACATCACGAGCAAGCCAATCAGCGCAATCGCCATGCCAATAAGCAACTCGACCAGCGTAAACCCGAGTTCCGAGTTCCGATGTTTGGCCTTGGTTTCCATGAACGATCCTTAGAAAATCACTTGGGCTATCGAACGAAAAGAATGACTGGACGATTCGTTCGGGTTGCGCCACGAAACTACGACAGTAACGTTCGAACCATTCAGTGCAATTGACCCGGAACCATTCGGCAACTGGGCCGCAACACGATCATCCCACGCATCCCGAAGCGCGGAAACGGTTGCCGCACCATCTGCGTAATTCGCGACATTCGGCTTGTCGAGCATCATTTGCCCGACAATTTCATTCGCCAGATAAGACGCATCCGTGCGGTATTTGCCATGCAGCGACTCATTGATCGAAAGTGTCTGCATTCCTATCAACGCCAAGACTCCGAGCGAAAAAATAAGTATCGCCACCAAGGACTCGATGAGCATCGATCCTCTCTGAGCGTTGCCTCGGCAGTGTAGATATTGGCCTGACCTGTTCATCAGCATTTCTCCGGCTTGCTGGTGTCCGTTTCGGCCGGGTTACACACACGAGACTGCCCCCCAGCCGTCAACTGCACACGAAACGTACGAGTCCCACCTGACGCGGAAGAAAAATCTATCTGGGACAAAGTGGCGGAACCATCCGAGTTGGCCGAAATCATTCCCACACCATTGAATGTCGCTCGCGTTGCACCTGAGGGGAGAATCGCCAACGAAACCCCCGACGCGCCTGCCTCTTCGCCTGACTTCGCCTGAATCTGAGCAGGACAATCCGCAACTCCGTCGTTATCTGCATCGACAGCGACCGCCACATCGCAGCCGACACTCCAGGACGAATTACTGGACAGGGTAAACACGACACGTGAATTTCTGCGCAACGCCTCGCCACGGGCAAGTTGCAACCCATTTAGCACTGCTTCAGCCTTGGTACGAACCTGCATATTGGATATCCACGTCCGCAAGGACGGAATGGCGACCGCCATCACGATCGCAAGGATGGCGACCACGACCATGATCTCGACCATGGACGTACCGCGCTCGGAGCGCATTATCAACACCCCCCTTTCTTGCCAGTCATCCAGCACGATGCCGATGTGGCGTAAGGGCTTGAAGAGGCACGTGTATTGGCTTGATTGATCGAGTACGTAAAGCCGGTCATCGAACCGGTGCCGTCAGCCTGGAGCAAGTATGTTCCTGCAGTCAGTGTCGGGCAGGAAAAAGTGAAATGCTTCACATTGCCGGGGGCTGTACACGGGAATCCAACATATGTCCTGTTATCGGCAAAGTACTGCTCTGCACGCATGCGCATCTGCGACAGCCCTCCTGTCGCCTCCCCGATCTTTCCTTTAATAAGGTAATCGGTATAAGCAGGAATCGCGATCGCCGACAATATGCCGATAATGATGACCACTATCAGCAGTTCAATCAGACTGAATCCTCGTACTCTTTGCATGACAGCCTCCTCTGATTCGCATTCTAGAAACACGGAAAATCAATAAAAAGACTTTGGTGACGAACGGCTCTCGCTGGAGCGCAAACGGTAGCTTGCCGCCTTGCGCATTGCGTCACCCTGCAGTCCAATTACGGATCATATGAGGATACCTGATTCAACCTTAGCGCTAAGCCTAGGCATTTCGATGACGCTTCACGTCGTGATGGTTATGCTGTTTCCTGAGTCTGTAACCCAGCGGAACCCATCCACCACCACATCATCGGCGCCAATTACCGTGGTTAGTCTCGGCGATGCCAATGCCGATACAGACTTGCTTGAAGCAAGCACGCTTTCTTCAGGAAATCTGGCTCCGCCTTCAACGTCAGAGAAAAATGAGGGGAGATCCTTACTATCTGAAACATACCTGCCAACGTCCCTGCTTGACGAATCACCGCAGGTTATCGACGACATTCCGATCGACACGCCGTTGCTGAGGAACTATCCGGCCGAAGGGAAGCTGATCCTGATGCTATGGATCGGAGAAAAAGGAACTGTAGACAAGGTAAGCGAAGAGTTTTCGGATCTTCCCGCCGTGATTTCGGAAGAAATCAAGCGGAATTTCTACCTGGCTGCGTTTCGACCAGGCGTCATTAACGGTGTATCGACAAAGAGCCGGATGCGCATCGAAGTGACTGTCAGCGCCCAAAGGGCTCCCGGAGCCATTGTGGAGCGCAACTCAGGCGAGCCCCTTAGGTAAAGCAAAGATTACAGATTCCCGCTCGCCAGAATCCTCCACAACCATTGCTCCAAGTTGCTTGAGACGACAGACAACTTCATCAACAAGAACTTCAGGTGCCGACGCCCCGGCGGTCACAGCGACAGAGGCCCCGACAGGAAACCAGGACGAATCAATCTGTCCGGCACGATCGATCAGATACGCGTCCGCTCCCGATTGCTCGGCTACCTCACGCAATCGGTTGCTGTTTGAACTGGTGACAGAACCCACAACAAGAACAACGTCACTTTCCCGAGCAAGCCGCCGAACAGCATCCTGCCGGTTCTGAGTTGCGTAGCAAATATCATCTTTCTTTGGCCCTGCGATTCCGGGAAAGCGGGAACGCAGCGCCGCGACGATCGACGCAGCATCACCCACGGAGAGGGTAGTCTGCGTCACATAGGCAAGAAAATCCGGGCGTTGAACTTCCAGCGAAGCAACATCCTCGACCGATTCGACGAGATACATTCCTCCAGATTTTGATTGCCCCATGGTTCCCTCGACTTCAGGATGTCCTCGGTGGCCAATCATCACGATTTCGCGGCCCTGCTCACGCATTCGATCAACTTCCAGATGAACCTTGGTCACAAGCGGGCAAGTTGCGTCAAAAACCTTCAACCCTCTCTGCTCAGCCTCCTCCCTGACCGCCTTTGATACACCGTGCGCACTGAACACCACGGTCGCTCCGCTCGGCACGTCGGCGAGGTCCTCAATAAAAATCGCCCCCTTCGCCCGCAGGTCGTCGCATACGAACTTGTTATGCACGACCTCATGCCGCACATAGATCGGTGCCCCGAATTTCTCGAGTGCCCGCTCGACGATGGCGATGGCGCGTTCGACGCCAGCGCAGAAACCGCGGGGATTGGCAAGAATGACTTCCATGAAATTCCTTAGAGGATGCCGATGATCTTCACTTCGAAGCGAACCGGCTGACCCGCAAGCGGATGGTTGAAATCGAATACTGCGCTCGTATCCGTGAGCTCGCGCAGGATGCCGGCGATGCCGGCACCGGCGGGAACGCCCGGAACGCCACTGTCGGGCGCGGAGAATTCGATCAGCGAATTGACCTTGAGTTCCATGTCCGGCGGCAGTGCGCTGCGAGCAATGCGCTCGACCAGCCGCGGGTTGTGCTGGCCGAAGGCATCGTCGGCTTCCAGTTCGAAGACGTGGTGCTCGCCGGCGCCCAGCCCGAGCAGGCAGGCTTCCAGCGATGCGGCCAGCTGGCCGCCCCCCATCTGCAGCGTTGCCGGCGACATGTCAAAGGTGCTGACATGCTCGGTACCGTCGAGGCCGGAAAGGCGGTAATGCAGGGTCAGGAAGCTGTCCGGCTGAACGGTTGCAGCGTCAGTCATGTTTGTTCTCCTGCCGGCCTGAGCCGGCAACGAATTGATCCCAGACCATCAGCACGGCGCCGACGGTGATTGCCGAATCGGCGACGTTGAACGCCGGCCAGTAGAAGCCGGCAGCATGCCACTGCACGAAGTCGACCACGGCACCGAAGCGGATGCGATCGATGACGTTGCCGAGCGCACCGCCCATGATCAGGGCGAGCGAAAGCGACAGCAGCTTCTGTCCGGCGTGGCTGCGCAGCATCCAGGCAATCCAGCCCGAGACAGCGAAGGCCAGCACGGTGAAGAACCAGCGCTGCCAGCCCCCTTCGTCAGCGAGAAAGCTGAAGGCTGCGCCGCGGTTGAAGGTCAGCACCCAGTTCCAGAACGGCGCGACGTAGATCGTCTCGCCATACCGGATGGTCGCCAGCACGACCTGCTTGGTGATCTGGTCGAGCACGATGACGACGGCCGCCAGCACATACCAGCGGACCGCCGACACCCCGTCACGCACAGGCACGCGGATCGCCCTCGCCATGGAGATTGCTGACGCAGCGACCGCACAGGTCGGGGTGCGCTGCATCGGCGCCGACGTCCTCGCGCACATGCCAGCAACGCTCGCACTTGGCGTGCGCCAGCGGTGCCGCCGTCACCTTCTCTTCAGCCGATTGCACGACGCTCGCCGCCGAAACGATGAACACATACTTCAGGTCATCGCCGATGGACGCCAGCGCAGCGTACTTGTCGCCGTCGGCAGCAATGCTCACCGCCGCCTGCAGCGGCGCACCGATCTTGCCTTCGATGCGCAGATCTTCCAGCACCTTGGTCACTTCGCCGCGCACGCCGCGGATCAGCGACCACTTCGCCAGCAGATCGCTTTCAGACACCGGGCCGTCCAGCGCCGGCAGCGGCTGCCAGGTTTCCAGCATGATCGACGCATCGGTCTTGCCGAACTCCTTCCACGCCTCTTCGGCAGTGAAGGAAAGGATCGGCGCCATCAGCTTCAGCAGCGTGCCGGTGATGTGCCACAGTGCGCTCTGCGCCGAACGGCGGGCACGCGAATCGGCGCGGGTCGTGTACAGGCGGTCCTTGAGGATGTCGAGGTAGAAGCCGCCGAGATCCTCGGAGCAGAAATTCTGCAGCGCCTGCACCACGCGGTGGAACTCGTAGCGGCCGTAGTCGGCCTCGGCATCGGCCTGCAGCTGGCGCGTCATCGCCAGTGCGTAGCGGTCGATCTCAAGCCACTCGGACACCGGCAGCAGGTCCTTGGTTGCATCGAAATCGGTCGCCGCGTTGGCGAGCAGAAAGCGCAGCGTGTTGCGGATGCGGCGGTAGGACTCGGTCACGCGCTTCAGGATCTCGTCCGAGATCGACAGCTCGCCCGAGTAGTCGGTGGCTGCCGTCCACAGGCGCAGGATGTCGGCGCCGAGCGTGTCCGACACCTTCTGCGGTGCGACGACGTTGCCCTTCGACTTCGACATCTTCATGCCCTTGCCGTCGACGACGAAGCCGTGCGTCAGCAAGGCCTTGTATGGCGCGCGGCCATCGATGGCGCAGCCCGTCAGAAGCGAGCTCTGGAACCAGCCGCGATGCTGGTCCGAACCCTCGAGGTAGAGGTCGGCCGGGAACACGCACTGTTCGGCATGCGAGCCGCGCATCACCGAGAGGTGCGTCGTGCCGGAATCGAACCAGACATCGAGCGTGTCGCTCATCTTGCGGTACTGTGCCGCCTCGTCGCCGAGCAGCTCCTTCGCATCGAGCGAGAACCAGCCTTCGATGCCCGTCTTTTCAACACGCAGAGCAACCTGCTCGATCAGCTCCGGCGTGCGCGGATGCAGCGCACCTGTCTCCTTGTGCAGGAAGAACGGGATCGGCACACCCCAGTTGCGCTGGCGCGAGACGCACCAGTCCGGACGCGTCTTCATCATCGCTTCCAGCCGTGCGCGGCCCCAGGCCGGGAAGAACTGCGTCTCGTCGACGGCACGCTCGGCGACCCAGCGCAGCGTCGGCGCTTCCTCGTCACCCTTGTGCTCCATGCCGCCATGGAGCATCGCACGATGCTCCATTCCAATAAACCACTGCGTCGTCGCGCGGAAGATGATCGGCGTCTTGTGGCGCCAGCAGTGCGGGTAGCTGTGGCGGATCTTTTCCTGCCGCAGCAGCAGCCCCTTCGCTTCCAGTTCCTGCAGCACCAGCGGGTTGGCATCCCACACACTCTTGCCGGCGAGTTCGCCGACGGTGAGCGCCGGCACGTTGCCGAGGAACTTGCCGTCGTCGCCGACCGGGTTGTTCACCGGCAGGCCGTACTTCTTGCCGACCACATAGTCGTCCACGCCGTGCGCCGGTGCGGTATGCACCTGGCCGGTACCGGCATCGATGGTGACATGGGTGCCGCAGATGACCGCGACATCGCGCGCCTGGAACGGATGGCGCAACAGGATCTGGTCGAGTGCCGCACCCTTGCAGGAACCGACGACCTTGCCTTCAAGCTCGTAGCGCTTGAGACAGGCTTCGGCCAGCTCGTGCGCCAGGATCAGCGCACCCTTCGGCGTTTCGACGAGATCGTAGTCAAACTCCGGATGCACGCTCACTGCCTCGTTGGCCGGCAACGTCCATGGCGTCGTCGTCCAGATCACGGCGAAGGCCGGACCGCGCAGGTGCGAGAGGCCGAAGGCCTTGGCCAACTTGTCGGCATGGTTCTCATGCACCGGGAAGGCGACATCGATCGCCGGCGAGGTCTTGTCCTCATACTCGACCTCGGCCTCGGCCAGCGCCGAACCGCAGTCGAGGCACCAGTTCACCGGCTTCAGGCCCTGGTAGAGGTAGCCCTTCTCCAGGATACGACCAACTGCACGGATCTCGTCGGCCTCGGTCTTGAAGGCCATCGTCAGGTAGGGGTTGTCCCACTCCCCGAGCACGCCAAGACGGATGAAGTCCTTCTTCTGCCGCTCGACCTGCTCGCCGGCGAAGGCGCGGCAAAGTTCGCGAACCTTGTCGCCGGGAATGTGCTTGCCGTGCAGCTTCTCGATCTGGTGCTCGATCGGCAGGCCATGGCAATCCCAGCCGGGAACGTAGGGTGCATCAAAGCCGGCCAGTGTCTTCGAACGGACGATGATGTCCTTGAGGATCTTGTTCACCGCATGCCCGATGTGGATGTCGCCGTTCGCATACGGCGGGCCATCGTGCAGCACGAAGCGGGGGCGACCCTGCGCCGCCTTGCGGATCTGCTCATAGAGCTTCTTCTCCTGCCAGGCCGCAACCCACGCGGGCTCGCGCTTGGCAAGGTCACCGCGCATCGGGAACGGGGTATCGGGAAGGTTCAGCGTGTGCTTGTAGTCAGCCATTTGGGTACTCGGATTCAAATCATTCAAGCTTGAAATACTGGCGGGCAGTTTCGACATCGCGCGCGATCTGCGCCTTCAGTTCGTCGAAACCGGAAAACTTCATCTCGGGGCGAATCTTGTGCAGGAAGCGCACCGTCAGGTGCGCGCCGTAAATGTCGGCGGCAAAATCGAAGAGGTGCACCTCGAGGATCGGCCGAACGACCGCATTCGCGGTGGGACGATAGCCAAGGTTGGCAACCCCGGGCAGCGGCCGGTCGCCGAGGCCGGTGACCTCGACGGCGAACACGCCCAGCAGCGGCGGCCGGTCATGCTTCATGCGGATGTTGGCCGTGTGGTAGCCCAGCTGGCGCCCCACCTTGTCGCCATGCACGACGCGGCCGTCGATCACGTACGGCCGCCCGAGCAGTTCGGCGGCACGTTCCAGGTCGCCCACCCACAGCGCATCGCGCACGGCCGAACTCGACACGCGCACCGATTCCGACGCTACGGTATTCATCGCCTCGACACGAAAGCCGAAGGAATCCCCGGCCTGCTGCAGCAGCGCGAAATCGCCGGCACGCTTAGCCCCGAAGCGGAAATCGTCGCCGATGATCAGGTGCCGGACGCGCAGCGTCTTCACCAGCACGTCCTCGATGAACTGGTCCGCGGTGAGGCTCGCGAAGGCCTTGTTGAAACGGCTGACGAAGGCGAGCTCAACGCCGTCGGCGGCGATCAGCTCAAGTTTTTCGCGCAGGTTGGAAAGCCGCGTCGGCGCCGATTCCGGCGCGAAGAACTCGCGCGGATGCGGCTCGAAGGTCAGCACCGCCGGCGGCAGCCCGGTCTCGGCAGCAACGGCGCACAGGCGCGCGAGCAGCGCGCGATGACCGAGGTGCACGCCATCGAAATTGCCGATGGTGAGCACGGTCGCGCTGGGCGAAGCTTGCGAAAGACCGCGGAAAACGCGCATGAAGGTGCCGAGGGCCGACGAAAAAGGCTGAATTATAAAGGTTTACCGCCGCTCCTGCCGCGCCGCGGAACGGCCTCAGTCGAGCTTCGCGAGCCTCGACTTGGCGAGCGGGGGGTTGAGCTTGAAGTACTTGCGGATGCCGGACAGCACCGCTTCGGCCAGGCGGTCCTGATAGGCGTCGTCGTTCAGCCTGCGCTCCTCGTCCGGGTTCGAGATGAACGCCGTTTCGACGAGGATGGAGGGAATGTCCGGCGCCTTGAGTACGGCGAAACCGGCCTGTTCGACATGCGGCTTGTGCAGATCGCCGACGCGGTCGAGTTCGCCGAGCACCGCCTTGCCCAGCTTCAGGCTGTCGTTGATCGTCGCCGTCTGCGAGAGATCGAGCAGCGTGCGCGCCAGCACCGGGTCCTTGACGCCGATGTTCACGCCACCGATCAGGTCGGCCGCGTTTTCCTTGTTCGCCAGCCAGCGCGCCGCCGAACTGGTGGCTCCATTCTCCGAAAGCACGAACACCGACGCACCGCGCGCATGCGGCTTGATGAAGGCATCGGCATGGATCGACACGAAAAGGTCGGACTGCACGCGACGGGCCTTCTGCACCCGCATCTGCAAGGGCACGAAGAAATCCGAATCGCGCGTCAGCACCGCCCGCATGTTCGGTTCGGCATCGATCTTCGCCTTCAGCCGCCGCGCTACCGCCAGCGTCACGTTTTTCTCGTAGGTACCGCCTCGCCCGACAGCACCCGGGTCCTCGCCGCCATGCCCCGGGTCGAGGGTGATCGTCACCATGCGATCAACCACCGGCTTCGTCGCCTTCTTCTGCGCAGGCGACTGCGCCTGAGCATCGGCGACGCCGGCCGGCTTTTCGTCGATCGGCAGCTGCTGCAGCTCCTTCTTCTCGATCAGCGCCATCAGCGGATCGACCGGATTCGACGGATAGACGTCGAGCACCAGACGGTGGCCGTATTCGCCGACCGGCTGCAGCACGAAAACCTGCGGCACCACTTCCGTCTTCAGTTCCATCACCAGGCGCACCACCCCCGGCTTGAAGCGACCGGCACGCAGGAGCTTGATGTAAGGGTCGGAAGCGGCAATCTTGCCGGAAAGTCCTTCGAGAACGGCGTTCAGCTCGACCCCTTCGAGATCGACGACGAGACGCTCCGGATCCTTCACCGTGAAATGCGAAAACTTGACCGCAGCGCTGCTTTCCAGCGTGACGCGGGTGTAATCCTCGGCCGGCCAGACGCGCACGGCGAGCACGCTCGGTGCCGAAGAACCGCGTGCCGCCTGTGCCAGCGGCGTCACGAGCAGAAAGAGGGAAGCGCCGGCGAACCTTACGAGCTGGCGGCGGGTGCGGTCGGGGGCAGCGTCGGTCGGGCGCTCAGTGTGCGGAGGCATGATTCCCCCTCTGCCGACCGTGCGGAAAGGACGATGCGGCGCCCGGCCCCCTCGATAGAGAGGGCAAGGACAAGGTCTGGTGGCGGCACGCAGCCGGCCGCCTTGTCTGGCCATTCGACCAGACAGACCGAGTCGCTGCGGAAATATTCGCCCAGACCAGCATCATCAAACTCTTCCGGGTGATTGAAACGATAAAAATCAAAGTGATACCAGTATAAGCTCGAAATTACGTAAACTTCAACCAGCGCGTAGGTCGGACTCTTCACCGGACCGCCGTAGCCAAGCGAACGCAGCATCGCCCGCACCAGTGTCGTCTTTCCCGCTCCGAGATCGCCGTCGAGATAGACCACCATGCCCGGCGACAGGCACGGCGCAAGCCTTTCCGCCAGCTGCTGGCTGGCCTGCTCGTCCGCCAGCGGAAGAGAAATATCGGGGGCAGTGGTAGGCTCGGGGCTATGCAAGAAGAAAACTCCAAAGACAGCACGGACTGGCAGGCACTTGCCGACCGCATCAGGGCATGGGGGCGCGACTTTGGCTTCGCGGAAGTCGGCATCGCTCGCGCCGACCCGGCAGAGGCCGTTCCGGGCCTCATGCGCTGGCTGGAACTCGGCCGCCACGGGGTCATGGATTATATGGCCAAACATGCCCGCCTGCGTGCCGCCCCGGCCGAACTGCACCCGGGGACCATCACCGTCATCAGCGCGCGCCTGCCCTACTGGCCCGAAGCCAGCGAAGCCGGCGGCGTGCTCGCCGACCCTGCCCTCGCCTACGTCTCCCGTTACGCACTCGGCCGCGATTACCACAAGACCATCCGCAACCGCCTGCAGAAACTGGCCGACCGCATCCGGGCCGAGATCGGCGATTTCAACTACCGCGCCTTTTCCGACTCGGCACCGGTCATGGAGGTCGAATTCGCGCGGCTGGCCGGCACCGCCTGGCGCGGCAAGCACACGCTGTCACTGACGCGAGGCGGTTCCTACCACTTCCTCGGCGAACTCTATACCGACCTGCCGCTGCCGCCCGACACGCCGATCGAGGAGCACTGCGGCACCTGCACCGCCTGTCTGGCCGCCTGCCCGACCCAGGCCATCGTAGCCCCCTACGAAGTCGATGCCCGGCGCTGCATCTCCTACCTCACCATCGAACTCGACGGCCCCATCCCCGAAGACCTGCGGCCGCTGATGGGCAACCGCATCTATGGCTGCGACGACTGCCAGCTCTGCTGCCCGTGGAACTCCTTCGCCACCACCGGCGACCCCGATTTCGCACCGCGCCACGGGCTGGACGGCGCCACACTCGCCGAACTGTTTGCCTGGAGCGAAGCCGAATTCGACCAGCGCCTGCAGGGCAGCCCGATCCGGCGCATCGGCCACGAACGCTGGCTGCGCAATATCGCCATCGCGCTCGGCAACGCCCCGGCCACACCCGCCGTCCGGCAGGCGCTCCAGTCCCGCCGCGAGCATCCCTCGGCACTCGTGCGCGAGCACGTCGAATGGGCCCTGCAAGCCCAGACCGAAGGCTGCACGGAAAAACCGCTTGCAATTTAGGCCTTATTGGCTAAGAATTCAGGTGCCTTCCTCCGTTTCGCTGTGGAAGGTGTAGCTCCGATCGGTGAGCTTCCTGCCTGCAACAGGCGGGGCACCGGTCTCTGAAACAGGGCAAACCCATCGAAAGATGGCGACGCAAAGTCACCGGCCTACAGCGGATTCAAAAATTCGCCACGGTAGCGGGACCTCCAGATAGACGAGGTTGATGTGGAAAACTCCTCCTGTCGGCAAGCAAAAGTTGAAGCGCGGACCGCGCTTCGGACTGTGCTCGCACGCGCCATGGGGCAATCCACTTCCGGCAATTCTTCTCTGGTGACCCGCGCCGCTGACTTCCTTGCGAGAGCCTTGCGCGAACACCCGACGCAACGCGGCCAGACGGCCCGGCGTGAGGAGAATTGGCCATGGGCACCGACAACAGCGCAAAGATAATCCCGCTCGCCGCAGCTGGCAGGCTGCGCTCGGCAGACGGCAATCCGCCGGCCTGGGATGCGATGCTCGATCTCTCGCTGTCCCGGCGGCGCGGTTTCGAGACCGTCGAGTCCGCAGCCCCGCGCAGCCAGCTGCCGGCGCTCGCGCCGACCGCATCGGCCGAGATCCCGCTGGCAGAAGACGAACTGGCCATCGACGCACCGCGACTCTGCGTCCTCTTCATCGCCTCGCTCGACGACCAGATCTGCAAGCGCGAAAAGGGTGCGTCCGACCCCGTCCGCTGGCCCCGTTCGCGCAATGCACAGCTGGACAAGACGGCGATCGACATCATCGACATGCTGTTCGGCTTCATCCTCGACGATCTCGAAGTCCCCCGCGGCGTCAAGGAATCGCTGCTGGCGGCGCAGATGCCGATGCTGCAGATGGCGGTACGCGAGCCGGCCTTCTTCGCCGACTGGCTACATCCGGCTCGGCAACTGCTCAACGACATCGCGCCGCTGTGCAAGCTGCACCGTGATCGCGGCGGCGACACCACGGCCTTCACCGCACATTTCGTCAGCGGCATGGCCCGCGTCCTCGACGATCTCGCGCCGAACAGCGCCGCCTTCGCCATCTTCCACGAAAGCCTGCGCGAATTCGCCTCCGGCATCCGCAGCCAGCCAACGCAAGGCCCGGCCGCCTGGCAGCGCGCCGAAGCGGCCGCCCGCAACATTCTCGAACGGCCGCTGCCCGAGTCCGTGCGTGATTTCGTCGCCGGCTACTGGATCGACGTGCTCGAGCGCACCGCCGAAGCGCACGACGAAGACAGCCCGCAGTGGCAGGACGCTGTGGCCGTGGTCGAAGACCTGGCCTGGAGCCTGACGCCGAAGGCCGACGAGGAAAGCCGCTTCCGCCTGATCGGGCTGATTCCCGCCCTGCTCGCCCGGCTCAACCGCGGCCTCGACCTGATCGAGATTCCACGCGAAGACCGCCGGCCGTTCTTCGACACGCTGATCGACATCCACGCCGACCTGCTGCGGGTCGAAACGACGCCGGTGCCGCCGCGTCACATCGAGGAAAGCGTGGCCGACCAGGTCGCCCGCCTGCAGCGCGGCGACTGGGTCCAGTTCAGCCTCGACGACGGCACCACCACGCGCGAACGCCTGACCTGGATCAGCCCGCAGCGCGGCATCCTCGTCTTCTCGAACCATCAGGGCCAGCGGGCGATCCAGATCGCCCCCGATGAACTTGCCGAACGTGTACGTCAGGGCATGGCCACCCTGATCTTCGACCAGCCGATTGCAGAGGGCAGCGCCGAAAGCGCCTAGGAGAGAACCATGAGCCAATCCACCGCAAAGAAGATCGTCTCGATCAATGCCGGCGGCAAAGACCGCGCCCCCGGCCTGCGCATCGTGAACGACTGCACCGAGCAACTCTGCGACGCCCTGTGCAGCTGGCTTGCCGAAATCAAGGCGCCGATCTCCGAGGAACTGTTCGTCCTCGCTGACGGCACCCGCGACCGCCTGCTGCAGACCCGCTACCTCGACCTCCGCCACGACGTCGAACGCGACTGGACGCAGTTCATCGAAGCCCTGCGTCACGGCCTCAGCGAACCGCGCGGCAAGGCCACGGCACAAGCCGCCAGCCCGCTCGACGTCCCCGATTTCGAAGGCCTCCAGCTGGTCGACGACGAAGAGCTTTCCGAGCGCATCGTCATTCGCGAATTCTCGGCCCAGCTTGCCGAGACCTGCGACGAGGAACTCTATCCGCTCGACCGCCGCATCGCCGCCCTGCTCGGCCACGACGAACCGACCGAAGGCGAGAACCCGCTCGGCCCGCAACCGCTCTGCGAAGCACTGGTCGACGCCAGCGCAGCGCTCGGTCTGGAAGCCGCCGACCGGCTGCTCCTGCTGCGCCGCATCGAGCGCCACCTGCACCAGGCGCTCCCCGGCGTCTATCGCGACATCAACGCCTACCTCGCCGAACGCGGCATCCTGCCCGACCTCAAGCGCACCTATCGGCGGACGAGCGCCAAGGCACCGGCCGGCAGCAACCCGACCGCCAACGCCGGCAACGCCATCACCAACGCATTGCAGGAAGCTGCCGGCGCCATGCCGTACGAGGCGGGAGACATCCTCGGCGCGCTGCAACGGCTGGCAGCGGCACGGGTGCCGGCCGGCAACCCGCTGCTCGCCGCAGGCGCCCCGATGATGCAGGCACAGGCAGGAACTGCCGGCGGCGAACTCAACCCCGCCGCCATCAGCCACGCCTTCCTCGCCTCGCTCAACGAAGCCCAGCATGTGGCATGGCAGCCCAGCGCCGGCGTCTTGCAGAACCAGATCACGGCCATCCGCGATTCATCGGTAGCCCAGCAGGTTGGCCCGCTGGAAGCGGTGACGATCGACATCGTCGCCATGCTCTTCGACTTCATCTTCAACGATGAAGAACTGCCGGCGACAGTGAAATCGCTCGTCGGGCAGCTGCAGATTCCGGTGCTCAAGGTGGCGATGCTGGATCACAGCTTCTTCGCCAGCCGCCAGCACCCCGCACGTCGCTTCCTCGACGGCATCACCGGCATCGCCCTGCATTGGGGCGCCGGCAGCGGCGACGACGACCCCTTCCAGCTGCGCCTCGCCGAAGTCGTCGGCAGAATCCAGCGCGACTTCGAAACGAACGTCGAAATCTTCAGCGAAGCCATCGGCGAACTGGAGGCCTTCGTCTCCGCCCGCGAGGAGCAGGAAGCCGAAACCCTCGGCATCGCCGCCGAAGCGGCCGCCCGGCGCGAGGCCGAAGAGGAGGCCGGAGAGCGGGCGCGCGCTGCGCTCGAACCGGTGCTGGCCCGCCCGCAGCCGGAGGTCGTCCGCGGCTTCCTCGCCGACCACTGGTCGCTCGTCCTGCAGCGTCTGGCACTCAACCGCCCGGACGACAGCAGCGCCTGGCAGGAAGCGATCGAGGTTGCCGAGCAGCTGGTCTGGAGCATTTCGCCCAAGACTGCCAGCGACGAAAGAATGCGCCTGATCAGCAGCCTGCCGATGCTGCTGGCCCGCATCAATGCCGGGCTGAGCACCACCGGCGCCGGCAACGAGGTGCGCAGCGCCTTCTTCGACGCCCTCGTCGAACTGCACGCCGCCGCCCTCAAGGGGGCCGCTGCCGAGAGCGCCACCCAGGCCACCCAAGCCACCACCTCCAAGCCGGAAACACCGGAGAACTTCGTGCCGGCGGGAGAAGGCGACATCCTGATCACCCGCCACGTCGAGGACGGCGTCACCATCGAGGACGTGGTTCTCGTCGGCAGCCCCCCGATGCGCCGCGCCCGCGACCGCGAAGCGCTGGAGCAGGTGCAGGACCTCAAGCGTGGCGACTGGGTCGATTTCATCGACGCCGAAGGCAACGTCAACCGCGAACGCCTCAACTGGGTCAGTCCGCAGAAAGGCATCCTCGTCTTCTCCAACCATCGGGCGGCCAAGGCCATCTCGATCTCGCCCGAGGCCCTCGCCCGCCAGGTCCGCGACGGCGCGGCCCGCATCGTCGAAGAAGGCTCGGTTTTCGACAAGGCACTGGATGGCGTGATGCACTCGCTCAACGCCGCCTGAACAATTTTTGCATCGGGTGTTCTCACCCTCACGGCAAGCCTACACGGAAGGGGCTTGCCGTTTTTTTTGCCTGCCGTCCGGCGCGAAGTCCAGCCGCAAAATCCAGCCAAAAGTCCGGCCGGCATTGCACCGCTTGCCGGCAAGCGCGAATAATCCCGCTTCACGGCAACATTCAAGGCGCACGCCACCGGCAGCGGAGGAACACACCATGCAGCAGACCATCAGCTTCGTCACCCTCGGCGTGCGCGACCTCGCCCGCGCCCGCGCCTTCTACCGCGCGCTCGGCTGGCAGGAATCCGCCGGCAGCCAGGAAGCCGTCGCCTTCTACCAGGCCGGCAGCCTTGCCTTCGCCCTCTTCGGTCGCGAGGCGCTGGCCGACGATGCGAACGTCGCACCTGAAGGCAGCGGCTTTCCCGCCTTCACGCTCGCCCACAACGTCGCCAGCGAAGCGGCGGTAGATGCCACCCTCGCCGAAGCCGTCGCCGCCGGCGCCCGTCTCGTCCGCCGCGGCGAACGCGCCCCGTGGGGCGGCTACCGCGGCTACTTCGCAGACCCCGACGGCTTCCTGTGGGAAATCTGCTTCAACCCCTTCTTCGAGATCGACGAAACAGGCGCCATCCGACTACCTTAGCCTGCCCTAGCCGGCGGTTGTCCCTGCATTTCCCTCCTCACTGCGCGCCACCAGCGAGCGCACGGCCCGCTGCGCCAGCGGCGCCACCAGCATCACGGCAGGAAAGGCGAACAGCCATGCCGTCAGCCAGGCCGAAGCCCACAGGCCGGTGACGCCGTCGGCGAACCCGACGGCGCGGAAAGTGGCGATACCGGAAACCAGCAGCGACATCAGGCCGGAGAGGATCAGGCTGAACAGCATCGGAGCAAATCGTTGGGGAAACATCATCAATACCTCCAGGTGAATGGCGCGCGAACTACACACTCTCGCGCGCGGTGATGTGCGCCGGAAATCCGCACGCACGGTGATTGCTCCATCCCGCAGAAGCCGTCAGAAAAGCGGAGTGACGGCACAGGCGGAAAGGAACAGGCCCAGCCCGAACACCGCGTGATTGACCACGCTGCGCAGGCAGTTCTTCAACGGCGACGGCGTGCGCGACGCCGCCACGCCCAGACCCATGGCCGGCTGCATCACGAAGAGCGGAAAGACCACGGTGCCCACGCCCAGGGCCACTGCCGGCAGCAGCGACGGCGCCGCAAGCCAGCCGCTGCCGGCGATGCCGACCAGCAGCCCGGCGAAGGCGATGCCCACCGCGTAGTGCGTCAGCCAGCCCAGCAGCAGCTCATGCCGCACCGGCAGCGCCTTGCCGATCGCCGCATGCGCCACCCGGCCGCGGCACAGGTGGCCGACCCAGCGGCCGATGAAGGCGAAGTTGAGCGTCTGCACGCCCAGCCGCTTCAGGAACATCAGCCAGATGTCCATGAACAGCGTGGCGCCGCAGCCGATGAGAACGACCGTGAATATCTCGTGCAGAAGGGACATGACGCGCTCCTTGAAAGTTGACCGCCGGGGCCATGAAGCGCACTGTAGAAGTTCAAGTCAACTTCAAGTCAAGGGGTTCCGGATGGATATTTCCGAAGTCAGCAAACGCACCGGCATCCCGGCTTCCGCGCTGCGCTTCTACGAGCAGAAAGGGCTGATCGCCTCGGTGCGGGAAAAGGGCGAACGCCGGCACTTCGCCAACGGCGTGCTCGACCGGCTGGCGCTGATCGCCCTCGGCCAGGCGGCCGGACTCTCGCTCGACGAAATCCGCACCATGCTCACCCCCGAGGGCGGCCCCAACGTCGACCGGCAACTGCTGCTCGCCAAGGCCGACGAGATCGACGCCCAGATCAAGCGCCTGCGCGCCATGAGCAACGGCCTGCGCCACGCCGCCGCCTGCCCGGCCCCCAGCCACGCCGAATGCCCGAGCTTTCAGAAGCTGCTCATGGCGGCGGGATCAGGGGCGCTGGAGAAGCGGTGGGGGAAGGTGGAGAGGCTGGGGCCGAGGAGGTAGTGGGGTTACGTGCTGGGGAGTGGCGATGGCGGCAGATCGGCCTTTTCGGCCATTCTGCAGAAGAGCAACCAGTGGCGGCTATACATAAAACTCCGGACATGCCCTGTACAGGGATGTCAGAACAGCCCGCATGTCCGTGGGCAGGTAGCTCCACCCCTTTTCGGCAATGTCGTCGGGGATGCCGAACATCGCCTCAGCGATTCCTCCTGCAATCGCAGCGACCGTATCACTATCGCCGCCAATCGATATCGCATTGCGGATCGCATCCTCGAAGCTCCCGGCTTCAAGCACGCAGATGATCGCTTCGGGGACTGTCTGTTGGCAGGTTTCGTTGAAACGATAGGTCGGCCGGATATCGTCGACGCTGCGATCAAGGTTGTAGCCGAAGGCGCGGGTCACATAGCTGCGGATGGCTGCTTTGCTGAACCCGGCCCGGGCCATATGGACTGCCGCAGCCGTAGCCTGTCCGCCCTTGATTCCTTCAGGATGGTTATGTGTAACAGCTGTCACCAACTTCGCCAATTGATTGCATTCATCAAGCGAGTTGGACAGCAGGCCTGCTGGTGAAACTCGCATCGCGGCACCATTCCCGTAGCTGTTGTAGGGCTCGAGGCTATCCGAACCTAACCAGAGAGCGAAACTCCTGCCCCACCCCCCATTTTCCCAATAGCGCCCCCCCCAGTCCTTCAGTGATTGGCCTGGGTGGCGGTCATTGATCAGGGCATCTGCGATGGCGATAGTACAGACGGTATCATCCGTATAGGCGGCGCGCGAATGGAAGAACGGATTGAAATCCTTCGCACGATAGTTGTTGAATTCATAGACCGATCCGACGATGTCGCCGATGATGGCTCCAAGCATGCCAGCTCTCTCCTGTTCGTTTCCGAAGGTGGTGCCTCGACACCAATGAATCAAGCTGCGCGAATGCTGAGAGTGGCGCAAGCAAGTTGCTGATAGGTTTCGAGGAAAATTGCTTTGGCCTCCGGCGGCCCCATCGGCAAAATGCGCTTCGGCATCGGCTGTAACCCCTGTAGCGACGGCCACGGCTCTGTCGAATTTGGCATCAGATCACGCTTTTCAGTCGCCAGAGCAATCAAGTCGGCGCGCTTAATGGCAGGTGTGTCGAAAGCGGCAACGGCAAATCGTTCGCCGATAATCGCCATCACTTTTTTCTCAATCTCAGAGAACTCCGGGAAAAAATCCTTCAGCGGCTTCACCATATCACCAAGGTAGGCCTCAGCCGCATCGTGCAGCAGCGCCGCAAGACGCAGGCGAACTGGTACCAGACTTGCAACAATCAGGCTATGTTGCGCAACTGAGTAGAACGTCCGTGTCTGGCCGTTGAATCGGCACTGATACGCGAGCCCCTGCGCAATATCCTCGATGGCCACCTCGTTGATGCAAGGTACAGCAGGATAGAAGCGATTTCCCGAGCAGGTTGAGACGTAGATGCTTTCCAGTCGATTCATGAATTCGGCCCTGTCGTTGTCGGTAAATGACTACGAATAGTTTCCTCCTTGGCGGGCTCACCTGATGAGCCTCTGCTGGACCAGACTGTCAACCATTCGAAATGGGAGGCGTCATGAACAGGCTGCAGCGAATCTTCAATCGTCTGGTAGGTATCGACGAAACCAAAATGTCTATTGGCACAACATGGAAGTGTGCGAGGCGTGTGCCGTTACCGTCTGCATTCCATCTCCCGGCATGCTGGCGACGGACGGTACAACGACGATAACGTGTGACGCGATAGCGCTCCTTAGATCCCGGTCCTATGATGACACTCATTCACAGCTAACCAGAGGTTGAGCGGATGACCCCGACCGAGCGTATCTACAAGATCGACTTGCTTCTTAACGAGCAGCCAGGCATTTCCTTTGGGCACCTCCAGGAACGTCTCGAGGTGTCGCGTGCCACGCTGAAACGGGATCTCTCTTACATGAAGGATCGGCTGAATGCGCCGATTGTCTTCGACCGCATCCTCGGGGGATACCGCTTCGACAGGAAAACGAAGCACGTTGGCGACCAATACGAACTCCCCGGACTATGGTTTTCCGCAGAGGAGATTCATGCGCTTCTGACTATGCAGCATCTACTTGCCAATCTCGATACCGGCGGCTTGCTCGGGCCGCACATCAAGCCGCTGCTTTCACGCCTGACCGCCCTACTCGGTACAGCGGAGAATCCGGCTGAGGAGTGAATCGCCCCGGGCCAAGTAGACGCTCCGAAGCCTTAAACTAAGGCACCTACAGGAGGCGTCATGAGCAGCAAGCGTTACCCCGAAGAATTCAAGATCGAAGCGGTGAAACAGATCACCGAACGAGGCTATCCGGTCGCCGAAGTAGCGGCCCGGATCGGCGTGTCGCAGCACAGCCTGTACGAATGGGTGAAGCGCTACAGCGTGCCGGAACCGGAACGACTCGAAACGCAGAGCCAGTCGGCCGAGATCCGCAAACTGAAGGCCGAACTGCGCCGCGTCACCGAGGAGCGTGACATCCTAAAAAAGGCCGCCGCGTACTTTGCCAAGGAGTCCCGGTAAGGTACGCGTTCATCCGCGCGCATGAAGAGCAGCATCCGGTTCGCCGGCTGTGCCAAATGATGGTCGTGCATCCCAGCGGCTACTACGCCTGGAAGGCCAACCCGACCTCGGCGCGCAAGCAGGAAGATCAACGTCTCTCTGGCCTGATCAAGCAATCTTGGCTGGAAAGCGGCGGCGTCTATGGCTACCGCAAGATCACCGAGGATCTGCGCGACCTCGGCGAGCGCTGCGGCAAGCACCGTGTCTATCGCCTGATGAAGGAGGAAGGGCTGCGCTCGCAGACCGGCTATCGCCGTCGCTCCGGCCGCTACGCAAAACCTTCCGTTGTCGCGCCAAACCAGCTTGAACAGCAGTTCGACGTCGAGGAGCCGAATCAGGCATGGGTCACGGACATCACCTACATCCGTACGCACGAGGGCTGGCTCTACCTGGCGGTGGTGCTCGACCTCTTCTCACGGCAGGTGATCGGCTGGTCGATGCAGTCGCGCATGGATCGCGACCTGGCGCTAAACGCCTTGCTGATGGCGATCTGGCGGAGGAATCCATCCGGGCCGGTGATCGTCCATTCTGACCAAGGCAGCCAGTACAGCAGTCACGACTGGCAAACATTCCTGCAAGCGCACAATCTGAGCGCCAGCATGAGCCGACGCGGCAACTGCCACGACAACGCTGTCGCCGAGAGCTTCTTCCAGCTACTCAAGCGCGAACGGATCAGGAGAAAGATCTACATCGACCGGGAAGAAGC
>VFQM010000833.1_pt1 | contig 30763 bp, 30 predicted proteins | sample 3512391 | NCBI WGS metagenome assembly VFQM01 (sample SAMN10412369, study PRJNA504923) | tailings metagenome | isolation source: Replicate 1 from Balatoc abandoned mine | place: Philippines
ACTAGTATCAAGTCCACGATATGCCCAAGACGGGGCTATCGCGAGATGGAGGGCAGGCGATGGGCGATACCGATCCGCACCTGAAGAAGTTCCAGAAGGAGCTCAGCGCCGGCACCGTGTCGCTGGTGCTGCTGGCCGTGCTGGCGCAGTCCGAGGAGCCGCTGTACGGCTACCAGATCGCCAAGCGGCTCGAGCAGACCGGCGATCCGCTGCTGGGCGGCAAGCAGAGCGCGCTCTACCCGGTGCTGCGCAACCTCAGCGCCGCCGGCCTGGCCGAGAGCCACGTCGAGCCTTCGATCAGCGGCCCGCCGCGCCGCTACTACCGCATCACCGCGCTGGGCAGCCAGGTGCTGGCCGACTGGACCGCCACCTGGCGCACCACCCGCGATTCCGTTGATTCCGTGCTGGAAGGACAGCTGCCATGACCGCGACCCCGAAGACCATCCCCGAGTACCTCGACCAGTTGCGGGCGGCGCTGCGCGGCGCCGATCCGGCCCTGGTGCAGGACGCGCTCTACGACGCCGAGGAATACCTTCGCTCGGAGCTGGCCGCCAACCCGGCCGTGCCCGAGGCCGAACTGCTGGCCAGCATCGCCTCGAGCTACGGCGCGCCGGAGGAAGTGGCCGAGATCTACCGCGACACCGAGGTGCAGGTCACCCGCGCCCTGCGCACGCCGCCGCCGGCGGCGCGGCGCAGCCTGGCCGGCCGCTTCTTCGGCGTGGCCACCGACGCGCGGGCCTGGACCGGCCTGTTCTACATGCTGCTGTCGCTGGCGACCGGCATCGTCTACTTCACCGTGGTGGTGGCGGGCATCAGCGTCTCGGCGGGCGTGTCGGTGCTGGTGATCGGCATCCCGGTGCTGGTGCTGTTCGTCGGCGTCGTGCGCATCCTCTCGCTGGTCGAGGGCCGCATCGTCGAGGTCATGCTGGGCGAACGCATGCCGCGCCGGCCGCTGCACCCGGGCCAGCCCAAGCCCTGGCTGCAGCGAATCGCCGACATGTTCACCGACCCGCGCACGTGGTCGACCATGCTGTACCTGGCGCTGATGCTGCCGCTGGGCATCGTCTACTTCACGACCGCGGTGACCGGCATCGCCACCGGCGCCGGCCTGGCCTTCGGCGGCCTGGCGGCGATGCTCGAAGGCCTGGGCCTGCCCCTGACCGACGCCGGCCTGCAGTGGGACGGCTACGAGATCCTCGCGCCCTGGGCCGGCCCGACCCTGCTGGTGCTCGGCGTGCTGCTGGTGTTCGCGGTGCTGCACCTGGCGCGCGGCGTCGCCCACCTGCACGGCGCGCTGGCCAAGCACCTGCTGGTGAAGTCCGACCCGGCCTGAGCCCGCGCCCGGGCCGCCCTGCGCGGCGGCCCGGGGCATCCGGTATCGTGGGGCGGCGATCCTCCCGGAGCCCCGCATGCGCGATCCGCTGGCCCAGCCGCTGAGCCTGCCCTGCGGGGCGGTGCTGCCCAACCGCCTGTGCAAGGCGGCGATGACCGAGGGCCTGTCCGACCGCGACCTGCGCGCCACGCCGCGCCATGCGCGGCTCTACCGCGCCTGGAGCGAGGGCGGCGCCGGCCTGCTGGTCACCGGCAACGTGATGGTGGACCGGCAGGTGCTCGAGCGCCCGGGCAACGTCGCCATCGACAGCCGGCACCCGGCCAGCGTCGACGCCGACGCGCGCGCCCGGCTGCGCGCCTGGGCCGAGGCCGGCACGGTCGCCGGCAATGGCCTGTGGATGCAGATCTCGCACGCCGGCCGGCAGTCGCCGCGCTACGTGACCTGCCGGCCGGTGGGGCCGTCCGAGGTGCAGCTGGACCTGCTGGGCAACTACGCCCGGCCGCGCGCGCTGCGCGAGGAGGAAATCCTCGGGATCATCGGCCGCTTCGCCGACGCCGCCGCCATCGCCCGCGACTGCGGCTTCACCGGCGTGCAGGTGCACGGCGCGCACGGGTACCTGATCTCCAGCTTCCTCTCGCCGGTCACCAACCGCCGCGAGGATGCCTGGGGCGGCCCGCTCGCCAACCGCGCCCGCCTGCTGCTCGAAACGGTGCGCGCGGTGCGGCGCGCCGTGGGCCGCGACTTCCCGGTCTCGGTGAAGCTCAACTCCGACGACTTCCGCCAGGGCGGCTTCAGCCACGCCGACTGCCTGGCGGTGGTGGACCTGCTCAACGGCGAGGGCGTGGACCTGCTGGAGATCTCCGGCGGCAATTACGAGCAGCCGCGCCTGCTGGGCGTCACCGGCCGCGACGCCGACGCGGTCGAGGTGCGGCCGAGCACGCGGGTGCGCGAGGCGTATTTCCTTGAGTACGCCGCCAGCATCCGGCGCGTGGCGACGATGCCGCTGATGGTGACCGGAGGCTTCCGCAGCCGCGCGGGCATGGAGGCGGCGCTGGTCGCGGGCGACACCGACGTCATCGGCATCGCCCGGCCCTTCTGCACGCATCCGGACGTGGCCCGGCGCCTGCTCGCCGGCGAGATCGAGGTCCTGCCGGCCTTCGAGCATCGCCTGCACCTGCGGCCGCGCGGGCGGCTCTCGCCCGCCAGCCCGTGGCTGGCCGCCAAGATGGTCAACGTGCTCGGCGCCCAGGGCTGGTACTACCAGCAGATGGACCGGCTGGCCGAAGGCCGCGACGCCGACCTGGGCCGCGGCGTGCTGCGTTCCTTCGCCCGCTACTGGTGGGACGACCTGGGCAAGGCGGCGCGGCTGCGCCGCTGACCGCGCGCGCGGTCAGCGCGCGCCCGGCTGGACCAGGATGTCGACGCGGCGGTTGCGGGCGCGGCCGTCCTCGCTGGTGTTGTCGGCCACCGGGCGCGATTCGCCGAAGCCGCGCACGGTCGCGGCGTCCTCGGCCAGGCCCAGGCGCGAGCGCAGGGCCTGCCAGACCGCGGCCGCGCGGGCCTCGGACAGGCGCTGGTTGTCGGCGTCGCCGCCGGTGGCGTCGGTATGGCCTTCGACCACCAGGCGCGCCGGCCCGTAGCCCTTCACCTGCGCGGCGAGCGCGTCGAGCGCGGCGCGTGCCTCCGGCCGCAGCGCCGACTGGCCGACGTCGAACAGCACGGCGCTGTCGAGCGAGAGGCGCATGGCCGCGCCGACCGCGGCCACCGCGTCGATGTCGGCGCCGGAGTGGCGGCCGCCGCACTGCGTGCCGGCATTGGTCAGGCGCACGTAGGCGTAGGCTTCGCCCGGGGCCACGAAGGGCGCGATGTCCACGTCGGCACGCGCGCCCTCGATGCGCCCGACCTCGGTCCAGCGCCCGCCGTCGACCGAGATCGCCAAGGCGGTCGGTTCCACCACCGGGCCGACCTCGAACACGAACAGGTCCGGGCCTTCCACGTCGACCAGGCGGTTGTCGGTGAAGCGCAGCACGAGTTCGCCCTGGCAGCCCAGGGACAGGAAGCCCGGCTTGCTGGTGGCGATGTAGTCCGGCTCGCCAAGGCTGTAGCGGGGCTCGGCGAACACGCCTTCGGAGGGGCGCTCGCCGGGCGCGAAGGCCACCACCTCGTCGGCGAAGGAGGCCGCGCCCAGCGGCAGGCAGATCGCGCGCTTGCCCTTGCCGTAGACCTTGCCGGGGCAGTCCGGCGGGTCCGCGGCGCGCGCGGGCGCGGCCGGGACGAGCAGGGCGAAGGCGAGCAGGGCGGTGGGCAGGGCGAAGCGGCGCATCGGCGGATCCTCCGGTGGCGGGGCCTCAGGTTAGCGCGAGCAGGCCCCAGGCGCCCTGCACGAGCAGCGCGGCGATGGCGAGCACCGACAGCACGAAGGCGGGCCCGCGGTTGCCGGCGGGGTTGGCATAGGCCACCGCGTACCAGACCCGCGCCAGCCACCAGCCGGCGCCGATGCCGGCGGCGATCCGCGGGTCGGACACGCTTGCGGCGACCCACAGCGCCGGCAGGAACATCACCATCGATTCGAGCGTGTTCTGCTGCACGCGGAAGGCGCGTTCGAAGCCTTCATGGCCGGTGGTGGCGGGCGCGCGCACGCCGTAGCGGCCGCGGGCGCGGCCGACCAGGAAGGTGAGCACGGCCAGCAGCATGACGCTGGCGAGGACGAGGGCGGCGACGGCGGGATGCATGGTGGCGGGGCTCCTGGGGTGGGCCTCCAGCCTAGCCGGCGCCGGTGTTCGCCGAGTGACCTTCGTCGGCCGGCGCGATTCCGGTATGGTGGCGTCCCGGCCGGTCCCGGCCGGCCGCCGAGCGCGTGAGGAGGCCGCATGCATCCGTCCGATCCCCTGCACGGCATCGAGCCGCTGTCCGACGAGGCCGTCGTCGCCGCCACCCGCGCCTGGCTGGAGAAGGCCGTGATCGGCCTCAATCTTTGCCCCTTCGCCAAGGCCGTGCACGTGAAGCGGCAGATCCGCTGGGTGGTCAGCCACGCGGAGACGGAGGAGGCCCTGCTCGAGGACCTGCTGCACGAGCTGCAGCTGCTGGCCGCCGCCGACCCGGCCGACATCGACACCACGCTGCTGGTCCACCCGCGCGTGCTGGGCGATTTCCTCGACTACAACGATTTCCTCGACATCGCCGACGCGGCGGTGGAGGAACTCGGGCTCGAAGGCGTGCTGCAGGTGGCCAGCTTCCACCCGCACTACCAGTTCGCCGACAGCGACCCGGACGACATGGGCAACTTCAGCAACCGCGCGCCCTATCCGACGCTGCACCTGCTGCGCGAGGACAGCGTCGACAAGGCGGTCGCGGCCTTCCCGGACGCCGACCGCATCTACGAAGCGAACATCGACGCCCTGCGCAAGCTGGGTCCCGGCGGCTGGAAGAAGCTCTGGGAGTAAGCCCGGCGCGTTTTGCGCGGACGCGCCCCGGGAGGGCGCGTCCGCGGCGGGGCTCAGAACGCGTCGGCGTCCATGGCCATCAGCACGCCGGCGCCGGCGCGGGCCTCGCGCAGCCGCATCTCGACTTCGGGCAGCAGGCGCGCGACGTAAAAGCGCGCGGTGGCCAGCTTGGCGCGATGGAAGGCGTCGTCCCTGCCCACGGCCAGCGCGGCCATGCGCGTCCACAGCCAGGCGAACACCAGGTGCCCGACGATGCGCAGGTAGGCCACGGACGCCGCGCCGACTTCGTTGGGATCGGCCTTGGCGCGCGCGCCGAGTTCCTTCGTCAGCGCCGCGGTGTCGGCGAGCAGCTTGCCCAGCGGGCCGGTGAACTCCGCCAGTTCGGCGCGGCCGCCGAGCTCCGCCAGGGTCGCCTGCACGAGCGCGGCGAAGCGGCCGAACTTCGCGCCGCCGTCCATCAGCACCTTGCGGCCCAGCAGGTCCAGGGCCTGGATGCCGTTGGTGCCCTCGTAGATCATGTTGATGCGGCTGTCGCGCACGTACTGTTCGAGGCCCCACTCGGCGATGTAGCCATGGCCGCCCAGCACCTGCTGGCACTGGGTGGTGGTGTCCCAGGCGTTGTCGGTGAGGAAGGCCTTGACCACCGGCGTCATCAGCGCCAGCAGTTCGGCGGCGTCCTCGCGCACGGCGGCGTCCGGGTGCGCGTGCTCGCGGTCGAGCAGCTGCGCGCACCAGGTGGTGAGCGCGCGGCCGCCTTCGTTGTACGCACGCGCGGTCAGCAGCATGCGGCGCACGTCCGGGTGCACGAGGATCGGGTCGGCGGGTTTTTCCGGGGCGGCGGCGCCGGTCGGCGCGCGCGACTGCAGGCGGTCCTTCGCATAGGCGGCCGCGTTCTGGTAGGCCACCTCGGCCTGGCCGAGCGACTGCATGCCCACGCCCAGGCGCGCCGAATTCATCATCACGAACATGGCCTGCAGGCCCTTGTTCGGTTCGCCGACCAGCCAGCCGGTGGCGCCATCGAGGTTCATCACGCAGGTGGCGTTGCCGTGGATGCCCATCTTGTGTTCGATCGAGCCGGCGCTGATGCCGTTGCGCGCGCCCAGGCCACCGTCGGCGGTGGGCAGGAACTTGGGCACGAGGAACAGCGAGATGCCCTTGGTGCCCGCCGGCGCATCCGGCAGGCGGGCGAGCACGAGGTGCAGGATGTTGGCGGCCAGGTCGTGCTCGCCGGCGCTGATGAAGATCTTGGTGCCGCTGAGCGCATGGCTGCCGTCGCCGCGCGGCTCGGCCTTGGTCTTGAGCAGGCCCAGGTCGGTGCCGCAATGCGGTTCGGTCAGGCACATGGTGCCGGTCCATTCGCCCGAGGTGATCTTCGGCAGGTACAGCCGCTTCTGCTCCTCGCTGCCGTGCGCGACCAGGCATTCGTAGGCGCTGTGCGAGAGGCCGGCGTACATGAGCCAGGCCTGGTTGGCCGAGTTCCACATCTCGTACAGGCGGTTGTTCACCACCAGCGGCAGGCCCTGGCCGCCGTACACCGGGTCGCAGCTCACCGCCGGCCAGCCGGCCTCGACGAATTGCGCGTACGCGGCCTTGAAGCCGGTGGGCGCGGTGACCACGCCGTTGCCGTGGAAGGTGCAGCCCTCGCGGTCGCCGACGGCGTTGAGCGGCTGGATGACCTGGCTGGCGAACCGGCCGCCTTCCTCGAGCACGGCCTCGATGGTCGCGCGGTCCACGCCGGCGTAGCGCTCGCCGAAGTCGGCGAGTTCGCGCTCGGCGTCCAGCAGGTCGAACAGCACGAAGGACATGTCGCGCAGGGGCGCGGTGTAGTGCGGCATGGGGAACCTCGACGGGGGTGGCGGGCCGACCATACCGGCCCGTATGTCAAGGCGGAGTATGCCCGAGCGCGGGCCAGGGAGACCACCGGCGGCGGGTCGGCGAATTCCCGCCAAGCGCCCCGTCGCCAGGCCGTCGCGCCCGTCGGGCCCGCCGTCAGACCGCCTGGCCCGCCGCGTGCCCCGAGGCCCAGGCCCACTGGAAGTTGTAACCGCCCAGCCAGCCGGTCACGTCCAGCACCTCGCCGACGAAATACAGGCCGGGCCGCAGCTTCGATTCCATCGTGGTGGACGAGACCTCGTCCGTGTCCACGCCGCCCAGGGTGACTTCGGCGGTGCGGTAGCCCTCGGTGCCGCTGGCGGTGATGGGCCAGTGCGCGAGCCGGCGGGCCAGGTCGGGCAGCTGGCGATGCGTGTACTGGCGCATGGGCTTGCTCGGGATCCACACCTCGCACAGGCGCTCGGCGAAGCGCTTGGGCAGCACTTCGGCCAGCACGCTGCGCAGTTCGGCGTCGGGCCGCGCGCGCTGGCGTTCGAGCAGGAAGGCTTCGATGTCCAGGTCCGGCAGCAGGTCGAGCTCGAGCGGCTTGCCCGGTTCCCAGTAGTTCGAGATCTGCAGGATGGACGGGCCGCTGAGGCCGCGATGCGTGACCAGCATCGCGTTGCGGAAGCTCGTCCTGCCGCAGCGCGCCTCCACCGGCAGGGCGACGCCGGCCAGTTCCGCGTACTGCTCCAGCGGCTTGCCGCTGAGCGTCAGCGGCACCAGCCCGGCGCGCGTGGGCAGCACGGCGTGGCCGAACTGGCGCGCGAGTTCATAGCCGAAGCCGGTCGCGCCCATGCTCGGGATGGAAAGGCCGCCGGTGGCGACCACCAGCGCCGGCGCCTCGACCAGGCCGCGCGCCGTGTTGAGCACGAAGCCGCCGGCGGGCGCGCCCACGCTGGCCACGCTGCACGCCGTCTCGATGCGCACGCCGGCGTCCGCGCACTCGTCGAGCAGCATCTTCACGATCTGCTTGGAGCTCTCGTCGCAGAACAGCTGGCCCAGTTCCTTCTCGTGGTACGCGATGCCATGCGCCTCCACCATCGCGATGAAGTGCCCGGGGCGGTAGCGCGCCAGCGCCGACTTGCAGAAGTGCGGGTTGGCCGAGAGGAAGTTCGCCGGCGTGGTGCCGGTGTTGGTGAAATTGCAGCGGCCGCCGCCCGACATCAGGATCTTCTTGCCGCAGCGGTTGGCGTGCTCGATGACGAGCACGCGCCGGCCGCGCCGGCCGGCGGTGAGCGCGCACATCAGGCCGGCGGCGCCGCCGCCGATCACCACGACGTCGGCCTCAAGCATCATCGTCGTGGTTCCGGGCGGTCAGCGCGGCGGGCGCGGGCCCTTGCGGTGCGGCTTGCCCGGGCCACCGAAGTCCTTCTTTGGGCCGAAGGGCTTCTTGCCGCGCGGCGCGAAGCCCTCGCCGTCCTTGCCGGCGCCGGGCTTGCGCGGGAAGCCGCGCTTGGCCGGCATCTTGCCCGCGGTGTCCGGCGGCTCGCCGTCGCGGGTGATGCGCAGCTGGCGCCCGGCGCACCAGACGGTCTTGAGGTGGGTCATCACCTCGGGCGGCATGCCGTCGGGCAGGTCGAGCAGGGTGTGGTCCTCGAAGATCTCGATGCGGCCGATGTGCTTGGCGTCCAGGCCGGCCTCGTTGGCGATGGCGCCGACGATGTTGCCCGGCTTCACGCCGTCGTCGTAGCCGACCTCGATGCGGAAGGTCCGCATGCCCGGGTCGGGCGTGCGCGGCTCGCGCTCCTTCTTCGGGAAGGCGGGGCGCTCGCCGCGGGCCGGGCGCTCGCCGCGCTCGGGGCGGGCGAACCTGTCGGTCGCGGCCTGCACGTCGCGCTCGAAGGCGCGCTTCTTGGCCTCGAACTTCGGCGCCTCCATCAGCAGCGGCACGTCGCCGCGGGCCAGCTTGGCCAGGGCGGTGGCGATCTCGATCGCCGGCACGTTCATCTCGCGCTCGTAATCCTCGATCAGCTTGCGGAACTCGGCCAGCTCGCCCGAGGCCAGCGTGTCGGTGATCTGCTGCTTGAACTTGGCGATGCGCACGTCGTTGACGGCGGCCACGGTGGGCAGCTCCATCGGCGTGATCGGCTGGCGGGTGGCGCGCTCGATCGCGCGCAGCATGCTGCGCTCGCGCGGGGCGATGAACAGGATCGCCTCGCCGCTGCGGCCGGCGCGGCCGGTGCGGCCGATGCGGTGCACGTAGCTCTCGGTGTCGTAGGGCACGTCGTAGTTGAGCACGTGGCTGATGCGGTCCACGTCCAGGCCACGCGCCGCCACGTCGGTGGCCACGAGGATGTCGATCTTGCCGGTCTTGAGCTGCTCGATCGTGCGCTCGCGCTGGGCCTGGGCGATGTCGCCATTGATCGCCGCGGCGGCGAAACCGCGCGCCTGCAGCTTCTCGGCCAGCTCCTCGGTCGCCTGCTTGGTGCGGGCGAAGACGATCATCGCGTCGAAGGGCTCGGCCTCGAGGATGCGGGTGAGCGCGTCGAGCTTGTGCAGGCCGCTGACTTCCCAGCTGCGCTGGCGGATGTTCTCGGCGGTGCGGGTCTTGGCCTCGATCGTGACCTCGACCGGGTCCTTGAGGTAGGTCTGGGCGATGCGGCGGATGGCGTGCGGCATCGTGGCCGAGAACAGCGCGGTCTGGCGCACCGCCGGCATCTTCTTGAGGATCGCCTCGACGTCGTCGATGAAGCCCATGCGCAGCATCTCGTCGGCCTCGTCCAGCACCAGGCTGCGCAGGGCCGAGAGGTCCAGCGAGCCCTTCTCGAGGTGGTCGATGATGCGGCCCGGGGTGCCGACCACGACGTGCACGCCGCGGCGCAGGGCCTGCAGCTGCGGGCCGTAGCTCTGGCCGCCGTAGACCGGCAGCACGCGGAAGCCGGGCAGGTGGGCGGCGTACTTCTGGAAGGCCTCGGCGACCTGGATGCCCAGCTCGCGGGTCGGGCAGAGCACCAGGGCCTGGGGCGAGTTCTGCGCCGGGTCGAGGCGGGCCAGCAGGGGCAGGGCGAAGGCCGCGGTCTTGCCGGTGCCGGTCTGGGCCTGGCCCAGCACGTCGCGGCCGGCCAGCAGGTGCGGGATGGTCTGGGCCTGGATCGGCGAGGGCGATTCGTAGCCGACGTCGGCCAGCGCGCGCAGCAGGGGTTCGCCGAGGGCGAGGTCGCGGAACAGCATCGGCGCGGCGGGCGCCTCGTGCGAGGGCGTGGTCATGGGGAGTCCGTGTGTAGCGGGGAGCTTCGCATGCCGGCACACCACGGTCGCGAAGAAGGCGCGCGATTGTAGCGCAAGCCGGGCGCGCCGGCCTGAACCGGGCCGGTATTGCGGCCCCGGGCCGATGCGCCAATCATGGGCGCCCCCCACGGACCGGAGCCCTCCCGATGCGCAAGCACCTCCCGACCGTCCTCGCCGGCCTGGTCCTGGCCGCGCTGGCCGCCTGCGCCACCGCGCCCACCGGCCGCAAGCAGTTCATCCTCGTCGGCGACGCCGACATGGCCCGGCTGGGCGCCACCGCCTTCGACCAGGTCAAGGCCAGCGGCAAGGTCTCCACCGACGCCGGCCAGCTGCGCACGGTGCGCTGCGTGGCCGATGCCCTGGTCGCCCAGCTGCCGCCGCCCTGGCGCCAGCAGCCCTGGGAGGTGGTGGTGCTGGCCGACGACAGCGCCAATGCCTTCGCGCTGCCGGGCGGCAAGGTCGGCGTGCACGCCGGCCTGCTCAAGCTCGCGGCCAACCAGGACCAGCTGGCCGCGGTGATCGGCCACGAGCTGGCCCACGTCGTCTCCCGGCATGCCTCCGAGCGCGTCTCGCAGCAGTACGCCGCCGAGACCGCGCTCAAGGTGCTCGACGGCGCCACCGGCGGCGAGCGCCGCACCCTGCTGGGCCTGCTCGGCGTGGGCGCGCAGGCCGGCGTGCTGCTGCCGTTCTCGCGCCAGCACGAATCCGAGGCCGACGTGCTCGGCCAGCGCTACATGGCCGCGGCCGGCTTCGACCCGCGCGCCGCCGCCGCGCTCTGGCGCGCGATGTCGGCCCAGGGCGGGGCGCGCCCGCCGGCCTGGCTGTCCACCCACCCGGACCCGTCGCGCCGCATCGCCTCGCTCGAGGCCGCGGCGCCCGGCCTGATGCCCACCTACGAACAGGCCCGCGCCGCGGGCCGCCGACCCGCCTGCCGCTGAGGAATCCATGGCCTACCTGCTGAGCAAAGCCTTCCACGTGCTGTTCGTCATTTCCTGGATGGCCTGCGTGTTCTACCTGCCGCGCATCCTGGTGAACCTGGCCGAGGCCGGCGACGTCGCGCCGGTGCGCGAGCGCCTGCTGCTGATGGGCCGGCGCCTGTACCGCTTCGGCCACGTGATGTTCGGCCTGATGCTGCTGCTGGGGCTGTCTCTTTGGATGCACTTCGGCGTGACCGGTGGCTGGCTGCACGCCAAGCTCGCCCTGGTCGCCGCGCTGCTGGCTTATTTCATCTGGACCGGGCGCTGGTTCAAGCGCGTGGCCGCCGGCGCGGCCCTGCCGTCGCCGAAGGCGCTGCGCTGGTTCAACGAGATCCCGCTGCTGCTGGCGATCCCGGTGCTGGTGCTGGTCTACCTCAAGCCGTTCTGAGCGGCCTCAGCGGTGGCGCTGGCGCCATTCGCGCCAGGCCACGGCCAGCAGGGTGAGCGCGGTGAGCGGGATCACGACGCTGCGCATCACCAGCCCGAACTCGTCCAGCGCGTCGTGCTCGCTGGCGTAGAGCACCAGCCAGGTCGTGTACGCGGCGTAGTAGCCCAGGAACACCGCGCCTTCCCAGCGCGCGATCAGGTGGCCGGTGAACAGCACCGGCAGGCAGGCCACGGCCACCGCGATCATCACCGGGATGTCGAAGGCCAGCAGGCTGGGCGCGACCGGCAGGCCGCTGCCCGAGACCAGCGCGCCCAGGCCCAGCACGGCGCCGAGGTTGAACACGTTGCTGCCCAGCACGTTGCCGACCGCGATCTCGCGTTCGCCGCGCAGCGCCGCGACCACCGAGGTCGCGACCTCGGGCAGCGAGGTGCCGGCCGAGACGATGGTCAGCCCGATCACGAGTTCGCTCACGCCCAGGCGCGCCGCGAAGATCGTCGAGGCCTGCACCAGCCAGCGCGAGCCCAGCACCAGCAGGGCCAGGCCGCCGGCGATGCACAGCAGCTGCACCGGCAGGCGCGAGAGCAGGCCAGGCGTGGTGTCGATCAACGGGTCGGCCACCTCCGCCGCCGGGGCACGCTTGCCCTGCACGTAGAGCAGGCCGCTGTAGCCCAGCAGCAGGGCCAGCAGCAGGCCGCCTTCGGCCGGCGAGATGACGCGGTCCAGGGCCATGCCGCCGGCCAGGGCCGAGAGGCCGATCATGATCGGCACCTCCTGCCGCACCAGTTGCCGGTCCACCACCAGCGGTGCGATCAGCGCCGAGAGGCCCAGGATGAACAGCACGTTGAAGATGTTGCTGCCCACGACATTGCCCAGGGCGATGTCGGTCTCGCCGGACAGCACGCCGCCCATCGTCACCGCCAGCTCCGGCGCGCTGGTGCCGAAGGCGACGACCGTCAGGCCGACGACCAGGGGCGGGATGCCCAGGCCCACCGAGAGCCGGGAGGCGCCGCGCACCAGCAGTTCGGCGCCGACGATCAACAGGGCCAGTCCGGCCGCGAACATCAACAGGGTCATGGAGGGTCCTCGTGGCCCGGGCATTGTGCCGCAGCCGGGGCGGGCCGCGGACGGTGCCGCAACGATGTGTTTCCGGGCGTGACGAAGCGGGTGACCGGGGCCGGGCGCCGGCGTATCGTCCGGGCTCCCTCGTGATTCCCGCATCCCCATGTCCCTGGTGTCCGGCTGGTTCCGCATTCCCTTCTGGCAGCGCGTGCTGGGTGCCTTCGTGCTCGGCGGCCTGGCCGGCTGGCTGGCCGGGCCGGCCGCGGCCACCTGGTTCCAGCCCCTGGGCACGCTCTACGTCACCGCGATCAAGATGATCGCCACGCCGCTGGTGTTCTTCGCGGTGGTGCATGCGGTGGCCGGGCTGGCGGGGCAGGCGGGCATCGCCGGGCTGGCCGGGCGCACCCTCGGCTGGTTCGCGCTGACCGCGGCCCTGGCCGTGGGCGTGGGCCTGCTGGTGGGCACCGTGCTGCAGCCGGGCGCCGGCGTCGGCGGCCTGCAGGTGCCCGCCGGCTGGACGCCGCGCGAGGTGCCCGGCCCGGTGCAGGTGCTGCTGGACCTGGTGCCGGCCAATCCCTTCGCGGCCCTGGCCGAGGGCCGCATCCTGCAGGTGATCGTGTTCGCGGCGCTGGTGGGCTTCGCGCTGGTGAAGCTGGGCGACAAGGTGGCGCAGCTGCGCACGCTGGCCGGCGAGGCGAGCGCGGTGATGGTGCAGGTGACGCGCTTCGTGCTCGAGCTCACGCCGATCGGCACCTTCGGCCTCATCGCCGGGCTGGTCGGCAGCTACGGCTTCGAGCGGCTGCTGCCGCTGGGCGGTTTCGTGGTCGCGCTCTACCTGGCCTGCGCCCTGCACATCGTCGTCGTGTACGGCGGCCTGCTGCTCGCGCACGGCCTGAATCCGCTGAAGTTCTTCCGCGGCGCGGCGCCGGCGATGCAGGTGGCCTTCGTGGCCTCGTCGAGCTTCGCGGCGCTGCCGGTATCCCTGCGCGTGGCCATCGACCGGCTCGGCGTGCCGCCGGCCTATGCCAGCTTCGCGGTGCCCCTGGGCGCGAGCGTGAAGATGGACGGCTGCGGCGCGATCTTCCCGGCGCTGACCGCGCTGTTCGTCGCGCAGTACTTCGGCATCGAGCTCAGCGCCAGCCAGTACGCGGTCATCCTGGTGGCCTCGGTGCTGGGCAGCTTCGGCACCGCCGGCGTGCCGGGCACGGCCGTGGTGATGGCGACGGTGGTGCTGAGCGCCGCCAACCTGCCGCTCGAGGGCCTGGCCTTCATCGCCGCCATCGACCGCGTGCTGGACATGATGCGCACGATGACCAACGTCACCGGCCAGGTGCTGGTGCCGGTGCTGGTGGCGAAGGAAACCGGCCAGCTCGACCGCGCCGTGTTCGATGCGCCGCCGCCCGTGGCCGCCGCCACCGACGCCACCCCGTGAGCCCCGCCACCCGCGCCACCGCGGCGGGTTTCGCCGCCATCCTGCTGTGGGCCTCGCTGGCGGTGCTGACCGCGGCCACCGCCGGGCTGCCGCCGTTCCAGCTGCTGGCGCTGTCCTTCGGATTCGCGGGCCTGGCCGGCACGGCGGTGCTGCTGCGCCCGGGCGGCCCGGGCCTGCGCGCGCTGGCGCAGCCGCCGGCCGCGGCCGCGCTGGGCATCGGCGCGCTGTTCGGCTACCACGCGCTGTTCTTCATCGCGCTCAAGCAGGCGCCGGTGGTCGAGGCCAACCTGATCAACTACCTGTGGCCGCTGCTGATCGTCGTGTTCGCCGGCCTGTTCGGCGGCGTGCGCGTGCGCGCCCGCCAGTGGCTGGGCACGGCCCTGGGCCTGGCCGCGGCCGTGCTGCTGGTCACGCGCGGCGGCGGCGTGGCGATCGACCCGGCGCACGTGCCGGGCTACCTTGCGGCGCTGGGTGCGGCGCTCACCTGGTCGCTGTATTCGGTGCTCAACCGCCGCTTCGGCGACGTGCCCAGCAGCGCGATGGCCGGCGCCTGCCTGGCGGTCGGCGCGCTGGGCGCCGGCGCGCATGCCCTGTTCGAACCCTGGGTGGCGCCGACGCCGGCGCAGTGGGCCGTGGTGGCGGCCATGGCCCTGGGTCCGACCGGGCTTGCGTTCTGGTTCTGGGACATCGGCACCAAACGCGGCCACCTGGCCGTGCTGGGCACGCTGTCCTACGCCGCGCCGCTGCTTTCGACCGGGCTGCTGCTGGCCTTCGGCCGTGCCGCGCCGCACTGGACGCAGGCCGTCGCCGTCGTGCTGTTGCTTGCCGGCGCCTGGCTCAGCGTGCGCGCGGCGCGCGCGCCGCGGCCCGAGGCCTAGGCCGCCCGGCGCCCGCCGGCGAGCGCGCCGCCGAGCATCGCGAACGGGTAGGGCACCAGCACGCCCGCCACCATCATCCACAGCGGGTGGTAGGGGATGAGCACGAAGTTGAGCACCACGAGCGCGGTCAGCACCGTGGCCAGCGCCCAGGGCAGGCGCGAGGGCCGGTCGCGGGCGAGTTTCGCGGCCGTGAAGCCGCCGGTGAACGCACCCGCCGCGTAGGCCACGACCACCAGGGCCAGGGCCATCACGGGCATCGTGGGGATCAGCGCGACCATGGCGTCGTGGTCGGTCGGGTCGATGCCGGCCGGCGGTGGATACAGCGTGTGGCCGAGCAGTTGCACGGCGGCGATGGTGAGGCCCATCACGAGGATGCCCGCGAGCAGGGCGAGGATGTTCCGGATCATGCGTGCGCCCCTCCCCGGGCGTGCGCCGAGCATCCGGCCGATGCCCGCCCATGGCAAGCCCCGCGCGACGCGGCGGGCGCCAAGGAAAAGGGCCGCACGGGGCGGCCCTTTTCACCAGGCATCGGCTGCGCGGATCAGCGGCGGGCGCGCTGGTCGTCGCCGCCGCGCGGCGTGCCGTGCGACTTCGGGCCGGCGTGGCCGTGGGCCTGGCGATCACCGCCGGCGCCGTGGCCGCGGCCACCGCCACCGCGACGGCGCGGTCCCCCGCGCTCGCCGTCCTCGCGCGGCGCGCCCTGGCCGGAGGCCGGACGGCCCTGCCCGGAGGCGGAACGCGACGGGCCCTGGCCACCGCGGCCCTGGCCACCGGCCGGACGGCCCTGCTGGCCGCGACGCGGCGGCTGGCCGCCCGACGGTCGGCCCTGGCCACCGGGCTCGTTGCCCATGCGGATCGGCTGGCTCGGGGCATAGCCCTCGACCGTCACCATCTCCAGCTCGGCCTTGAGCAGGCGCTGGATCTGGCGCAGCAGCGCGCCCTCGTCCGGCGAGACCAGCGAGATCGCCTCGCCGGCGGCGCCGGCGCGGCCGGTGCGGCCGATGCGGTGCACGTAGTCCTCGGCCACCATCGGCAGGTCGTAGTTGATCACCAGCGGCAGCAGCGGGATGTCGAGGCCGCGCGCCGCCACGTCGGTGGCGACGAGAATGCGGGCGTCGCCGGACTTGAACGCCGCCAGCGCCTTCAGGCGCTGGGCCTGGCTCTTGTTGCCGTGGATGGCGACCGAGCTGATGCCCGCCTTTTCCAGCTGTTCCGACAGGCGGTTGCAGCCGTGCTTGGTGCGGCCGAACACCAGCACCTGGTCCTGCCAGCGCGCGCTGAGCAGGTCGACCAGCAGGTCGCGCTTGCGGCTGCTGTCCACCGGATGCACCACGTGCGTGACGCGGTGGGCGATGGCATTGCGCGGCGTGACCTGCACTTCCTTCGGGTCGTTCAGCAGCTCGAGCGCGAGCTTGCGGATGCCGTCCTCGAAGGTCGCCGAGAACAGCATGGTCTGGCGCCTGGACGGCACCTTGGCCAGCACGCGCTTGATCGAGGGCAGGAAGCCCATGTCGAGCATGCGGTCGGCTTCGTCCAGCACCAGCAGCTCGACCTGGGAGAGGTCGGCGGTGCGCTGCTCGAGGTGGTCGATCAGGCGGCCCGGGCAGGCCACCAGGATGTCGACGCCGCGGCGCAGCGCATCCACCTGCGGCTGCATGCCGACGCCGCCGAACAGGGTGGTGCTGGCGAGCTTGAAGTTCTGGCCGTAGCTCTTGAGGCTGTCGTTGACCTGCACCGCGAGCTCGCGGGTCGGCACCAGCACGAGCGCGCGCGGCTTGCGCGGCCCCTTCATCGGGCCGGCGGCGGCCAGGCGCTGGATCAGCGGCAGCGAGAACGCGGCGGTCTTGCCGGTGCCGGTCTGCGCGCCGCCCATCAGGTCGTGTCCGGCCAGCGCGAGCGGGATCGCCTCGCTCTGGATCGCGGTCGGGGTTTCATAGCCCAGCGCCGACAAGGCACGGGTCAGCTCGGGCATCAGCCCGAGGGTTTCGAAGGACATGGTTTGGCTCCGTTGTGTGACCCGGAGCGTTCCCTGGAACCGCGCTGCGAGTGGTCTTGCAGGTTGTCCGCCCGAGCCGGTGGCGGGGCGTGTTTGCGCAGCGAGAGGCGTGCGGGGTGGGGCCAGCGCAGGCGGATCGAGCGGACTCGTGGGGCCTGGCGGCGGGCGAACCGGGGGAAAACGGACAGCCGTGCAGCAAACGGGACGGGATGCTACGCGAAAGCCCGCGCCCCGGCCAGCCGGCGTGAACGCCGCGTTCAGGCGGCGTAGGATGGCGGCCATGCGCATCACCTTCGAACTCGAGCCCGCCGACATCGCGCGCTTCCACGAGGCCCTGGCACGGGCCGAGCGCCGCGTCGCCTGCGCCGACGAATGCGACATCGTCGCCGCCGCCCGGCACGCGCTCGACACCCTGCCCATCGCCAGCGCGCCCGGCTACATCCGGCGGCGCCTGCTCGAGGTGGTGGGCCTGGTCGAGATGCTCGAGGACGAGGCCTGGGCCCTGCCGCAGGCCGAGCGCGCCGAAGTGCTGCGCCTGCTGGCCTATTTCAGCGACCCCGAGGACATGATCCCGGACGAGGTGGAGGTGATCGGCCTGCTCGACGACGCGATCATGCTCGAGCTGCTGGTGCGCCGGATCCGCCACGTGGTGCAGGCCTACGACGAATTCCGCGCCGCCCGCGCGGCCCAGCCCGAGGCCGGTGACGCCACGCAGCGCATCACCCTGGCCCGCGACCTGGCCCGGCGGCGCGACCGCCTGCACGCCCGCATGCGCCGCCGCGGCAGCCGCGACGCCGTGGACCAGGCGCTGGGAAGCCTCGGCCCGGCATGAGCCCGACCGCGCGCGTGCGCCGCTGGCTGTGGTTGCTGCTGGCCTACGTCGCCCTGGCCCTGGGCATCATCGGCATCTTCCTGCCGGGCCTGCCGACCACGCCCTTCGTGCTGCTCGCCGCCTTCGCCGCCGCGCGCGGCTCGCGCCAGTTGCACGACTGGCTGCTGGCGCACCGCGTGTTCGGCCCGATGATCCGCGACTGGCAGGCCACGGGCGCGGTCAGCCGCAAGGCGAAGTGGTGGGCCGTGGGCACCATGGCCCTGTGCGCGGCGATCTTCTTCCTGACCGCGCCGAAGTGGTGGATGGCGGCGATCGGCACCGGGATCATGGCGATCACCGGCACCTGGCTCTGGCTGCGACCCGAGCCCGTGGCCGGGCCGGCGACCGGCCGGGCGGGCAACGGTCCGGCGGCGGGCGCCGACTGAGGGGCGCGGCGGCGCCCCGGTCGCGGGCTCAGCGGCCGGAGGCGGCGGCGCCGGCCGGGCCCAGCACCCGCCGCGCGCCGCTGTACACGCGCGACCAGTAGGGGTTGTCCAGGCGGTCCAGGCGCACCGTGCCGCCGGTGCTGGGCGCGTGCACGAAGCGGTTCTCGCCGACGTAGATGCCGACGTGGAAGACCTGTCCGCCGTCGGCGAACAGCACCAGGTCGCCGGGCGCCAGCCGGTCCTTCGGCGGGGTGGCGGCGCGCGCGCGGGCGATGTCGCGCGTTGTGCGGGGCAGGTAGAGCTGGGCCGCGTCGAGGAAGACGAAGCCGACCAGGCCGCTGCAGTCGAAGCCGCCCTCGGGCGTGTTGCCGCCCCAGCGGTAGGGCGTGCCGACCAGGCCGAGGGCGCGCATCAGCACGTTGTTGGCGCGGAAGGGATCGTCCGGCGGCACGTCGGTGACGCGCACGGCGCCCGGGGCGGGCGCGGCCGCTCCGGCGCGGCGGGGTTCGGGGCCGCCCGCGCAGCCGGCGAGCAGGGCCGGGGCCAGCAGCAGGGCGGCGAGCAGGGCGGGGAAGCGGCGGCGCCCGGCGCCCGGAACTGGCGCCGGCCGGGAACGGCCGGGATAATGCGCGCTCGCTGTCACGGGCCGAGTGTGCCCCATCCCGCCGGTCGCGTCACCGGCCCATCCCCTGGGAATTCCATGAAGATCGAGAACAACCGCGTCGTCCGTTTCCATTACACCGTGTCCGAGCCGGGCCAGGCCGCCCTCGAGAGTTCGCGCGACCGCGAGCCGCTGGCCATCCTGGTCGGCCACGGCAACATCATCCCGGGCCTGGAGGCCGCGATGATGGACAAGGCCGCGGGCGACCGCTTCGAAGTCACCGTGTCGCCCGAGGAAGCCTACGGCGAGCGCCGCGAGGGCCTGGTGCAGCGCATCCCGAAGAAGCACCTGCGCAATGCCCGCGTCGCGCCGGGCCAGCAGGTCGTGCTCGAGACCTCGATGGGCCCGCGCGCGGTCACCGTGGTCAAGGTCGGCGCCACCGTCGTGGACGTGGACCTCAACCACCCGATGGCCGGCAAGTCGCTGAACTTCGACGTCGAGATCGTCGAGGTGCGCGAGGCGCAGCAGGAAGAGATCGACCACGGCCACGTGCACGGCGACGGTGGCGTGGCGCACTGAGCCCGTCCCCCGCGTCGCATCGACGGCCCGCTCCGGCGGGCCGTTTGCGTTCCGGGGGCCGTGCCGCCGATGATGCCGGCACATCCACCGGCGGGGAGGCCGGCATGAACGAGACCACGCAGACCGCGGCGCCGCTGGCCCCGGTCGCCGCGCACGAGCGCATCGCCGCGATGGACGTGCTGCGCGGCTTCGCCCTGCTGGGCATCCTGCTGATGAACATCGAGGGCATGGCCGGCCCGCTGATGGCCTCGATGAGCGGCGTGGACCCGGCGCTGACCGGCGCCGACCGCTGGGCCGACACGCTGATCTACCTGCTGGTGCAGGGCAAGTTCTACCCGCTGTTCTCGATGCTGTTCGGCATGGGCTTCGCGGTGATGCTGCACCGGGCCGAGGTGGCCGAGCAGCCCTTCTTCGCCGTCTACCTGCGCCGCATCCTGGTGTTGCTGGGCCTGGGCGTCGCGCACGGCTTCCTGCTGTGGGCGGGCGACATCCTGGTCAGCTACGCCCTGATGGGCTTCCTGCTGCTGCTGTTCTTCCGGCGCACGCCGGTGTCGCGCCTGCCCAAGTGGGGCGTGGCCCTGATGCTGCTGCCGGTGGGCCTGACCGTGCTGCTGGGCCTGCTGGGCAGCGCGATGCAGGCCATGCCGCCGGGGGCCGACCGCGCCGGCTTCGACCAGGCCATGGCCCAGCAGGCCGCGGCGATGGCGGCGGACATCGAGGCCCAGCGCCGCGCCTACGGCAGCGGCAGCTGGGCCGAGGCGACCGACCAGCGCATCGCCGACGTCAGCGGCATGATGGGGTTCACCCTGATCTACGGCTGGTTCGTGCTTGGCCTGTTCCTGGTCGGCGCCTGGTTCGTGCGCAGCGGCGCGATCGCGCGGCCGGCCGGGCACGCCCGCGTGTTCGCGGGGCTGCGCTGGGTGGCGACGCCGCTGGGCCTGGCGATGGTGCTGATCTCGTGGTGGATCCAGCCGACCATGGACTTCGGCCGCCTGGACTTCGAGTCCCAGGGCGCGGCGGCGCTGCAGATGGCCGGCGGCGGGGTGATGGCGCTGGGCTACCTGGCCTGGATCGTGCGTGCGCTCGAAGCGGGCGGGGCGCTGGCGCGCGGGCTCGGCCGGCTGGCGCCGGCCGGCCGCATGGCGCTCACCAACTACCTGCTGCAGTCGCTGGTGATGACCACGCTCTTCTACGGTTACGGCCTCGGCTTGTTCGAACAGGTGCCGCGCGCCTGGCAGGCGGTGCTGGCGATCGGCTTCTTCCTGCTGCAGGTGGTCCTGAGCCGGGCCTGGCTGTCGGCCTTCCGGATGGGCCCGGTCGAGTGGCTCTGGCGCACCCTGACCTACGGGCGCCGGCCGCCGATGCGGCGCTGAATCCCGCCGCCCGGCCCGCCCCGGGCGGTAGAATCCGCGCATGAGCCAAGACGCGGATGTACTGATCCTGGGCGGGGGCGTGATCGGCCTGGCCTGCGCCCACTACCTGCAGGCCGAGGGCCGGAGCGTGCGCGTCCTGGACCAGGGCCGCATCGGCCGGGGCGCGTCCTTCGGCAACTGCGGCACCCTCACGCCCAGCCACGCCGCGCCGCTGGCGGCGCCGGGCATGGCCTGGCAGGCGATGCGCTGGATGCTGCGCGCCGACGCGCCGCTCTACATCCGCCCGCGCTGGGACCCGGCGCTGTGGCGCTGGCTCTCGAAGGCCGCCGGCCGCTGCAACCCGGACGACTACCTGGCCAGCGGCCGCGCCAAGGGCGCGCTGCTGCGCTACTCGCGTGCCCTGCTCGAGGACCTGGTGTACGGCCACGACCTCGACTGCGGTTTCGAGTCGGGCGGCCTGTACTACGTGTTCCGCACCGCCAAGGCCCTGCGCCGGCACGCGCGCGAGCTGCCGCTGCTGGCCGAGCTCGGCATCCCGGCGCGCACGCTCGACGGCCAGGCGCTGGCGGCCGAGGAGCCGGCGCTGAAGCCGGGCCTGGCCGGCGCGGTGTTCTTCCCCGGCGATGCCCAGCTTCGCCCCGACCGCTACACCGCGGAACTGGCGCGTTTGGTGCGCGAGGACGGCGGCGCGATCGAGGAAGGCGTCTGCGTCACCGGCATCGTGCGCGGGCGCCACGGCATCGAGGCGGTGCAGACCAGCGAGGGCGTGCGCCGCGCCGGCCAGGTGGTGCTGGCCCTGGGCGCCTGGTCCACGGGTTTCGGCGACCAGCTGCGGCTCAACATCCCGGTGCAGCCGGGCAAGGGCTATTCGATCACCTACGACCGCCCGGCCGCGCCGCCGCGCCGGCCGCTGGTGCTCAAGGAGCGCAGCGTCTGCGTGACCACCTGGGACGACGGCTTCCGCCTCGGCAGCACGATGGAGTTCAGCGGCTACGACGACCGCCTCGATCCGGTGCGCCTGGGCGCGCTCGAGCGCGGCGCCGCCGAATACCTGCGCGAGCCGCCGGCCGCCGGCGGCCGCCGCGAGCCCTGGTGCGGCTGGCGCCCGATGACCTGGGACGACCTGCCGATGCTCGGCCGCGCCCCCGGCCACAACAACCTGTGGCTGGCGACCGGCCACGGCATGATGGGCATGGGCATGAGCGCCGGCACCGGCCGCCTGCTGGCCGACCTGATGGTCGGGCGCGCGCCGGCCATCGATCCCTCGCCGTATTCGCCGGCGCGCTTCGCCGGGGCCTGAGGCGACCATGGACGTGTTCCGACTGCATCGCGGCAGCGCGCCGCTGCTGGTGAGCCTGCCGCACGACGGCAGCCACATCCCCGACGCCCTGGCGGCGCGCATGGCGCCCGCCGCGCGCGCCGCGCCCGACACCGACTGGTTCGTCAGCCGGCTCTACGATTTCGCCCGCGCGCTGGGCGCCTCGGTGCTGGTGCCCTCGCATTCGCGCTACGTGGTCGACCTCAACCGGCCGCCGGACGACGCGTCCCTTTACCCCGGCCAGAACACCACCGGCCTGTGCCCGGCGGTGCGCTTCGACGGCGGCCCGGTCTACCTGCCGGGCCAGGCGCCCTCGGCCGACGAAATCGCCGCGCGCGTCGAACGCTACTGGCGGCCCTACCACGAGGCCCTGCAGGAGGAGCTCGCCCGCCTGCGGGCCGCGCACGGCCGCGTGCTGCTCTGGGAGGGCCACTCGATCCGCGCGGTGGTGCCCTTCCTGTTCGAGGGCCGGCTGCCCGACCTCAACCTCGGCACGGCCGGCGGGGCCAGCTGCGCGCCGGCCCTGCAGGCGCGGCTCGAGGCCGTGCTGGCGGCGCAGCGCGACTATTCCTTCGTGGTCAACGGCCGCTTCAAGGGCGGCTACATCACCCGCCACTACGGGCGCCCGGCCGAGGGCATCGACGCGGCGCAGCTCGAGCTGGCGCAGGTGACCTACATGGACGACGCCGAGCGCGACTACGACGCCGCGCGGGCCTCGCGCCTGCAGGGCGTGCTCGGGGCGCTGCTGCGCGCCGGCCTGGGCTGAGGCCTCAGGGCAGGCGCGTGCCCGCCGCGGCGCTGCCCTGGCGGTGGCGCGGATCGAAGAAGCAGAGCGACTGGCCGGGGCCGACCCGGTCGGGCACGTCGCAGCTGGCGCGGCGCGCGCTCTTGCCGCCCAGGCCCTGCAGCGCGATGGTGGCCTGGCCGCCGCGGCTGTCGTCCACCGAGGCGTACTGCATCACGATGGCGTGGCTGCCGTGGTAGAGCACGGCCTGCATGCGCAGCGGCTGGCTGCTGGCCAGCGGCGTGTTGCGCTCGAAGCCGTCCCATTCGATCACCGTGCAGGCTTCCTCGGCACCGACCTCGCCCGGGCGCGGGCAGTTGGCGAAGAAGGCGTGGCGCACGCGGGCGCCGGGGCGCGGGCGCAGGTCGTCGTGGTAGACGTAGATGCGGTCGGGGAAGGCGCGCGGGTTGTCGCCCGGGCCGGGCAGCGGGCAGTCGTTGGCGTAGTCGCTGCCGTCGTCCTGGGCCAGGCCGGCGGCGGCGAGGTAGCCATTGCCCGACACCACCAGGGCCTTGCGCGGCTGCTGGTAGAACTCGAAGGGCCGGGCCAGCTCGAGCTCGGCGGCGCCGTCGTCGTCGGCCGCGGCGCCGTGGCGCGGCGCCAGCGCCAGCACCTTGCCGCGCCGGTCCAGGTCCACGTAGTCGAAGCGGCAGGCGCCGGGCTGCGGGCCGTCGAACACGCTGTAGCCGTAGGCGTCGCGCGGGCCGTTGGCGCGCTCGCGCGCCTGCAGGCCCAGGGCGAAGGCCGTCGCCAGCACCAGGCCGACGAGCTGCAGCAGCAGCGCGTCGACCGAATAGCCGCGGGCGGAGGCGCGCTTCACCGGTCGCGCCTCGCGCCCAGGTCCACGCGCGCCGCCTCGCGCACGCGCACCTCGACCGTGCGCGTCGCCGCCTCGCCCTCGAGGAACCAGGGCAGGGGCAGGTTGTCGGGCACGACCGTGATCTCGTGGCTGCCGGTCGCCACGCGCTGGAATTCGAAGCGGCCCTGGCTGTCGGTGCGGGCGGTGTAGCGGCCGTCGAGCAGCACGGTCACGTTGACCGCCGGGCGCTCCGAGGCCGAGCGCACGCCGTCGCCGTTGTCGTCCAGGAAGATGCTGCCGGTGATGCTGCCGAAGGCGGCATTCGGCGGCCCGCCCAGCACCGGCTGCAGGCGGCCCTGGCGGAACTCGTAGCGCAGGCTGAAGAACAGCGTGCGGTCGTTCGGCAGGCGCAGCTGCACCAGCTGGTTGGTGAGCGGGTCGAGCACGAAGGGCGAACGCTGCGGGCCGCGGTTCTCGAACCATTGCGCCGACAGCGACCAGGGCGCGGCGATCTGCCAGCGCAGGCCGACGCTGGCGTCCAGGCCGGTGCCGCCTTCGTCGCCGCCGATGCGGGTCCAGCGCAGCGAACCGTCCAGGCTCAGGGAATCGCCCAGGGCGATGCCGCCGTAGGCGCCGAGGAAGGCCGACGAGGCGGTGCCGCCGCCGCTGGCGCGCTGGCCGCCGCCGGCGGCGAGCGAGAGCCGGTTGCCCTCGCGCATGTCCAGGGCGTGGTCCACCGAGACTTCCCAGCTGTCGGCTTCGCCGCTGGTGCGTGCGAGGTCGTACTGCAGGCGGGTCAGGCCGCCGCGGTGGCGCAGGTCGGAGAACAGCTGCAGGGCCTGTGCGCCGCCGCCGTCGCCGCGGCCATCGCGCGCCGACAGCGTGCCGCCGTAGGCCAGGCGCGGGCTGTGCTGGTAGCGCAGGCCACCGTTGCCGTACCAGCCTTCGAAGCCCAGCCCGGAAATGGACTGCAGCGCGTCCAGGCCGGCGTTCCAGCTCCAGCGTGCGCGGTTGAAGTCGATGCGGTAGTAGGCGCCGCGCACGTCCTGGTTGATCGGCCAGACGCCCCAGCCCAGGCCGGTGCCCAGGCTGAAGGCGCCGTAGCGGTGGGTGGCCGCGCCACGCTCGGCGCGGGCGTCGACCCAGGCGCCGCCGGCGGAGGCGTCGCCGATGTCGCTGGCCTGCAGCTGCAGGCTGACCTGGTCGCGTTCGCCGCGCCAGCGCGTCGCGAACACCGCCGCGGCACCGCTGCCGGCCGGGCTGCTCGGCTGGTTGAAGTTGTCGGGCAGCAGCGGACCATCGGTGGCCAGCACGGCCGCGGCGCCGGTCCAGCCGGGCGCCCACTGCCAGCCCGCGCCCAGCGAAAGCGCATGGCCCTCGCCGGTCTCGAAGCCGTTGAGCAGGCCGCCGTTGAAGGCGCCGCCGCGGCCCAGGCTGGCCTGCCACTCGATCCCCCGCTCGCGCTGGGTCCATTCGGTGGCCGCGCCGAGCAGGGGCGTGGAGGGCAGGAAGAAGCGGTACTGGTCGCGCAACAGCGTCGGCAACCCGGTGTTGATCGCCCCCAGGCTGTTGTTGACCTGCCAGCCGCCCGGCATGGGCAGGCCGCGCTGCCAGAGGGTGGCGCGGCCGCGCAGGCCGGAGCCGCCGTCGCGCGCGCGGTCGCCGTGGAAGACCAGGCCTTCGGCCGACAGCGCGCCCAGGCCTTCGGTCTCGCGCAGCACGCCGAAGGCCAGGCCGAACTCATCCGTGGATTCGCCGGCGATGCGGCTGCGGCTGGCCAGCAGTTCGACGTGGCCGCTGCGCGGCGGGCCGGCCAGCGTGGCCAGCTCGTCTTCGTCGTCGGGCAGGGGCGGCAGGTCTTCGGCCGCGATGATGCGGTCGCGATAGACCGGCTCGGCCTGGGCCGGGCCCGAGGCGCCGAGGCCGAGCTCGGCGAACGGATCGTAGGCGCTGCCTTCGGGGGACGGACCGGCCGCGTGCGCGCCGGCGGCCTGCGCCGCCCACAGGGCGAGCACGAGCGCCGCGCGCCTGGGCCGTCGTCCGCGCGCCGGTGGAGTCATGCCGGCGCCCTCACTCCGCCACGGTGGCGTCGATGTCCAGCCGCTGGCCGTCGGTGTCGAGCCGGCCCTTGATGCGCAGCGGGAAGCGGATGGCGGGAACGGCGTCGCCGGCGCGCTCGGGCTGCGGATAGAGCGGGATGCCGCGGCTCATGCCGGCGAGGATGGGGCTGTTGTCGGGCACCAGCACGACGCGCTGGCCCGCGGCGTCGACGCCGGCGAGGAAGCCCTCGAGGCGGCCGTGCATGTCGCCGTCGTTGCGCAGGTCGAGCTGGGGCAGGGCCTGGCCCTGCGCCTGCACCACGCGGGTGCCGAGCACGACCAGGGCCGGCGCGGCGTCGCCGAGCGTCAGGTAGACGATCACGCCGATGCGGCCGCTGACCGGCAGCGGCACGCCGGCGGTCGGCGGGCTGGGATCGCCCTCGAACATCAGGGCGAAGCGGCACTGGCCGCGCGGGGCGTCGGCCGGCACCGCCACTTCGAAGCGGAAGCGGCGGCGGCCGCCCGGCGGCAGGCGGATCTCGCTGGCCTCGATGCCGACCCAGGGCCGGCAGCTTCCCGGCGCCAGCGCCTGGCTGAAGACGGGGGTGTAGCTGCCGTCGAGGGTCCAGTCGGCGGTCGACACGGACAGGCGCGTGCTGCGGTCGGTGGGATTGACCACCTCGACCACCTGCCGGTAGGTCTGGCCGGCCTGGGCGCGTCCTTCGAAGCGCGGCGGCGAAATGATGGCGGAGAACTCCTGCGCCGACGCGGCGCCGGCCAGCAGCAGGGCGAACGCGGCGAGGGTGGCGCGCAGGCGGGTCGGGCTCACGGGGCGGGCTCCAGTTCGATCTCGAAGCCGAAGTCGAGGGTCTGTGCGCGGGTGGCCCGGCCGCCGTCGGCTTCCAGGACCACGGTCAGGGTGTCTTCGATGCGCGGCGTGGTGATCGGGCCGCTGTAGACCAGGGTGCGTTCGCCGTCGCGCACGGCGCCTTCGAGCAGCACGCCGCGGCTGCTGCGCCAGCGCGCCGTGACCGGCGCGCCGGCCTGCGGCGGCAGCCGCTTGTAGATGCGCGCCTGCCGGCCCTGCCAGGCCGAGACGTCCAGGCGCACGACCACGGCGAACTGGCCGATGATGCGGTCGTTGCCGTCGGGCACCAGCGATTCCCAGCGCATGCGGATCTCGCCGGGCGCCAGCACCGTGCTGGCGCTGTCGTCCACCGGCAGCGGCGCGGACTGCGCCAGCGCGGGCAGGGCCGCGACGGCGAGCAGGCAGGCGATCAGTCGGCGCGCGAGGCTCATGGCAGGGTCAGGGTGTAGGTGATGCGGGCGTCGTAGGTGCCCGCCGGCACGATCGCGTCGTTGCCGTAGAAGAACGAATAGCAGCTCTCGGACCAGCGGTTGCGGTTGAGCACCGTCAGGGTGTTGGTGCCCGGCGAGAAGCTGCCGGCCGGGAAGGGCTGGGCGCCGGTGTCGCCGTTGCCGCTGCTGGTCCAGCGCACCTGGGTGATCGGGATGGTCAGGCCGCCGGGGGCGGTCAGGTTGGCCGGCGCGTTGTAGGTCACCACCGCCGTGGGGCCGTTCTGGTTGTTGTTGTTGCTCGGCGCGCGGTAGAAACCGCCGATGTAGACCTGGCCGGCGTTGCAGAAGGCGAAATTGTCCCAGTCGCTGCTGAGGCGGCCGGAGCCGGTCATGGCCAGGTCGGTGCCGTTGCCGATCGACGCGGCGGGCACGGTGAGGCTGACCAGGTTGACGGTGGTGTTGTCGGCCGGCGTACCGCCGTTGGCATAGGTGCCGCCGGTGATCGAGCCGTCGCCGATGCGAAGGTAGGCCGCGCGCGGCCCCGTGCCCATGGTCACCTCGTAGGCGAGGGCCGGGGCGATGGCCGCCAGCGCGCACAGCAGCGCCGTCGCGGCGGCCAGGCGGTGTCGGGTCAGGCGCGGGTGGGTGGGGAACATGTCGGACGCCTCGCTCGCGGTGAAGGCGCGCCGGCGCTTGGCCGGCGCGCCTCGGGGCTGGTCTGGCCCGGAGCGTCCGATCAGGGCAGGGACGCGGTGTAGGTGACCCGGCCGTTGTTGACGTTCACGCCGCCGTAGGTGCCGGCGCCGACCGCGTTGGTGTTGCTGTACGCGAAGCTCCAGCTGGCGGTGCGGTTGATCACGCGGGTGCCGACGTTCGGGGTCACGGTGATCGCGGCGCTGGTGCCGCCGTCGACCAGGGTGGGCACGTTGAGGTTGGGGTCCGAGCTGGTGGCCAGGATCTCGGCGAAGGAGATGCTCTCGCCGGCGCCGTTGTTGAGCGCGCCCAGGGTGGTGCCGGTCAGCGACACGTTGCCGTTGTTGGACTGCAGCAGCACCGGCACGGCGCCGCCGTTGGTGCGGGCGATGTCGGAGCCGTCGCCGACGTTGGCGGCCGGCACGGTGAACTCGACCAGGTCCACGGTGCCGCCGGCCGAACCGACCTGGAAGCGGATGAACTTGGGCACGACGATGCGGAAGTCGAGGCGGGCGTTGGCGTTCAGGGCGCCGCTGCCGGTCTGGAAGTCGGACTCGGCGAAGGCGGGGGCCAGGGCAACCAGGCCGAGGGCCGCCACGCCGCTCAGGGCGAGGCCTCGGATGCTACGGACGTTCTTGGACATGGTGGACTCGTATTTGGGTAGTGGCTGGAGGGGTGCCCGTCCGGGTGCATGGCACCGGGACGGCCACCGGACAGGGGCCGCGACGGGGCGGGCAGAAGGGCTTAAGCAGGTTCCGTGCCAACGATCCCGGGGCAGCGCTGGCCGGTCGCGATATGCGACCGCCGTCACATTAATGAAGGCGCGGGGGCCACGCAATCCGGCTCCGGGACCGGCCAGGGTTTCGCAAGCGCCTGCGCCGGCCCCGGCCGCCGGGTGGGCGGGGAGGCGGGCCCCGGCTCCGGAGGGTGCCGCGGCGGGGACGGACACGAACGAAATGTGACGCGCTGCGTCACATTTCCGAGGCATGGGTCACGGTTTGGGGTCGGGCCCTGGGCCCGGCCCGGCCTCAGACCTCGAGCGAGGCCAGGTCGCCCTTGGCTTCCAGCCAGGCCTTGCGGTCGCCGGCGCGCTTCTTGGCCAGCAGCAGGTCCATCAGGCCGCGGGTGGCTTCGGCATCATCCACGGTCAGCTGGACCAGGCGGCGGGTATCGGGGTGGATGGTGGACTCGCGCAGCTGCGAGGGGTTCATCTCGCCCAGGCCCTTGAACCGCGTGGTGCTGACCTGGCCGCGGATCTTCTCGCGCTCGATGCGGTCGAGCAGCAGGCGCTTCTCCTCCTCGTCCAGCGCGTAGAACACCTGCTTGCCCACGTCCACGCGGAACAGCGGCGGCATCGCCACGAACACGTGTCCGGCCCGCACCAGCGCCGGGAAATGGCGCAGGAACAGCGCGCTGAGCAGGGTGGCGATGTGCAGGCCGTCGCTGTCGGCGTCGGCCAGGATGATCACCTTGCCGTAGCGCAGGCCGGAGATGTCCTCCACGCCCGGGTCGCAGCCGATGGCCACGGCCAGGTCGTGCACCTCCTGCGAGGCCAGCACGCTGCCCGACGCGACTTCCCAGGTGTTCAGGATCTTGCCGCGCAGCGGCAGGATGGCCTGGAAATCCTTGTCGCGCGCCTGCTTGGCGCTGCCGCCGGCGGAGTCACCTTCGACCAGGAACAGCTCGGTGCGCGACAGGTCCTGGCTGATGCAGTCGGCCAGCTTGCCGGGCAGGGCCGGGCCCTGGGTGATCTTCTTGCGCACCACCTGCTTCTCGGACTTCAGGCGGGCGGCCGCGCGCTCGATGGCGAGCTGGGCGATGCGCGTGCCCTCGTCCACGTGCTGGTTGAGCCACAGCGAAAACGCGTCGTGCGCCGCGCCCTCGACGAAGGCCGCGGCCTGGCGCGAGCTCAGGCGCTCCTTGGTCTGGCCGCTGAACTGCGGGTCGGTCATCTTCAGGCTGAGCACGAAGCTCACCCGGTCCCAGACGTCCTCCGGCGCCAGCTTCACGCCGCGCGGCAGCAGGTTGCGGAAGTCGCAGAACTCGCGCAGTGCGTCGGTGAAGCCGCTGCGCAGGCCGTTGACGTGGGTGCCGTGCTGGGCGGTGGGGATGAGGTTGACGTAGCTCTCCTGCACCAGCTCGCCCTCGGGCACCCAGGCCACGGCCCAGTCGGCCACCTCGGTGTCCTTGGCCAGGTGGCCGACGAAGAGCTCGGCCGGCATCAGCTCGCGGCCCTGCAGTTCGCCGCGCAGGTAGTCGCGCAGGCCGTCCTCGTAGAACCACTCGTTCTTCTCGCCGCTGGCCTCCTCGTGCAGGCGCACGGTCAGGCCGGGGCAGAGCACGGCCTTGGCGCGCAGCAGGTGGCGCAGGGCGCGCACCGCGAACTTCGGGCTGTCGAAGTACTTCGGGTCCGGCCAGAAGCGCACGCGGGTGCCGGTGTTGCGCTTGCCGACGGTGCCGACCACCTCCAGCGGCGAGCTGCGGTCGCCGTCGCGGAACTCCATGCGGTGTTCCTGGCCCTCGCGCTTGATGAAGACCTCGACCTTCTTCGACAGCGCGTTCACCACGCTGACGCCGACGCCGTGCAGGCCGCCGGAAAAGGTGTAGTTCTTGCCGCTGAACTTGCCGCCCGCGTGCAGGCGCGTGAGGATCAGCTCGACGCCCGGGATCTTCTCCTCGGGGTGGATGTCCACCGGCATGCCGCGGCCGTCGTCGGAGACCTCGCAGCTGCCGTCGGCGAACAGCACCACCTCGACCGTCTTCGCGTGGCCGGCCAGGGCCTCGTCCACCGCGTTGTCGATCACTTCCTGGGCCAGGTGGTTGGGCCGGGTGGTGTCGGTGTACATGCCGGGCCGGCGCTTGACCGGGTCCAGGCCCGAGAGGACTTCGATGTCGGCGGCGTTGTAGCGGGTGTTCATCCGTGGGGTCGCAGGGGCAGGGGCGGGCGCGGCCGGGCGGCGCGCGAGGCCCCGCAGGATGGGCGCCGGGCCCGGGGCGGTCAAGCCGGCCCGCCGGCGCCCGCCGGGCAAGTCGCTGAATCGGAACGGGAACTCGCCGCCGGACGGTTTGGCCGGTAGAATGCCGTTTTCCAGCGCCCCCACATCCCATGACCCGTCTGATCTTCGTTACCGGTGGCGTGGTGTCCTCGCTTGGCAAGGGCATCGCCGCGGCTTCGCTGGCGGCCATCCTGGAGGCCCGCGGCCTGCGGGTGACCATGATGAAGCTCGACCCCTACATCAACGTGGACCCGGGCACGATGAGCCCGTTCCAGCACGGCGAGGTCTACGTCACCGACGACGGCGCCGAGACCGACCTGGACCTGGGCCACTACGAGCGCTTCGTCCGCACCCGGCTGACCCGCAAGAACTCGGTCACCACCGGCCGCATCTACGAGAACGTGATCCGCAAGGAG
>VFQM010000834.1_pt1 | contig 30753 bp, 29 predicted proteins | sample 3512391 | NCBI WGS metagenome assembly VFQM01 (sample SAMN10412369, study PRJNA504923) | tailings metagenome | isolation source: Replicate 1 from Balatoc abandoned mine | place: Philippines
GCGCCTGGGCCGAATATAATACGGGGCAGAGCGCGATCGACTATGTCCGCACCGCCGGCACCGGCGCCGATACGCTGCTGCTCAATTCGGGCCAGATCGGCCGCCGCGGCCGCGTCTGGTGGCGCGTCATCCTCGACCAATATGGCGCCGCCGACGTGCTCGTGCCGATCGCGCGCGTCGAATACAGCTATCCCGGCGGCCCGATCACCGGCCATTTCACCGCGCGCTTCGGCCCCGACAACAAGCTGATCGGCAGTTTCAGGATGACCGGGCCCAGCCCCGCTGCGCTGCCCGACATGATGGAAAAGGCCGTCGCGCGCATGGACCGCCTCTACACCGACGCGCTCGCCGCCGGGGTATTGCGCACCGACACCTATCTCGTGCTCGAAAAGCCGGTCGCGGTCGAGGAACTGCCCGAGGTGGCCGAGGGCGACACCGATGCGCTGCCCGCCGAAACCGACAGCAGCGTGCCTGCTGCGCCGACCGTCGGGGTATCGAGCTTCACCGTCCAATATGTCTCGCCCGACGTCGAATCGGTCTCGGCGACCGAACGCGCGGTCGGCGCCGTCTCGGGCGTCCAGTCGGCCTCGACGACCAGCCTCGCGCTCGGCGGCACGTCGGTCATGCGCGTGACCTTCCGCGGCGACATCGCCGCACTGAAGGCCGCGCTCGAAGCACGCGGCTACAAGGTGCAGGCGAGCGGGAGCACGCTCCGGATCAGTCGCTGATGGCCCGCCCATCCAGGGTTCCGATCCATTACCAGCAAGCCCGAGGTTTGAAGCGATTTTGTTCAGTGCGAGGAAGCAAGGCGCAGGAATATGTCGATACTTCAAGTCTTGCTGACGAAGCACTGGACAAAATCGGTCAAATCCCGAAGGGACGTCAAAATGGCTTCGATCTCGAACCAAATGACCCTTGGAAACAGAACCACTGTTCCCGTCGGGTCATTCGGCTCGATATCTTTGCCATTTTGACGCCTCGGGCTTGCTGGTAATGGATCGGAACCCTCGACAGATCGCGCTCCCGCTCGACTGGAGCGCGGGCGGCAGCAACGACGGCCCGCTGATCGTCGGCACCAGCAATGCCGAGGCGATCCGCTATTTGCGCCATGTCTCGACCTGGCCGGTGCGCACCGCGGTGCTGACCGGGCCGCGCGGCTCGGGGCGCAGCCTGATCGGCCGGCTGTTCGCTCGCGAAACCGGCGGGCGCGTGATCGACGGGCATGGCAGCGTGTCCGAAGAAGAGATTTTCCATGCCTGGAACGCCGCGCAGGCGAGCGGGGAGCCTTTGCTCATCATCGCCGACGCGCCGCCGGGGGAATGGAATATCCAGCTTCCCGACCTCGGCTCGCGGCTCGCGGCGGTGCCGGTGCTGGCGATCGGCGAACCCGACGACTGTCTCGCCCGCGACCTGATCGAGGCGCTGTTCGCGCAGCGCGGGATCGCGCTCGCGCCCGGCGTCGCTTCCTATATCGTGCCGCGCATGGAGCGCAGCTATGCGATGGTCCACCGCATCGTCGCGGCGCTCGACGCGGCATCGCTTGAACGCGGCGGCGCCATCGGCGTTCGTCTCACGCGTGAAACATTACTGTCACAGGGGCTGATCGATCCCGATCTCCTCGAACGACAGGAAAGCGATATATGTCCCTGACTGGCCAGCCCCTCCGTGCTGACAATGACGCCGATACGGCGGGTCCCGGTTTCGGTCCCGAACGCTTTTTCAACCGCGAACTGAGCTGGCTCGCCTTCAACCGGCGGGTGATGGAGGAGGCGCGCAATCCCGCGCATCCGCTGCTCGAACGGCTGCGTTTCCTGTCGATTTCGGGCAGCAACCTCGACGAATTCTTCATGGTCCGCGTTGCGGGATTGAAGGGCCAGCAGTTGCAGGGGATCGACGATCCCAGCGCCGACGGCCGCTCGCCGGGGCAGCAGCTTGCCGAGATCGAGGCCGAGGTGAACCGCCTCGTCGACCAGCAGCAGAGCGAATGGCAATTGCTCCACCGGCTGCTCGGCGAACAGGGCATCACCGTCCACGGCGAGGGCTCCGACGCCGACAAGCTGCGCGGCGTGCTGCGCCAGTTCTTCATCGATCAGATTTTCCCGATCCTCACCCCGCAGGTGCTCGATCCGGCGCATCCTTTTCCCTTCATTCCGAACCGCGGCCTCGGCGTCATCTTCGATCTCGAACGCAAGGCGGGCGGCGAACATATCCGCGAACTGGTGATGATCCCGCCGTCGCTGTCGCGCTTCGTCTCGGTCCCCGGCGAACCCGCGAGCTTCGTGCCGATCGAATATCTGATCGAGCTGTTCGGCGACACCTTGTTCCCCGGCTATCGCATCCGCTCGCGCGGGGTGTTCCGCATCATCCGCGACAGCGACATCGAACTCGAGGAAGAGGCCGAGGATCTGGTGCGCCTGTTCCGCACCGCGATCCGCCGCCGCCGTCGTGGCCGCGTCATCCTGCTCGAACTCGAGGCCGACATGCCCGGCGAACTCGCCGCGGTGCTCAACGCCGACATCCAGGGGCATGAAGCGATCGTCGCCAAGATCGACGGTTTCGTCGGGCTCGCGGCGCTGTCGGCGCTCGTTGACGTCGACCGCCCCGACCTGAAGTTCCCCGCTTTCTCGGCGCGTTTCCCCGAACGTATCCGCGAACATGGCGGCGACTGTTTCGCGGCGATCCGGTCGAAGGACATCCTCGTCCACCATCCCTATGAAAGCTTCGACGTCGTCCTGTCCTTCCTGCGCCAGGCGGCGGCCGATCCCGACGTCGTCGCGATCAAGCAGACGCTCTATCGCGCGGGCAACCAGTCGCCCGTCATCCGCGCGCTGATCGAGGCGGCCGAGGCGGGCAAGTCGGTGACCGCGGTGGTGGAACTGAAGGCGCGCTTCGACGAGGAGCAGAATCTGCTCTGGGCGAACCAGCTCGAACGCGCCGGGGTGCAGGTCGTCTATGGCTTCATCGAGTGGAAGACCCACGCCAAGATTTCGATGGTCGTGCGCCGCGAAGGGCAGGGGTACAAGACCTACTGCCACTTCGGCACCGGCAACTACCACCCGATCACCGCGCGCATCTACACCGACCTCAGCTTCTTCACCGCCGACCCGCGTGCAGGGCGCGATGCCGCGCAATTGTTCAATTACATCACCGGCTATGTCGAACCCGAACGGCTCGACATGATCACCATGTCGCCGCTCAACATGCGCGCGCATCTCAGCCAGCTGATCGACGCCGAAACCGCGGCGGCACGCGCGGGGCAGCTCTCGGGCGTCTGGGCCAAGATGAACAGCCTCGTCGACCCCGACATCATCGACAAATTGTACGAGGCGAGCGCGGCGGGAGTGCCGATCGAACTCGTCGTGCGCGGCATCTGCTGCCTGCGCCCCGGGGTTCCGGGCCTGTCCGAAACGATCCGCGTCAAATCGGTCGTCGGCCGCTTCCTCGAACATAGCCGCGTCTGGGCCTTTGCCAACGGCGCGGCGCTGCCGCACCGCAAGGCCAAGCTCTATATTTCCAGCGCCGACTGGATGCCGCGCAACTTCGACCGCCGCGTCGAATATATGATCCCGATCGAGAACCCGACGGTCCACGACCAGATTTTGGACCAGGTGCTCGTCGCGAACCTCATCGACAATGAACAAAGCTGGGTGCTGCAACCCGATGGCACCTATGTGCGTCTGGCTTCGGGTGACAAGCCATTCAACTTGCACCATTATTTTATGACGAACCCGTCGCTGTCGGGCCGTGGCACCGCGCTCCACCAACGCCAGGACGTCCCGACGCTCCTCCTCAACATGCGCGAAGATTGACAAAATTGCCCAACCGCCGACTCCCCGCGCCCAAAGTCCACCGCTCGGCGGTCATCGACATCGGTTCGAACTCGGTCCGCCTCGTCGTCTATGAAGGCCCGCCGCGCGCGCCCGCAGTGATCTTCAACGAAAAGGTCGCGGCCGGCCTCGGTCGCGGCCTCGCGATCGACGGCCGCATCGCGCCCGAGGACGCCGAACGCGGGTTGTTCGCGCTGCGCCGCTACGCGCTGCTCGCGAAGCATATGGAAGTCGCCGACGTGCAATGCGTCGCGACCGCCGCGGTGCGCGACGCGCCCAACGGCCCCGACTTCATCGCCGGCGCCGCCGAAGCCGGCCTCGCCATCCGGCTGCTGTCGGGGCAGGAAGAGGCCGAGGCCGCGGGCTATGGCGTCATCGCCGCGATTCCCGATGCGAACGGCATCGCGGTCGACCTTGGCGGCGGTAGCCTCGAGCTTGCGCAGGTATCGAACGGCGAGGTCGGCCGGCGCAACAGCTTCCCGCTTGGCGTGCTGCGGCTGCCGGCGCTGCGCAAGGACGGCCCGCAAGCATTCGAGCGCGCGATCCGCAAGATGCTGCGCGCCAAGGGCTGGCCGGGCGATTGCGCCGGGTTGCCGCTCTATCTCGTCGGCGGGTCGTGGCGTGCGCTCTCGCGCCTCGACCTCGAACTGACCAAGGACCCGCTCGCGGTGCTCGACCAGCACACATTGCCGCGCGCCGCGCTCCGCCGCCTGATCCGCGCGACGCGGCGATTGAGTTTCGAGGAACTGCGGGCGATCCCGGGCATGGCGTCGAACCGCGCCGCGTCGCTGCCCGATGCGGCGGCGCTGCTCGCGGCGCTGGTCAATATCATCGATGCCCCCGACATGACGGTGTCGTCGTCGGGGTTGCGCGAAGGATTGCTCTATCAGGCGCTCGACCCCGCGACGCGCGCGCAGGACCCGCTGATCGTCGCCGCCGAGTTCGAAGGTCGCCGGCTTGCGCGCTTCGCGCCGCACGGCCCGGCGCTCGCCGAATGGATCGCGCCGCTGTTCGCGAGCGAAAAGACCGCCGACAGCCGCATCCGTCTCGCGGCGAGCCTGCTGAGCGACGTCGCCTGGTCGGCGAATCCCGATTTCCGCGCCGATCGCGGCACCGAGATCGGTTTGCACGGCAATTGGCGCGGCATCGATATTCCGGGCCGTATCCTTCTCGCGCGTGCGTTGCATGCCGGTTTCGGCGGCGCCGATGGCGATTTCCCGCCGATGGGATCGCTTGTTTCGGCCGAACGGCTGGCGCGCGCGCGCCAGTGGGGCCTTGCGATCCGGCTTGCCCAGCGCCTGACCGGCGGGGTTGAAGCGCCGCTCAAGGCGAGCCGCATTGCGCTCGACAAGGGACGGCTGGTGCTCAGCCTCGACGCGGGCTGGCATCATCTGGCGGGCGAGTCGGTCGATCGCCGCCTGCGCTCGCTCGCGCAGGCGCTCGACGCGAAGCCCGAATTGCTGCTGCTTTAGGCGGGATCGACCGGGGCTGCGTCGATCGGGGTCGGGGCCTCGATCTTGCTCATCACCAGCTTGCCGTGCTGGACGGCAAAGCCCATCCGTCCTTCGACGAGGTCGAGTGCGGCATGGCCGAAGACGTCGTAGCGCCAGCCCTGCAGCATCGCGATACTGTCGCGGCGGCCGGCGGCGAGCGCCTCGAGGTCGTCGCTGCGCGCGATCAGCCGTGCCGCGACATTGAGCTCGCGCCCGCGAATCTTGAGCAGCAGCTTCAGCAGGTCGGCGACAAGCACGCCTTCCTTGCCCAGTCCCGGGCCGCGGGGTGCGCGGTCGGGCATGTCGTCGCGGTCGAGCGGCTTGGCATTGTCGAGCGCGTCCATCAGGCGGCTGCCGATATCGTTCGACCGCCAGGTCGCCGACAGCCCGCGCACGCGTCCCAGCCCGTCCTGGTCCTTCGGCGGATGCGCGGCGAGGTCGGCAAGCGTCTCGTCCTTGACGATGCGGCCGCGCGGCAGGTTCTTCGACCGCGCCTCGCGCTCGCGCCAGGCGGCGAGCGCCTGCAAGCGGCCGAGCACGTCGGGCTTGCGCGACGGAATCTTGATCCGGTGCCAGGCGTCATTGGGGTCGACGCTGTAGTTCGACGGATCGGCGAGCTTTTCCATCTCCTCGTCGAGCCAGTGACCGCGCCCCGTCTTGACGAGCTTTTTGAGCATCATCGGGAAGATCTTGGCGAGATGGGTGACGTCGCCGATCGCATAGTCGATCTGGCGTTTGTCGAGCGGGCGGCGGCTCCAGTCGGTGAAACGCGCGCCCTTGTCGAGCTGGATACCGATCCATGCTTCGACGAGGTTCGAATAGCCGACCTGTTCGGCCTGGCCGAGCGCCATCTGGCCGATCTGGGTGTCGAAGATCGGGTGCGGGGTCTTGCCGGTCAGGTTGAAGATGATTTCGACATCCTGCCCGCCCGCGTGGAAGACCTTGAGCATAGCCTCATTGTCGACGAGCAGGTCGAGGAGCGGCTTGAGGTCCATGTCTTTCGCCAGCGGGTCGATCGCGGCGGCATGCTCGCTGTTCGCGACCTGGATCAGGCAGAGTTCGGGCCAGAAGGTGTTCTCGCGCATGAACTCGGTGTCGACGGCGATGAAATCGCTGTCCTTGATGAGGTCGCAGAATTCGACGAGCGCGGCGCTGGTTTCGATGAGCGGATGGACTTGCATGCCGCGCCTATACAGCTAGTTGATGCAGACGGGCAGGAAAAATTGCCCGTCCTCTTCGGGGTCGCAGAGTCGGAAGACCGACCGAACGCACGAAGGGATTTGGCCATGATGTGGATCGGATGGGGGCTGGCGGCGCTGTTACTCGCGCTGCTCGTCGGGCAATATCTGGCGGGGCAGGGCGACATTTTCGTGTCGATCGCCAATCCGCGGCCGCTCGACGAAGAATCGATGGTCGTGACGCTGAAATATTGGGGTTTCGCCGCTGCGGCGCGCCAGCCCTTCGTCACGCCCGAGGCCGATCACGGGCTGTGCGACCTGCGCGTCTATACGACACGGCGGCAGATGATCGTTGCGATCGCGACGCTCGGGCTGATCCGCCCGGTCACCGTCGCCTGGCGCGCCCATGCCGGCATCGAGCCGCTGGGAGACGCGTGATGCCCATCATTCCCATCGGCGAATCGGAGCGCTGGACCAATTATCACGGCACTGGCGTGAGCGAGGATGTCACGCGATTCGGACTGCGCAGCGGCGATGCGCCCCGCGGGCGCGACGAGATCGCGATCGCCGCTGCTGCGGTGCGCGCGTGGCTGGAGAAGGCCCGCGTCGCGGGGAAGCGCGTCCGGCCGCTGGGCGCGGGCTGGTCGCCGTCTAACATCAATATCTGTTCGGATGGCTGGCTCCTCCATACGCGCCGCTTCAACCGCTGTTTTCGCATCGTCGCCGAGGATGTGCGCCCCGGCGTCGACGCGGCGGGGCTGATGCTCGTCGAGGCGGGGGCGCTCGTCGACGAGGTGTCGGACAAGCTCGAGCAACAGGGGCGCTCGTTGTGGACGAGCGGGGCGGGCAATGGCCAGACCTTCGCGGGCGCCGCGGCGACGGGCACGCATGGCTCGATGGTGACGCGCGGGGGTATCCAGGACCATATTCGCGCGGTGCAACTCGTGACCCCGGCGGGCGTGCATTGGATCGAACCCGCCGCTGGGGTGATGAGCGATGCCTTTGTCGCTGCCACCGGCTCCACCCCGATCCGCGACGACGATGTCTTTGCCGCCGCGCAGCTTCCCGTCGGCGCGCTCGGCATCGTCACCGCGCTCGTCGTCGACAGCGTCCCCAAATTCCTCGTCCGGCCGATCCAGAATTTGCGGAAGGTCGAATGCGCGGCGCTCGACTGGCTCGCGGCAGGCGATTTCCGGCGCTTCTCGGCGGCCTATGCGCTCGATCGCGATCCCGATTTCGTCCAGATGATCGTCAATCCCTACAAGCCGTTCAAGCGCCCGGCGATGCTGCGCTTCCTCTATGCCGAACCGTGGCGCGCCAATTACGACCAGGCGACTCCGGGGCAGCTCGGCGCGGGCTATGACGCGCTCAGCCTGCTCGGCCGTTTGCTCGACGACTATCCCTGGGCGCGCGGCGCGCTGCTCCAGTTCGCGATGAAGATGGGCTATGCCGCCGGTCCCGATATCGACGATCCGCCGGTGCACGGGACATGGGGCGAGGGGCTCGACACCCACCGCCCGCTCGCCGACCTGTTCAACGCCTCGGTCACGATCGACCGCGCCGACCTGCCGCATGTCTTCGAGCTGATCTGCGGCGTCTATACGCGCCATGGCGGTTCGACCGCGGTCACGCTGCGTTTCATGGAGCGGGCACAGGGGTTGCTCGCGCCGGCGCGCTTCACGCATAATGCGGTGATCGACTTCGACGGTCCGCGCAGCGCCCGCACGGCGGAAGCCTATGCGCGGGTCGTCGAGCTGCTCGACCGCGAAGGCGTGGCGTTCACGCGCCATTGGGCCAAGAGCTGCCACCTCGATGCGGCGCGCGTGGTGGCCGACTATGGCGAGGATCTGCAGCGCTGGCGCGCGGCGCGCGACCGGCTGATCCCCGATCCCGCGCACCGCGCGATCTTTGGCAGCGCGGTGCTCGACGGGCTGGGGCTGACCGGCTGAAACAGCCCTTCACCCTTGACAAATGGCGCGCCGACCTGCCTTAGGCGCGGCCATATCGGCGCGGCTTTCGCCCGCGCTTCCCCGAATACTGAAAGACGAAAAAATGCACGCCTATCGTACCCATAATTGCGCCGACCTTCGCGCTGCCAACGTCGGCGAGGAAGTCCGTCTTTCGGGCTGGGTGCATCGGACGCGCGAGCATGCGAATGTCCTCTTCGTCGACCTTCGCGACCATTATGGCATCACCCAGATCGTGGTCGAGACGGGATCGGAGCTTTATCCGACGGTCAATGCGCAGGGACCCGAGTCCGTCCTGACCTTCACCGGCAAGGTCGCCGCGCGGTCGCCCGAGACGCTCAACCCCAAGCTCGCGACCGGCGAGATCGAAATCTATCCGAGCGCGGTGACGGTGCAGTCGTCGGCCGACCGCCTGCCGCTGCCGGTGTTCGGCGAGACCGACTATCCCGAGGAAATCCGCCTCACCAACCGCTTCCTCGACCTGCGCCGCGAGCGGCTGCACAAGAATATCGTGCTGCGGTCGAACGTGATCTCGTCGCTGCGCCGCCGGATGATCGACCAGGGCTTCACCGAATTCCAGACCCCGATCCTGACCGCGAGCAGCCCCGAGGGCGCGCGCGACTATCTGGTCCCCAGCCGCGTCCATCCCGGCAAATTCTATGCGCTGCCGCAGGCGCCGCAGATGTTCAAGCAACTGCTGATGGTCGCGGGTTTCGACCGCTATTTCCAGATCGCGCCCTGCTTCCGCGACGAGGATGCGCGCGCCGACCGTAGCCCGGGCGAATTCTACCAGCTCGATTTCGAGATGAGCTTCGTCACGCAGGACGACGTCTTCAACGCCATCGAGCCGGTGCTCCACGGTGTGTTCGAGGAGTTTGCGGACTTTGAAGGCAAGGGGCGGTCCGTGTCGGCGCTGCCGTTCAAGCGCATTCCGTACCGCGAATCGATGCTGAAATATGGCAGCGACAAGCCCGACCTGCGCAACCCGCTGCTCGTCCATGACGTCGGCGATTTCTTCAAGGGATCGGGCTTCGGCCGCTTCGCGACGATGGTCGAGGAAGGGCAGGTCGTCCGCGCCGTCGCCGCGCCCGAAACGCATGAAAAGAGCCGCAAGTTCTTTGACGAGATGAACAGCTGGGCGCAATCGGAAGGCTTTCCGGGCCTCGGCTATGCGACGCAAAAGGATGGCGTGTTCGGCGGTCCGATCGCCAACAACCACGGCCAGGAAGGCATGAAGGCGATCGCCGACGCAATGGGCCTCGGTCCGAACGACGGCATCTTCTTCGCCGCTGGCGTCGAGGCGAAGGCAGCGAAGCTCGCGGGCCTCGCGCGCACGCGCGTCGCTGACCAGCTCGACCTGATCGACAAGAGCCGCTTCGAATTCTGCTGGATCGTCGATTTCCCGATGTTCGAGGCCGACGAGGACACCGGCAAGATCGATTTCAGCCACAATCCCTTCTCGATGCCGCAGGGCGAGATGGACGCGCTGACGAACAAGGATCCGCTCGATATCCTCGCTTACCAGTATGACATCGTCTGCAACGGCGTCGAACTGTCGTCGGGTGCGATCCGGAACCACCGTCCCGACATTATGTATAAGGCATTCGAGATTGCCGGTTACAGCCAGCAGGACGTCGACACGAATTTCGCGGGCATGATCAATGCCTTCAAGTTTGGCGCGCCGCCGCACGGCGGGTCGGCGCCGGGCGTCGACCGCATCGTGATGCTGCTCGCCGACGAGCCGAACATCCGCGAAGTGATCGTCTTCCCGATGACGCAGAAGGCCGAGGACCTGATGATGGGCGCCCCGGCACCGGTCAGCGAAAAGCAGCTCAAGGAACTGAGCATCCGTATCGTGGACGGGCCGAAGGGCTGATCCCGATGGGCGAGCCGCGCGAACACCGGCTCGCGACGCCGGATGGCGAGCTTTGCTGGTTCGAATGGGGCGAAGCCTCCGACCGGCCGTCGGTGCTGTTGCTCCACGCAACGGGCTTTCATGCGCGGCTGTGGGATCAGGTTGTAGCGGCGCTGCCTGCTGGGACGCATGTCGTGGCGCCCGACAGCCGCGGGCATGGGCGCAGCGCGAAACCCGCCTCGCTGTCCGATTGGGCGGCGACATCCGATTTCCTGCTGCCACTGATCGACCTTTTCGCCGGGACGCGCTTCGTCGGTTGCGGGCACAGCATGGGGGGGTATCTGCTCACGCGGCTCGCCGCCGAGCGGCCGCAGGCCTTTCGCCACCTGATCCTGATCGATCCGGTGATCATGCCGCCCGAATTCTACGCCGATGCGGCGGGGCAACCTGTTCCCGACCCAGCCGAGCATCCGGTCGCGCGGCGGCGGAACCGCTGGGACGGCTGGGAGGCGATGAATGCGCATTTCGCGTCGCGTCCGCCCTATGCCAATTGGCGACCCGAAGTGCTGGCCGATTATTGCCGCTTCGGCCTGCTTCCGGCGGTGGACGGCGAAGGGTGGGAGCTTGCCTGCCCGCCCGCGCTCGAAGCGTCGGTCTATCTGGGCGCCTTGCGGACCAAGCCCCATGGCTGGTTCGACCGGATCGCCGCCTCGATCGGCGTGATCCGCGCCCGCACCGGCGAGCGCGACGGCAATCTCGATTTCTCGGTCAGCCCGACCTGGCCCGGGCTCGGCGCCGCGCTGGGTGCGAAGCGCGACGAGCAATGGGCCGAGCTCAGCCACTTCATCCCGATGGAAGCGCCCGAGCGCCTCGCGGGCCTCATCGCCGCGGAGCTTTGACAGGCCCGCCGGGCTGCGATAGCCCGGTACGGGATCGATGGGCGTCGGGGGAAAGATGAGCCATTTGCGATGGATGCTGGCGGCTGCGCTGGCTTGCGGTGCGGTTCCTGCGCTGGCGGAGACGCTGACGATCACCGGCGTCAATCCGGCGGGAAATCCAAACGTCAACGACCTCGTGAGCATTGCGGTCGAGCGGTTCGAGGGCGAGGATGGCAGCCTGCTTTCGCAGGCGCTCGAGAGCGAACTCACCGATGTTCGCTTTGCCGGCAAACCCTATTTCCGCGTCGTCGCGCCCGAATCGGGGGTGTCGACCGATGCGCTCGTCACCGGCAGCGTACGGGTCGGGGTCGACGAGACCGGTACGACCGAGAAGCGCAAACGCTGCCTTGAGCAGGATCCCGCCGACAAGAACAAGTGCCTGAAGGAAGAGGAATATGACCTGCGCTGCCGCCGCCGGGTGGCGACGGTCAGCACCAATGTCCGGCTGGTTGCGATGGGCGATGGCAGCGTGCGCTATACGCGGCCGCTGAGCGCGCGTGACGAGCTGGTCTATTGCCCCGATCGCAAGGCGAGCCGCACGGTCGATGCTTTCGTCGAGACTACGCTGAAGGGACAGGTCGGGACGATCCGCCGCGACGTCGCACCGAGCGGCTTTTCCGAAGATGTCCGCGTCGACGAGAATCGCAAGGGCCTGCCCAAGCCCGCAGCGGAGGCGTTCAAGAATGCGATCCGCCAGACGAAAAGCGACGAGGCGGGGGCGTGCGACAGCTGGGCGACGATCGCCCGCGATGTCGAGCCGACCGCCGCGCTTGCCTTCAACATGGGGCTCTGCGCCGAGGCGCGGCGCGACTTTTCCGCCGCGGTCGACTGGTACGGGCAGGCGCAGCGGCTGGGGTCGAAGAACCGCGACATCGGCGAGGGGCTGGCCCGGATTGATCGCCACCGCCGCGCGCTCGCCGACTGGGACGCGCGGCAGGCGTTTCTGCGCGAACGGTAAGGATCGCGCGCCGCGCTGTGCCAAAGGGCGACAGCCGTAACCGCTGCTTGGTCAACGGCGCCGGCTTGGCTAGGGTCGCGGCATGACCATCGACCTGTCCGACTTCGAATCCGGTGCCAAATATGATGGCGATTATGGCGACGATCTTGCCGCGTTGCAGGATCGGCTCGAACGCATCCAGGCGGCGCATATCACCCACGGCCAGCGCAGCGTCATCATGCTCGAAGGATGGGATGCGGCGGGCAAGGGCGGCATCATCACCCGCCTCGCCGCCCAGCTCGATCCGCGCTATTTCGAGGTCTGGCCGATCAGCGCGCCGAGCGACGAGGAAAAGGCGCGCCATTTCCTGTGGCGCTTCTGGAAACGCCTGCCCGGCAACCGCGAAATCTCGATCTTCGACCGCAGCTGGTACGGTCGCGTGCTCGTCGAGCGCGTCGAGGGCTTTGCGAGCGAAGGCGAGTGGCGCAAGGGCTATGACGAGATCAACGAGTTCGAGGCGCAGCTGACCGGCAGCAAGACGCATCTGGTGAAGTTGTTCGTCCACATCACGCAGGACGAACAGGACAAGCGTTTCGCGGGCCGCCTCGACGATCCGTGGAAGCGCTGGAAGACCGGCCCCGAGGATTATCGCAACCGCGCCAAGCGCAAGGAATATCTCGCCGCGATGCACGACATGTTCGCGCAGACCGACACGCGCTGGGCGCCATGGAAGGTGATCGACGGCAACAACAAGAAGGCGGCGCGCATCGCGGCGCTGACGCATATCGCCGACACGCTGGAGGCCGCGGTGCCGATGACGCCGCCCGACCTCGACCCCGCGACGGTCAAGCTGGCGCGCAAGGCGTTCGGTTACGAGCCGAAGGATTGAACGCTTAAAGCCACAAAAGCCCCGCATGCGCGGCAGGAAATTGTGACCTTCGTGGCTTTAAGGTGCTGTTTGGTCGGTACGGAATGAGCGGGAATATCGACGATCGCAAAAAGCCGAAACGCGAGGGTGGCAGAGCGATGTTTTTTAGGAAAGCGGTTTTTTCGGGCGCTTCACACCCGCTCGGCTAGCCATTTCCGCCCCCAATCGCTACATGGGGTCGAATGAGCCGCGCCAAGAGATCCGACGATTGGGGTTTTCCCCGCTGGCGACCCTATGGGTCGTCGCGCGAGACGCAGAAGGTGCGGCTGTGCGATCGCCATGGCTGCACCAACCCCGGCAATTGCCCCGCGCCCAAGTCGCCGAACAGCCCCGATCGCTGGTATTTCTGCGAAACGCATGCCGCCGAATATAATCGCGGCTGGGACTATTTCGAAGGCCTCTCCGCCGAAGATGCCGCGGCGCGGGCGGCCGAAGAGGCGCGCGGTGCGCGCAGCTATGCCAAGGCGCAGCATTATGAGTGGGGCGGATCGGGCGACGGCACGCGCAGCGCCGACGAGATGCGCGCGCTCGAACTGCTGGGGCTCGACCCCGACGCCGATTTCGACGCGACCAAAAAGGCCTGGCGCGCCTATGCCAAGGAATGCCACCCCGATGTGAAGCCCGATGACGCCGAGGCCGCCAAGCGCTTTACGGCAGGGCAGGCGGCGTTCGAGGTGCTCAAGCAGGCCGAAGAGCGCCGGAGCTGGAAACCCGCCTAGCCGAAAGGCCGCCGTCACCCCGCGATCATGCTTGACTCCATGTTATATATTTTTAACATGGAGTCAGAAAAATCGAACATGGGGGTGGATGCTATGCGGACGATGATGGCGCTCCTGCTCGCGGCGGGGCTGACGACACCCGCGCTGGCGCAGTCGACGAATTTTCGCGATCAGGCGGCGGGCCGGGCCGAAGGCATCGTCGGCATCGGCTTCACGCTGCCGCTGGGTGGCGGCCGGCACGCGGAAGAACCGCGGCTCGAACTGCGGCTCGCGCGCGATACGATCAACATGGACGGCAGCCGCCAGTCGGACCACGCGGGTCAGCGCTTCGAAAGCCGGATCGGAATCGCGCTCGACGGAGAGCAGAGCCTGATGGTCAACGGGCGTCCGCTCGAACGCAGACAGCGCAACAATTTCTCGACCGAAGCGGGGATCGCGATCGGCGTCGTCGCGGTGCTGGTGATTGGCGGGCTGTTGGTCGCCGATGCGGCGCGCGACGCGTCGGAATAGAGGCGGGTTTCGGGCGGAACGGACGGTCCATTTTCCGTCACCCCGGACTTGACCCCGGGCCTGCCTTGTCTTTGATCCTGCGGCGCAAGAAGGAAGGCGGGTCCCGGGTCAAGCCCGGGATGACGAAGATCGGGAAACGACAGGTTGCTGCCATCAATCCTCCTTGTGGCGCAGCCATGGGGAGGTGGCAGCGCGAAGCGCTGACGGAGGGGCTATGGCGCAACGTTGCGGCCCCTCCACCATTCGCTTCGCGAACGGTCCCCCTCCCCATCGCTGCGCGACAGGGAGGATTGGCAGAAAACGACCGATTGCGGGCCTAAAGATCCTCCCCACGCGAAGCGATGGGGAGGTGGCAGCCCGCAGGGCTGACGGAGGGGTGGACGCCGCAGGCGTCGGTGCAAGGCCAGACCCCTCCACCACCGCTTCGCGGCGGTCCCCCTCCCCAACGCTGCGCGATGGGGAGGATCTGTATGTCCGCTTCCCACCCCAAAACCGACGTTTCGCCTATTTATAGATGCAGCTATCCAGCCCGTCGCGCTTCACCACGCCGATGCGGGCGCGGATCATATTGCCGTAGCGGCGGGTGAAGCCCGAGGGGCTGATCGCCTCGCGCTTCTTGGGCAAGGGGAGGATTGCGGCGATGCGGGCGGCCTCGGACGTGGTGAGCTTGCCCGCGCCACGCTTGAAATAGCGCTGCGCCCCGGCCTCGACGCCATAGGTACCGAGGCCGGTTTCGGCGACGTTGAGATAGACCTCCATGATCCGGCGCTTGCCCCAGAGTTTCTCGATCAGGAAGGTGAACCAGATTTCGGGGACCTTGCGCACGTAGCGCGTCCAGCCGCTGCCCTGCCATAGAAAGACATTCTTTGCGGTCTGCTGGCTGATCGTCGATCCGCCACGCAGCTTCTTGCCCTTGGCATTGCGTTCGAGTGCCTGTTCGATCGCGTCGCGGTCGAAGCCGTCATGGCTGCAGAATTTGCCGTCCTCGGCCGCGATCGCGGCGCCGACCATGTTGCGGTCGATATTCGACAGGCTGGTCCAGTCTTTGGTGATGCCATTGCCGTCGGTCAGCATCGTCACCGTCACCGGCGGCGGCACGACCGCGTAGATCAGCACCCAGACGACCGAGGCGATGACGAACCAGAGCAGCCATTTGAAGGGCCGCAGATACCAGGGGAGCTTGCGCTTCGGCGCGCGGGACTTCGTTGCCATGGCGGCAAACTAGCCGCTCGCCCCGATGAGGCAAGCGGCCGTTTGGATCAGGCGCCGACCAGCCGGCGGTCGCCCGCCAGCTTGAGCATCGCCTTTTGCAGTTTCTCGAACGCGCGCACCTCGATCTGGCGGACGCGTTCGCGGCTGACGTCATAGACCTGGCTCAGATCCTCGAGCGTTTTGGGATCGTCGGTCAGGCGGCGTTCGGTCAGGATGTGGCGTTCGCGTTCGCCGAGCGTGTCGAGCGCCTCGTTGAGCAGCGAATGGCGCACGTCGCGTTCTTGGGCTTCGGCGACGCGCTCGTCCTGCAGCGGGCCTTCGTCGCCGAGCAGATCCTGCCACTGGCTGTCGCCATCCTCGCCCATCGGTACGTTGAGCGAGGTGTCGCCGCCCATCGACATGCGGCGGTTCATGCTGGTGACTTCCTCCTCGGTAACGCCGAGGTCGGTGGCGATCTTGGTCAGATGTTCGGGCGACAGGTCGCCATCCTCGAACGCTTCGAGCTGGTTCTTCATCCGGCGGAGGTTGAAGAACAGCTTCTTCTGCGCCGCCGTGGTGCCCATTTTCACGAGGCTCCACGAGCGCAGGATGAACTCCTGGATCGAGGCGCGAATCCACCACATCGCATAGGTGGCGAGGCGGAAGCCGCGATCGGGGTCGAATTTCTTCACGCCCTGCATCAAGCCGATATTGCCTTCGCTGATCAGCTCGCTGACCGGCAGGCCATAGCCGCGATAGCCCATGGCGATCTTGGCCACGAGGCGCAGGTGCGATGTAACGAGCTGCGCCGCGGCTTCATTGTCGCCATGTTCCTGGAAACGCTTGGCGAGCATGAACTCCTGCTCGGGGGTGAGCAGCGGGAATTTGCGAATTTCGGACAGGTAGCGGTTGAGGCTGGCTTCGCCGCCAAGCGCCGGCACCGTCGCGGGAACATTGCTTTTGTTAGCCATTGGAGAGCGTCTTCCCTAAAATCCTTGAACCACAAAATGCCGCGGTTGGATCCCGCGGTCAAAATAGATTTTCATTCGAAACCTAAACGCGCAATATATCGATCAGTTCCCGCATGTCGGGGGGCAATTCGCTGTCGAGCGCGATGACGTTACCGGTCACCGGATGAATAAAGCCCAAATGGGCGGCGTGCAATGCCTGCCGCGCGAAATTCCGCGCTTTCAGCACCTCCGACAGCGGCTTTTTGGCGCGTCCATAGACCGGGTCGCCGAGCAGCGGATGGCCGATATGCGTCATATGTACCCGCACCTGGTGGGTGCGCCCGGTTTCGAGCCGGCATTCGACCAGCGTGGCGCCTTTCAGCGCTTCGACGGTGCGATAATGGGTGACGGCATGCTTGCCGCGGCCTTCGCCGACGACCGCCATCTTCTTGCGATTGGTCGCCGACCGGCCGAGCCATGCGTCGACGGTGCCGTTGGCGGGCATCGGCCGCCCGGTGGCGAGCGCCAGATAGCGGCGGTCGATGCTGTGCGCGGCGAACTGCTTCGCCAGCCCTTCATGCGCCTTGTCGTGCTTGGCGGCGACGATCAGCCCGCTGGTATCCTTGTCGATGCGGTGGACGATGCCCGGCCGCGCGACCCCGCCGACGCCCGAAAGCTGGCCGGCGCAATGGTGGAGCAGCGCGTTGACGAGCGTGCCGTCGAGATTGCCCGCCGCGGGATGGACGACGAGTCCCGCGGGTTTGTCGACGACGATCAGATGCTCGTCCTCATAGGCGACGACGAGATCGAGGTCCTGCGCGACATTATGCGCGGGCGCGGGTTTCGGCAGCCGAAGTTCGAGCATGGCCGAAGCCGCGGCCTTGGCCGAGGGGTCCCACAGGATCGTGCCGTCGCTGCTCGCGACGCGGCCGCCCTTGATCAGCGTCTTCAGCCGTTCGCGTGACAGGTCGGGCAGCGCTTCTGCAAGCGCCCGGTCGAGGCGCAGCCCGGCGGCACTATCGCCGAGCGCCACGGTCAGTATTTCGTCGTCCCCCAACATCGACCGGGATGTGGGGATAGGACGCCCAAATTCAAGGGGGAGGGGGCGCGGTCAGGAGGCGCGGTTTCGCCGGTTGAAGCGCCATTTGCGGATGATCAGGAGTCCGGTCGTCGGTATCATGACGATGTACAGCGCCATGAAGGCCATATCGACGTAACCAAGGGGTTCGGATTGGCTGGCGAGATTGAAGAGCATCAGAAGAAAGAATGCGAAAAGGGCGAAAAATGTGAGATAATTGCCCTCGGCATCCATGATCTCGCGCATTTCGGCGCGCGATCGTTCCTGACCCGCTGCGGGCCGGCGTTCGAGCGCCCGGGCCGGGGCATTCCATATGCGGTAATGGGCGAACAGGAAAACCGATGTCCAGCTCGCGATCACCGAATAGATGACATATTCGGCCAATTCGTGGCCCATGGCGACGGTGGTCGCGACCATCGCCATCATCAGGACAAACAGCCCGATCATCATGCTCAGATAAGCGCGTTTATAGCTGCGTTCGAAGTTGGCGACGAAGTCGTCGCGCTCGCGCGCACTCACCCGCACGGGCGCGCCTTTGCGAAACCGGCGATACAGATAGGTGTCGCCGTCCGCTTCGAACTGTTCGGCAAAAGAGCTGCGAAAATACTCGGTTTGGCCAAATCTGAACATGCCCCTGTCTTGGATCGCTTGCGCCGGCCCGCAAGCCCCGGCCCGACGCACAAGCCTTGCGCTCGCCGCCATGCCTGCCCTAGGAGCGGGCAACCGGAAACTGCCGGTTCGCGGGGAGCATAACCATCCATGTCCGACGATCGCGTCGATTTCGCCTCGATGCTGGCCTCACGCCTGTGTCACGACCTTCTGAGTCCCGTCGGGGCGTTCGCCAACGGCCTCGAGCTCCTCGCCGATGAACGCGATCCCGAGATGCGCGCGCGCGTCACCGACCTGCTCGAACAGAGCGCGCGGACCTCGGCGAACAAGCTCAAATTCTTTCGCCTCGCCTTCGGGTCGGCGGGCGGTTTCGGCGAGCTGGTGCCCGCCGACGAGGCAAAGTCGGCGATCCAGGGGATCATCGGCGACCGCGCGATCGACCTCAACTGGATGATCGGGGCCGAGCCGCTGCCCAAGCCCGCGGTGAAGATCGTGCTCAACCTCGCACTGCTGCTCGTCGATGCGCTGGTGCGCGGCGGACGGCTCGACATCGGGTGCGAAAATGCCGGGGGCGGCATCGAAATCGCGCTGCACGTCGAGGCCGAGCGCATCTTCCTCGACGCCGATGTCGAACGCATCTTGGCCGAGGGCGAGGGCGCCAGCCCGATGACCTCGCGCACCGCGCCGGCGATCCTCGTCCAGGCGGTCGCGGCGCAAAATGGCGGCACCGTCATGCTGGCGCGCGAGACGCCGACCTCGCTGCTCGTCGGGGCGGTTTTGCGCGGCTGATTTCGGGCGCGGGCAAACGCTCCGTTAACCATTGTTCGTCATGGTGGACGCCTGAATTTAGGGGCGCCGCAATACCGTGATGGACGATCTGCTGAACGATTTTCTCGCCGAAACGGCGGAGATTCTGGCCGAAGCGGGCGGCGCGCTCGTTGCGTGGGAGGCCGATCCCGCCGATCGCGCGCAGCTCGACGCGATTTTCCGCCTCGTCCACACGATCAAGGGCAGCTCTGGCTTCCTGTCGCTGCCGCGCGTCACCGCGCTGTCGCACGCCGCCGAGGACGCGCTCGACCAGGTCCGGCGCGGCAATCGTCCCGCCAACGCCGCGCTCGTTACCGCGGTGCTCGCGATCATCGACCGGCTGTCGAGCCTGTGCGCCGCGCTCGGCAGCAGCGGCAAGGAGCCGCAGGGCGACGACGGCGATGTGATCGGCGCGCTCGCGGTGGTCGACGAAACGCCCGCTGCCAAGGCTGTGCCGGCCGAGCCCGTCGCGGTGCCGACCGACGAAGAGATCAATGCCGAGCTGCAGAGCTGGCGCTCGATCCGCGTGCCGCTGCCCTTGCTCGACAGCGTGATGACCGGGGTTACCGACATCGTGCTCGCGCGCAACGAATTCGCCCGGCTGCTGCGCGAATCGGGCGCCGAAGCCTCGGTGGTGGCGTCTTTCGACCGGCTGTCGGATTCGATCGCCGGCATGCGCCAGTCGGTGAGCCAGATGCGCATGCAGCGCATCGACAAGTTGTTTTCGCCGCTGCCGCGCATCGTCCGCGACCTTGCGCAGGATTTCGGCAAGAAGGTGCGTTTCTCGACCAGCGGCGGTGAGGTCGAACTCGACCGCGAGATGATGGAGAATATCCGCGACCCGCTGATCCACATCGTCCGCAACGCGATCGACCATGGCATCGAGCAGCTCGACGAGCGCGTCGCCGCGGGCAAGGGCATCACCGCGAGCATCGAGGTGTCGGCGCGCCAGTCGGGCAACCAGATCGAGATCATGGTGCGCGACGACGGCCGCGGCCTGTCGCCCGACGCGCTGGTCGCCAAGGCGATCTCGGCACGTGTCATCGGCGCTGCCGAAGCGAAGGCGCTGACCTCGCGCGAGAAGCTCGAGCTCATCTTCCGTCCCGGTTTCTCGACCGCCGCCAAGGTCACCGCGATCTCGGGGCGCGGCGTCGGCATGGATATCGTCAAGGCGAACCTCGAAAAGATCGGCGGCGTCGTCGAACTGCGCAACGAGGAGGGCCGGGGGCTGACCATCGTGCTGCGTGTGCCAATGACGCTGACGATCATTTCGGGGCTGATGGTGCGCGCGGCGGGCCAATATTTCGCGATCCCGCGCGGATCGGTGCGCGAAATCCTGCTCGAAACGAGCGATTCGGTGCGTATCGACCGGTTGGGTGGCGGCGAACTGGCGACGGTGCGCAGCGAACAATTCCCGCTGCTGCGGCTCGAACACTTGCTCGGTTGCAGCGTCGACGACGACGAGGACCAGGACGACCGCGCGATCATCCTCGTGCGGCCGGGGCAGGGGCACAGCTATGCGCTGAGCGTCGCCGCGATCCACGACCATGAGGAACTGGTGATCAAGCCCGCCGCGCCGATGATCATGGCGACGGGGCTTTATGCCGGCACGACGCTGCCCGACAACGGCCGTCCGGTGCTGCTGCTCGACGTGCAGGGGCTGCTCGCCGCCGCCGGAGTCGATGCGTCCGAAGCCGGCCGGATCGACGACGCGAGCGCCGAGGCCGCCGCTGAGGCCGCCGCCGCGCGCGACGCCGCGCAACTGCTGCTGTTCCGCGAGGCAAGCGGCCGCACCCGCGGCGTGCGCCTGTCGGTGATCGAGCGCGTCGAGGAAGTGCCGGCATCGGCGCTGTTCGAAAGCGCCGGCGTCGTGAAGGCGCAGATCGGCAGCGATATCTTCCCCGTCCATGCCGCGACGGTCCCGACCGGACCCGAAGCGGTCAAGCTGCTCCGCCTCCACGACGGCCAGTCGGTGCTCTGCTACCCGATCGCGGCGGTGATCGACATCGTCCGCCTGCCCGATGCGGTCCAGCCGGCGCAGGCGCCGGGGCTGGTCGCCGGGGTGGTGCTGATCGGCGGCGAACCCGTCGAACTGATCGATCCCTTCTGGCTGATGGCGCAGTATGGCGCCGGCCAGCCTGCGCCGTCGCTCCGCCAGCCGCTGTGCCGCCTGTCCGACGATGCCGATGGCTGGGCCGCCAATTTCCTCGCTCCGATCCTGCGCAGCGCGGGTTATCGCGTCGTCAGCGGCGACGAGACGGTCGAGGGCGAGCGCCCCGATGTCCAGCTGTGCCTGGTCGAGGAGCATGTCGCCCCGGTCGCGGCCGACGTACCGCTCGTCCGCCTGCGCTCGTCGGTCGCCGCGACCGGGCCCGACGACGACAGCATCTATCGTTACGACCGCGGCGCGCTGCTCGAAGCGTTGCGGACCCGCGTGGCAGGAGCCGGCTCATGATGGAAAAACTCTATTTGATCGCGCGCATCGCCGACACGCGCGTCGCGCTGCGCAGCCGCGCGATCAATTCGGTGGTCACCGTGGGCACTCCTGTCCATGTCCCCGCCGCGCCGCCGCATGTCGCCGGGCTGTTCGCCTTGCGTAGCCGCGTCTTCACCTTGATCGACCCGCATGTCGTCATCGGGCTGCCCGCCGTGGCGGTCGCGCCGGGGCAGCGGGTGATCGTCGTCGACGTCGCCGACCATGGCTATGCGCTGCTCGCCGATGCGATCGAGGATGTCTGTTTCATCGACGCGCCCGAAACGCGCGTCACCGGCCGGCTGCTGCCCGGATGGGCGCGGGTGGCCGACGCGATGATCGAGCATGAGGGGGCCTCGCTGCTCGTCGTCGATCCCTCGCATTTCATTACCTTACCCGTCGCAAAGGCGGCGTGACGTTAACGGCCTGAACACCCCTTTTGATTATCCCCGCTGTATTCCCCGGGGGCTGGAGTAATTATGTCGAAATCCTGTCTGGTCGTCGATGACAGCAAAGTGATCCGCAAGGTCGCGCGCCATATCCTCGAAAGCATGGCCTTTGCGGTCGACGAAGCCGCCGACGGGCAGGAGGCGCTGACCTTTTGCCGCGCCAACCGCCCCGACGTGATCCTGCTCGACTGGAACATGCCGGTGATGAGCGGCATGGAGTTCCTCGGCGCGTTCAACGACCTCGACTATGGCCATGAAGAGCGCCCGCGCGTCGTCTTCTGCACCACGGAAAACAGCATCGACCATATCCGTGCCGCGATCGAGGCCGGAGCCGACGAATATGTGATGAAGCCGTTCGACCGCGAAACGCTCGAAGGAAAATTGCAGCTCGTCGGCGTCGCCTGAGGTCCGGCGGGTGGCGGCGTCCCAACCCCTCCCGCGCGACAGCGCGGCGGCGGACAGCCCGATACCGGCGGCGCGCAGCGTCCGCGTCATGCTCGTCGACGACAGCCTGGTCGTCCGCAGCATCCTTGAACGGATCATCGACCAGAGCGACGGGCTGACCGTCTGCGCGTCGATTGCCTCGGCGCATGACGCGCTCGCCTATCTTTCGTGCGAACCCGTCGACGTCGTCGTGCTCGACATTGAAATGCCGGGGATGAACGGCATCACCGCGCTGCCGCTGATCCTCGAACGCGCCGAGAAAGCGCGCGTCCTGATCCTGTCGTCGAACTGCATCGAGGGCGGCCCCGCCGCGATCGAAGCGCTCGCGCTGGGCGCCAGCGACACGCTCGCCAAGCCCGGGCGCGGCAGCTTTTCGGGGCGCTTTGCCGAGGTGCTGACCGAACGCATCCGCACGCTTGGCCATCTGCCGCCGATCACGCCCGCCGAGGCGCGGGTGGCGGCGCGGCCGGTGCCGGCGCCGGTGCCGGTCGCGATCGAAACCGACCAGCCGCTCGAATGCATCGCGGTCGCGGCCTCGACCGGCGGCATCCCGGCCTTTTCCAGTTTCCTGACCCATCTCGACCCGCGCATCACCGCGCCGATCCTGCTGACCCAGCATCTGCCCGACGCCTTCATGGAATTTTACGCGAAGCAGATCGCGACGATGACCAAGCGCAAGGTGGTCGTCGCGGCGGCGGGCATGATGGTCGAGAAAAACCATGTCTACCTCGCCCCCGGCGATGCGCACCTGGTCGTCGTCGCCAACGGCCGCCGCCGCGAAATCGGGCTCGACCGGCGTCCGGTCGCCAATGGCTGCTGCCCCTCGGCCGACCCGATGTTCGACTCGCTCGCCGACGTCTATGGCGCGCGCGCCGCAGCGGTGGTGCTGAGCGGCATGGGCCGCGACGGCGCCGATGGCGCGGCGCGGCTGAAGGAAGCGGGCGGGACGATCTTTGCGCAGGCGCCCGAAAGCTGCGTCATCTGGGGCATGCCGGGCGCGGTCGCCAAGGCGGGGATCGCCGCCGCGACGCTCAATCCCGACGCGATCGCGCTGATGCTCGGCAGCTTTCTGAAAGGACGGGCGCGGTCATGATGGGCGGGACGGCCAGCGAATCGGCCTATCGCATCCTGATGGGCGTGCTCGAATCGCGCACCGGCCAGACGCTGTCGCCGAACCGCATCTGGCGCATCGAAATGTCGCTCAAACCCGTGATGCAGCGCCACGGTATCGCCGATCTCGACGCGCTGGTCGCGGCGCTGGTGACCTCGACCAGCCGCCAATTGCTCGACGATACGGTCGATGCGATGCTCAACAACGAGACATTTTTCTATCGCGAACACAGCGTGTTCGACGACATTGCCAAGACCGCGCTTGAGCAGCTGCGGGTGATCAACGCCGACAAGCGCCGCATCACCATCTGGCATTGCGGCGTGTCGACGGGACAGGAAGCCTATTCGATGGCGATGCTGTTCGCCGAACAGGAGGCGCGCTGGGCGGGGTGGCAGATCGACATCGTCGGCACCGACGTTAGCTATCATGCGATCAGCCGCGCGCGCGTCGGGCTCTACAGCCAGTTCGAAATCCAGCGCGGGCTGCCGGTGCAGCGCATGGTGCGCTGGTTCGACCAGACCGACGGCGGGTGGCTCGCCAAGGCCGACCTGCGCCGCCGGATCGATTTTTCGGTGCAGAATATGCTGACCGACCGGCCGCCGCTGGCCAGCCCCGCCGACCTGATCTTCTGCCGTAACCTGCTGCTCTATTTTTCGCTGCCGATGCGGCAAAAGGCGTTCGCGCGGCTGCGCATGGTGGCGGCGCCGCAGAGCTTTCTCGTTCTGGGTGCCGGCGAGACGGTGCTTGGCCAGACCGACCAATATGTCGCCAGCCCGCGACTACGCGGCCTCTATGAGCCCGCCGACCAGCAGGTGCGGCGCGTCGCCGCCGCCTGAACCTGCCTTGCAATTTGGGCGGCGCTGGCGCAGGTGAAGGCGGGGTTTTTCAGGATCGGGCCGCGACACGCATGAGCGATTTTATCGAACATTGGTCTCCCAATTTCGACGAGCGCGTGCTGCCGGTTTCGATGATCGTGCTTCACTATACCGGCATGAAGGATGGATCCGAAGCCATTGATTGGCTTGCCAATCCCGATTCGAAGGTATCGGCGCACTATGTCGTCAGCGAGGACGGGCAGATCACCCATATGGTCCCCGAGGACAAGCGCGCCTGGCACGCCGGCCGCTCGCACTGGCGCGGGACGAACGACGTCAATTCGGCGAGCGTCGGGATCGAGATCGTCAACCCCGGGCACGAACATGGCTATGTGCCCTTTCCCGATCCGCAGGTGGCATCGGTCGTCCGCCTCGTCCACCTGATCAAGGACAGGCACGAGATCACGCGCGGCAATGTCGTCGGTCATTCGGACATTGCCCCGACACGCAAGCAGGATCCGGGCGAGCTGTTTCCCTGGGGCGAACTGGCCCGCCGCCGCCTTGCGCTGCCGCGCCCGACCAAGAAGCTGACCGACCCGCTGTGGACCGACGCCGGCTTCCTGCTCGCGCTCGAACGCTTCGGCTACGACGTCACCGACGGCTTTGCCGCGACGGTGGCGTTCCAGCGGCGATTCCGGCCCGAGCTGATCGACGGCACGATTTGCGGCGAATGTCGCGCGATTTTGCTCGCGCTGCTGCTGCCGCAGCCCGAGGGCGACTGAGCACCCAACTCCTATTGCGTTTGTCCTGAGCTTGTCGAAGGACCGTCCTTCTTCTTCGCGACGGTGGATAGAAAGAACAGCCCTTCGACAAGCTCAGGGCAAACGGGATGTCGCTATTGGGGGCAAGCACTCGCCAACTCCGATCAACATCGCTATACTCCACCCGCCAGAGGGTCGGGCGATCGCCGCCGCGCAAGCGGGGGAGGAAAGTCCGGGCTCCACGGAAACCACGGTGCCGGATAACGTCCGGCGGGTCCTTCTCCGGAAGGGCTTAGGGAAAGTGCCACAGAGAGCAGACCGCCCAGGGCTTCGGCCCGGCGAAAGGTGAAAGGGTGCGGTAAGAGCGCACCGCGCGGACGGTAACGGACGCGGCACGGCAAACCCCACCGGGAGCAAGGTCGAATAGGGACGGCACGGGCCGCTTTCTTTTTGGGAGTGGCCCAGGACCGGTTCCGGTCCCGTCGTCCGGGTTGACTGCTTGAGCCGTCGGGTAACCGCCGGCCTAGAGGAATGATCGCCTATCCCCGCAAGGGGTGGACAGAACCCGGCTTACAGACCCTCTGGCACTTCTCTCCCAGGCCCCGGCGGGAACCGCGCGGGGAAGTCCGCGTTCCTATGCGGACCAGAGAAGGAGACGAACCATGAAAGTCGTCGAAGACCATGTCGAAGTGACCGAGACCGAAGCGAGCAGCGGGGTCAAGGGTCACAATGTCCGTTATGTGCTCGCCTTTTCACTGATCGCCGCGATCGTCGTCCTGTCGCTCGCGTGGATCGTGCCCGCCCTGCTCAAATAGGCGGGGGCCGGCGCGTCACTTGGCCTTGGTAAAGGCGACGAGCTGTTCCTCGGCGTCGGGGGTGTCGTTCATATAGACGGGCTTGCTCGCCCGCTTGAAGCGCGTGACGAAGGCGTCCTCATAGGTCGCATCCTCGCCGTCGCCGATCTTCCTGAGCAACTTTGTCTCGACATCGCCGGTGACGAGGTTCCAGCTCATCGCATTGCCATCATGCGCATAGGTGCGGCTATAGACCGTCGCGTCGAGGCCGATCAGCCGCATCTTCGGTTCGACCTTGTCGGCGCGATAGCGATAGGTTGTCGACAGCGCGGTGGTGCCACCCGACAGATCCTCGATGACGAGAACGCCTTTTTTGATCGTCAGCCCTGCGGGACCCAATGCGTCGGCGGGCAGCTTGAGCTGGCCGCCGGGCTGATGCCCGAAATCGACCTCGCTGCGATAGCTGAGCACGACATAGAGGTCGCGCGAGTCCGGGCTGGCGATGACGAAGGCGGTATCGGGATCGCCGTCGCCGTTGAGGTCGCCGTCGACGCGCCCCTCTACCTCCTCGCCGAGTTGCACGCCCTCGAGGATCGTCTCGTCGGAGATCGGCGGCTGCGGCGCGGCGTGCGCCGCCGATGCCAACAAGATGGCCGTCAATAACAGGGGGCTGTGCATCGCGATCGTCTCCCGAAACCGGATCAAGTCTAGCAGCCGATAGCGCGGCGTCCAGCGTGCGGCGGTGACGCCGCGCACAGGCGCTCAGGGATAGTCGATCGCGATGATTTCCCATTCCTTGGGACCCGCGGGCAATTGCACCGTCCGCAGATCGCCGACGGCGGCGCCGCGCAGCGCGCGGGCGAGGGGGCTGTTCCAGCCGATGCGGCCGTCGCCGGCCTCGGCCTCGTCGTCGCCGACCAGGGTCACGATGCGCCGCGCATCGTCGTCGTCGGCGAGTTCGGCGGTGGCGCCGAACCAGATGCGGCTCTTGTCGGGCTGCGCGGCGGGATCGACGACGCGTGCCGCCTTCATCCGCCGCGCGAGGAAGCCGAGGCGCCGGTCGATCTCGCGCAGCCGTTTGCGGCCATAGATATAGTCGCCATTCTCGCTGCGGTCGCCATTGCCCGCTGCCCAGCTGATGACCTCGACCAGCTTCGGCCGCTCGTCGCCGAGCAGCGCGTCATATTCGGCGCGCAGCGCGGCATAGCCCGCCGGGCTGATGATATTCGCCTTGTCCCCCGCCATGCGCGATCAGCCGGGGGTGCGTTTGCCGAGGTAGAAGCTCAGCGGTGCATCCGGCAGCGGCCGGTCGCGCAGCGTGTCATAGACGACGGCATTTTCGAGCACGCGCTGCACATAGTTGCGCGTCTCGAAGATCGGGATCGCCTCGATCCAGTCGATCATCTCGATCGTCCCGTTGCGCGGATCGCCATTGGCGCGCAGCCATTTGTTCACATTGCCCGGCCCGGCGTTATACGCCGCGACCGCGAGCGGATAGCTGCCGCCGAAATAGCTCAGCATCTGCTGGAAATAGGTCGAGCCGAGGGTGAAGTTGTAATTGGTGTCGGTGGTCAGCGATCCGGCGTCATAGGACAGGCCGATCTTACCCGCGACCTCGCGCGCGGTGCCGGGCATCAGCTGCATCATGCCGCGCGCGCCCGCATGGCTCACCGCCTGCCGATCGAACTGGCTTTCCTGCCGCGTGATCGCGTGGATGAAGGTCCAATTGCCTTCGTGGCCGACGGGGACGCGGACGGTCGGGAATCCCGACACCTCAACCGCGTCGAGGCTGTTCGCCTGCGCGCTTCGGCCGATCATGACGCCGAGGTCGGGACGGCCGATCGACGAGGCGAGCTGGCCCGCCAGCACATGGTCCGACGGCGAGCGCGCGCGGTTGGCGAGCGCGCGCAGGAACTGCGACTGTTCGCGCCATGCGCCGATCTCGCCGAGCGCGCGGGCTGCGCGGACGAGGCGGTCGTCTTCGAAGCTCGTCCTTTCGGCCTGGCTGACCTGGATCGTCGGCACCGGGGTCGGCTTCGGTTGGGCGCGGCCGAGCCGTTCGAGCGACAGCTGACCATAATATTGGTCATAATGCTGCGCGGCATCGGCGAATTGGGCTTCGGCGGCGGCGCGGTCGCCCGCGGCGAGCGAGGCGCGGCCTGCCCAGTAGAAACCCTTGGTGCGTGTCTGCGCCGAGCGCGCGGCTTCGCCATAGAGGCGATAGAGCTGCGCCGCTTCGCCCGGGCGCCGCAGGTCGCGGAAGGCGAGCTGGCCGGCGAGCCAGGCGAGCGAGGTATAATCGTCGCGCACACTGAGCGGGGTTTCGCGGATCACGGTGCCGGCGGGGAAGGTGTCGCTGAGCTGGCGCGCGATATTATAGGCGGTGAGCTTGTCGCCCGCGCTGTCGGCGGCGCGCGCGTTGGTCAGCAATGTTTCGAGCCATTCCTCGGCATCGGTCGGCGGGCTCGCCAGGCTGCGCGGCGCGGCGAGCAGCGCGCGCGCCTCGCCGGTGCGGTTCGCCTTGCGCAGCCAGGTCGCCTTGTCGGTGATATAGCCCGCGTCGGTGCGGGTGAGCGCGGGGTTCGCCGCCTCGACCGCATTGGCCTGCAGCGCGGCGTCGACCGCGCTATTGCGCATCGCGAGGCGGGCCGAAAAGACCGCGCGCCTTTCGGGCGACACGAAGGCGAGTTGGCGGCTCGCGGCGCCGGTGGCGCCCGACCAGAGCAGGCGGTCCATGCGCGCATCATGGTCGGCCAGCGTGAGCGCACCGGGGAAGAAGGAGAGCGCGCGGCTGGTCTCGACCTCGTCGAGCGTGCCGCCGGTCCAGGCGCGGCGGACGGCGGCATTGGCCTCGTCGCGGCGGCCCGTCGCGTTGAGCGCGAGCGCGAGGCGCAGGTGCCCGCTCGCGGTCTGCGGCGGATAGACCTGGAAATAGGCGAGGGTGCGCTGTGGATCATAACTGTCGATCGCGATCGCCTTCTCGGCGCGCGCGCGCATCTTGTCGGCGTCGGGCCAGCCCTTGTTGGCGAGCAGGAAGCGCGACAGCTGGTCGAAGGAGGCGCCGGTGTTGGCGGTCAGCCGCCGCCATTCCATCACCGCGTCGCCGACCGAATTGGTGCTGGTCGGGGGGGACGTCGATGCGGTCGAGAGCCCCATCTGCGCGCGGTACCAGGCCATCTGGTCGGGGGTGAGTTCGCTGGCATGGGCGACGGCGGGAAGGAAAAGCGCGGCGGCGAGCGCCAGACGGGAAACGGGTAGCAGCGAATTCATAAGGGCCATGTTAGTGGCAAACTCCTTGCGGGGCGCTGAATAGGCGTCCAATAGGCGGCGCGCCGATGATCCTGTCTATCGGCCCCGTGGAGTCTTTGTAAAGGAGCCGAGCATGTTTTCCGGGTCGATTCCCGCCTTGGTGACGCCATTTCGCGACGGTGCGTTCGACGCCCCGGCGCTGAAACGGCTCGTCGACTGGCAGATCGGCGAGGGAACGAGCGCGCTGGTGCCGTGCGGGACGACGGGCGAGAGCCCGACGCTGGGTTTCGACGAGCATTATCAGGTGATCGACACCTGCCTCGAGGCGGCCGCCGGCCGGGTGCCGGTGATCGCGGGCTGCGGGTCGAACGACACCGCCACCGCGGTCCGCCACATGCGCTATGCGCAGGCCGCCGGCGCCGCCGCGGCGCTGATCGTCGCGCCCTATTACAACAAGCCGAGCCAGGCAGGCATCATCGCCCATTATCAGGCGCTCGCCGACGCCAGCGACCTGCCGATCGTCGTCTACAACGTCCCCGGCCGCACCGTCGCCGATATCAGCGCCGCGACGATGAACAAGCTCGCCGAAATCCCCTCGGTCGTCGCGATCAAGGATGCCAGCGGCGACCTTGCGCGCGTGACCGAGCATCGCGCGGGGGCCGGGAAGGATTTCTGCCAGCTCAGCGGCAACGACGATCTGTGGCTACCGCACGCGGTGCTCGGCGGCGCGGGCTGTATTTCGGTCACCGCCAATGTCGCGCCGCGCCTGTGCGCCGATTTCGCTGCTGCCTGCGCGGCAGGTGACTGGGCGCGCGCGCTGACGCTCCACGACCGGTTGTTCGGCCTGCACCAGGCGATGTTCAGCGACAGCTCGCCGGCGCCGGCAAAATATGCACTGTCGCGCATCCACGACTGGTTTTCGCCCGAAGTGCGCTTACCTATTGTCCCGGCGTCCGATGCATCGCGCGCGGCCGTCGACGCCGCGCTGTCCGCGGCCGGAGTGATTTAAAGCTTTCGTCATGGCCCGTCCGCAGTCTGCCGCAGAATTCGACAAGAAGAAGGTCGTCGCCGAGAACCGGCGCGCGCGCTTCGACTTCAGCATCGAACAGGTGTTCGAGGCGGGTATTGCGCTGCAGGGCACCGAGGTGAAGGCGCTGCGCTTCGGCGAGGGCACGATCGCCGAAAGCTATGCCGAGGTGACCGGCGGCGAGGTGTGGCTGATCAACGCCAATATCCCCGAATATAGCCATGGCAACCGGCTGAACCACGAGCCCAAGCGCCCGCGTAAGCTGTTGCTCAACTGGCGCGAGATCAACAAGCTGCACGCCGGGGTGGCGCGGCAGGGCATGACGCTCGTGCCGCTGTCGGTCTATTTCAACAGCAGCGGCCGCGCCAAGGTCGAGCTCGCGCTCGCCAAGGGCAAGAAGGCGCATGACAAGCGCGAGTCGATCAAGGAACGCGACTGGAAGCGCGACAAGCAGCGGCTGATGAAGGACCGCGGATGAGCAGCGGCGCGCCCCGCGACCCGAAGATCCAGGACAAGGCAACGGTGATGAACTGGATTCGCCGTAATTCGCCGAGCCGCGAGGAATTGCTGGCGAGCCGCTTCGTCAAGCCCTTTGCCCATCGCGTCGCGCACAGCCATTTGTGGCGCTTCACCCGCACGTCGG
>VFQM010000835.1_pt1 | contig 30704 bp, 25 predicted proteins | sample 3512391 | NCBI WGS metagenome assembly VFQM01 (sample SAMN10412369, study PRJNA504923) | tailings metagenome | isolation source: Replicate 1 from Balatoc abandoned mine | place: Philippines
CGATCTCGCTGTCGGCGAGCATCTGCTGGATCAGCTGGAAATTGGCGATCGGCTCACCGAAGGCCTTGCGCTCGTTGGCGTAGCGCAGCGCGGAATCGAGCGCGCGGCGGGCATAGCCGGTCGCCGCCGCGCCGACCGAGATGCGCCCGTTGTCGAGGCTCTTCATCGCGAAGACGAAGCCCTTGCCGGTCTCCCCGCCGAGCAGCGCGTCGCCCGGCACGCGCACGTCGTCGAGCATGATGTCGGAGATGTGCGAGCCCGACTGCCCCATCTTGCGGTCGGGCGAGCCGCGCGAGATGCCGGGGCTGTCCATCGGCACGATGAAGGCGGAAACGTGGGCGTTCTTGGGCAGCGCTTCCTTGCTGGTGCGCGCCATGATGAGGGCGACATCGGCGTGGGGGGCGTTGGTGATGTAGCGCTTGGTGCCGTTGAGGATCCAGCCATTGCCGTCAGGATCGGGCGTTGCGGTGGTCGCCATCGCGGCGGAATCGCTGCCCGAGCCGGGTTCGGTGAGGCCGAAGCAGGCGATCTTGCCGGCGGCGATCTGCGGATACCATTCGGCCTTCTGCGCCGGCGTGGCGCCGTTCTTGAGCGCGCTCGCGAACATCCCGACATTGATCGAGAAGATCGAGCGATAGGCGGGCGCGGCATAGGCCATGATGTTCACCACGCGGGCATATTGCGTCATGTTGAGCCCCGCGCCGCCATATTCCTCGGGCACCGAGAGGCCGAACAGCCCCATCTCGCGCATTTCGGCGAGGATCTCGTCGGGGATGCGGTCCTCGGCGATCACCTGCGGCTCGGCAGGGACCAGGCGCTCGCGGACATAGCGGGTGAGCTGTTCGGCGAACTGCTCGAAGGTTTCCTCGTCCATGCCGGGATTGGCGAGAGTGGCGGGGGCATTCATGGTGGCAATCGTCCTTGAAGGGAGGCGCGTCGCTGCGCCTATCGGGGCGTTGGCGCGGCGTCGCCTGTCATTTCGGCGGGCGCGGTTCCGGAAGGGGCGGCGCTTGGCTGGCCCTCGGGCGGGAGAGCTTCGGGAGGGAGGCGCCGCTCGTCGAGCATTTCGGCGGCCTCCTCCAGCGCCTTGGCCTCGCCCGGGCTGATCGCGCCGGGTGCGTCCGCCCCCTCGCTCCCGCAGGCGGCAAGCGCGAGGGTGGAAGCGAGGGCGGCGGCAAGCGGCAGGCGCGGCACGGGCTTACTCGGCAGGCGCCGCTTTGCCCTCACCGGCAGCCTCGAGCGCCTTGTCCGCGACATCGGAGGCCGCATCCGCCGCCTCGGTCGCGGCTGCTTCGGGCAGGGCCTCGGGCGCGTCGGTGGCGGTGGCCGAAGGATCGGCGACCGGCCCATCGCTCACCGCAGCAAGCGCGCTGTCGGCGGGCATCTCGACCGTGTCGGCGCTCGCCTCGGTCGAGGCATCGGTGGCGCTGCCGCAGGCGGCGAGCAAGGCGGTGGCGGCGGCCAGAGTGGCAAGGCTTGCGATCTTGCGCATGGTCGGGGTCTCTCCTCTCGAATGGTCCGGCGCAAGGCCACAGGGCCGCGCCGCTTCGGCGAGGGGTTTAGCCAAGCCTTGGCCCCGAGGCCAAGCGGCAAATGGTGCTTTAACCATTCCCGCCTAGCATGGCGGCGCCATGATCCGCCGCACACCTTCCCTCGCGCCGAGTGCGCTGGCCGCAGCCACGCTCGTGCCTGCCGCCGTGCTGCTCGCCCAGCCGGTCCCCGGCGCCTTCACCATCGCCGGGACCGGGCAGGCTTTCGCCACGCTTCAGGAGGCGGTCGACGCCGTGGGCGAGGGGCGCGCCACGATCCGCATCGCGCCCGGCACCTATCGCCAGTGCGCGGTGCAGCGGGCGGGCGTGATCGTCTATGAAGCGCCCGAACCCGGCAGCGTCACCTTCACGGGCCGCGCCTGCGAGGGCAAGGCGGCCTTCGTCCTGCGCGGCATCGGCGCGGAGATCCGCGGAATTACCTTCAGCACCATCAAGGTGCCCGACGGCAATGGTGCGGGCATCCGGCTGGAGCAGGGCGCGCTCAACGTCGCCCATGCGCGGTTCGAGAACAGCCAGCAGGGTATCCTCACCGGCAACGACCCGCAGGGGCGCATCTTCATCACCCGCTCGACCTTCACCGGGCTTGGCACCTGCGAGAACGCCGCGGGCTGCGCGCATTCGGTCTATGTCGGCGATTACGGCTCGCTGACGGTGCGCGAGAGCCGCTTCGAGCGCGGCACCGGCGGGCACTACGTCAAGGCCCGCAGCGCCAATGTCACGATCGAGGACAACAGCTTCGACGACGCACAGGGGCGCGGCACCAATTACATGATCGACCTGCCCGCAGGCGCGCAGGGCCGGATCGCGGGCAACTGGTTCGTCCAGGGCCGCGACAAGGAGAATTACTCGGCCTTCATCGCGCTCGGTGCCGAGGATCTGCTGCATCCGTCCGACGGCCTCAGGGTCGAGAACAACGAGGCGCGCTTCGTCCCCGGCCTGTCGCGCAGCAGCGCCCTGCTCGCCGATTGGACCGCCTCGCGCATTGTCATGCAGGGCAACCGCCTCGCAGACGGGATCAAGCAGTACGAGCAGCGCTAAGGCTAGACCAGCAAATGCCCCGAGCGGTCGCGCTTGGTGGCGAGGTAGCGGGCATTGTGCGGGTTTTCGGGGAGCTGGTGCGGCACCCGCTCGCTGACAGTGATCCCTGCCTCCTCCAGCGCGGCGACTTTGGCGGGGTTGTTCGTCAGCAGGCGGATTTGGCGTGCGCCGAGCAGTTCCAGCATCCGTGCCGCCACCGGGAAATCGCGCGCTTCGTCCGGCAGGCCGAGGCGCTGGTTGGCCTCGACCGTGTCGAAGCCCTGGTCCTGCAAGCGGTAGGCACGCAGCTTGTTGATGAGGCCGATCCCGCGTCCCTCCTGCCGCATATAGAGCAGCACGCCCCAGCCGCCGCTGCCCTGCGCCTCCTGCGCCATCGCGTGAAGCGCGGCGTCGAGCTGCGGGCCGCAATCGCATTTGAGGCTGCCGAGGATGTCGCCGGTCAGGCATTCGGAATGGAGCCGCACGAGCGGCTGGCTGTCGCCGCTCTGCTGGCCGATGACGAGGGCGACGTGCTCGCGCAGATCGGCATTGGAGCGGAAGGCGACGATCTCGGCATCCTCGCAGGCCGAGACCGGCAGACGCGCGCGGGTGACGATCTGCAACTGGCCCGCTTGCGAGTAGGCGGCAAGGTCGCCCGCCGAGACCGGCACGGCTTCCCCCGCTCCTTCGGGATCGACGAGGAAGGCCGGCAGGATCCCGGCGATCCGCGCCAGTTCCAGCGCGGCGGCGGCGGTTTCGGCCCAGTCGAGCCCGATCGCCTTGAACGGGCCTTTGAGCGGATTGCCGAGATCGAGCGCCGGGTCGGCGATCGGCAGAGCATCGCGCAAGGTGAAATCCTCCCCGCCCGCGATCAGGACAGGGGCGTGGGGGACGGCAGCCTCGCGCTGGTTGGCGAGCTTGAGGGTGACTGCCCGCGCGGCGGAGATCAGCATCCGGGGCGCGCTCGCGCCTTGCGCTATCGCCGTCTCCACCGGCAGCAATACCGGCCCGCCCTCGAACGCCAGCGGCCAGCCGTGGCGCAGCGCGTCCACGGCTTGCGCGGCACGGCGCCCGGGAGACGGGGACTGCGGCAAGCTCAGAGGTCGAACTCCGTCACCAGCGGAACGTGATCCGACGGCTGCTCCCATGCGCGCACATCCTCGAGCACACGGTGCGCGGTGGCTTGCTTGGCCACCTCGGGCGAGGCCCACATGTGATCGAGCCGGCGGCCCTTGTCGTTCTCTTTCCAGCCCGGATTGCGATAGCTCCACCAGGAGTAATACCGCTCGGGCGCAGGGATGTGCTGGCGGCCCAGATCGACCCAGCCATGCGCGTCCTGGAACTTGCCCAGCGTCTCGACCTCTACGGGCGTGTGGCTGACGACCTTGAGGAGCTGCTTGTGGCTCCACACGTCGCATTCGAGCGGCGCGATGTTGAAATCGCCGACGATCAGCGTGGGCCTGTCGAGCTTGTCCGCCCACTTTGTCATGCGCCCGAGGAAATCGAGCTTCTGGCCGAACTTGGGGTTGACCGCGCGGTCGGGGATGTCGCCCCCTGCCGGGACATAGACGTTCTCGACCAGCAGATCGCGGCCGACCACCTCGACCCCGATATGCCGCGCCTCGCCATTGTCCTGCCAGTCGTGACGGGTGACCTCGCGGATCGGCACGCGGCTGACCGTGGCGACGCCGTGGTAGCCCTTCTGCCCGCTCACCGCCTGATGGGTGTAGCCCAGCGCCGCCAGCGCCTCGGCCGGGAAGAGGTGGCTCTCGCACTTGATCTCCTGCAGGCACAGGATGTCGGGCGCGGCCTCGCTCAGAAGCTTTTCGATGAGGCCGACGCGCAGGCGCGCGGAGTTGATGTTCCAGGTGGCGACAGACAGCATGGGGGCCGACTTAGGGCGACAACCCACACAATTCCAGCTTTCACTTTTATGTCGCACGGCTGCGCGATAGACGCGGGCGACCTTACCGGAGACCCGCCATGCTGACCCGCACCCTCCTTGCCGCCCTGCTGCTCGCGAGCACCGCTGCCACTCCCGGGATCGCCCGGGAGCGCAAGGCCCCCGCCGAGCCGCGCGCGAAGAACGTGATCCTGTTCATCGGCGACGGCATGGGCATCTCCACCATCACCGCCGCGCGCATCTATGACGGGCAGAAGCGCGGGGAGACGGGGGAGGAGAACAGCCTCAGCTTCGAAAAATTCCCGAACGTGGCGCTGGTCAAGACCTACAACACCAATGCCCAGGTCCCCGACAGCGCCGGCACCGCGAGCGCGATGCACACCGGGATCAAGACCCGCATCGGTGTCCTCGGCATCGGGCCGGAGGCCACGCGCGGCGTGTGCAAGGAGGCGCTCGCGCACAGCCTGCCGACGCTGGGCGAGCAGGCCAAGGCGAGGGGCCTCGCGCTCGGCATCGTCACCACCACCCGCATCACCCATGCCACCCCCGCAAGCGTCTACGCCCACATCGCCGACCGCGACTGGGAGAGCGACACCAACATTCCCGCCGGCCAGCATGGGCAGGGCTGCAAGGACATCGCGCTCCAGCTCGCCGAGGCGAAGTTCGATGTCGCGCTCGGGGGCGGGACGGCGATGTTCTACGGCCGCAACGGCGGCGGGCGGCGGGCCGATCCGGCAGCAGACCTGCCCGCGGAATGGGCGGCGAGGAACGGCGGCGTGGTGGTAAAGGATGCGGCCTCCCTCGCTGCCGCGCCGATGGACCGGCCGGTGTTCGGCCTGTTCAATTCCGGCCACCTCACCTTCATGGCCGACCGCAAGCCCGATTCCCCGGAGCCCACCCTGACCGACATGACCGCGCAGGCCATCGCGCGGCTGAAGGGCGACAGGGACGGCTATTACCTGATGGTCGAGGGCGGGCGGATCGATCACGCGCATCACGCGGGGCAGGCGGGCTATGCGCTGGAAGAGGCTGTCGAGTTTGCGCGGGCGGTGCAATATGCCGTCGACCACACCGATCCCGACGAGACGCTGATCCTCGTCACCGCCGATCACAGCCATGTCTTCACCATCGCCGGCTACCCCCAGCGGGGCAATGACATTCTCGGGCTGGTCGTCCCTCCGGCGGGCGGCGGCGAGGGCGATCCGGCGGGCGCGATCGCGCCAGGCACGCCGCTGCCAGCACTCGACGGCAAGCCCTATACCACGCTCGGCTATGCCAACGGTCCGGGGGCGCTCTACAAGGACGAGGACGGCGACAGGGAACATGCGCGTCCGGTTCCGGAGACGGGCATCAAGGCGCGCCAGCAGGCGCTGGTGCCGCTCGGTAGCGAGACCCACGGCGGCGAGGATGTCGCCCTCTTCGCCACCGGCCCCGGCGCTGCGCGTGCGCGCGGGGTGATCGAGCAGAACGTGATCTATTCGATCATCACCCGGGCCCTGGGCTGGGAGAAATGATCCAGACAAAAACCCCCGACCCGGGGGCGGTGGGTCGGGGGTTCCATGGAGCGTTCGTCACGCTTGTGCAAGGCAGGCCCTGGTGAAGGGTGGGCAACAGGGGGGAAACCTCCCTTCGGCCCGCCTTGTTGAGAATGATTAGCCGGTTCTGCCTTTCACTCGCATGAACGGACCGTAATTTCTGTCGCTTTCATACAACCGTTCGTCCGCGGCGCGTTCACCCGGGACGACGAGCCGAGCGGCGCGGATCGTTGAAGGTGAAGGTGCTGTCGGCCACCGCGACTCCGTAGCGCTGGTTCGACAGGGCCACCCGGGTGCGGTTGTTCTGGGCATCGAGCGCGACCCAGTGGGTGAGCTGCAAGCCGCCCGGCGCGGCGGCGTTCTTGACGAAGATCAGCGTGATCATCCCGAATTCGGGCTTCTTGGGATCGCGCACCTCGACGCTGAAGACGTCCTTGTTGCCGGTGGGGACGAGCTTGCCGTAGCGCTTCACGTCCTTGTCGGGATCGAACAGCGCGCCAAGCGGCGAATTGCCGATCGGCCAGCGTTCGACCTGCTTGACGGCATAATCGACGACGTAGAGCGACTTGCCGTTGGAGACGACGAGGAAGTCGGCGTTCTTGCCGTAGTCGAAGCGGATCTTGCCGGGACGCTTCAGGGTCATCACCCCGCGCAGCGTGTTGCCCTGCCGGTCGGTCTGGGTGAAGTCGGCCTTCATGGTCGAGATCGCCCGCAGCGCGCCCACCACGCGGTCGAGATCGGACGCGGCCGTCTGGGCGGCGGCGGGCGGGGTAAGGCGGGAAGGCTCGCCGGGCACAAGGCCGAGCGCGAGCGCACCGGCGCCAAGGCCGAGCGCTGCCTTGAACAGCAGCGGACGAAGCGGAAGGAGAGATTTGATCATGCCGAGCGGCCTAGGGCGCAAGGCTTGAACTGTCGATGAATTATCGCACACCCCGCGCCGGACGCCATCGGCCCGGCCACGGGTGAGAGGCAGCCGATCTTACTTGATCTTGGCTTCCTTGAATTCGACGTGCTTGCGCGCCACCGGGTCATACTTGCGGAAGCTCATCTTCTCGGTGATGTTGCGCGGGTTCTTCTTGGTCACGTAGAAGAAGCCGGTGCCCTCGCTCGAGACGAGGCGGATCTTGACGGTGGTGGGCTTCGCCATGGCGGGTTCCTGTCAACTGGGTCGGCCCGGCGATTGCTGTCCGCAGGGCTAAAAAAGCAAATAGCGGCGCGCCCGGAAGGCCCGGCACACCGCCACACGGCGGCGCCATTCGCCGATTCACGGGGAAAAGTCAATAAGCCTCACCAATCCGAGGCACTGGGCCTGCCGCGGTTGGCCTTCACCGCGCCGCGCACTTTCTTGACCTTGAGCCGCTCGGTCTTGCCGACGCGGTTGAGGCGGGTCCTGGCGCGTCGCTTGGGCTCGGTTTCGGCTTCTTCCAGCAGCGCGGCCAGCTTGGCGCGGGCATCCTGACGGTTGGCCTCCTGCGTGCGGTGGGCCTTGGAGGTGACGATCAGATCGCCGTTCCCCGCAAGCTTCCCGCCCGCGAGCTGGCGCAGCCTCGCGAACACCGGGGGGCTCAGGCGCAGCGCGTAGATATTGACGCGCAGTTCCACTTCGGTCGCGACCTTGTTGGCGTTCTGCCCGCCCGGGCCCGATCCGGCGAGGAAGCTCTCGCTCGCCAGTCTCAGGGCGCGGGCGGTCAGAGGCTCCGCGTCATCCATCCGTCGCCCCGAGCGCAAGGAAATCGGCGGGCAGGGCGGCGCGCGCCTCGATCGCGGTCTTGCCGGGGCGGGTGACGGTCAGGCTCTCGGCGTGGAGCATCGTCCGCTTGGCACCCGGCGCATTGCCCGCGCCATAGACCGGATCGCCCAGCAGGGGCGCGCCGAGGCCGTTAAGGGCGTGGACCCTCAATTGGTGGGTGCGGCCGGTTTCCGGGCGGAAGCGGATCAGGCTGTGCGGCCCCAGCTCCCCGACCAGTTCCCAGTGCGAGACCGCCGGCTTGCCCTTCCTTGCCGGGATCATCCGCCAGCCCTTCTCGGCCGAGCTGATCTTGGAGAGCGCCAGTTCGATGGTGCCTTGGGTGCACGGCGGGCGGCCCGCAAGGATCGCCAGATAGGTCTTGCCCACCAGCCGGTCCTCGAACGCCTTGTTGAAGCGCGCCAGCGCCTTGGGGTTGCGTGCCAGCAGCAGGCAGCCGCTCGTATCGGTGTCAAGCCGGTGCACCGCGACCGGCGCACGCTGGAAGCCGAGCTTCAGCCGGTCGAGATGGTCCTCGAGGCAGATGCCGCCCTTGCGGGGCCGGTCGACTGCCATGCCCGAGGGCTTGTCGATGACGAGAGCCTCGCCGTCTTCGTAGAGAATTTTGATGTCAGCCATGCGCCCCGTTAGACGCTTGCGCGGGGCTTGTCGAAGCCTGCTTCAGATCAGCACCGCCCGCATCAGCCCGCGCACCGCGTTGCCGATCCGGAAGCCGCCGGCGAGGTCATCGAGAGTGACTGCTTCCTCGCGCGCACGGCCTTGGGCGATCAGGCTGGCGCGCAGCACGCCGGGGAGCAGGCCGAGCTGGGCGGGCGGGGTCAGCAGCACGCCGTCCGGCCCTTCGGCGAACAGGGTCGTCCAGCACCCCTCGGTCACCAGCCCGTCGGCGCGCACCAGCAGCGCCTCCTCTGCGCCGAGCGATCGCGCCGCGGCCAGCGCATCCTCGTAAAAGCCGCGATCGGAGGTCTTGTGCGCGAGCCGCCAGTCCGAAGGGTCGAGCGGATGGGGCAGAGCGGCGACCTTGACCGGCTCGGGCAGGGCAGCGGGCAGCGGCCCCGTCTCGAGCGCGCTCGCCCCGCTGCGGGCGACCAGCAGCCGCACCTTTGCGGGCGCCTCCAGTTCGAAGCACAAGGCCTGGATCTGGTTGCGCACTGCGTGGCGATCGAAGATGAAGCCGAGCGCGGCAGCACTGGCCTTCATCCGCGCCAGGTGATCCTCGAGCAGCGCGATGCCGCTCTCCGGCTCGAACCGCATCGTCTCGATCAGGTCGCATTGCGGCGCGATCAGCCCGGGCGCGGCGCGGCGCAGGAAGCCTGCCTTGACCTCGCATTCGCGCCGCTCGGCGAGGGCGTCGCTGTCTGCGACCACGGCCGAGCCTATGCCGAGCACCGCTGTGCCCTGACCGTTCTCGATCGGGGTCAGACGCAGCGTGCGGATCGCGACGTTGAAGGCGGCGTTGCCGTCGGCATCGATGCGGCCGATCGCGCCGCAATAGGGCCCGCGCGCATCGCGCTCCGCCTGTGCCAGCAGTTCCATCGCCCGGATCTTGGGGGCGCCGGTGATCGAGCCGCAGGGGAACAGCGCCCGCACCAGATCCATCGCGCCCTTCCCCGGGCTCAGGCGCGCGCGGACGGTGGAGACCATCTGGTGCACGGTCGGATAGGTCTCGACCGCGAAGGGCGCATCGACATGGACGCTGCCCGCCTCGGCCACCCGCGACAGGTCGTTCCGCATCAGGTCGACGATCATCAGGTTCTCGGCCCGGTCCTTGACCGAGGTGGCGAGCTCTTCCACCGCCGCACGATCCTCTGCCGGATCGGCGGCGCGGGGGCGGGTGCCCTTCATCGGCTTGACCTTGGCCTCGCTGCCGGACAGCGCCACGAACAGCTCTGGCGAGAAGCTCAGCAGCCAGTGCGATCCGTCGAAGATCAGCCCGCCATAGCCCGCCGCCGCCGCATCGCGCAGGGCGGCATAGAGCCCGACCGGATCGCCCCGGAAGGACCCGGCGAGCGGATAGGTGAGGTTCGCCTGATAGATGTCGCCCGCCCGGATCGCCTCGCCGAGAGTGGCAAAGGCCTGGTGGTAGCCGCCAGGCGAGAGCTGCGGCTCGAGCGGGCCGAGCGTGCCCGGGCCTTGCGCCCGCGCCGCCAGCCATGCGGGCACGTCGGCAGCGGGGATGCGCTCTGGGGTGTCGAACAGCCCGAGCCACACCAGCGGCCCGGCCGCCCCGCTGCGCGCCGCCGCAACCCCTGCCAGCTTCGGTTCGAGGGCGAGACCGGCCTCGTAAGCGATGTAACCCGCCAGCGATCCGCCCCCGGCCTGCCGCGCGGTTTCGGCGGCGGCCAGCACGGGCTCGACCTCGTCCGGGCGATGGGCGACGAACAGCGCGCGCGGGGCTTCGTAGAGCAGCGCGTCGGCAGCCCCCTCCCCGGTCCGAGCATCATCGATCAGGACGAATGGCGTTGGCGAACCCATGCGCGCAGCCTTGGCCCAAACCCGCGCCGCTGTCGAGAACTTGACCACCGCCCCCGCCCCCTGCACATCTCCCTAGGTATATAGCGACGAGGGGCGGACATGCCGGATAACGCAACCGAAATTTTCCTGGGTCTGGGCGCGGACGGATCGCGGCAGGCCTTGCTGCTGGGCCGCTCGAACCGCCACGGGCTGATTGCCGGAGCGACCGGCACCGGCAAGACCGTCACGCTTCAGGGCATCGCCGAGAGCTTCTCGGCCGCCGGGGTGCCGGTGTTCCTCGCCGACGTGAAGGGCGATCTGTCGGGCATCGCCATGCCGGGCTCGCCGACCTTCAAGCACGCCGACAAGCTGGAAAGCCGCGCCAAAGAACTCGGCATCACGGACTACAGCTACGCCGATAATCCGGTGATTTTCTGGGACCTCTACGGCGAGCAGGGGCACCCGATCCGCACCACCGTCTCGGAAATGGGGCCGCTGCTGCTGTCGCGCCTGCTCGATCTCAACGAGACGCAGGAGGGCGTGCTCCAGATCATCTTCCGCTATGCCGACGAGAACGGCCTGCTGCTGCTCGACTTCGAGGATCTCGCGGCGCTGCTGGCCTGGGCGAACGAGAATGCCGCTGAATTGTCAGGGAAATACGGCAATGTGACGCGCCCCTCGGTGGGTTCGATCCAGCGGCAATTGCTGTCGTTCGAGGCGCAGGGGGCGAATAATTTCTTCGGTGAGCCGGCGCTGGAGATCCATGATTTCCTCAAGGTCGACGATCAGGGGCGCGGCTATGTCAACGTGCTCGCCGCCGACAAGCTGATGCGTAGCCCCAAGCTTTACGCGACCTTCCTCCTGTGGCTGCTGGCCGAACTGTTCGAGAGCCTGCCCGAGGTGGGCGATCCGGAAAAACCCAAGCTGGTGTTCTTCTTCGACGAGGCGCATCTGCTGTTCGACGATGCCCCCAAGGCCTTGCAGGACACTATCGAGCAGGTGGTCCGGCTGATCCGTTCCAAGGGCGTCGGGGTGTTCTTCGTCACGCAGAATCCGATTGATATTCCAGAGGAAGTTGCAGGCCAGCTCGGCAACCGCGTGCAGCATGCCTTGCGCGCTTTCACCCCGCGTGACCAGCGCGCGATCAAGGCGGCGGCGGAGACCTTCCGGGTCAATCCGGCGCTTGATGTCGAGAGCGTCATCACCGAGCTGAAGGTCGGCGAGGCGCTGGTCTCGACCCTGGACGAGGACGGGGCGCCGACGGTGGTGCAGCGCGCGCTGATCAAGCCGCCGCGCTCGCGCCTCGGGCCGGTGAGCGAGAAAGAACGCGCTATTATTCAGTCGATTAGCCCGGTCGAAGGCAAGTATGACACCCGCGCCAATCGCGAGAGCGCGGCCGAGGTGCTGGCCGCCAAGGCCGCCGATGCGGCTGCCACTGCCGAGGAGGTTGCGCAGGAGGGCGCCGAGGAAGTGGCCAAGCGCGAGCGCAAGACGCCCTCTGCCTGGGAGAAGGCCGGGAAGAGCGCGCTGACGGCGGCGAGCGGGTCGCTCGCTTCGATGGCGGTGGCGATGGTGCTCGGCAAGAAGTCGGGCGCCAATCCGCTCAAGACCGGAGCGAGCGCCTTTGTCAGGAACCTCATCGGCGGGTTGATGCGCTGATCCCGCCGAAGCGGCGTGTTTCACGTGAAACACCCGTTCTGACGGGGGTGCAAAAGAGGGCTGGCGGGGGTCTGGCAGGGGTCTGGCGCGGGCAAGAGCCGCTCGAGAACCCCGCAAGACCCGCCACAAAACCGGCCCTCAGGCGTCCGCCTTGGGGACCATGCAATAGGCGTTGAGCTTGTTGCCGTCGGGATCGCGGAAATAGCCGGCATAGAAGCCGTCATCCCCGCGCGGACCCGGCGCGCCTTCGCAGGTGCCGCCGTGGGCCATCGCGGTGTCATAGACCGCGTGGACCTGTTCGGGCGATTGCACCTCGAGCGCGACCATCACCCCGTTCCCGACCGTGGCCGGCGCCCCGTCAAAGGGCACGGTCGCCGCAATCCCCGGCGCGCCGCCGAATTCGCCCCAGGCGATGAAGCTGTCGAACTCCATCATCCGCTTGAGCCCGAATTGCGCGGCCACCGCATCATAGAACACCGCAGCACGCGGCAGATCATTGGTGCCGAGGGTGACGTAGCCGATCATCGTGTTTTCTCCCGTGCGATGCGAATCGAATGAGAGAACATTACAGGAACATCGGCTTTCCAACAAGCGCACAGCTCCCCATCCCGGGCCTGACCCGGGACCCCGCTTTTCTTTCAACGGCCTGTGCTAGCCCAAACCAGCTGGACCCCGGCTCAGGGCCGGGGCGGGGGAGTTAGAGAGGTTGGGTCTCGCGCTCCAGCCACGCCAGATCGTCGCCCGTCAGGCGCGGCGCGAGCAGTTCCCGCACTTCGGCGTGATAGCCATCGACCCACGCGATCTCCTCTGCCGTCAGCAGCGACTTGTCGATCAGCTTGCGATCGAGCGGCACGAAGGTCAGCGTCTCGAACCCGAGATACCTGCCTTCCATTCCCGCAATCTCCCGCTCCTCGACCAGCACGAGGTTCTCGATGCGGATGCCGTAATGGCCCTGCTTGTAATAGCCCGGCTCGTTCGAGAGGATCATGCCGGCGAACAGCTCCTGCCCGGTGCCGGCCTGCCCGCCCGAAGGCTTGGCGATGCGCTGCGGCCCTTCATGCACCGCGAGCACGCTGCCCACCCCGTGGCCCGTGCCGTGGGCATAATCGACCCCCGCTTCCCAGAGATATTGCCGCGCCAGCACATCGAGCTGCCCGCCGCTGGTGCCTTGCGGAAAGACCGCGCGGGCAAGCTGGATATGGCCCTTGAGCACGCGCGTGTTGCGGTCGCGCATTTCCTGCGTCGGCTCACCGGGGCCAACCCATACGGTGCGGGTGATGTCGGTGGTGCCGCCGGGATATTGCCCGCCCGAATCGACCAGATAGATCGAGCCGGGGGGGACCGGGATATTGCTGTCCTCGTCCACCTTGTAATGCGGCAGGGCGGCATGGCCCGCAGCAGCCGAGATGGTGTCGAAGGAGAGATCGCTCAGGCCTGCGTCCTCCTCGCGGAAGGCTTGCAGGCGGGCGGCGGCGGAAAGCTCGTCCACCCCGCCCTTCGGCCCCTCGATCTCGAGCCAGCGCAGGAACTTCGAGACCGCCGCCCCGTCCCGCGCCTGCGCGTCGCGCTGGCCGGCCTGTTCGGCTTCGTTCTTGATCGCCTTGGCGAGGATCGTCGGGTCCTGCTTGAAGGCAAAGCTCGCCCCGCCGCTGCGCAAGGCCTGCGCGATGCCTACCACCGCGAAATCGGGATCGAGCGCGACGCTCTTGCCGGCATATTCGCTCGCCAGCGCGCCCTCGAAGGCGGCGCGCTCGCGGATCGTCACCGCATTGCCGAGGTGGCGCGCGAGGTCGGGCGTGACTTTCCCGGGCGCGATGAACAGCTCGGCGCTGCCGTCCTTATGGGCGATCACATAGGACAGCGCGACGGGGGTGTGCGGCACGTCGCCGCCGCGGATGTTGAGCAGCCATGCGACCGAATCGAGCGCCGGGATCACCACCGCATCATGGCCTTCCCTGCCGAGCCAGTCGGCCACGGCAGCGCGCTTGTCCGCCGAGGAGCGGCCCGCCATCGCCTCGTCATGCGGCGTGGCGACAGCCGGCGAGGGGGCGGGCTGGTCGGCCCACACCGCGTCGAGGGGATTGCCGCCTTCGGCCGGAACCAGCGTCACGCCCTTGGCGGCAAGGCGCTTCTCCAGCGCCTCGACCCAGGCCCAGGTGTGGAGCCACGGGTCATAGGCGATCCGCGCCCCGCTCTCGCACACTTCGCCGAGCCAGCCCGCCAGCGTGTCGGCGGGGACGCTGCGGTATTCGAACAGATTGCCATCGACCTGCTCGCGCACCTGCACGGTGTAGCGCCCGTCGACGAAGATCGCGGCATGGGTGAGAGTGACGGCGGCGAACCCTGCCGAGCCGCCGAAGCCGGTCAGCCACTTCAGCCGCTGGGCATAGTCGCCGACATATTCGCTCATGTGCTCGTCGCTGATCGGGATCACGAAGCCGGTCAGGTTCCGCCGCTTCAATTCCTCGCGCAGGGCGGCAAGGCGGGCTTCGTGGGTGGACATCAGCATTTCGTCGATCCTCGGTCGCAAAGCGCAGGCACTTGCCGCGCAGGAATGTGTCACTAGAAACGTCACCATAGGCCTTCGCTCGCGGCGTTTCCACCCGCGAGGATCGAGGCCGGGCCGCCTTAGAGGACTTTCCCGAAATGCTCCGTCCGATCAGCCGCTTTGCTCTTGCGACCTCTCTTGCCTTCGGGCTTGCCGCCACCACTTCTGCAACGGCCGCGATGGCCGCCAAGCCCAAGGATTTGCCCAGAGTGACCACCACGCCTGCCGCCGCTTCCGAGATCAAGCCGCCGGTCGCCGAAAAGCGCCCGCACACCTACACCGTGCACAGCATCACTGTCGAAGACCCCTATGACTGGCTTTACGACAAGTCCTATCCGACCGTGGACGATCCCGATGTGCTGGCCCATGTGAAGGCCGAGAACGCCTATTTCGAGGCCAAGATGGAGGGCCAGAAGGCGCTCACCGAGGCGCTGTTCACCGAGATGCGCGCCCGCATCAAGGAAGACGATTCCACCGTCCCGCAGAAGGATGGCGACTACCTCTACTGGAGCGAGTTCGAGGAAGGCGCGCAGTATCGCAAGCACTACCGCAAGCCGGTTGCAGGCGGTGAGGCCGAACTCTTGATCGACGAGAACAAGCTGGCCGAAGGGCAGGAATATTTCAGCCTCGGCGCGGCATCGATCAGCCAGAACGGGCGCTATCTCGCCTATTCGACCGACACCAGCGGGGGCGAGCGTTACACGGCGCGGATCAAGGACCTCCAGACCGGCGAGCTGCTGCCCGATGTGATCGAGAACCTGCGCGGCGGGCTGACCTGGGTCGCGAATGACACCGCGCTGGTTTACGGCCCCTCGACCGAGGAATGGCGCACGCTGGAGGCCAAGCTCCATGTGATCGGCACGCCCGTCAGCGAGGACAAGACGCTCTACAAGGAGGAGGACCAGTCCTTCGGCGTGGGTGCAGGCCTGTCGGCGCAGGAAGACTGGCTGGTGATCGCCACCGGCGACAACGAGACGAGCGAGGTGCGGCTCGTCCCCGCCGCCAATCCGACCGCGACGCCGATCCTCGTGCGCCCTCGCAAAAAGGGCGTCGAATATTCGGTCGATGTGCGTGACGGGGAGCTGTGGGTGCTCACCAATGACGATCACATCAACTTCCGCCTCGCCATGGCGAAGCTGGAAAGCCCGGGCGAATGGCAGACGGTGATCGCGGGGTCGGACGATTTCTATCTGACCGATTTCGACCTGTTCAAGGGCTTCTTCGTGACCGAGGGCCGGCTGAACGGGCTCGACCAGATCCAGCTGCGCCAATATGCCGCGCCGACCGAGGTGACCCCGATCACCTTCCCCGAGCCGAGCTATACCGCGGGTCTGTCGAACAACCCCGAATATGACGTCAGCACGCTGCGCCTGTCCTACCAGTCGATGGTCACGCCCGGCACCGTCTATGATTATGACGTCAGGACGGCGAAGCTGACGACCTTGAAGATGCAGGAAATCCCGAGCGGTTATGATCCCTCGCTCTATGTCTCCGAGCGGCTGACCATCACCGCGCGTGACGGGACGCAGGTGCCGGTCAGCGTGCTGATGCGCCGCGACCGGGCCGCAATCCTCAAGAAGGCGGGCATCGAGGGGCCGGGGCCGCTGCATCTCTATGCTTACGGCGCCTATGGCTATGCCGTCCCGCCGGGCTTCTCGACCTCGCGCCTCAGCCTTGTGGATCGCGGCTTTGCCTATGCCATCGCCCATATCCGCGGCGGCGACGATCTCGGGCGGCGCTGGTATCTGCAAGGCAAGCTGTTCGAGCGCACCAACACCTTCAACGATTTCGTCGATGCGGGCCGCGGGTTGATCGCCAAGGGCTACACTGCGGAAGGCAAGGTCACCGCGAGCGGCGGCTCGGCCGGCGGCGAGCTGATGGGGGCTGTCATCAATCAGGACCCGTCGCAATATGGCGCCGTGGTGGCCCACGTGCCCTTCGTCGATGTCGTGAACACCATGCTCAACGAGAAGCTGCCGCTGACGCCCGGCGAGTGGCAGGAATGGGGCAACCCGATCACCGACAAGGCGGCGTTTGCCTATATGCTGTCCTATTCGCCCTATGATCAGGTGACCGCCAAGGCCTATCCGCCGCTGATGGTGACCGCCGGCCTCAACGACCCGCGCGTGACCTATTGGGAGCCCGCCAAGTGGGTCGCCAAGCTGCGGGAGCTGAAGACCGACGACAATCTGCTGCTGCTCAAGACCAACATGGGCGCAGGCCACGGCGGGCAGTCGGGCCGCTGGAACAGCCTCAAGGAAACGGCGGAGGAATTCGCCTTCATCCTGTGGCAGATGGGCATGGCTCCGAAGAGCGGGGGCGAGTGAAAGCGCCCGGCTACGATCGCGGCCTGGCCGCGATTGTGGCGGGCGTGGTGCTGTTGCCGTTCGCGCTATGGCTGCTGCTTGAACTGATGATGCGCTTCGTACCGGAATGATTGACCCGTGACCAACCGCTTCACCCGCACCTTCCGCGCCGCGCCCGAGCACATCGACGAGCTCGGCCACGTCAACAACACCGTGTGGGTGCAGTGGATCCAGGACATGGCCACTGCCCACTGGGATGCCGTCGCCCGCGCCGAGGACCGTGCGGCGTTCTTCTGGGTCGTGGTGCGGCACGAGATCGACTACCGCGGCAACGTCTCCGAGGGCGCCGAGGTCACCGCCGAGACTTGGATCGAAGGCTCCGCGCAAGGCGCGAAGTCGCTGCGGCGGGTGGAGTTCACCGACGCCGCCGGCAAGCGCCTCGTCAGTGCGGCGACCACCTGGGCGATGCTCGACCGCGCCACCGGACGGCTGGCAAGGGTGCGGCCCGAGGTGCTGGCGGCTTTCAGCGATTGACGGCAATCGGCTCCCCGCCCCGGGTCAAACCCGGGGCGGGGGAAGAATGGTTTCTATTCCGGCCTCATCAAGCCGCCCGCCCCGCGCTTGCCGTCCGCCCCTCCGGCGCCGAGCGGAACACCGTCAGGCGTTCATAGGCGAGGCGGTTGCGGCCCGCAGCCTTGGCTTCGTACATCAGCGCGTCGGCGCGGGCGTAGAACTCGGTGAAGGCCATCTTGTGCCGGTCGGCCTCGCCGAGCGTCACCACGCCCATGCTCGCGGTCACCGGCAGATCGAGCCCGGGCACCTCGGCCGCGATCCGCAGCGGGATCGCCTGCCGCAACGCCTCGGCGCGCTCGAGCGGGCGGGGACCGCGCAGCAGCACCACGAATTCCTCGCCGCCCAGCCGCACCGCGATCGATTCGCGGTCCCCGGCCGCGCGCAGGGCCGCGGCACAGGCGACCAGCGCGGCATCGCCGACCTGGTGGCCGTGCAGGTCGTTGACCGCCTTGAAGCGGTCGAGATCGACCAGCGCGAAGGTGTGGAAGCCCTGCGCCACCAGCTCGTCGAAGCGCGCCTCGATCGCGCGGCGGTTCATCAGCCCGGTGAGCGAATCCCGGGTCGAGAGCTGCTCCAGCATCCGGGCCTCGGTCAGCGCCGCATCGCGCTCGCGGCGCAGCGCGAGGAAGCGGTCGGTGATCGCCAGCGAGATCACCACCACCTCGATCCCCACCGCCACGAACAGCATCTGGTCGAGGCTGGCCGGGCCGACATGCCAGCCCAGCCCGCGCAGCAGGCGCTCGACCGAGGCCGTGATGATCGGCAGCCATGCAAGCGCGACAAAGCGCGCCGAGCGGCTGCCGCGCATCACCGCCTCCATCAGCGCCGCGGTGATCACGGCGATCGCGGGGAGGAAGGTGACGAAATAGCCGATATCGTCGAAGCGCTGGGTCGCATCGAGCTGGAGCGCGAAGAACCCCGGCACGATCATCGTGAACCATCCGGTCGCCCGCGTCAGGCTGCGCAAGGCGGGCGACTGGGCGCCGCGCTCGAGGAAGGTACCGAGAAACAGCGCCGAAAGCCCCGCCCCGAAGGCCCAGGACAGCGGGCCGAGCACCGCCATCACCGCCACCGGCAGCGTGACGAAGGCCGAGACGAGGCCGCCTGCGGTCAGCACATAGACCATCATCGCGCTCACCATCGCGGCGTGGATCACCACGAAGCGTTCGCGCAGCACCACAAAGAAGCTGATGTCGAACAGGAGCGGCAGCACCAGCATTCCCGCTACGAAGGCGAGCAGCGTCAGATCGATCTGCGGCCATCGCGCCCGGGCCGGGTCGTGGGCGATCCGCGCCTCGGTCAGCAGCGTGACCGAATGGGGCGCCTCTATCCGGGCAAGCACCAGCGTGGTCTCGGGCGTGATCTCGGGCAGCGGCAGGCGGAACACCGGCCCTGCGGGGAAAGGCACGGCATCGGCCTCCTCGAGGCGGCGGGTGCGGATCGTGCCGTCGGCGTCGATGGCGTGGAAGGTGACCGATTCGAAGCGGGCAATGCGGCTGAGGAAATGGGCCGGCAGGGGCTGGCCCGCCCAGCTTTCCGCCTCGAAGCGCAGCCACACCGCCGGCACATCGGCGCGCCAGCCGGTCTGGTCGCAGGTCCAGTGCCCGCGCGGGCGCATCGTCTCGACCCCGGCCCTCGTTCCGCTGCCCAGGTGGCAGACTGGCGCGAAGGCGGCCTGCGCATCGTCGTCCGCCGCTGCCGGCCGGGCAGTCAGCAGCACCAGCATGACGGTAAGCATACCGAGCCGGGAGAGGAGGCGCAGGAATCCCATCCCCGCACTTATGCCATGGCACCTCTTACGATGCTGTTAAGCCCCCGTAACCCCCCGACAAAAACCGCCGCTGCGCAAGCGCGGCGCGGGCCGGGGCGGCGGGGGCGGGGCGGCGGTCACAAGCTTGTCACAAAACTTGCCTAACGGCTCGGCGGTCGGGCCGTGCCTTTCGTCGGCCCCAATCGGGAATCCTCATGTCACACCGCATCACCGCCCTTCTCAAGAGTGCCGCGACGCTGGCACTTGCCGCCACCACGCTCACCGCCTGCGACGACAGCAGCGGCGGCGGCTCGGCCGCGCAGTCGGTCCACGCCGTCGGCTCCTCGACCGTCTATCCTTTCGCCAAGCTGGTGGCCGAGAACTTCTCGCGCTCCTTCCCGGACATGCGCTCGCCGCTGATCGAATCCACCGGCACCGGCAACGGCATCCAGCTGTTCTGCTCGGGTCTCGGGCCGAACACGCCGGACATGGCGAACGCCTCGCGCCGCATGAAGCCCGACGAATTCGACACCTGCGCCTCGAACAAGGTCGACGAGATCATCGAGCTCCAGGTCGGCCTCGACGGGATCGCCTTCGCCTCGGCCAAGGGCGGGATCATGCTGAACCTCTCGCCCGAGACGATCTACAAGGCGCTGGCCGCCAAGCCTTTCGGTAAGCCCCAGACCGCCAAGACCTGGAAGGATGTCGATCCGGCCCTGCCCGCCGCGCCGATCCTCGTCTACGGTCCGCCCAGCACCTCGGGCACCCGCGATGCGCTCAAGGAGCTGATCCTCGAGGTCGGCTGCAAGACCGATCCGGCGATGAAGGCGCTCAAGGAAAGCGACGAGGACCAGTTCAAGCAGGTCTGCACCGAAGTGCGCGATGACGGCGCCTATGTCGACCAGGGCGAGCAGGACAACCTGATCGTCCAGAAGATCGTCGGCAACCCGAGCGCGGTCGGCATTTTCGGCTTCTCCTATCTCGAGGAGAACCTCGACAAGGTCCAGGACCTGCCGATGAACGGCGTGCCGGCGACCTATGACAACATCGCCAGCTTCAAGTATCCCGGCGCCCGCCCGCTCTATGTCTACGTCAAGAAGGCGCATATGCGCGCCATCCCGGGCCTCGAGGACTTCATGAAGGAGTGGGTCAAGAGCTGGGGCAAGGACGGCCCGCTCGCCCGCGTCGGCATGGTCGCCATGCCCGCCGAGACGGCCACCGCCAATGCTGCCAAGGTGCAGAACATGACGGTGCTGACCAAGGCCGATCTCGAAGCCAAGAAGTAAGCCCGCGCCTTTGACGGCGCAGCCATGAGGCGGCCGATCCGGCAGGTCCGGGTCGGCCGCTTTGCGCTCGGGCAGGCGGGGAGTTGCCAGCGGCCCGCCCAAGGCTCTAGTCTCGCCCGCATGAGCGCGCGCAAGATCGCCCAATGGCATGAAGCCGGCGTCATCGACGCCGCAACGCGCGATCGCCTGCTCGCCTACGAGACCGCGCATTCGAGACCGCTGCTGCTGTGGGCCGTGTGGGGTATCGGCGCGCTGGCGATCGGGCTCGGCCTTGTCTCGGTGGTGGCGGCGAACTGGGAGGATATTCCGGGGGTCGTCCGCCTGTCGCTGCATCTGGCGCTGATCGCGGGGTTGCTGGCGGCGCTGCTGCTCGGCGAAGACCGGCTGGCGGCCAGGTCTCCGTGGGCGGTCGAGGCGCTGGCCTTCATCACCGCCGCGCTGGGCCTCACCTTCTTCGGGCATCTCGGGCAGGTCTACCAGACCTCCTCGCCCCTGTGGCAGCCGCTCGCCGCGTGGGTGGCGCTGTTCGCGCCGCTGCTGCTGCTGACGGGGCGGAGCTGGCCGACGGCGCTGGCAGTTGTCGGCGGGGCGGTGTGGACCGCGTGGGACTATGCGGGCGCCATGTCGAGCTACGGCTCCGGCGACAGGGCAATGGCGTGGCGCGCATGGCTTGCCCTGGTTGTCGCGCTGCCCGTCCTCTTCGCACCCGTCGCTGCCGCCATGCGGGCTCGCGGCCACCGCCCCGACTTCTGGCGGCGGCTGGAGCAACTCGCGCTCGCCTATGCCGTGGCCGGAGCCTCCTTCGCGACCGTGATCGCCAGCATCGGTGATTACGGCACAAGCGGGCTGAACCGGGAATTTCTCAGCATGCTGGTCAGCGGCGCCGTGGCTGACATCGCCGGTGTCGCCGTTGTCTTTGCCCGGCCCGGCACCTCGGGGCGCATGGCGGGTGCGATCATCGGTGGGGCGGGGCTGGTGCTGCCGCTCGCCTATGGTGCCGATGACCTCACCGTGCCCGCCGCGTTGCTGTTTTTCGCGCTGTGGGCGGGCATCGCCGCCGCCGCGCTGGCGGTGCACTGGCGGGGCGTGTTCCAGCTCGCGGTGGGCGTGATCGCGCTCAGGCTCGTCATCCTCAGCTTCGAGCTGGCGGGCGACCTGCTGACGAGCGGCTTCGGGCTGATCGCGGCGGGGGTGATGATCCTCGGCATCGCATGGCTGGCATTGCGGGTGTCGAAGCGGTTTGCCCCGCGCGAGGAGAGCAAGGCATGATCCGGTTGGCCCGCCTCGCCGCCGCCGTCCTGCCGCTGCTTGGCCTCGGGGCGCTATGGGTCCAGAGCGACCGGACCTATCGCACCGGCACCGAATGGGAGGTGCCGGTCATGGGCTACGACCCGCGCGATTACCTGCGCGGGCACTATGTCGAGTTCACCTATGACTGGCCCGGCTTCGATCCTTTCCGCGACAGTCCGCGCGAAGCCCTGTGCCTGCAAGGCCGGGCGCCGGCACTGGCCAGGGTGACGGGGCTGCGCGAGGGGCAGTCTTGCGCTCACCCGCTGCGCCCGCCGCCGGGCGGGGTCTATGGCTGGGATGCGCTGGTCAACGGCCGCCTCTATATCGGGCAGGACCGTGCCGCTGCGCTCGAACAGCAGCTCCGCAACCGCGACCAGCGGGGGATCGTGACGATCCGCCAGCGCGAGGATGGCAGCTTCACCCCCGTCGCGATCCGCTTCCGTCCGCTCACCCCGCAAGAAATCGCCGAGCGTGACGCACAGCGGGCGGAGGACCAGCGCCCCCCGCCCGCCATCATGTCGCAATAGCGCGCCGCGTCAGAACTTGGCGGTCAGCTCCACCCCGTAGAAGCGCGGCTCTGCGGGGATGAAGGTCGGGATGCCGAAGGCGCCGCCGGTGTTGCCGGCATCGAGCAGATAGTCCTCGTCGGTGGCGTTGCGGATAAAGCCGGCGATCTCGTAGCGGTCGTCGGCAAAGCTCACGCCGGCCCGCGCGTTCACAAGCGTCACCTTGTCCTGCGCGATCAGCGGATTGTTCGGCACCTCGAAGAAGATCCGGCTGCGATAGGTCACGCTCGGGGTGGCAAAGACGCGCATCCCGTTGCCGAAGGTCTTGTCGAGGGTGATCCCGGCCGAGGCCTGCCATTCCGGCTGCAACCGGAACCGCGCGCCCGAGAAGGCGGGCGAGAAGGCCCCGTCGCGGTCGATCCCGCCGTCGATATAGCCGAAATTGCCGAACAGGTTGAGCCAGTCGGTCACGTCCACCGCCAGCTCCGCCTCGACCCCGAGATTGCTCGCGCGCCCGGCGCTCTGGGTGACGAAGGCGCCGGTCGGATTGCCATTGGCGTCAAGCTGGGCGACCGAGACCTGGAAGTCGTTGTAGACCTGGTAATAGACCCCGACCGAACCCGACACGCGGCCCGCAGCGAGCTTCAGCCCGCCCTCGTAGTTCCACACGGTCTCCTCGGCGATGGTCTGGACGTTCGGCACCGGACGCCCGCCGCTGCGTGCGGCATTGACCTGCACCACCGGCGAGCGGCGGCCCTTGGAGACGGTGGCGAAGACGTTCACATCATCGCTGATGCGATAGAGTGCGTTGACGCGCGGCAGCCAGGCCTGGAACCACTTGTCCGCCTCGAAGGTCTGCCCGCCGGTGTCGATCTGGCCGGGGATCAGGGCGGCGCGGCTGAGCGTGCTGTTCGGCACGCGGGCGAAGAAGCCGGAGCCGCGATATTCGGTCAGCCAGCGGATACCGGCGGTCAGTTCGAGCGCCTCGAACGGGATCCATGTGGCATCGGCGAACAGCGAATAGGCCTCGTTGCGGCCGCGGTTGGCGAAGACCGAGCTGTAAGGGATCGCGGTGGCCGCACCGCCGGTCAGGATCGCGGTGACGCCGCTGGCCGGAACGCTGCCGTCCGGCGCGACGCAGGCGACGCCCGGCACCAGCGGCGCGCCGAACAGCGAGGTCAGGCACTGCAGGAAGGTGCCTTCCTCGGTGGCGAAGGGCACGGTCTGGCGCCCGTCCTCGATGAAGGCGTTCCAGCCGAAGCTCGAACGCAGGCGCTCGCCCGAATAGGTGAAGCGGCCCTCGTGGCTCGCCTGCCAGCCGGTCGCGATCTCGGCGAATTCGAGGAACGGCGCGGCCGAGCCGTCGGCGTCGAACACCTCGGCGCTGTCGAATTCGCGGTAGCCGTTGACGGTGGTGAAGGACCAGTCGGTGTCGAACCGGTGGTCGATGGTGAGGTTGATGTCATAGACCTCGCGGTTGAGGCCGAGCTGGTCATCGCCCAGCACCGCCCCCCCGGCAGGATTGCCGCCGAGGTTGGCGTTGCCAAAGGCGTTCGCCGCTCCGCCCGGTGCGCCCGCAAAGGCCGGGAAGCGGGCCGAGACGAAGGGCGTCCCGCCGTTGCGCTGCTGGTCATAGGTGCCGACGAGATCGACCGTCAGATCGGTGGTCGGCATCCAGCGCAGCGAGGCGCGCAGGCCGAGCTGGTTCTGGGCGTAAAGTTCCTCCTCCTGATTGGGCGAGAGGTTCTCGACATAGCCATCGCGGCGGCGCCACTCGCCCGCGAGGCGGAAGGCGAGACTGTCGCTCCCGGCATTGACGAAGCCGCCGAGCAGGGTCTGGTCGAAATTGCCGTATCCGCCGCGCACTTCGGCGGCGAAGCCGTCGCGCGGTTTGGCCGAGACGAGGCTGATCGCGCCGACCGCGCTGGCGGTGCCGAACAGGGTCGCCTGCGGCCCCTTGATGACTTCGACCCGCTCGAGATCGTAGATCGCCTGATAGCTCCCGCGCGAGCGCGAGATGTCGACCCCGTTGTAATAGAGCGTGACGCGCGGCCCCTGCTGCGCCGAGCCGGAATCCGAGGTGATCCCGCGGATCACCACCCCGGGGTTGTTGGCGCTCTGTTCCTGGATCAGCAGGCCGGGGGTGTAATAGGACAATTCGTCGAGATCGCCCACGCCCAGCTCGCGGATACGCTCGCCGCTCACCGCCGAGATGGTGATCGGCACATCCAGCGCGCGCTGTTCGATCTTCTGGGTGGTGACGATGATCTCGTTGCCCGAGGCGGCGGGATCCTCGCCGGCGGTGTCGGCGTCCTGCGCAAGGGCTGCCTGCGGTGCGGCGGCGAGGGTGGCCGCAAGGGCGATCAGCGAGACGCGGGGGAGAGGGGCGAAGTGCATTTACGGGCTTCCCTGTTGCTTGAGAGGCCCTGCCCGTGGCACCCGATGGTGACGCCCCGGCGACGAACGCGTGAAGGGCGCGTTACGGCAGATTTACAGTTTCAGGTCGTTGCATTTGTGCATGCCCGGCCGCGCCCCGCCGGAGCGGGCGGTCACAGCGGGTTGCCGTCCTTGTCGCGGTAGATCTCGCGGCGGCCGACATGGTTGGCGGGGCCGACAAAACCGTCCTCCTCCATCCGCTCGATCCACTTGGCGGCGGTGTTGTAGCCCACGCCCATCTGGCGCTGGAGCCAGCTTCCGGAGGCCTTCTGGTTCTCGAACACGATCTGGCAGGCCTGCCGGTACTTGCGTTCCTCGGGATTGTCGGAGCCGGTGACATCGTCATCGAACCCGAAGCCGAAGCCGCCGTCCTCGGGCTCCTCGGTGACCGCATCGACATAGGCGGGCGAGCCCTGTGCGCGCCAGTGATCGGCGACCGCCTCGACCTCCTCGTCCGAGACGAACGGCCCGTGGACGCGCACCATCGCCCCGGTGTTGGGCTTGTAGAGCATGTCGCCGCGCCCGAGCAATTGCTCGGCGCCCTGCTCGCCGAGGATGGTGCGGCTGTCGATCCGGCTCGTCACCTTGAAGCTGATGCGGGTCGGCAGGTTGGCCTTGATGACCCCGGTGATGACATCGACCGAGGGGCGCTGGGTCGCCATGATGAGGTGGATGCCCGCCGCACGGCTCTTCTGCGAGAGCCGCTGGATCAGGACCTCGATCTCCTTGCCGACCGTCACCATGAGGTCGGCCAGTTCGTCGACGATCAGCACGATCTGGGGGAGCGGCTGGTAATCGAGCTGTTCCTCCTCGAACAACTGCTCGCCGGTTTCGGGGTCGAAGCCGGTCTGCACCCGGCGGCCGAGCGGCTTGCCCTTGGCGATCGCGGCGCTGACCTTCTCGTTGAAGGAGTGGATGTTGCGTGAGGAGATCGCGCTCATCATGCGGTAGCGGCGCTCCATTTCCTCGACCGCCCACTTCAGCGCGCGCACCGATTTGGCGGGTTCGGTCACCACCGGCGAGAGCAGGTGCGGGATGTCGTCATAGATCTTGAGTTCGAGCACCTTGGGATCGATCAGGATCAGGCGCAGCTGGGCGGGCGTGAAGCGATAGAGCAGCGACAGCAGGATCACGTTGAGGCCGACCGACTTGCCCGAGCCGGTGGTCCCGGCGACCAGCAGGTGCGGCATGGCCGCAAGGTCCGCGATGATCGGCTCGCCGGCGATGTCCTTGCCGAGGATGATCGGCAGGCTGCCCTTGGACTCCTCGAAGGCGGCGGCTGCGGCAAGTTCCTTCAGCATCACTGTCTGGCGATCCTGATTGGGCAGTTCGATGCCCATCACGGTGCGCCCGGGGATCGGCGAGACGCGCGCGGAGATCGCGCTCATGTTGCGGGCGATGTCCTCGGCCAGGCCGATGATGCGGCTGGCCTTGATGCCGGGGGCAGGCTCGAGCTCGTACATGGTCACGACCGGGCCGGTGCGGACGGCAGTGATCTCGCCCTTGACGTTGAAATCGTCGAGCACGTTCTCGAGGAGGCGGGCGTTGCGTTCCAGCGCCAGCTTGTCGAGCTTGGGGGCCTTGTCGACCGGCGGCTCGACCAGCAGGTCGAGGCTCGGCAGGTTGAAGGGCGCGAACATGTCGCGCTGCGCTGCCTTGGCGGTGTCGGCGCGCTTGGGCGGGGCCGAGGGGTCGGAGATTTCCGGCGTGCGGCGCGGGACGGTGTCGATCGCCGGGGTGGGGGCATCGACCTTCCCGGTGCGGCGCGTGCGCGGCGCGGGGAGATCGTCCTCGTCCGCGTCGTCGTCCCGCTCGCCCGCAAAGCGGACGGCAGGCGCCGGCCTGCGTCCGGGCAGCGGCAGGCGGCGCAGCAATCCGGCGAGCGAGCCGCCGCCGAGGAACTCGGGCAGGCTCATCAGCACCCGCCAGTCGATCGCGAAGATGCGGGTCAGGAGCGCGACACCGATGCCGAGGCAGGTGAGCCCGAGGCCGAGCGTCACCCAGCCTGCCGCAGCCTCGCCAAACCGCGCCGAAACCGCCTGGACCGCGCCTGCCCCGAGCAGTCCGGCCAGACCGCCCGAGCCTGCGGGCAGCGTGCCGCCCGGGCCGTCGAAGGCGAGGCTCAGCACAGTGGCGACCAGCGTCATGGCGATCAGCAGCAGCGCGGTCGGCATCCACCACGCGGTCGTTTCCGGCTCGTCGCCGTTCTCGACATCGCGCCACAGCTTGCGGGCCGAGACGTAGAGGAGCGGGAGCAGCAGCGCGCCGGGCAGGCCGAAGGCCAGCAGCACGCGGTCTGCCGCCCAGGCCCCTGCGGCGCCCATCCAGTTGGCGACCTCGGCCGGGTCGGCGGCGGTCGAGGGGCTGGGGTCGGTCTGGGTGTAGCTCGCCAGCGCCAGCGCGAGGAACACGCCCGCGCCGAGCAGCAGCCCGGCGGCGGTCATCTGCGCAAGGCGGCGCAAGGAGCGGCGCAGCCCGGCGCGCCATTCGGCGTCCGTCTGGCGGCCAGGGGCCGGGCGGGCTGGTTTGACGGGTGTGACCGCGCGGCTGGCCATGGGGGATCTCCTGTGCGGAACACACCATGAATCCTCGGGGGATTCCGGTCAAGGAAAGAGCGACGAAGCGTCGCCCTCAACTCAAGCCGTCGATCGCCGCCCAGCGCGGCCAGCCAAGCTCGCGGGCGCGCCCGGCGCTCATGCCGCCAAGCGCGATCACGGGGATGGCGGAGCGCGCCGCCAACTCGCGGAACCGCCCCGCGCCGAGCGTTGCCGCTCCCGGATGCGAGCGGGTCGGGAACACCGGCGAGAGCATCACGGCGGTCGCCCCGCCGGCATTGGCGGCGGCGATCTCGGCGGCGTTGTGAGCGGTGGCGATGCGGCGCATTCCGGCGGGGGCGGCCGTGTCCGGCGCGCCATAGACCCCGTCCGCGCCCCATGCCCGGGCAAGGGCTGCGCTGCCCGAGAGGATCGCCCAGTGCCCGCCTCCGCGCAGCAAGGGGAGGAGCTGCGCGAAGCGGGCGGCGCGTTGCTCCGGTCCGAGATGGCAATGCCGGAACACGAAGCCCGACCCCTGCGGCAGGCGCGCGATCGCCTGTTCGAGCACGCCATCATTGCGCGCGTCGGACAGCAGCCAGATATCGGGTACGGACTGGTCTTGCGCCATGCCCGCGCTATAGCGCCGCTCTATGGAAAGTGCAGCATCCCGCCTCGACGCCGTCCGCGCCAATATTGCGCGGGTGTGCAAGCCCGCCCGACGCGCTCCCGAAGATGTCACGCTGATCGCGGTCAGCAAGACCCATGAGGCGCAAGCGATCCAGCCGCTGATCGATGCCGGGCAGCGCGTCTTCGGGGAGAACCGGGTGCAGGAGGCGCAGGCCAAGTGGCCCGCCCTGCGCGAGGCTTGCCCCGATATCGAACTGCACCTGATCGGCCAGTTGCAGTCGAACAAGGCAGACGAAGCCGTGGCGCTGTTCGACTATATCCACGGCCTCGACCGGCCGAGCCTGCTGACCGCGCTTGCGAAGGCAATGGACAAGGCCGGGCGGCAGGTGCCGTGCTTCGTGCAGATCAATATCGGCGACGAGCCGCAGAAGGGCGGGTGTCCGATTGCCGGGCTGCCCGCGTTCCTCGGCGAGGTGCGTGCCACCGGCATCCCGCTCGCCGGGCTGATGTGCATCCCCCCCGCCGACACCGAGGCCGCGCCCTTCTTCGCCTTCCTCGCCAAACTGGCGGCGGACAATGGCGTGAGCGGCCTCAGCATGGGCATGAGCGGGGATTACGAGACCGCCGTGATGTTAGGCGCGACCCATGTGCGGGTCGGCACCGCGCTGTTCGGCGAGAGGGGCTGACCGCCTCAAGCAGCGCAGCGTTAGGCGCAAAATACGCCTCAAGCAGCGCAGCGGTAGGCGCAAAATACGCCTCAAGCAGCGCAGCGTTAGGCGCAAAAAAAGGCGCCCCGTTGCCGGAGCGCCCTCTTTTGATTTCCCGTGCGGGTCGGTCGCGCAGCGACCGCAAGGCCGACCGGCCGCCCGCAGCGACGCGACCTTCAGGTCGGGTGAGCAAGGATGCCGCACCCCGGACGGGGTGCGGCCCTCACATCAGAATTCGAACATCGCCTCGATGCCGATGTTGCGGCCGCGCATCAGCGGCGAGAAGGTGCCGGCACCCGGACGCTGCTGGAACGGCTGCTGCACGCCGTCCGACAGCGGGCCCGCGAAGGGAACCTGCGTGTCGCCGCCTTCCTGGACCTGGTCGAGCAGGTTGCGGCCGTAGAGCGACAGCGACAGGCCCTCGACCGGCGTGTTCCAGGTGATGTTCGCCTCGAGATTGCTGAGGTCGTTCAGCCAGCCGAAGTTGTCGTCGGTGTAGGCTGCGCGGTCACGATACTGGTAGTTCACGCGGGTCAGGATGTTGCTGTCACCCAGATCCCAGTCGTGGATCAGGCCCATGCCGACCGTGACGGGGGGGACGCGCGGCAGGCTCAGGGCGAGGTCGGCATCAGTGATGCGGCCATCGCCCGAGATGTCGAACAGCACCTTGTCATACTGGGCGTCGGTCACGCCGATATTGGCGGTGAAGGCCAGCGATTCCGACACGCGCATCCGCGCCTCGGCCTCGAAGCCGGTGATCGTGGCGTCGGCGGTGTTGAGGATGTTCTGCACCACGCCCGCGCCCGCCTCGGCGAGGTTCACCTCGCGCTGCATGTTCCCGACCTTGGTGATGTAGCCCGCCACGTTGAGGGTCAGCGAACCGTCGGCCGTCTGGAACTTGCCGCCGATTTCGTAATTGTCGACCTGCTCCTCGTCGAAGCCGAGCGACTGGGTGGCGTTGAAGGCACGGTTGAACACCGCAACGTTGGTGATGCGGAAGTTGTAGCCGCCCGAACGGAAGCCGCGGCTCCAGTGGCCGTAGACCTGGCTGTCGCCGAACTCGTACTGGAGACCCAGCTTGGGCGAGACGTTGCGGAAGCGGACGTCATCGGTGAAGCCGTTGGTTTCGGTGGCCGGGTTGAACGGGGCAGTGCCGCTCGAGCAGGTGCCCGCGATCACCGAGCAGGGCGCGCGCGGGGTGACGTAGGTCACGGCGGCGTCCTTGGTTTCCTGGTTCCAGCGGATACCGGCGATCACCGAGAGGTTGTCGACGATTTCCCACTGGGCATTGGCGAAGACGCCGATCACTTCGTGATCCTGGCGGCCGCCGCCGTAGAACACCGGCGGACGCAGGTTCACCGGCAGGTCGCGGCGCAGCTCGCGGCTCTCGTCATAGCCGAGGTCCTGCTGGAAGTAGAAGCCGCCCACGGTCAGCTCGAGGTTGTCGAACGACATGGCGTAGCGCAGTTCGTTCGAGATCTGCTGCTGCTCGGTCGCCGAGTTCGAGTGGAACAGGAAGCGCGGGGTCGCGTCGATGTCGCCGCGGGTGGTGGCCTGGTAGTCGCGGTAGCCGAACACGTTGGTCAGCGTGCCGGGGCCGACATCCAGCGTCGCGGTGAGCGAGCCGGTCCAGATCTCGTTGGCGTAGAAGCCCGGCTCGTCGATCGAGAAATCATAGGAGTTGCGATCGAAGAACCCGCGGTTCTGCGAGGACGGGCCGTCGCCGTCGCTCTCGAAGTAGTCGAGCTTGCCGAGCAGGGTGAGGCCGCCCAGGCGCGCTTCGAGCGCGCCGCGCAGGATCTTGGTTTCCGCCGCGCCGTGGTTCGAGCCGTCGAACAGGTTGGTGAAGTAGCCTTCGTCCTTGTTGTAATAGGCGCCGACCTTGAACAGCAGCACGTCCTCGACCAGCGGGCCGGAGATCACGCCGCTGACGGTGTAGTTGGCGCCGCCGCGGCCGCCATCGAGGGCCGGGCCGTCAACCGCAGCGCGGAACTTGCCGCGGAAGTCTTCGGTCGGGTTGCCGGTGTTGAGCACCACGGCGCCGCCGGTCACGTTGCGACCGAACAGCACGCCCTGCGGGCCGCGCAGGATTTCGACGCTCTCGAGGTCGAACAGGTCGAACACCACGCCGCCGTTGATGCCGAGATAGACGCCATCGACGAACACGCCGACAGTCGGGTCGATCGAGGGGATCGAGGAGTTGATGCCGAGGCCGCGGACAGTGAAGTTGGCGGTGCCGCGGCTGGTGCCGACCTGGTCGAGGCTGACGGTCGGTG
>VFQM010000838.1_pt1 | contig 30642 bp, 33 predicted proteins | sample 3512391 | NCBI WGS metagenome assembly VFQM01 (sample SAMN10412369, study PRJNA504923) | tailings metagenome | isolation source: Replicate 1 from Balatoc abandoned mine | place: Philippines
GCCATTCGCGGGTGAACTTGTCATAGGCCGCCATGGAATCGAACTGGTCCCAGTGATCGGTCACCGCATCGACATGGCTGCCGTCAGGGCGATTGAGATCGCCGCCGAGCTGGAGGTTGTAGGGCGGATCGGCGAACACGAGATCGACGCTGGCCGAGGGCAGCGAGCGCATCGCCACGATGCAGTCGCCCGGCAGGATCCGGCCGAGGGGCAATTCAGGCGCACGCAGAACTTTGGCCGTTTTTTCAACGACCTTTGCGCGCGACTTCACCTTTTCTATGACACTCACTGGACTGACCCCGCTGTTCCGGCCTCAAACTTATCCACAGGCATGAGTCCCTGAAGAGTCCGCGTCAAGCACCTAAATTTGCGGGCCTTATGGTTAACACATCGTATAGCGTCAGGAACGAAACGGGATCGCCACAAGATGTTGAGTCTGCACCTCCTACGAGGACTCGATATGCAGCGGTGTGGCGCGAAGGACTCACCCCGGCCGCGAACGCCGGATGATTTTTCCGATTACAGCAGGCTGGCCTGAGCCACCGGCGCGAAGCTGCGGCGGTGCAGCGGGCTCGGGCCATGCACCCGCAGCGCCTCCATGTGTTCGGCGGTACCGTAGCCCTTGTTGCGCTCCCACCCGTAGTGCGGATAGGTCTCGGCGGCCTCCAGCATCAGCCGGTCGCGCCATTCCTTGGCGATGATCGAGGCGGCGGAGATGGCCGGCTCGATCCCGTCGCCGCCAACAATCGCGCGGGCCGGCCAGCGCCACTCGGCGCAGCGCCCCGCCGGGGTCATGTTGCCGTCGATCAGCACTTCGCACGCCCCCCCGCCCAGCGCGTCCGCAAGTCTCGCCACTGCACGCGTCATGCCGAGCATGGTCGCCTGGAAGATATTGACCCGGTCGATCTCCGCAGGCTCGACCACCGCGACCGCCCAGCAGCAGCTTGCGCGGATCGCTTCATCGAGCACGGCGCGGCGCTTGGCCGAAAGGCGCTTGGAATCGTCGAGCCCTGCCGGTATCGCCGCCCCAAGCACAACCGCCGCGGCCACCACCGGCCCGGCGAGCGGCCCGCGGCCGGCTTCGTCGACACCGATGACCACCGCCTTGTCCTGCCCCGTGAAACCCGGAGTGACCCCCAGCATGATCCTCTCGTCCCGTCTGCTCGCCGCTCTTTCCCTCTCCGCTATGGCGCTGGCAAGCTGCGCGAATGCCGAAACGGGGGAAACCGCCGTCGCCGCCGCAGCCGAAGCGCCGCCCTTCACCTCGAGCGAAATCGCCACCTTCGAGGAGCCCTGGGCGATCGCCTTCGCCCCCGGCACGCCGGTGCTGTTCGTCACCGAGAAGGCGGGCGCGCTGAAGTTCATCGACACTGCCACCGGCACCGCCGGCACAGTCAGCGGCCTGCCGGAAGTCGCCTATGGCGGTCAGGGCGGTCTGGGCGATGTCGCCTTCCTGCCCGCCGAAGCCTCGGCCACGCTGGGCGGCCGCACGATCTATCTGAGCTGGGCCGAAGCGGGCGAGGATGACACCCGCGGCGCGGTGGTCGGCAAGGGCAAGCTGGTGTGCGCCGAACCCGCTGCCTGCACCATCGAGGGCCTCACCGTGATCTGGCGCCAGACCCCCAAGGTGACGGGCCGCGGCCACTATTCGCACCGGCTAAGCATCTCGCCCGACGGGCAGTATCTCTACGTCGCCAGCGGCGAGCGGCAGAAGATGCAGCCGGCGCAGGACACCGGCACCACGCTCGGCAAGATCGTACGCCTTAACCTCGACGGCTCGCCTGCCGCCGGCAATCCGATGGCTGAAACGGGCGGCGTCACCGCGGAGATCTGGTCGCTCGGCCACCGCAACATCCTCGGCATGGACTGGGATGCGAGCGGGCGGTTGTGGGAAGTCGAGCATGGCCCGGCGGGCGGCGATGAACTCAATCTCGTGAAGGCGGGCGCCAATTACGGCTGGCCGATCCGCTCCAACGGCGAGCATTACAACGGCGATGCGATCCCCGATCACGCCGAAGGTGACGGCTTTGCCCAGCCCGCCATCAGCTGGACCCCGGTGATCGCGCCGGGCGACATGCTGATCTATTCTGGCAGCATGTTCCCTGCGTGGAACGGCCATGCGCTGATGGCGGGCCTCGGTTCGATGGCGCTGGTCGATGTCGCGCTCGACGGCGAGAGCGCGCGCGAAGTTACCCGCTACACCTTCGACAAGCGCCTGCGCAGCCTTGCGCAGGGCCCCGACGGCGCGATCTGGGTGGCCGAGGACGGCAAGGGTGCGCGGCTGCTGAAGCTCACCGCTCGCTGATGGCCACTGCAACCGCGACCCTGATCCCGCTCGAGGCGGTCGATCCCGCCATGATCGAGGAAGTGCTCGACCGTGCCTTCGGGACGGACCGGCACGCGCGCACCGCCTATCGCATCCGCGAAGGCATGGACTGGCTGCCGGGCCTGAGCCTCGCCGCGCTCGACGAGCACGACATGCTGGTGGCGACGATCCAGTGCTGGCCCGTCGGCCTCCAGACAAAGCAGGGGCAGGTGCCGCTGGTAATGGTCGGCCCGGTCGCCGTGGTGCCCGAGCGGCAGGGCGAAGGCTTCGGCGTCGGCCTGATGAGCGCGATGATCGCCGAGGACGCGCGGCTGGCTTCATCAGGTGGCCCTGCCCTTCCGCAGGTGCTGATCGGCGATGTGGAATATTATGGCCGCTGGGGCTTTTCCGCGGCGATGACCGGCGGCTGGCGCTGCCCCGGCCCCTACGAGCCGCACCGGCTGCTTGCCCGCGGTCACGGGCTGGCGGCGATGCCTGCGGAGGGAATGCTGGGGCCTTGGCAGGGATAGGGCTTTTTTGTTGCGTGATCGCCCGCCGTCCGGCGGGCGATCTCCTCGCTCACGCGACCTAACGGTCGCATCGCTGCGGGCGGCCGGTCGGCCTTGCGGTCCGCCCATGGCGGACCGATAACCCCTTCACCTCGCGCGCGCCATCTGCCATCGGTTGCCCGCAATGCCCTACGAACCGCCCCCGCACCTTGCCGGTCTGAGCCTCGCCGAGATCGCCGCGCTGGTCGAGGCGCGCCAGCTGCCGCCGGTGGAAAACTGGTCGCCGCAGCAGGTGGGCGAAAGCCACATGGTGATCGCCGCCGACGGGACATGGTACCACGAGGGCGGCGTGATCCGGCGCGAGGCGATGGTGCGCGCCTTCGCGAGCCTCATCACCCGTGACGCGGCGGGCCACCACTGGCTGGTGACGCCGGTCGAGAAGCTCAGCATCGAAGTCGAGGATGCGGCCTTCATCGCCACCGACTGCGTTCGCGCAGAGGACGCGCTGGCATTCCGGCTCAACACCGACGAGCTGGTGATCGCCGGGCCCGAGCATCCGCTGCGCGCGGCTGGCACGACCGACAATCCGGCGCTCTATCTCCATGTCCGGCGCGGCTGCGAGGCGCGCCTCAACCGCTCGACATGGGCGCAGCTGGCCGAGATCGCGCTGGCCGAAGGGGCAGACAGCAAGGGCTGGCGCATCGCCAGCCGGGGCATGAGCTTCGCGCTGCTGCCATGACGCTCTCGGCCCGGCCCAGCATCTACGAACCGCTCGCACGGCTGTTTGCCGAAGGCCACGCGCGCGACATTCCCGATCTGCTCAGCGATGCGCAATTCGCGCGCGACGGGCGGGCGACGCCGGCGGCTGTGCTGATCGCGATCACCGATGTGCCGGAGGCTCCGCAGGTGATCCTCACCCAGCGGCCGCGCTCGATGCGCGATCACCCCGGGCAGGTCGCCTTTCCCGGCGGCAAGATCGATCCGGGCGAGGATGCCGTCACCGCCGCCCTGCGCGAGGCCGAGGAGGAGCTGGGCCTGCCGCGCGCGGCGGTGCGGGTGATCGGCACCAGCGATCTCTACCACACCGGGACCGGCTTCATCGTCACGCCGGTGGTGGGCGTGGTGCCGCCCGGGCTCGACCTGCGGCCCGATCCGGTCGAGGTCGCCGACTGGTTCGAGGCGCCGCTGGCGCTGCTGCTCGATCCGGCCAGCTGGACCGCCAACGAGGCCTATTGGCGGGGTGCGACGCGGCGCTATCTCGAACTCGACTGGCAGGGATTCCGCATCTGGGGCGTGACTGCGGCGATCATCGCCAACCTGTCGCGGCGGATCGCGGTGGAGGGGCTGAAGAATGCTGCGTGACCTGTCCGAGGCCGAATGGCCGCGCCGCGCCGGGCTCGCCGCGCTGACGGCGGCGCTGGGGGCGGAAAAGATCCGCTGGGTCGGCGGGGCGGTGCGCGACAGCCTGCTGGGGGCCGAGGTGCATGATGTCGACTGCGCCACGCTGCTGATGCCCGCAGAAGTGATCGAGAACTGCCGCGTCGCCGGCATCCGCACCGTGCCCACCGGGATCGCGCACGGCACCGTCACCGCGATCCTCAAGGACGGGCCGGTCGAGATCACCACCCTGCGACGCGACGTGGAAACCGACGGGCGGCGCGCCACCATCGCCTTCGCCTCGGACTGGCGCGAGGATGCGGCGCGGCGCGATTTCACCATCAACGCGCTCTATGCCCATCCCGAAACGATGGAGATCGCGGACTTCTTCGGCGGGCTGGACGACCTGCGCGCAAGGCGGGTGCGCTTCATCGGCTCGGCGCAGCAGCGGATTGCCGAGGATCACCTCAGGATCCTGCGCTATTACCGGTTCCAGGCGCGGTTCGGCGCCACGCTGGATGCGGAGGCCGAAAGCGCCTGTGCGGAACTGGCGCATACCCTCAAGGGCCTCAGCCGGGAACGGATCGCCGCCGAACTGCTGGCGCTGCTCGCCCTGCCCGATCCGCATGCCACGATGGAACGGATGCGAGAAAACGGCGTGCTCGGTGTGATCCTGCCCGAAGCCTGCGCAGCGCAGCTCGCCGCGCTCGCCCGGCTGATCGCGGCCGAGCGCACGCAGGGCTTTGCGCCCGATTCCGTGCGGCGGCTGGCGGCGCTGCTCCCGCCCTCGCCCGAAGTGGCCGAGACGGTCGCTGCGCGCCTGCGCCTGTCCAAGGCCCAGCGCACAAGGCTGGTAAGCGCCGCCGAGCGCAGCGTCGATGATGCCGCCAGCCCGCAGATGCTCGCCTATCGCCTCACGCCGCCGCTGGCGATCGACCGGCTGCTGCTGAGCGGCGGCGATGCGCGGTTGCTGGATGGCTGGCGTGTGCCGGTCTTTCCCCTCAAGGGCGGCGCGATCGTCGCGCGCGGGGTGAGCGCCGGGCCGGACGTGGCGCGCATCCTCCAGCAGATCGAGGCGCGCTGGGTGGCCGAGGGCTTCCCCGATCCCGACCGGATCGCGCAATTGCTCGACGAAGCCCTGGCCGGTCAAGCAAGGCCGGGCTAAGCGGCAAGGCCTGCCCCGGACGGGGCGAACCGCAGCAAAAGCGGGGCAGGCCGATCCCGCAACAAGCTTGCGGCGGTTGTTTGCCGCGCCAGGCCCTTGCTAGGAACCTTATGCGGGATTTGTGCATTTATTGCACACGCGTTCCAATCGAACCGGGCCAGTTCGCCCGTCCGCTCGTGGTGGTCTTCGGGCCATTTGTCCGCGTCTCTCCCGCCGATGCTGCCACCCCCCGGCAGTGCCCTGACGAAGTGCAAGAATGGAGAAAAGATCGATGAACACCGTAAAGCGCGCGCTGCTGGCCACCCTCCTTGCAGCCAGCCCCGCTCTCGTCCCGGCCGCTGCCCATGCGCAGGATGTCGGCGCTACGGTCTATGGCAATGACGGCAATCCGATCGGCACAGTCGAAGCCGTGGCGGACGGGATCGTCACGATCGACACCGGCAAGCACAAGGCCCCCATCCCCGCCGAGCTGATCGGCGCCGGCGCCAGCGGGCCGAGCATCAATGCCACCAAGGGCCAGATCGACGCGATGATGGACGAACAGGTCGCCGCAGCCATGGCGCAGCGCGATGCCGCGCTGGTGGTGGGCGCAGCGGTGATTTCGGCCAACGGCAATCCCGCCGGCACCCTCAGCCAAGTCGATCTCGCGGCCGACGCGATCATTCTCGAAAGCCCCCAAGGCCCGGTCGCGCTGAAGAAGGAGCATTTCGCGGTGAATCCCGCAGGCCAGCTGATGGCGCTGTTCACCCGCGATCAGATCGCCAGCGCTGCCACCAGCGCGCAGGCCGCCAGCACCGGCGGCGCGGCGCAGTAATCCGCGCTGACATTGCGCCGGGTCGCAGGCACACCTCGCCTGCGGCCTGGCGCATCAATCGAAGCGGTTCGACTTGGGGAAACCCTGCGGCGGCATCCGTCCGGCCGCCCCGCGCGCAACCTTCCACATGCGGATCTCGGTCTCGGTGCGGGTGCGCTCGCCCGATCCGCCCATCTGCCAGCTGAGCCCGTCAGCCAGCACGAAGGTGGTCGCGTCGGACAAACCGCCATCACGGTAGCGCTGCAACTGCACCCCCTGCCCGCGGGTCATGACCGGCAGCTCCTCGAGATTGAACACCACCAGCTTGCGGTTGTCCCCGACGCAGGCGACATGATCATGCGCCTCGCCGATCCGCCGGATCACCCGCAGCACCGCTCCGTCCTTGAGGTTGACCACCTGCCGGCCCTTCCGGGTTTCGGCCAGCAGCTCGTTCATCTCGGCAACGAAACCCTTGCCGTGGCTTGAGGCGAGCAGCAGACGCCCGCCGGGCTTGTGCACCATCATCGCCGCAACGCTCGCCTCGCTTTCGAGATCGATCATGCTGCGCACCGGCTCGCCGAAGCCGCGCGCGCCGGGCAGCTTGTCGCAGCCCAAGGTGAAGAACCGCCCGTCGCTGGCGGCGAGCAGCAGCTTGTCGGTGGTCTGCGCATGGGCGATGAAGGCGAGGCCATCACCCTCCTTGTACTTGAACTCCTGATCGAGCGGCACATGGCCGCTCGCCGCGCGGATCCAGCCCTTCTGGCTGAGGATCACGGTCACCGGCGCCTTCTCGATCATCGCGTCCATCGAGAATTCAACCGTCGCCGCGGCCTCGGCAATCAATGTGCGGCGGCGGCCGAGCGGGGTGTCCTCGGCATAGTCCTTGCGCAGGGCCTTCAGGTCGCGCTTGAGCCTGGTGCGCTGGCGGGCCGGGCTTTCGAGCAGCTTTTCGAGCTCGTCCTGCTCCGCCAGCAGCTCGTCCTGTTCCTTGCGCAGCTGCATTTCCTCCAGCTTGCGCAAGGACCTGAGGCGCATGTTGAGGATCGCTTCGGCCTGCCGGTCGGTGAGGTCGAATTCGGCCATCATCACCGGCTTGGGCTCGTCCTCGGTGCGGATGATTGCGATCACCCGGTCGAGGTTGAGGAAGGCGATGATGTAGCCGCGCACCAGCTCCAGCCGCCGCTCGATCTGGTCGAGCCGGTGGCGCGCGCGGCGCTGGAGGATGTCGATCTGGGCAAGCGTCCAGTGTTCGAGCAGCTCCTTCAGCCCCATCACCATCGGCGTGCGCGTGGCGTCGAGCACATTGAGGTTGAGGCTGAAGCGCGTCTCCAGATCGGTCAGCTTGAACAGGCTTTCCTTGAGCAGATCAGGATCGACATTGCGGCTCTTGGGCACCAGCACGATGCGGATCGCCTCGTCGCTTTCGTCGCGCACGTCCTCGAGGATCGGCAGCTTGCGATCGGCAATCGCCTGCGCGATCTGCTCGATCAGCTTGGACTTGGGCACCTGATAGGGGATTTCCGAGATGACCAGCTGCCACTGCCCGCCGCCGAGGCGTTCGATCCCGGCTTCGATATCGGCCGGGTCTTTCGCTTCGGGCGCACGAAACCGCCCGCGCAGGCGGAAGGCCCCGCGTCCGGTGCGATAGGCCTCGGCAATCACTGCCGGGCTGTCCACCACCTGCCCGCCGGTGGCGAAGTCGGGGCCGTGGAACAGCTCCATCAGCCGTTCATGGGTGACGTGGGGGTTGTCGATCAGCTCCAGCGTCGCATCGATGATCTCGGCGACATTGTGGCTGGGGATCGAGGTCGCCATGCCGACCGCGATCCCGCTGGCGCCGTTCGCCAGCAGATTGGGAAACAGCCCGGGGAAGATGTCGGGCTCGACTTCCTCGCCATTATAGGTCGGCAGGAAATCGACCGTGCCTTCGTCCAGCCCCGCCATCAGTTCGAGCGCGGTTTTCGTCAGGCGCGCTTCGGTGTAGCGGTAGGCGGCGGCGTTATCGCCGTCGACATTGCCGAAGTTGCCCTGCCCTTCGACCAGCGGATAGCGCAGCGCGAAATCCTGCGCGAGGCGCACCATCGCGTCATAGACGCTGGCATCGCCATGCGGGTGATACTTGCCGATCACGTCGCCGACCACGCGGGCGGACTTCTTGAAGGCGCTGGAGGGATCGAGCTTCAATTGCCGCATCGCCCACAGCAGGCGGCGGTGAACCGGCTTCAGCCCGTCGCGCAGATCGGGCAGGCTGCGGGCGGTGATGGTCGAGAGGGCATAGACCAGATAGCGCTCGGACAGCGCGGCATCGAAAGGCGCATCGACGATGGCATCGAAGCCGTCATCAGGCTCCCCGGTGGTGACTTGATCGGACATACCGCCCGTCTAGCAACCCGCGCCCGCGCGAGGGAGAGGGGTTTCCACAGGGTTGAGCCTTTTACATTCGCCTGAGGTCGTTGCTTTCCGACGGGACGCTGACGGTCAGCCCGTCCATTTCGGCCGTCAGTTCGATCTGGCACGACAGGCGGCTGGTGCGCCGTGCGCCGGCGGCGAAATCGAGCATGTCCTCCTCCTCCTCGGCAGCGGGCGGCAGGCGCTCGAACCACTCTGGCGCGACGATCACATGACAGGTGGAACACGCCATCTGACCCTCGCAGGTGCCCTCGAGCGGCAGCCCCGCCGCCTGGCCGACGCGCAGCAGGTTGTCGCCCGGCTCGGCGGTCGTTTCCACCGCCTTTCCGCGCGGGTCGATGAAGGTGACGGTAATGCTCACAGGCCTTGCTCCCTGGCGGCGGCATTGATCATGGCGGCAGCAGTTTCGATATCCTCGAGGCTCGTATAGCGCCCGAATCCGAGGCGGATAGAGGACTTTGCCTCTGCGTCGGTAAGGCCGATGGCGCGCAGCACGTGGCTTGGCCGCCCCGACCCGCTGGCGCAGGCCGAACCGGCGGAGAACATGACCTGTCGGCAGTCGCTCATCAGCCGGGCCACATCGAGACCATCGCGGCGGAGATTGAGATTGCCGTGCCAGCGGTGCTCTGCGCTGCCGTTGAGAGTCCAGCCATCGAACAGCTCGCGGGCACGCTGCCATAGGGCTTCGACAAGGGCCGCGTCCTCTTGCCCGCGCTCCGCCGCCAGCCGCACCGCCGCCCCGAAGCCCGCGATCAGCGCGGGGCTGAGCGTGCCCGAGCGCAGCCCCTGCTCCTGCCCGCCGCCATGGATCTGCGGCTGCAACTCCACCCCGTCCCGCACCCACAGCGCGCCGATGCCCTTGGGGCCGTGGAGCTTGTGCGCCGAGACCGCAATCATGTCGGCATTGGCCGGCGGGGCGAGCTTGCCTGCGCCCTGCACCGCATCGCACAGGAACCAGCCGCCCGCCGCATGGGCCGCGTCCGCCAGTTGCTCGACCGGCTGGATCGTTCCGATCTCGTTATTGACCTGCATGACCGCGGTAAGCTGCGTGCCTTCGGGGATGATCATGTCCGCAGCGACAAGGCCGTCGCGGCCCACCGGCAGCACCAGCACCTCGGTGATATCGCGCATGGCGTGGCCGCAATCGAGCACTGCGGCGTGCTCGATCGCCGAGACCGCGATGGCGTTGGTGCCGTCGCCGCGCGCGGTGCCCTTGATCGCAAGGTTGATCGCCTCGGTCGCGCCGGAGGTGAAGATCACTCGCCCGCCCGGTGGAAACAGCGCGGCGACCTGTTCGCGCGCGGCCTCGATCGCGGCAGCGGCCATGCGGCCCATGCGGTGGGGGGAATGGGGGTTGCCGAAAGTGTCGCTCTCCGGCCCGCCGAGCCAGCGCAGCATCGCATCGCGCGCTTCGGGGGCAAGCGGCGTGGTGGCTTGATAGTCGAGGTAGATCATGGGGTAATCTTCGTCATTGCGAGGAGCCGAAGGCGACGCGGCAATCCATGGATCGCTGTCGCAACAGGCCGCAAGGTTTGGCCATGGATTGCTTCGCTGCGCTCGCAATGACGATTCAGCATAGCGACCCCCAAGCCTCGGCAAACCGCTCCAGTTCCTCGGGCGTGGTCGACCACCCGATGCTCACCCGGATGGTGCGCGCAGCGACATCATCGGGCACCCCGAAGGCATCGAGCACCCGGCTTTTCTTGAGCGTACCCGAGGAACAGGCGCTCCCTGCCGACACGGCAAAGCCCATGGCGTCGAGCCGGATCAGCAGCGCCTGCGCGCTCATGGTGTGATGGGCAACGGCAAAGATATGCGAGCATTGCGGGCCGACCGCGATGGGTTCCCCCGCCGCCCAGATCGCCTCGCGGAATTCGAAACGGTCGGGCTCAGTAGTCGCCCAGCTCTGAAAACCGCCCGCCTCCAGCGCCGCCGCCATGCCGAGCGCACCGGGGAGGTTCTCGGTGCCCTGCCGATAGCCGCGCTCATGCCCGCCGACGGGGTCAAGCATGTTGAAATCGCGCACCAGCAAGGCACCAATGCCAATCGGTCCGCCGAACTTATGGGCGCTGACAACAATCATATCGGCATCGGGAAGGCGATATTTTCCCGCGCTTTGTGAACAGTCGGCCAGCAACAGACCGCCGACCTCACGCACACCATTTGCAAGGGCTTGGCTGTTCTCCCACAGTGGCTTGAGGATGTGCGTGCCGGTCTCGGAATTGAGGGCCTGAAGCGCGACGATCGCTGGCTCGCCTCGGGCCAGCGCCAAGGCAAGCGCTTCCGGCTCCGGAGGATTGAGACCACAGTCCGGAACCGGAAACACCTCGGCATCCGGCGCGGCCCGGAACACCGCGTCATGCTCTACCGCGCTGACGATCCGGCGCTTGGCCTTGCAGCGGTTCAGCCCGATCCACAAAGCCTCGCTCGCCCCTGAAGTGAAGATCACCTCGCCTTCCCACCCCAGCGCGCGCTTCACCCGCTCCCTTGCATCCTCCAGCGCGGCGCGCGCGCGGCGGCCTTCCGCATGGGGCGAGGACGGGTTCGCCCACAGGCGAAAGCCCTCCTCCATCGCCGCCTTGGCCTCAGGGCGCAGCGGCGAGGTGGCGGCGTGATCGAGATAGACCCGCTGGGGAATGACCATTTCCTCACAAGAAATTGCGATTTTCGCGAGTGACACTATATAGGCCGCGCAATCGCCAGCGCCACCCGGCGCGCAGGCTCTCGATCACAAGGTTTGCCCGATGCCCTCAGTCATCTTTCCCGGCCCGGAAGGCCGCCTTGAAGGCCGTTTCTCGCCCCCGCCCCGCCCGCGTGCGCCGGTGGCGATGATCCTCCATCCGCACCCCGAAGGCGGCGGCACGATGAACGACCGGATCGTGCAGCGGCTCTACAAGACCTTCGCGGATCGCGGCTTTGCGACTTTGCGCTTCAACTTCCGCGGCGTGGGCCGTTCGCAGGGGAGCTTCGACAGCGGGATCGGGGAACTTTCCGACGCAGCGAGCGCATTGGACTGGGTGCAGTCGATCCACCCCGAAGCGCAGAGCACCTGGATCGCGGGCTATTCCTTCGGCGCGCTCATCGGGATGCAGCTGCTGATGCGCCGCCCCGAAGTGCGCGGCTTCATCTCGGTCGCGCCGCCGGCCAACATGTATGATTTCAGCTTCCTTGCCCCCTGCCCCGCAAGCGGCATCTTCGTGCAGGGTGCAGCGGATACGGTGGTGCAGCCCAATGCGGTGCAGAAGCTGGTCGACAAGCTGCGCACCCAGAAGCACATCACCATCCACCACGAGGAAATCCCGCGCGCCAACCACTTCTTCGAGAACGAGCTCGAGGATCTGATGGCCTCGGTTGACAATTATCTGGATTTCCGCCTCTCGCCGGATTGCCCGATCAAGTGATGGTGGCGTCTCGGGACTGGAGACAGTCCTGAAACGCAACGCGAAACCGCTTCGCCCCTATCAAAAATCATAGTACTTTGGCTCCCGAGCGGAGCCGGAGGGTTCACGCTTCCCTAGGGTGCTCCGGCCACCGCTCCCACGATGATGGAGAGAGGAGCCCCGTAAATGAGCTATGCTTCCCATACCCGCCGACCCAATCCCGCCGCGCTGGCGGGTGCGCTCGGCATTCCGGCCGCCTTTGGCGCGCTGCTGGTGGCCGGCCTTGCGGTCACGGTGGTGATCGACAACCCGCCGCCCCCGCTTCAGGGGTTCACAATCAGGCCGGTCCCGATCCCGCCGCCGCCGCCCGAACCGGTCAAGCCCACCGCCAGCACCAGCCAGCAGCAGACGAGCAGCACCTCGACGGTCACCCGCCCCGAGGTGATCCCGTTCGATTTCGCCACGACGCCGGTCGAGAGCCTGCCGGGCCTCGATGAACTCACCGGGCCGGTCGTGGGTCCGGTCGATTTCGGCATCCCCGGCCCGACGCCGAGCGCCTCGCCTTTCGATCCCGTCGGCGCGACACCGCGCAACAATCCCGGGCGCTGGGTGATGGACAGCGACTACCGTGCGAACTGGCTGCGGCAGGGCCTTTCGGGCGCGGCGCGCTTCACGCTGACGATCGATGCCGCCGGCAAGGTGACAGGCTGCACCATCACCCGCTCGACCGGGCACGGCGTGCTCGATGCGGCGACCTGCGAGCTGGTGAGCAAGCGCGCCCGCTTCGATGCCGCGCGTGACGGCACCGGCAAGCCGGTCGCTGGCAGCTTCAACGGCAGTATCACCTGGAGGATTCCTTGATGTGAGACGGCGCGCCCCTCCGGGCGCGCCGTTCCTCGCTCATGCGACCTGAAGGTCGCGTCGCTGCGGGCGGCCTTGCAGGTGTGCTTCGCACGTCTGCGCCTTCGGCTTCGACTCCGGCCTTGCGGCGTCTGCGACGCCGAACATGCGGCATGCATGCACGTCGGACTATTCGTCCCCGGCAGCCTTGAGCTGCTCGATCGGCGCCTGCCCGCTCTGGGTGGGCACGGTCCAGATCAGCACGTTGATCACCGCGATCACCGCCAGCAGCACCATCAGCGCGGGGTTCTTCACCTCGCCGGTGCGCCGCCACAGGAAAAACGCCCCCGCCAGCAGCGCCAGCGCGGCCAGCATCACGATGGAAAGCACGGCATCGGTCATGCCCCGTGCTCTAGCCCGCCCGATTGACTTGGGGCAAGCGCCTCGCCAAACCTTCGCGCATGAGAGAGAGATTTGCCGATTTCACCCGCCGCCAGACCCTCAAGGGGCTCGCCGGTGCTTCCGCCCTTGCCCTGCTGCCCGCCTGCGCGCGCAGTCAGGCCGCTCCTGCCAGCACGCCTGCGGGCGGCTCCATCGCCGGGCTCGACCCCGATGCCGCGCTGGACCGGATCGCCTACCGGATGCTCGCCCATGAACCCGGACGCGCGACCGGCCTTGGGGTCGACACCGGCGAGTTCGCCGCATGGCGCGCAACCTTCGGTACGGCGGGCGAGGACGGGCGCAGCGCCTATGCCGTCACGCTCAAGGAACTGGTTGCCGAAGCGCGCGCCTATCCGCGCGCGGGCCTGACCAGCGACCAGCAGATCGGCTTCGAAGTGGTCGAAAGCGCCTTCTCCAAGGCTCTGGAAGGCATGGCCATGCCCTATGGCGACGTCGCGGTCGGCAGCTGGCGCAACGCCCCCTATGTCGTGATCCAGAACGTCGGCGGCTACATCGACCTGCCGCGCTTCTTCGGCTCGACCCAGCCGCTCCGGACGGCTGAGGACATCGGCCCCTACATGGACCGCCTCGCCGAAGTGCCCGCGATCCTCGACGGCGAACTGGACCGTATCCGCGCGGCGCGCGGCATGGGGGTGGTGCCGCCTGCCTTCCTGCTCGACAAGGCGATTGCCCAGCTTCAGGCGGGCCTTGCCGGCGCCAAGGAAAGCTATGCCGGCCCGCTTGCCGCCGCGAAGATCGGCGGGACGGAACGCGCCGCCGAGCAGGCCGGCCGCATCGTCACCGGCGGGATCGTTCCGGCGCTCGAACGGCAGCTGGCCGAACTCGGAGTGCAGCGCGCCGCGGCCAAGGACCATGCCGGCATGTGGGCCCAGCCGATCGGCGAGGAATATTACGCCTGGGCCGTCAGCGCCTCGACCACCACCGCCATGACGCCCGACGAAATCCACCGTCAGGGCCTCGCCGAACTGGAGGAAATTCACGGCCGGATGGACCCGATCCTGCGCGAGATCGGCTACACCAAGGGCAGCGTCGGCGAGCGGATGCGGGCGCTTGGCGAGGACCCGCGCTACAAGTTTGCCGAGGGCGATCCGGGCCGCAAGGAGATCTTCGATTTCATCAACGATCGGGTGGCGTGGATCAAGGCGCAGATGCCGCGCGCCTTCAACCAGCTGGTCGATCCGCCGCTGGAAGTGCGTCGCCTGCCGCTGGTCGAGGAGCCGGGCGCACCGGGCGCCTATGGCGGCGCGGGCAGCAAGGATGGCAGCATCCCCGGGCGGTTCTGGATCAACCTTCGCACCACCGATCTTCACCGCAAGTATGATCTGGCCGATCTCGCTTTCCACGAGAGCATCCCCGGCCACGTGTGGGAGGGCGAATTCTCCAACCGCCTGCCGCTGATCCGCTCGATCCTCGCCTTCAATGCCTTTTCCGAAGGCTGGGCGCTCTACGCCGAACAGCTCGCCGACGAGCTGGGAGCCTATGACGAGTTCAAGGTCGGGCGGCTGGGATACCTGCAATCCCTCGCCTTCCGCGCCTGCCGGCTGGTGGTCGACACCGGCCTGCACTCCAAGCGCTGGACGCGCGAGCAGGGCCGCCAGTTCTTCGTCGAGCGCAACGGCTCGAAGGTCGAGGAAGTGGCGAGCGAGGTCGATCGCTATTGCAGCTGGCCGGGTCAGGCCTGCGGCTACAAGATCGGCCACAGCGAAATCGTGCGCCAGCGCGCGCGGGCACAGGCCGAACTGGGCGGCCGTTACGACTTCAAGGCGTTCAACACCGCCGTGATCCTCGGCGGCAACGCGCCGCTCAATGTTGTGGCGAATACGGTCAGCCGCTATATCGCAGGGGCCAAGGGGTAGAACACTCCCACCCCTAACTCCTCCCGCAGACCGGAGGGGGACTGGTAGCGCCGAATTCTCCCCTCCCGCTTGCGGGAGGGGCCGGGGGTGGGCTTGAACGGCCCCTTCCCATCCCCCGCCCGCGTCACCATCTTGCAGCCTTCACGGCGCAGGAGACAGGCATGGAAACGCTCGGACAAGACCTTGAAACCATGCGCCGCGTGCCGCTGGCGCCGGCTCATGTCGATGCGATCTGCGCGATCGGGGGCGAGAGGTTCTATCCCGCCGGCGCCATCGTCATGGACATCGGCGAGCGGCTCGACCGTTTCGTCTACATCCTCGAAGGCGAAGTCGAGATCGCCAACCCCTATACCGGCGAGCGGATGTTCTCGCACGTGCTCGGCCCGACGCAGTTCATGGGCGAGATCGGGTTTCTGAGCGGGGCAACCAATTACCTCAAGATGCGCGCGAGCATGGATACCCGCGTGATCGAGGCCCCGCGCGAGGCGATGCTCGCGCTGATGAGCCGGGTGCCGGAGCTGTCCGACCACATCATCACCGTCTTCGCCGCGCGCCGCCGCAAGCAGTTCGAATTGAAGAACAGCGCGGTCAAGGTGATCGGAGCCGACCGCGATCCGGCGGTGCAGGCGGTCGAGCGCTTCCTGTCGAGGAACCGCATTCCCTTCCAGAGCTTCGACATGGACGCGACCGACCGCGAGACGGTGCAGGTGTGCTCGCTGATCGGGCACGAACCGGCTGTGATCCTCGGCGCTGACACGCGGCTGGCCGATCCGACCCCGCGCAAGGTGGCGCAATATCTCGGGCTCGATCTCGATATCTGTGCGCAGCGCACCTACGATCTGGTGATTGTCGGCGGCGGGCCGGCGGGGGTCGCGGCGGCAGTCTATGCCGGATCGGAAGGGATCGCGGCGCTGGTGATCGAGGATACAGCGGTCGGCGGGCAGGCCGGCACTTCGAGCCGGATCGAGAACTATATGGGTTTCCCGACAGGCATTTCGGGCACCGACCTGACGTGGCGCGGACAGGTGCAGGCGATGAAGTTCGGCACCCGCTTCGTGATGCCGCGCCGGGTGGAGGGCCTGTCGCGGCGCGATGACGGGGCCTATTGCATTACCCTTGATGACGGCGACGAGCTCTGCGCCCGCGCGGTGCTGGTGGCGACGGGGGTGCAGTATCGCCGCCTGCCTTTGGAGAACCTTGAGGCGCTCGAAGGCGCGGGCGTGTTCTACTCGGCGACCGAGATGGAGGCGCGCTTCTGCGCCAATACCGAGGTGGTGGTGATCGGCGGCGGCAATTCGGCCGGGCAGGCGGCGATGTTCCTCAGCCGCGCGGCGGCGCATGTGCATCTGGCGGTGCGATCGGGCAGTCTTGCCGCCTCGATGTCGAGCTATCTGATGCAGCGGCTGGAGGCCGACCCGCGCGTCACCATCCACTATCACAGCGAAGTCACCGCGCTGCACGGCGAGACATGGCTGGAGGCGATCACGCTGCGCACCGGTGCGGATGAGCAGCGGATCGACACCCGCGCGCTGTTCATCATGATCGGCGCGGCACCCAACACCGGCTGGCTGTCAGGCCTCGCCGCGACCGACGAGAAGGGCTTTGTCCTCACCGGCACCGCGGCCGGGCAGGCGGACGACTACGCCACCGCCGCCCCCGGCATCTTCGCCGTGGGCGACGTGCGGTCAGGCTCGGTCAAGCGCGTGGCGAGCGCCGTGGGCGAAGGCTCGGTGGTGGTCAGCCGGATCTGGCAATATCTGGAAGACACCCGCCCGTCCGGCTAATCCCGCTCAGCTCTTGCCGAACAGGCCCTTGGCCATGTCCATGATGTCGTCGACCGGATTGCCGTCGCCGTCGCGGTCGAGGATCGAGGCGAAATTGGCGAGCGAACCCTCGCCGCCGATCGCCCCGACGATCTGGTTGAGCACATCGGGCGACAGGCCGGTCTTCTCCGCTGCCAGCGTCACCGTGTCGCCTTCCATCACGTGGGTCTTGCCGAGTGCGGCGATCGCCTGCTCCACCATCGCCGGATCGAGCCCGACCTGCTTGGCGAGGTTCACCACATCGTCCGGCGCGCCGCCGATGTTCTTAAGGATCCCGTCGAGAATGCTCATGCCTCTTCTCCCTTGCCGATGAGACGTCATCGTCCACCGGCAAGGTTACGCCATGATGGCGCGGGAGGCCAGAAAATCAGGCGGCGACGGGGGCCGGGGCGGCCTGGCGCACGCCTTCATCGACATGGGCTTCGAACTGCGCGAAGTTGTCGATGAACAGCTGCACCAGCTTCCGGGCGGTGGCGTCATAATCGGCGCCGTCGGCCCAGGTGCTGCGCGGATCGAGGATGGTCTGATCGAGACCGGCCTCGGCCAGCGCGGGCACGAACACCGGCACGTCGAAGCCGAAGTTCGGATCCTTGCGGAACTCGACATCGTCCATCTTGCCATCAAGCACGGCGTTAAGCAGCGCGCGGGTCGCCTTGATCGGCATACGCGAGCCGGTGCCGTACTTGCCCCCGGTCCAGCCGGTGTTGACCAGCCAGCATTGCGCCCCGCCCTTGGCGATGCGCTCCTTGAGCAGGTTGCCGTAAACGCTCGGGTGACGCGGCATGAAGGCCGCGCCGAAGCAGGTGCTGAAGGTCGCTTCCGGCTCGGTCACGCCGATTTCGGTGCCGGCGACCTTGGCGGTATAGCCCGAGAGGAAGTAGTACATCGCCTGATCCGCGGTCAGCCGCGCGATCGGAGGCAGGACGCCGAAAGCATCGGCGGTGAGCATGATCACGTTCGACGGCGCCGGGCCGAGGTTCTTCTCGCTGGTATTGGGGATGAACTCGATCGGGTAGGCGCCGCGGGTGTTCTCCGTCTTCGATGCGTCGGTGAAGTCGAGCTCGCGGGTGTCATCGTCCATCGCCACGTTTTCGAGGATCGTGCCGAACATCTTCGTCGTCGCGTAGATCTCCGGCTCGCCCTCGGCCGAGAGGTTGATCATCTTGGCGTAGCAGCCGCCTTCGAAGTTGAAGACCGCGGTGTCCGACCAGCCGTGCTCGTCATCGCCGATGAGGGTGCGGCTGGCGTCGGCGCTGAGCGTGGTCTTGCCGGTGCCCGACAGGCCGAAGAAGATCGCGCTCTTGCCGTCCGCGCCGATATTGGCCGAACAGTGCATCGGCATCACGCCCTGCGCAGGCAGCAGGTAGTTGAGCAGGCCGAACACGCCCTTCTTCATCTCGCCCGAATATTCGGTGTTGCCGATCAGGATCAGCTTTTCGGTGAAGCTCACCGCGATCACCGTGTCGCTGCGGCAGCCGTGACGCTCTGGGTCGGCCTTGAAGCTGGGCAGATTGATGATGGTGTATTCGGGAACGAAGCCGCTGAGTTCTTCCGCCGTCGGGCGCACCAGCAGCGTGCGAATGAACAGGTTGTGCCATGCCAACTGGTTGATGACGCGCACATTGACGCGATATTCCGGCTGCGAACCGCCGAACAGATCGGCGACGTAGAGTTCGTCCTGCCCTTCGAGCTCCTTGAGGAAGTCCGCCTTGAGGTTGGCGAAATGTGCCTCGCTCATCGGCTGGTTGATCGGACCCCAGTTGATCGTGTTCTCGGTCTCCGCGTCGCGGACGATGTACTTGTCCTTGACGCTGCGCCCCGTGAACCGGCCGGTATCGACCAGCAGCGCGCCGTGCTTGGTCAGCTTGCCCTCGCCCTTGGTCAGGGCATGCTCGACCAGCGCGGCCGTGCCGAGATTGGCGTGGAGGCGCGCACGGGTGACGAGGTTCTGGGCGGCCAGCGGGGTAGCAAGCGAGGTCAAGGTCGTATCTCCTGAGCCATTCAAGACGGCGGCAAAGCCAAGGGCGGGGGCGAATCCGTGGAGCTTGCCCTAGCATCAGCGCATACGTATGCAAACAGCAGCTGCGATGCCACACGCAACATGGCCCGTCCCATGTCTTGCGCCCTTAATTGGCGTTGCGGGATGCGTCAAACGCCGCTCCCCTGACAAAAATGCGCGCGCGGTGAAATGCTCTGCAACACTCGCCCGCAACCGATTGTCTGATGACGACAATGGCGCTACCGCTCGGAAGATGCGACGGTGGCGGCGAGAGGGATAGGCACGATGTCCGACAGCACCCCCGAACAGGCCGGGCCGGCACAGGAGCCAGCGACCGAAAGCGAGCGCGCGATGCAGATCGCGCTGGTCGATGATGATCGCAACATTCTCACGTCTGTCTCGATCGCGCTGCAGGCAGAAGGCTTTGCCACGCGCCTCTATTCCGATGGCGAAACCGCGCTGAAGGCGCTGCTCGACAATCCCCCCGATCTGGCCGTGTTCGACATCAAGATGCCCAAGATGGACGGGATGGAACTGCTGCGCCGCCTGCGTGCACATTCCGCCCTGCCGGTGATCTTCCTCACCAGCAAGGACGACGAAAGCGACGAGGAAGCGGGGCTTGAACTGGGCGCGGATGATTACATCGCCAAGCCGTTCTCCTTGCGCCTGCTGATCGCCCGCATCCGCGCGATTCTGCGCCGCGCCGAGCCGCTGCGCGAGGGCGGCGGCCCTTCCGGCACGGCCGAACCGGCGCAGGCCAGCATCACCCGCGGGCGACTGTTCATGGATCCGGCCCGCCACCATGTGACGTGGGACGGCCTGCCGGTCAGCCTGACAGTCACCGAATTCCTGATCCTCGAAGCGCTCGCCATCCGTCCCGGGGTTATCAAGAGCCGCAACCAGCTGATGGACGCGGCCTATCCCGACGACGTGTTCGTCGATGACCGCACGGTCGACAGCCATATCAAGCGGATGCGCCGCAAGTTCCGGATGGTCGATCCGCAGTTCGGTGCGATCGATACGCTTTATGGCGCGGGCTACAGCTTCACCGATGGCTGAACCGGCCCGTGCCGCTGCTGCGGGCGGCGAGAAACTCACCGCCACCGGCCGCTTCGCGCTCACCGCGCGCATTCTGGTGGTCAACATCCTTCCGCTCGCGATCATGGGCGGCGGCCTGTTCTATCTCGACAGCTATCGCACGCAGCTGATCAACGAGCGCTTCAAGCTCGCCCGGATCGAGGCCCAGATCACCGCCGAGGCGCTCGCCGGCGCGACCCGCGAACGGCAGGAGGCACTGCTGGTGCAGATCGGCAAGGAACAGCGCATGCGGCTGAGGATGTTCGATGCCGACGGCCGGCTGACCGCCGACAGCTTTGCGCTGGCCGACCCGTCCTTCCGCTTCAACGACATAACCGATGACGACTGGGAACAGCAATTCGCCCGCTGGCTCGATCGCACGGTCGATACCATCGTCGCCGCCGAGCCGGTACAGGACTATGTCGAACCCGAAGCGCAGGAGGCCGATGCCTGGCCCGAACTCGCCCGCGCGCGCGAACTGGGCCTGTCGCAGGTGCGCCTCTATGACTGGCGCGACGGCACCCCGGTGATCACCGCGGCTGCGCCTGTCGGCCTCAACGGGGCGACCTTGCTGACGGTGCGCAACGCGGTCGACATCACCGAAAGCGTGCGCGATGCGCGCACAACGCTGGGCTTTGCGATGCTGCTGGTACTCGGCGCATCTGCATTGCTTTCGCTGTTCCTCGCGCGCACCATTGTCACGCCGCTGCGCCAGCTCGCCCGCGCGGCGGTGCGGGTGCGGCAGGGTCGCGAGCGCGAAGTCGAGGTGCCGCGCCTGCCGCAGCGCAGCGACGAGATCGGTCTGCTCGCCCGCGCGGTCTCGGACATGACCGGGGCGTTGCGCCAGCGGATCGACGCGGTCGACAGCTTCGCCGCCGACGTGGCGCACGAAATCAAGAACCCACTGGCGAGCCTGCGCAGCGCGATCGAATCCCTGCCGCGGGTCGAGGACCCGGCCTTGCGCGGCGAGCTGGTACAGATCGCCACCCATGACGTGCGCCGGATCGACCGTCTGGTGAGCGAGATTTCCGATGCCAGCCGGATCGATGCGGAAATGAGCCGCGCGACGCTGGAGGTGATCGACCTCGGTGCGCTGGTGCGCGCGATCATCGGCGGGCGCGAGGACCGCGCCGAGAACGGCGGCCGCCCGATTGCGCTCGATTCCCGCGGTTTTGCGGCGCGGGTACGCGGTGTGGGCGCGCGGCTCGAACGGGTGGTGGAGAACCTGCTTGACAATGCCGTGTCCTTCTCGCCCCCCGACGAGGCCATCGAGGTCGCGCTCGAGAATGACGGCAAGTGGGTGACGCTGACCGTGTGCGACCATGGCCCGGGCATTCCCGAGGAATCGCGCGAAAAGGTGTTTCAGCGGTTCCATTCGGTGCGCCCGGCGGAGGAGGATTTCGGCAACCATTCGGGGCTCGGCCTGGCCATCGCCCGCGCCATTGCCGAAGCGCATGACGGCACGCTCACCGCCCAGGCCCGCCCCGATGGCGGAACGGGCGCGTGCCTGCGCCTGCGGCTTCCGGCAGCACCATGAACGCAGCCGGGGCCATCGTCCATCAGGCCAGCGCCGTCGTCATCGCCGGCCGTGCCCTGCTCATCGAAGGCCCGCCGGGCAGCGGCAAGTCGAGCCTCGCGCTGGCCCTGATCGACCGCGGCGCGGGGCTGATCGGCGATGATGGGGTGACCCTGTCCTGCGATGCGGACCGCCTGATCGCTGCCCCGCCGCCCCATATCGCCGGTCTGCTCGAAGTGCGCGGCGTGGGCCTGCTGCGCTTGCCCGTCGCACCGCCCGCTCCGGTCGCGCTGGTGCTGACGCTCGGCGGCACGCCGGGCGAGCGCCTGCCCGACAGCCCCCTGCCCCGCCGCGCCATCGCCGGGATCGCAGTGCCGGTGCTGGCTTTCGATCCCGGTGCCATTGCCCCGGCCCAGCGCGCCGAAGCGGCGCTGACGCTGCACGGTCTGGCGACAGATTCGCCTTCCCTTTCCGCGCCGGCGGGACGAGAATAGCGGCAATGACCGGCCCCGATACCCCTGTCCGTCCGCCCCAGCAGCTGCTGCTGGTCACCGGCCTGTCCGGCGCGGGCAAGTCCACCGTGCTCGCCGTGCTCGAGGATCTCGGCTGGGAGACGATGGACAATTTCCCCGTCCGCCTGCTCAAGCGGCTGGTGGCCATGCCCGACGAGGCACGCGGGCCGCTTGCGATCGGCTTCGATTCGCGCACCCGCGGTTTTGCCCCGGCCGAGATCATCGCGCTGGTGAAGGATCTCGCTGCGCGCGAGGACATCGCGCTCACCTTCGTCTTCCTCGATTGCTCCGGCAGCGAGCTCGAACGCCGCTACAACGAGACCCGCCGCCGCCACCCGATGGCCGCAGGCCGCCCAGTGATGGAGGGCATCGCCGCCGAGCGCGAACTGCTCGAACCGCTGCGCCGCTGGGCCGAGATCATGATCGACACCTCGGCGATGACGAGCAACGATCTGCAGGGCCACATCCGCCAGCTGTTCGCGCCCGATGCGGGCGAGACCACACTGACGCTGACCCTCTCCAGCTTCGGCTTTGCGCGCGGGATGCCGCCGCTCGCCGATCTGGTGTTCGACATGCGCTTTCTCGACAATCCCCACTGGGTGCCGGCCCTGCGCGAACTGACCGGGCAGGACTCCGCAGTGGGCGAGCACATCACCCGCGATCCGGCCTTCGCCGATGCCTTCGCGCGGATCCGTGACCTGTTGCTGGTCCTGCTTCCGCGCTACGCCGCACAGGGAAAGCCCTATGTCCACGTCGCATTCGGCTGTACCGGCGGGAGACACCGTTCGGTCTATACCGCAGAGGCCATGGCTGAAAGCTTGCGCGCCGCAGGATTTTCGCCCACTGTCCGCCACCGCAACCTTGGCTCGCGCGCGGCGGACGCAATCGAACGTGATCGGCGCTAGGGACGGAATTGGGAATAGCTGGCTTGGCCAGCGCGTTCAATACGGGTAAGCCCCGCGCCGCTGCGGGCAGTAAACGGACCGAATTTCACGCATGATCGGCTTGATCCTGGTTACTCACGGTCGCCTCGCCGACCAGTTCGTCGAGGCGATGGAACACGTCGTCGGCCCGCAGGACGGGATCGTCACCGTGTGCATCGGCCCCAACGACGACATGGAACAGCGCCGCGCCGACATCGCGCAGGCGATCGGGACGGTCGACACCGGCAGCGGTGTGATCATCCTCACCGATCTGTTCGGCGGCACACCGTCGAACCTCGCGATCTCGCTGCTCGATGCCGGGCATATCGAGGTGATCGCGGGCATCAACCTGCCGATGCTGATCCGCCTCGCCGGGGCGCGCAAGGCGATGGACGTGACTGCCGCCGTCCATGCCGCGCAGACTGCCGGACGCAACTACATCACCATCGCCAGCGAGCTGCTGGGGCAGGACGCCGCCCCGCCGGCGCGGGCCAAGGCCTAGGGGCACCGCGCCGTGGGGGAGGCAAGGCAGAGTGTCACCATCGTCAACCGGCGCGGGTTGCACGCGCGGGCAAGCGCCAAGTTCGTCGGCGCGGTCGCGGCCCTGCCCGAGGGGCTGAAGGTGACCGTCAGCAAGGCGCCGCACAGCGCGGCGGGCGGCTCGATCCTCGGTCTGATGATGCTAGGCGCGGCCAAAGGCGACACGATCGAAGTGGCCGTGACGGGCGACGGGGCGGACGGCGTGCTCGCCGATCTTATCGCGCTGGTCGCCGACGGCTTCGGCGAGGATTGACCCGGGGGCGCAAAAGCGCCAGCGGCGGTGCCCATGCGCAAGCACATCACCGGATTTTCCAACCCGACCGTCAAATATCTGCGCTCGCTGCGCGACAAGAAGCATCGCAAGCGTGCGGGCCAGTTCCTGGTCGAGGGCTTGCGGCTGCTCGAGGACGCGCGCGTCTCGGGCCGGGTGCCGCGCACGCTGGTGATGGCCGAAGGGCGCGAACATCCCCTGCTGGAGCAGCTGGAAGCCGAGGTGACGGCGGCGGGCGGCGAGGTGATTGCCACCACGCCCGACATCCTCTCCAAGATCACCGGCAAGGAGAACGCCCAGAGCGTCGCAGGGGTGTTCGACGAGTGGGATACTTCCCTTGGCCAGCTTGATCGCAAGGCTGCGCCGATCTGGCTGGTGGCGCAGGCGCTGCGCGATCCGGGCAATCTCGGCACGATGCTGCGCACCTGCGACGCGGTGGGCGCCGGCGGCCTGATCCTGATCGACGACTGCGCCGATCCCTTCAGCGCCGAAGCCGTGCGCGCCAGCATGGGAGCGGTGTTCACCGTGGGCCTCGCACAGGCGAAGTGGGAGGAGTTCCTGCCGTGGCTGCGGGCCGGAGCTGGCCAGCTGGTCGCCGCCTCCCTGCGCGATGCGGTGCCCTATCGCGGGGCGCCATATCGGGCGCCGTGCTTCATCCTGGTGGGCAACGAATCGCAGGGGCTGCCCGAGGAATACGAGGCCGCCTGCGACCTGCGCGTGACCATGCCGATGAAGGGCCGCGCGGATTCGCTCAATGCGGCCGTGGCGGGAGCCGTGCTGGCGTACGAGGTGCTGGCGGGGGTTGCGCCGGATTAAGGGCAGTCGGGCTAGAATTGCGTTGTTGAGTTCGGCGTGCGCCAGATGATCTCGGAATCAGCCACGTCGAGTCCTGAGCAGAATGCGGCAATTCGGACTGCGGCATTCGTGCCATCAGCAAGACACCAGACCTGCGTGCCCTGCCCGGGATAGCCAACGCCGCGCACGAGCGCGAAAACCCCGGCGTCGCCCTCGACAATCGCTGCGAAGTGCAGACCGAGCCCGTCTGCCTCATAGGCCTCGAACCGCAAACCGAGCCGCGGCACCAGTTCGTCAGGAATCATCGCCAGTGGAAACTCGAGTCCCGTCGGCCATTCAGCGATGCCGACTTGACTCACTCAGCCGCGTCCTTGCGGGTCTCGAGCGCCGGATATTCCGCCTCCACACCATCCGCGTCGGCGGCGTTGTAGCGCGGCGCGCTTTCGACCAGCGGCACATCCTCGATCACGCGCTTGCCGATCTCCACGCCCTTGTCCGCCAGCCTGCGGCCCGAGGACAGCACGTTGCGTTCGAAGGAGCCGACGAACTTGTTGTAATTGTTGACTGCGCTCTCCAGCCCGCCGCCGACGCGCTTCAGATGCTCGGCGGCGGTGGCGAGGCGATCATACAATTCGGCGCCCATCCGGCCGATCTCCTGCGCCTCTTTCGCCAGCCCGTCCTGCCGCCAGACCTGCGCCACCGTGCGGGCGATGGCGACGAGGTTGGTGGGGGTCGCCAGCAGCACCCGCTTGTCGAAGGCGAAGTTCCACAGGTCCGGGCTGTGTTCGAGCGCGGCGGCAACGAAGTGTTCGCCCGGGACGAACATCACCACGTAGTCGGGCGCTTCGGCAAACTGCGACTGGTAGCTCTTGGCGCCGAGCGTCTCGACGTGCTTGCGCATCGACTTGACGTGTTCGCCGAGCGCGCGCTGGCGGGCTTCGTCGTCGGTGGCCTCGAAGGCTTCCTGATAGGCATTTAGCGAGACCTTGGAATCGATCACCAGCACCTTGCCGCCCGGAATCCGCACGATCGCATCGGGGCGCAGGCGGCCTTCCTCGGTCGAGACCGAATGCTCCATGATGAAGTCGGTGTGCTGGGCCAGCCCGCATTGCTCGAGCAGGTTCTGGAGCGCCCGCTCCCCCCAACGCCCGCGCGCCTTGGGGGCATTGGTGAGCGAATTGCCGAGCCGCTGCGCCTCGCGCTTCACCTCGTCCTGGCCCTTGCGCATTTCCTCGATCACGCCGGCAAGCTGGCCGAAGGCATCGACCCGCTTTTCCTCGAGCGCCTTGACCTGTTCCTCGTAGCTCTTGAGCCGATCGCCGACCGGGGCGAGCAGCGCCTTCAGCTTTTCCTCGCTCGCCTTTTCGGAATGGCCGAGCCGCTCCTCGGCGCGCTTGAGAAAGGCCTCCTGCGCGCGGTTCAGAACCTGCGCACCGGTGTTCTCGAATTCCTTGAGGAGGTTCGCGCGCGATTCTTCGAGCAGCCGCTTCTGCTCCTCAAAGGCGGCACGCTCGGCGCGGAAACGGGCGTTTTCCTCGCGCGCGGCCGACAATTGCTGCTCCAGCCCGTCAGCCCGCGCGGCGCGTTCGCCCAGCGCCGCCACCTCGATCCGCGCCTCGCCCAGTTCGGCGATGGCGCGCTTGAACTCGGCCTCCTGCTCGCTGGATGCGCTTTCCGCCGCCGCCAGCCGCGCGCGCAGATCGGCGAGCGGACGCGAGGCGGAGAACCACCCCGCCCCTGCTCCGATCGCAAGGCCGAGGATGAGCGCAATTATGGTGAGAATCAGCGGGTCCATGCAAAACTTATAGCACGGAACAAACTAAGAACTCCAGAGGCGTGCAGGATATCCCCCACTTACGTGGCTGATCGCGCCTTCAGGAAGAACAAAATCGCATACGACGCCGCCAGCAATGATCAGATCGCACTCAACCCGATCATCTTCCAGTCACGGTTCGGATCGGTCCAATCATTGACGAAAGCGGTCAGACAGAGACAGCAGATCGCAGTCCAGCCGATGCACCAGCCCGTCAGCTCTCGGCGAGACATGGGCTCGTGTTCGTCATCCGGTCGAAAGCCGGCCGAATCCAGCGCGAAACGAAATGTGAGCCAGACGAGAGACAGAATAATGAGAACGAAGAACTGACCCGAAACTGCCTCGACCCAAGCCATGGCCGATTACGCCGCGCGGCGGATCTTTTCCAGCTTCTTCAGCACCATCGCCCGCTTCAACCGCGAGAGGTGGTCGATGAACAGGATGCCTTCGAGGTGGTCCATCTCGTGCTGCAGGCAGGTCGCCATGAGCCCGTCGAGGTGTTCCTCGTGGGTGTTGCCGTCCAAGTCCTGATAGCGCACCGTGCAGGTCGCCGGGCGATCGACGTCGGCGTAGATCTCGGGGACCGAGAGGCAGCCTTCCTGATAGGTCGAAAGCTCCGCTGCCGGATCGAGGATCACGGGATTGATGAACACCCGCGGTTCCTTTTTGGTGGCGGGGTGCGTGTGCTTGTGGCCGTTGTGGTTGCACTCGACCGGCTCGGCGTCGGGGTCTTCGGGCTGGAGGTCGATCACCAGCACCCGCTTGGGCACGCCGACCTGGATTGCGGCGAGGCCGATGCCGGGGGCATCGTACATCGTCTCGAACATGTCGGCGACCAGCTGGCGAAGGTCGTCGCCGAACTCGTGGGGTTCGACCGGGGTCGAGACTGTCTTGAGCCGGGGGTCCGGCACTTCGAGGATTTCGCGGATAGCCATGGCGCGCAAAATAGGGGCCGTGCCCGTCAGGCGCAAGCGCGATGCTCCGATCAGCGTGATCGATAGACCTTGCGCATCGAAAACAGCCCGCACTTGCGACATATCCCACCGGAGCGCTTGGTTCCGCTGGCCTTGTAGCGGATACCGCCCAGCGCCCAGACGTTGTCGGTATGTTGGCAATGGCCGCATTCCACCATCCACTCGCGGGATTCGCGCTCGACTGCGGGGCCGAACAGCCATGCGGCGATGCGTTGGATGCGATTCACCCGACAGGCCTTCTCGCCCGCAGCGCCTGCGCCAGCGTGCCCTCGTCGAGATAGTCGAGCTCCCCGCCGACCGGCAGACCGTGGGCGAGCTGGGTGACGCGCACCGGGTGCGCTTCCAGTCGCTCGGCGAGGTAGTGCGCGGTTGTCTGCCCTTCGAGCGTCGCGTTCATGGCGAGCACCACCTCGTCCACCCCGCCGCCTTCGACCCGGCCGAGCAGGCTGGCAATGGCGAGGTCCTCGGGCCCGATGCCATCAAGCGCCGAGAGTCGCCCGCCCAGCACATGGTAGCGCCCCGGAAACAGCCGTGCGCGGTCCAATGCCCAGACGTCGGCGACTTCCTCGACCACGCACAGGCTGCGCGCATCGCGGCGTGGATCGGTGCAGATTCCGCAGGGGTCGGCGGTGTCGACATTGCCGCAGACATGGCACTCGACCAGCGTCTCGGAAACCGCTGCGAGCGCCTCGAGCAACGCGGGGAGCGCCGACTCGCGGTTCTTCACCAGCCACAGCACGGCCCGCCGCGCCGAACGCGGGCCGAGCCCCGGCAGGCGGGCCAGCGCCGCACTGAGGGCTTCGATCTCTTGCGATGCCATGGAGGGAGAGATAGGGGCTGCGCTTCGCTACACAAAGGCTCCGGGCAAGGCTTATGCGCATCATCTTCATGGGAACGCCCGATTTCGCGGTGCCTGCCTTGCGGGCGCTGCATGCGGCGGGGCACGAGATCGCCTGCGCCTACACCCAGCCGCCGCGCCCGGCTGGAAGGGGGAAGAAGCCGATGCCCTCTCCGGTGCAGATCGAGGCCGAGCGGCTGGGCGTGCCGGTGCGCTCACCTGTGTCGCTCAGGAATGCCGAGGCGCAAGGCGAGTTCGCGGCGCTGGAAGCGGACGTTGCGGTGGTCGCCGCCTATGGCCTGATCCTGCCGCAGCCGGTGCTCGATGCCCCGCGCCACGGCTGCCTCAACATCCACGCCAGCCTTCTGCCGCGCTGGCGCGGGGCGGCGCCGATCCACCGCGCGGTGATGGCGGGCGATGCCGAGACGGGCGTCACCATCATGCAGATGGAAGCGGGTCTCGATACCGGGCCGATGCTGCACAAGGTCACTGTGCCGGTGGACCGCAAGACCACGGGCGATCTGTTCGCGGAACTGGGCGCGGTGGGCGCGGCCGCGATGGTCGAGGTGCTGGCCGATCTCGCCGCCTTTCCGCCAGAGGTGCAGGACGACGCGGCGGCGATCTACGCCCCCAAGATCGACAAGGCGGAAGGCAAGATCGACTGGGCCGAACCCGCCGAGGCAGTCGAACGCCTCGTGCGCGGGCTTGCCCCCTTCCCCGGCGCGTGGTTCGAACTCGAAGGCGAGCGGGTGAAGCTGCTACTGGCCGAGGTGGTCGATAGCGCGGGCGCGCCCGGGATCGTACTCGACGACGATTTCACGATCGCCTGCGGGTCGGGCGCGATCCGGCCCTTGCGGCTCCAGCGTGCGGGCAAGCCGGTGCTGGAGCGCGGGGAGTTCCTGCGCGGGCGGGCAGTGGCAGCGGGGACGGTGCTCGCTTGACCCGCTTCGCCCTCACCCTCGAATTCGACGGCACGCCGTTCTTCGGGCTGCAACGCCAGAGCCACGGGCCGAGCGTGCAGCAAGCGGTCGAGGACGCGATCCAGCGGATCACGGGCGAGACCGTCACCCTGCACTCCGCAGGTCGCACCGATGCGGGCGTCCATGCGCTGGCGATGCGCAGCCATGTGGACATCGCCAAGCCCTTTGAACCCTTCCGCCTGATGGCGGCGCTCAACGCGCAGCTGCGCCCCGATCCCGTCGCCGTGACCCATTGCGAAGTGGTGCCGGACGACTGGCACGCGCGCTTTTCGTGCATCGGCAGGCGCTATCTCTATCGCATCGCCAACCGCCGCGCGCCGCTCACCCTGACGCGCGACCGCGCATGGCACGTGCCCCAGCCGCTCGATGCTCAGGCGATGCACCGCGCCGCGCAGGCATTGGTGGGGCGGCATGACTTCACCACCTTCCGCTCGGTCCATTGTCAGGCCGCCGATCCGGTGAAGTCGCTCGATCTGCTGAAGGTCGAGAAGATGGGCGAGGAGATCCACATCCACGCCGCCGCGCGTTCTTTCCTGCATCATCAGGTGCGCTCGATGGTCGGCTGCCTCAAGCTGGTCGGCGCAGGTACATGGCCCGAGAGCCGTATTGCCGAAGCATTGGCTGCGCGTGATCGCAACGCGCTCGGCCTCAACGCCCCGCCGCACGGGCTCTATTTCGTCGAAGCCACCTATCCCGAAGGCTAAGGTTACGCGGCTTTGCCGCGGGTTGTTTCTCGCAGAGGCGCAGAGACGAAAGGAGTGACGCGGAGGAGTTGTCCTGTGCCGAAGGCACTTTCTCACTCCTCGGCGCTGCCCCAGGCGGCAAGGTCCGATTAAGGATGCGGCTTCGCCGCTGGCAGAACATCTCTGCGCCTCTGCTTCCTCTGCGCCTCTGCGTGAAACCCCTTCTGCCTCCCTTCCCGCGGCACGGAGCCCTGCCCGTTGCCAATCGCAACCAGAAACCCTAGGCCCGCCGCCAACCAAGGGAGACGATCAATGACCACCGGAAAACAGCTTTTCACCACCCTCACCGCCGATGGCAAGCTGACGCTGGAAGTGGGGACAAGCACCTTCCCCGCGCCCACCGGCAATCAGGTGCTGGTCAGGATGGAAGCCGCGCCGATCAACCCGAGCGATCTCGCGATCCTCACCAGCGCGGCCGATTTCGAGACCGCCGAATACACCCCCGGCAAGGTCGTCGCGACCATGCCCGAGCCGTTCCTGTCGGGCCAGAAGGCGCGCCACGGCCAGCGCCTGCCCGCGGGCAACGAGGGCGCGGGCACGGTGATCGCCACCGGCGACAGCGACATGGCCAAGGCGCTGATGGGCCAGCGTGTCGCCTGCGTGCCGGGCAATGCCTTCTCGCAGTACGCCATTGCCGATGCGACGATGTGCCTGCCGCTGGGCGAGCACTCCAGTGAGGTCGGCGCCTCCAGCTTCGTCAATCCGATGACCGCGCTGGGCTTTGTCGAGACCGCGAAGATGG
>VFQM010000840.1_pt1 | contig 30505 bp, 25 predicted proteins | sample 3512391 | NCBI WGS metagenome assembly VFQM01 (sample SAMN10412369, study PRJNA504923) | tailings metagenome | isolation source: Replicate 1 from Balatoc abandoned mine | place: Philippines
CGAGCAGCTTGTCGGCATGAACGGCAACCAGATGCTGCTGCTGGCCTGGTGGGAACTGGCGGGTTTTGTCGGGCTGATGATTTTGGCCTTCGTCTTCGTGCCGGTCTACTACCGCACTGGCTGCACCACGGTGACCGAACTGCTCGAGCAGCGCTATGATGGCGGCTCGATCCGCACGCTGATTTCGGCGCTGTTCCTGATCGGCAATATCCTGATCTACCTGCCCGCCGCGCTCTATTCGGGCAGCCTGTTCCTCAAGTCGATGTTCGCGGTCGATTGGCCGCTGTGGTATTTCGCGGCGCCGATGGCGGTGGTGGCTGCGGTCTATACGATCATGGGCGGCCTGCGCGCCGTGGCGGTGATGGACACCTATTCAGGGATAGGCGTGTTGGCGATTGCGCTGCTGGTGGTGGTGCTGGCCTGCAATGCGATCGGCTGGGATTTTTCAGGCATTCCGCAGGAACGGCTGACGATGGTGGGGGACGCGGATTCGCCGATCCCGTTCCACACGCTGTTCACCGGCATGCTGTTCATCCAGATTTTCTACTGGTCGACCAATCAGAACATCACCCAGAAGGCGATGACTGCGCCGACCGTGCGCGAGGCGCAGAAGGGCGTGCTGGCGGCGGCGGCCGTGCGGATCCTGATCATTCCGGCGATTGTCGTGATCCCCGGCGTGGTCGGCTATAAGCTGTTTGGCGATGTCGATGATGCCGCCTATGGCCAGGTTGTCGCTGCGGTCCTGCCGCAGTGGCTCTCGGGTGCCTTTGCGGCGATGATGGCGGCGGCGGTGATTGCCCACACCGCAGCGATCCTCAACAGCTCGGTCGCGCTCTATGCGGTGGACTTCCACGCCAAGTTCGTGCGGCCGGTCACCAATCACTGGAAGCTGGCCAGCACGGTCTCGGTGGTTCTTACCATCACTTCGATCCTGATGGTGCCGGTGTTCCAGAACGCCAAGTCGATCATCAACCTGCTGCAGCAATTGAACGGCTTGTCCTCGATGCCGATCCTCTCGGCCTTCATCGTCGCGTTGCTATTCCGGGGCGTGGCGGCGCGGGCGGCGATTGCCGGGGTGGTCTGGGGTGTGGCGCTATACGGCGCCTACACCTTCCTGTGGCAGCCGGCCGGACTGATCAGTCTGCACTATATCGACTTCATGGTGGTGACGCTGGTCACATCGGTGCTCTTTGCGCTGGGCTTCAACCGGCTGGCGCTGGGGCGGAGCGCAGAGTTCACCGGCTGGCGCGGGGTGACTGGACAAGGCGCGGCGGCGGCGTGAGACTGCGGCCATGACCCAGATCACCACCGACCGGCCTTCAACCGCCTATGACCGCATCCCCTACCTGATCGCGTTCGACGAAGTCAGCGCCTTCAAGGACACCTATGGCGGGGCGATCGGCAAGGTCGTGGTGGAAGCGCACCACCTGAAGCCGCATACCCCATCGGACAGCGTGGTGGTTTTCTCGCATCCGATCGGCGGCGGGGCCTATCTGCCGCTGGTGGGGATGCTGGCGCGCCTCGGCGTCCATACGATCTATTGCAACACGCGTTACCGCGGCAACGACACCGCACTGATCATGGAACGCGCGGTGATGGATTTCGGAGCCTGCATCCGCGATGCCAAGGAGCGGCTGGGCTACAAGAAAGTTTACCTCGGCGGCTGGTCCGGGGGCGGCGCGCAGAGCCTGTTCTACCAGGCCGAGGCGCAGGACCCGCGCGTCACCCACACCCCGGCAGGCGATCCCTACGACCTGACTGCCGCGGGCTTCATCCCGGCCGATGGCGTCCTGCTGCTCGCCGCGCACCTGTCACGCAACCTGACGCTGACCGAATGGCTCGATGCCTCGATCGAGGATGAAAGTCGGCCGTTTGATCGCAACCCGGCCTGGAACATCTTTGCCGCCGATGGCCCCAAACCCCCGTTCTCGGCCGATTTCATCACCGAGTACCGCGCGCGCCAGATCGCCCGCAACCGCCGGATTACCGCCTGGGTCAAGGAACAGCTCGCCGATCTGAAGGCGCGGGGCCTTGAGCATCACGAGCGCTGCTTCACCGTGCAAGGCACGATGGGTGATCCGCGCTGGGTTGATCCGCTGGTCGATCCGAATGAGCGCGAGCCGGGTCATTGCATGCTGGGCGATCCCTTCGTGGTCAACGATGGGCCGGTCGGCCTGGCGCGCTTCACCACGCTGCGGTCCTGGCTGTCGCAGTGGTCCTATGACGATTCGCAGGCCGATGGTCTGAAGTGCGCCGCCAGGATCGCCTGCCCGATGCTGGTGATCGAAAACGGCGCCGACGATGCCTGCACCCCCAGCCATGCCGCCCGGCTGATGGCGGCGGCGAGCCGCTGCGAGATCGATCACCACGTCATAAAAGGCGCAAATCATTACTATTTCGGCCAGCCAGCCCTCGCCGGGCAGGCCGCCGAACTGGTGCGGGACTGGATCGCCGCACGCGCCTGAGAAACTTGGTGAATAAGGTATTGCGCGACGGGAAAATCGATTCAATGATGGAGGTCTCAACAAGGGGGAGTTCCCAAATGCGCAAGACCACCGTTGCCCTGACTGCTATGCTGGCCCTCGGCCTCGCCGCTTGCGGCGCCAAGGAAGAAGCCGCTCCGGAAGCCGCTGCCACTGAAGCTGCTGCTACCGAAGCTGCCGCCACCGAAGCTGCTCCGGCTGCCTCGGACGCCGCGACCGCTGCTGCCAGCGACGCTGCTGCTGCTCCGGCCGCCGAAGCTCCGGCCTCGGAAGCTGCCAAGTAAGTCACCGCTGCAAAGCGTTGCAGGAACAAGGCTCGCTTCGGCGGGCCTTTTTCTTTGCCCAGGTGCCACGCCCCGCTGCCCGGCCAAACCTGGTCGGCGAGCCCTGGATGGTAAAAACTTGCCCCAGCGGCCGTAGGTGAATGCCGAAGTCGCGGCGCAGCGCCTTTCCTCTCACATTCCCGCCATATCGGAACCTTTCGGGCTGGCCCGGGTTGGTCGTCATGGGCTTGCTGCCGGAGCAATCGTGCGCAGCGGGCCAATGTGCGGCCTGGACAGGAGTGTGGCAGCATGGACGAGCCTTCGATCGAGCACGGGGCCTTGGCGGCCCTGGCCGGATTGATTGCCTGGATCGCCCGCTGGATTGTGCTGTTGGCGATGATCTTGGTGCTGCTGGCAACCGGGCTGGTGCTGGCGCTGTCAATGCGCAATGACCGGGTTGCGGTGCGCGGGCGCAAGCCGCAGTTCATCCCCCGCATCAGCGGATAGCCCGCCTTTGCGAGCGCTCGGGGCTGACATGCCCTGGTCGCGCCCGGATGAAATAGCGCCGATCTGGACCTAATCCTGACGCCGGACGGGTTCGGCGCCGCCTTTGCCAATTCGACGGAATGACAATCCGGGGCGTGACCGGATTCCAGGCTTGCTATTTGTGAACGTTATCATGAATACGAATACGTGATCTCGCCAAGTCCGCCCGGGCTGCTAGCATGGGATCAAACACTCTTGGGGAGGAATGCGATGGCGATTGCCACCGACACGGCCGGCGCGCAGGGCCAGGCTGACTATATCGATGCACCGCAGCTCCAGCTGTTCGTGATGGGCCTGTTCTTCATCTTTGGCGGGATCACCAGTCTCAACGACGTGATCATCCCGAAGCTGAAAGAGCTGTTCACGCTCAATTACACCCAGGCGATGCTGGTGCAGTTCTGCTTCTTCACGGCCTATCTGGTGATCGGCATTCCCGGCGCGCGGCTGGTCAAGAAGATCGGCTACATGCGCGGCGCCGTGGCGGGGCTCGTGACGATGATGGCCGGGTGCCTGATGTTCATCCCCGCCAGCCAGACCGCGACCTATGCGCTGTTCCTGCTGGCGCTGTTCGTGCTGGCGAGCGGCGTGGTGATCGTCCAGGTGGTGGCCAACCCGCTGATCTCGCTGCTCGGCAAGCCCGAGACGGTCCACAGCCGCCTGACCTTTGCCCAGGCGTTCAACTCGGTCGGGACCACCGTGTTCCCCTATTTCGGTTCGATCCTGATCCTGGGCAGTCTGGCGACGGTCACGGCCGACCAGCTCTCGGGCGTTGAGCTCGATGCCTATCGCACGGCGGAGAGCCAGGCGATTGTCCACGGCTACCTCGGGATTGCGGCGGCGCTCGCGGTGGTTGCGGGCGTGGTCTGGCTGTTCCGCAATGCGCTGAAGGGTGAGAAGCATGAGGCTAGCTCGGGCCTGGCCGGACTCGACCTGTTGAAGCGCAAGCGCTTCGGCTTCGGGGCGCTGTGCATCTTCCTTTATGTCGGGGCAGAGGTCTCGATCGGCTCGCTGATCGTCAACTACCTGATGCAGAGCCACGTCATGGGCCTCGAAGAGCAGCAGGCGGGCAAGCTGATCGCCTATTACTGGGGCGGGGCCATGGTCGGCCGCTTCATCGGCTCGGCCGTGCTGCGCGTGGTCAGCCCGGGCAAGGTGCTCGCCGCCGTCGCGATCGGCGCGATCACGCTGATTGCGATTTCGACCCAGACCAGCGGCGTAGTCTCGGGCTACAGCCTGCTCGCCGTCGGCCTCACCAATGCGATCATGTTCCCGACGATCTTCACGCTGGCCTGCGAAAAACTCGGCCCGCGTGCCGCTGATGGTTCGGGCATCATCAACGTCGCCATCTTCGGCGGCGCGGTGATCCCGCTCCTCACCGGGATGATCGCCGACGCCACCGGCAGCCTGGCGCTCGCCTTCATCCTGCCAGCAGCCTGCTATGCCGTGATCGCCGGGTTCGGTTGGTACGCCCGCCGGCCGGCCTGAGGGCAGACGTTTCAACCTACAGGCCATTTCAGGCCAACCGCACCCGCCGCCGCAGCACCCTTGCTGCGGCGGCGGTCGCATTTGGCCCGCTTGCGCCGTTTGGAGCGGAATGGGCAGGAATCTGTTGCAATCGAATGCCAAACGGGAATGCGGTTTCGACTGTTTGGCGCTGGTGGAAATCGGTCGTGACGACTTGACGAAGTGAACGTTATCATTTAGGTGAACGTTCACATTTGGAATAGTGTGCGCATCAAGGCACGCATTTCTGGGGAGGAAGCGCTGATGAATGATTCGCGGAAGATCGCGTCGAGGCACCTGCTGATTGGTGCATCGGTGCTGGCACTGGGGCTGACCAGCCAGGTCGCCCAGGCACAGGAAGCATCGAACGATGCGGCGGAAGACGAAATCGTCGTTTCCGGCATCCGGGCCAGCTTGAAGGCCTCGATGGACCTCAAGCGCGATGCCCAGGGCGTGGTCGATGCGATCTCGGCCGAAGACATCGGCAAGTTCCCCGATACCAACCTGGCGGAATCGCTGCAGCGCATCACCGGCGTCTCGATCGATCGCAGCAGCGGTGAAGGTTCGAAGGTCACGGTTCGCGGCTTTGGTCCGGACTTCAACCTGGTGCTGCTCAATGGCCGCCAGATGCCGGCCTCTGGTCTGGGCGATTGCTGCTCGGCTCCGGCCTCGCGCAGCTTCGACTTTGCCAACCTCGCCGCCGAAGGCATTGCTGCGGTCGAAGTCTACAAGTCAGGCCGCGCCTCGCTGCCGACTGGCGGTATCGGGTCGGTGATCAACATCCGCACCCCGCGTCCGCTTGATCGCCCCGGCTTCCAGGGCAGCGTCGCGGTCAAGGGGGTCTATGCGCCCAGCTTCGAAGGCACCGAAATCAACCCGGAGGTCTCGGGGATCGTCAGCCAGACCTTCGCCGACGACACGATCGGCGTTCTGATCAGCGGCTCCTACCAGAAGCGCAAGGCCAGCCTGGCCCAGTTCAACGCGGGCTGGCGCGAAGGCTATCTAGGCAACGAAAACAACTGGGGTTCGCTGGCGCAACCGGGTTCGCCGGGTGCCGCGCAGATCACCAACCGTCCCGATCCGACCGATGTCTATCAGGTCACCCAGAACGCCGGGTATGACTTCACCGATATCGAGCGCGAGCGCATCAACGGCCAGGTCGTGCTGCAGGTCAAGCCGACCGACACGCTCTCGGCGGTGATCGATTACACCTACTCGCAGAACACCATCGATGCCCGTACCAACAGCATCGGCGTATGGTTCAACCACAACAACACCACAAGCAGCTGGACCGATGGCCCGGCTGCCGGTCCGAACTTCTACGCCGAAGCCTTTGGCGCCGGCGAGACCAAGGACCTCGCGGTCACCGGCGTTTTGGCCAAGAACCGCAACATCAACCACTCGATCGGCGGCAACCTGAAGTGGGACGGCCCGGGCGGGCTGCGCCTTGAACTCGATGGTCATCACTCGACCGCCGAAAGCAAGCCGACCTCGCCCTATGGCAGCAACATTGCTGTCGGCAGCGCGATCTTCGGCGTGCGCGACCAGCGCGTCGATTACACCACCGACATGCCGGTCATCTCGGTCAACATGTATCCGGGTGCGGGCATTGACGCGGCCAACATCCGTCCGGCAGGCAATGCCTTCCGCAATGCCTACATGAAGGACACGATCAACGAAGTGTCGCTGAAGGGCGGCTGGGACTTCGATTCCTCGCTGATCGACAGCCTGGACTTCGGCGTGACCTATACCGACAACGAGGTTCGCTCGGCCTTCGGTGTGATCCAGAACGACACCTGGGGCGGCACGCTGACCGCAGCGCAGACCCCGGATTCGCTCTATGCCATTACGCCGCTCTCGCCGGCGCTGGCCGGTATGGCCGGATCGGACGGGGCCGGGATCATTCCCAACTACTTCAAGGTCGATACGACTGCCCTGCTCAGCCTGCTGCAGACCAACCTGAACATCTGCGGTTCGGCGGCGACGCCCGGCACCTGCCTGGCCAAGTACACCACTGACCGTCGCATCAAGGAGAAGACCTGGGCGCCCTACATCCAGTCGCGCCACAGTTTCGATCTGGGGGCTTCGACCGCGCACCTCAACCTGGGGCTGCGGTATGAGAAGACCAAGATCGACTCTTCGGCGCTTGTCCCGATCCCGACCGGCACGGTCTGGGTTGCCGATAACGAAATCTCGCTGGTCTTCGGCCCGTCGCAGGATTTCACCACGCTCAAGGGTGAGTACGAAAACTGGCTGCCGGCGTTCGACTTCGACGTCTCGCCGATCGACAATGTGAAACTGCGCGCTTCGTACAGCCACACCATCACGCGTCCGGACTATGGCCGGATGCAGGGCGGGATCACGCTGGGTCAGCCGCTGCGTCCGAACGGCGGCAGCACCGCCAGCAGCGGTAACCCGGGCCTGCTGCCCTATCTGTCGAAGAACATCGATCTCTCGGCAGAGTGGTACTATGGCAACGACAGCTACCTCTCGGTGGGCTACTTCCACAAGAAGGTCAGCAACTTCATTGGTGACGCCACCAGCCAGGTCCCGCTGTTCAACCTGACCAATCCGGCGCAGGGCGGGGCAGTTGCTGCGGCCCGGGCCGCGCTTGGCGGAACGCCCAGCTTTGCCCAGATCCGCGACTGGGTCCGGGTGAACCGTCCGGCTTCGTATGACGCCGCTCGTAACGGGATCATTGGTGCGACCTCTGATACGGCCATGCAGTTCACGCTGACCCAGCCGAGCAACAGCACCCAGGTGGCCAAGCTCAACGGCTGGGAATTCGCGGTGCAGCACAGCTTCTGGGAAACCGGCTTCGGTGCCCAGCTGAACTACACCATTGTCAACAGCGATACCCGGTACGACAACACCCTGCGCTACACGGTAACCCAGTTCGCGGTTCCCGGGGTCAGCGACAGCGCCAACGCCGTGCTGTTCTATGACAAGAACGGCTTCCAGGCCCGCGTCGCCTACAACTGGCGTGACGGCTTCCTGGCTGGCTATGGCTTCGACCCGTACTACATCGAGCCCTATGGCCAGTTCGACGTCAGCGCGAGCTGGGAGTTCAAGAAGGGCCTGACCGCCTTCGTCGAGGGGATCAACATCACCAAGGCGGATCGCAAGGGTCACATGCGCAACGACCAGACCGTGTTCTTCGCGGCCCCGGGTTACGCCCGCTACTCGGCGGGTCTGCGCTTCACCTTCTGATGATCGGCGGATAACCCGCTTGGCTAAGACAAGGAGAGCCGCACTGCTTGCCGGTGCGGCTCTCTTTCTTCATGGTCTGCCAGAATACATAACGGTGTTTGGGAAATGGATGGTGCGATCCGGCAGGTAGTGATCGTGGGCGGTGGGACGGCCGGCTGGCTGGCCGCCTGCCTGCTGGCTGCGCGCCTGCCCGACCTGGCGGTGACGCTGGTTGAGAGCCCCAATATCCCGACGATCGGCGTGGGCGAGGGGACCTGGCCGACCATGCGCGAAACGCTTGCCTCGATCGGCATTCCCGAAGCCGAGTTCCTGCGCGAATGCGATGCGGCCTTCAAGCAGGGCTCGCGCTTCGATGGCTGGGTCAGCGGCGCGGCAGGCGACAGCTATCTCCACCCCTTCACTCTGCCGCCGGCGGGCGACCTGCGCGAATTGCTGGCGGCCTGGCAACAGCTTGCACCTGACCAGTCGTTTGCGAGCACGATGACCCCGCAAGGCGCGGTCTGCGCCGCCGGCCTGGCGCCGCGGCAGCGGGCGATGCCGGACTATGCCGGGGCGCTCAATTATGGCTACCACCTCGATGCCGGGAAGTTCGCCGCGCTGCTGATGCGGCACGCGACCGGCCGGCTCGGCGTGCGCCACGTCAGTGCCGAAGTCTGCGGCACCCGCGCTGGTGCCAACGGCGACATTGCCGCCGTACTGCTCCGCGATGCAGATGAGCTGGCGGGTGACCTGTTCCTCGATTGCACCGGCCAGGCCGCCCTGCTGATCGGCGGGCATTGCCAGGTCGAATGGGTCGACCGTTCGGACGTCTCGTTCAACGATCGCGCGCTGGCGGCGCAAGTTCCGGTTGAGCCGGGCAGCCCGATTGCCGCGCAAACGGTCGGCACCGCGCACCGCGCCGGGTGGCTCTGGGACATTGCCCTGCCGACGCGGCGCGGGATCGGCTGCGTCTATTCGTCCCGCTTCCTCGATGACGATGCGGCCGAGGCGATCCTGCGCGATTACATTGCTGCCAAAGTTCCCGGCGCAGACCTCGCGACGATTCAGCCGCGCCGCCTGGCCTTCCAGACCGGCCACCGCGCCCGGTTCTGGCAGGGCAACTGCCTCGCAGTGGGCCTCTCCGCCGGGTTCATTGAGCCGCTCGAGGCATCCGCGATCGTGCTGATCGAGCTGTCGCTGTGGCGACTGATCGAAGCCTTCCCGGCGGACCGCGCGGCGATGGCGCCATTGTCGCGCCGCTTTAACGAGCTGCTCCGCCAGCGCTGGGACCGGATCGTCGAGTTCCTCAAGCTGCACTACGTCCTCAGCCATCGCACCGAGCCCTATTGGCTCGCCCAGCGCGATCCGGCGACGATCCCCGAGCGGTTGGCCGAAAGCCTGGACCTGTGGCGCCACCTGCCGCCGTCGCCGCGCGATTTCCCCGATTTCGAGGAAATCTTCCCGGCCGCCAGCCAGCAATATGTCCTCTACGGCATGGGCTTCACGCTGCCAGCGCGTCTGCCGCAGCCGAGCGGTCAGGCGCTCGCCCGGATCGCCGAGGTGCGGGACCGGGCCCGGACGATGCAGGCCGGCTTGCCCGAAAACCGCAGCTATTTCGCGGCGCTTGCCGCATCCCAGCCAGAAAGGCCCGCCGCCGCATCATGAGCAACCACCAGATCCTGAATCCGGCCGATCACGGCACCCTGCGCGTCCGGGCTGATGCCGCAACCGAGCTGGGCGATGGCGTGATGTCGTGCCTGGTGGTGCCGAGTGAATTCCGCCGGCTGGCCTGCGAATATCCGATCTTTTTCCGGTTTGACGGCGAAAGCCGCAGCTTTTCGGCGGTGGCTCTGTTTGGCTTCGAAGGCGGGGAGAACCTGTTCCTCGAAGGCGGTCAGTGGGATGCGGCCAGCCGGCCCTTCGCCGTGGCCGTGCAACCGTTCCTGGTCGGTCGGCCGCAAGGCGGGCAGGGCGCCGGGCAGGTCCACATCGACATGGACCATCCGCGCGTGACCATGGCCGGGGGCGAGGGCGTGCGCGTGTTTGACGATGCCGGCCAGCCCAGCCCCTGGCTGGAAGAGGTCGCGGGCATGTTGGGTGCGCTCGATGAAGGCTACCGCGCCAGCGGCGAGTTCTATGCCGCGCTGGACCGGCACGATCTGCTCGAACCGTTTTCGATGGACGTGACGCTGGATAATGGCGCCAGCCACCGACTGGTCGGCTATCACCTGGTCAACGAGGAAAAGCTCCGCGCACTCGATGCAGCGGCCCTGGCCGACCTGCACGGCGCCGGCCACCTCGAACCGCTCTACATGGCGCTCGCCTCGCTCGGCAATCTGGGCAAGCTGGTGCGGCGCAAGAACCGGCGGGCCGATGGCTGAAGCGGCCGAGATCCTGGCCGATCTGCCGCGCGTGGCCGAGGAGGCTCTGTCTCCTGCGGACCTCGACGCACGGCTGGCCGGGGCGGACCAACCCTTTGTGGTGCGCGGGCTGGCGGCGGATTGGCCGCTGGTGCAGGCGGGGCTGGAAAGCGCCGATGCCGCGCGTGCCTATCTCGTGTCGCTCGGCCGCGAAGCCAAACTCACCGGGACGATCGGTGAACCCGGCGGCGGCGAGCGGCTGTTCTACAATGCGGCGATGGGGATGAACTTCCGTTCGGCGCAAGGCCCACTTGACGGTTTCCTCAAGCTGATGGCGCGGGCGGAGAGCGATCCCGCGGCGCAGACGATCTACCTCTCCTCGATCGACATGCGGACCTATTTCAACGGTCTGGTCGAGGCCAACAATGTGCCGCTGGGCGCGCGCCGGCCGCTCGAATCGATCTGGATCGGCACCCGCACCCGGATTGCCGCGCATAACGACGTGCCGGACAATCTGGCCGTCTGCGCGGTCGGCAAGCGGCGTTTCACGCTGTTCCCGCCGGAACAGTTCGCCAACCTCTATCCGGGGCCGCTGGAGAATACGCCGGCCGGTCGCCCGGTCTCGATGGTTGACCTGCACCAGCCCGATTTCGAAGCCTATCCGCGCTTTCGCGAGGCGCTGGCGCAGGCGCAGGTGGCCGAGCTGGAACCAGGCGATGCCGTGTTCATCCCGTCGCTGTGGTGGCACCATGTCGAAGGCCTCGCGCCATTCAACGTGCTGGTGAACTACTGGTGGCGCGATGCCCCGCACTTCCTGGGCAAGCCGGAAGATGCCCTGTTCCACGCGATCCTGGCGCTGCGCGATCTGCCCGAGGCGGACAAGGCGCGCTGGCGCGAGCTGTTCGATCACTACGTCTTTGTGGGTGGAGATGCAGTGACGGAACACCTGCCACCCGAAGCGCGCGGCATTCTGGCCCCGCTGACCGCCGAAACTGCCGGGCAGATCAAGGCCCACCTCTTGCGGAGTCTCTCACGATGAACCCCCAGACCAAGCTGCGCGTTGTAGTTGCCGGGGGCGGCACGGCCGGCTGGATGACTGCCGCCGCGCTCGCCGGCACGCTGGGCGATTGCATCGAGCTGACCCTGGTCGAATCCGATGCGATCGGCACGATTGGCGTGGGCGAAAGCACGATCCCGCCGATGGTCCTGTTCAACCGCCTGCTCGGGATCGGCGAGGCCGAATTCATGGCCGCGACGCAAGCGACCTTCAAGCTGGGGATCAAGTTCGAAAACTGGAAGGACGTGGACGAAAGCTATTTCCACTCCTTCGGCACCACCGGCAAGGATCACTGGTCAGCCGGCTTCCAGCACTTCTGGCTCCATGGCCTGACCCAGGGGATCACCCATAGCTATGATGATTACTGCCTTGAGCTGAAGGCCGCGCTGGAAAGCAAGTTCGCGCATCTGCCCGATGACAAGATGAACTATGCCTACCAGCTCGATTCCTCGCTCTACGCTGCCTTCCTGCGCAAGCGCGCCGAACGCGACGGCTGCGTCCGGATCGAGGGCAGGATCGCCGAGGTCGAGCTGGACGGTGCCAGCGGCAACATCGCCGCGCTGCGGCTGGATGGCGATCGGCGGATTGCGGGCGACCTGTTCATCGATTGCACCGGCTTCCGCGCCCTGCTGATCGAAGGCGCGCTCCACGCCGGGTTCGATGACTGGACCCACTACCTTCCCTGCGATTCCGCCATTGCCGTGCAGACCGCCAGCGTCCGCCCGCCGGTACCCTATACCCGCGCGATTGCGCACGATGCCGGTTGGCAGTGGCGCATCCCGCTGCAGCACCGCCAGGGCAACGGGATCGTCTATTGCAGCCGTTATCTGGACAAGGATGCGGCGTTGGAACGGCTGCTCGGCTCGGTCGAGGGGCAGGTGCTGACCCAGCCCAATTTCATCCGCTATACTACCGGCGCGCGGCGCAAGCAGTGGCACCGCAACTGCGTGGCCATCGGCCTGTCGGGCGGGTTCATGGAACCGCTTGAATCCACCTCGATCCACCTGATCCAGCGCGCCGTGCTGCGGCTGATCCGCATGCTGCCGGGCGGCCCGGTGAGCGAACGCGACATCGCCGAGTTTAACGACCAGCAGCTGACCGACATGGACCAGATCCGCGACTTCCTGATCCTGCACTACAAGGTGACCGAGCGGCGCGATTCCCCATTCTGGCGGCACTGCGCGGCGCTGCCGATGCCCGATAGCCTGGCCCAGAAGATCGAGCTGTTCCGCGAGACCGGCCGGGTCTTCCGCAAGAACGAGGAACTGTTTGTCGAAAACAGCTGGGTTCAGGTGATGATGGGGCAGGGGATCATGCCGCAAACCTATCATCCGATCGCCACCAAGCTGCGCGCTGACGAGCTCGACAAGTTCCTGGCGATGATCCGCGATTCGGTGGCGAAGACCGTGGCCGGACTGCCCGATCAGCAGACCTATATCGCCCGCTATTGCGCGGCGCAGGATGCGCAGGCGGCATGATGCGCGCAGTGGTTCTTGCCTTGGTCGCGCTGGCGGCGCCCGCGACGGCGGCGGACAATTGGACGATGGTCTGGTCAGACGAGTTCGACGGCGACAAGATCGACCGGTCGAAGTGGGGCTTCGATGTCGATTGCTGGGGCGGCGGCAACGATGAGCATCAGTGCTATACCAAGAGCGCCCGCAATGCGGCGATCGAGGATGGCAAGCTGATCATCACCGCACGGCATGAGCGCGTCACCGGCCCGGCGCTGCCCGAACACCTGCGGCGCACGTCCGCCACGCCAGAAGCGGAAGCAACTCGCGACATCAGCTCGGCACGCCTCTCCACGCGGGGCAAGGCTGCCTGGCGCTATGGCAAGGTCGAAGTGCGGGCCAAGCTGCCGCAGGGGCAGGGAACCTGGCCGGCGATCTGGATGCTGCCCGAAAAGGACCGCTATGGCTCATGGGCGGCATCTGGCGAGATCGACATCCTTGAGGCGGTGAACCTGGGCGTGCCCTGCGCCAAGTGCCCTGGTGGGCGCGAGAACACGATCCTGGGCACGCTGCATTTCGGCGGCAAGTGGCCGAACAACAAGCACAAGGGTGAGGAAGTGCCCTTCCCCGAAGTGCTTGATGGCGGCTTCCACACCTATGGGATCGAATGGGGGCCGGAACGGATCACCTGGCAGGTCGATGGCAAGACCTATGCCGTGCGCACCGCCGATGAATGGTCGACCACGGGCTCCAAGGCGCGCGGCGCACCATTCGACCAGCCGTTCCACCTGATCCTCAACCTCGCGATCGGTGGCAAGCTGGCCGAAACGCGCGGGCTTGGCGGGGTGCGTCTGGACGGCTATCCGAAGCGGATGGAGATCGATTGGGTTCGCGTCTGGCAAGCGCCTGATGCAAAGGGGATCTCCGCTGGGACCAGTCCGGCGCAAGGGGGCAAGTAATCGATGGCGCGACGCCGTCAGGCTGTAACGATCAAGCACGTGGCTGCCGATGCAGGGGTTTCGCTGCAGACGGTAAGCCGCGTCATCAACAATGAACCCAACGTCCGCCCCGAAATGAAGGAGCGGGTCCAGGCTTCGATCGACAAGCTGGGCTATGTCCCCTCGATCGCGGCCCAACGGATGAGCGGATCGCGCTCCTACCTGATCCTGGCGATTAACGACCGCGACCGCACGATTGCCGACTGGCAGGCCCGGCAGGGGACCGACTGGGTTGACCAGATGCTGCTGGGCGGCATGCTGAAATGCGCCGAGCATGGCTACCGGATGATCTTCGAGCTGGTCGATACCCACTCCGACCATGTCGAGCGTGAACTGCTGGGTGCGATTGCCGCGCTGCAGCCCGACGGGATCATCCTGACCCCGCCGCACTCGGACAATCCGCAGATCGTCAACTTTCTGGCCGAACAGGGCATCCCCTTTGTGCGGATCGGCTCGATCCAGAACGGGGCGGGCATTCCGGTGTCGATGGACGACGAAGGTTCGGCCCACCAGGCGACGCAGCACCTGCTGGAGCGCGGCCACCGCCGGATCGGCTTCATCTCGGGCTCGAGCGAATATGCCCTCAGTGGCTGGCGCGTCGATGGCTGGCGGCGGGCGATGGCAGAAGCAGGCCTGCCCTGCGATGGCTTGCTGGCCGAGGGCGATTTCAGCTTTGCCTCGGGCGTTGCGGCGGCGGGCAAGCTGTTGGCGGGGCCTGAGCGGCCGACCGCGATCATTGCCAGCAATGACCAGATGGCGCTCGCCACGCTGGAAGTGGCACGGCTGATGGGGCTGACCGTGCCGCAGGACCTTTCGCTGATCAGCTTTGACAACACACCGCTGGTCCACTTCACCCAGCCGCCGCTGACCGCGGTCGATCAGCCGATCGCGGCGACCACATCGAAGGCGGTCGAACTGCTGATCGCCGCGCAAAAGGGCGATGCCGCGCCGAAGGAGCTGACCGTCGTGCGTGCCAGCATCTTCGTGCGCGAATCTGTCGCGCCGCTGGCAGACGCCCCGGGTGCCTGATCCGCGCGCACCGGTTGACCGGTTCATCCTGCTTTATGCGCTGGCCTGGGCGGGCGGGACGATTGGCTATGTCCCGCTGCTCTCGATCCTGTTGCCAGTGCAGGTGGCTGGGTTGGTGGGCAAGACCGCCGGGGTCGACTGGCTCGCCTATATCGCGCTGATCGGAGCGATTGCCGCAAGTGTGGCGGGGATCCTGTTCGGCTATCTCAGCGATATCACCCGCAACCGCCGCGGCTGGATCGTCGCAGGGCTGGCGCTCTCCTGCACGCTATTGCTGGTGATCGGACGCATGACCAGCCTGCCGGGAATTGTTGCGGCGATTGTCGCCTGGCAGCTTGGGCTCAACATGATGCTGGGACCGCTGGCGGCCTGGGCGGGGGACGTAGTGCCCGATGATCGCAAGGGTCTGCTTGGCGGGCTGATGGCCTTTGCACCGGGGCTGGGGGCGCTGGCGGGGGCACTGGTGACGATCCCCGGACTGGCCGACGGGCAGGCGCGGCTGGGGCTGGTGGCGCTGCTGGTGGCGCTCTGCGTGCTGCCGGTGCTGCTCCATGGGGCGCCGCCCGCGCTTGAATGCCCGCCAGCGCCGACGGAACCGCACCGCGCGCGCGGCTTGGCGCTGCGGATGTGGCTGGCGCGGCTGGCGGTGCAGGTGGCCGAGGCAACGCTGTTCGCCTACCTGTTCTTCTGGCTGGTCAGCCTCGATGGTTCGGTCAGCGACAACCAGACCGCGCGGCTGTTCAGCCTGATCCTGCTTGTCTCTGCGCCGCTGGCCTTGCTGGTCGGCCGCTGGTCTGACCGGACGGGCCGGCCGATCGCCCCGCTCCAGAGCTGTGCGCTGATCTCGGCGCTGGGGCTGCTGGGCATGGCCCTTGCGCCTGACGTGACCGGCGCGATGTTGGCCTATGGTCTGTTCGGCGTGTCGAGCGCGGTTTTTCTGGCGCTGCATTCCGCGCAGACCCTGCGGATCCTGCCCCGGCCCGACCGGCGCGGGCGCGATCTGGGATTGTTCAATCTTGCCAATACGGTGCCGTCGCTGGTCATGCCCTGGCTGACCATGGCGATCGTGCCAGTGGCAGGTTACCCCGCCTTGTTCGCCTTGCTGGCCGTGCTGGCTGCGGCCGCGGCTTTGCTGCTCCGCAATATGCAACCGGGCGCCTGAGCCTGCTGCTTGACTTTCCCCCGCGCCCCGTGCGATGAGAACGTTCACAAGAATACCGGGGTGAGAGAGTTCAATGCGCATCGGGATGCTGACGGTCGCAAGCGTCATGTTGGTGGCAGGCTGTGCGCAGGGGCCCACCGTTTCGACCGCGCCGGTCGCGCTCGCCCAAGCCGTGCCGCAGAGCGAGGAAGCGCGGATTGCCGACCTGCTGGCGCGGATGAGCCTGGAGCGCAAGGTCGCCCAGCTGATCCAGCCGCAGATCAACTCGTTCACCGCCGCCGACATGGAGCGTTATCGCTTCGGCAGCTACCTCAACGGTGGCAACGGCGGCCCCTATGGCGACGAGTTTGCGCCCGCATCCCAGTGGCTGAAGCTGGCGGACGAGATGTGGGATGCCTCGACCAGGCCGCTCCCGAATGGCGAACCGGCGATCCCGGCGATCTGGGGTACCGACGCGGTCCACGGCCACACCAACGTCATCGGCGCGACGATCTTCCCGCACAATGTTGGCCTTGGCGCCACCCGCGATGCCGACCTGGTGCGCCGGATCGGCGCGGCGACCGCGCTGGAGATGCGTGCAACCGGGATCGAGTGGGACTTTTCACCGACCATCGCCGTGGCGCGCGATCGCCGCTGGGGCCGCTCCTATGAAAGCTACTCACAAGACCCCGATATCGTCGCGCCGCTGGGTGCCGCGCTGATCGAGGGGCTGCAGGGCAAGGTCGGAACGCCGGACTACCTCGGCGCTGATCGGGTGATCGCCACGGCCAAGCATTTCTTCGCCGATGGCGGCACGACCCAGGGCGTCGACCAGGGCGATGTCAGCGGTGATATTGCCGAATTGAAGGCGATTCACGCCAAGCCCTATCCCGCCGCGATCGCTGCTGGCGCTGAAAGCGTGATGGCCAGCTTCAACTCGATCAACGGGGTGAAGATGCACGGCAACCGCGATCTGCTGACCGGCGTGCTGCGCGATGAATTCGGCTTCAAGGGCATGGTCGTGGGGGACTGGAACGCCCATGGCCAGATTCCCGGTTGCAAGGTGGATGATTGCACCCAGTCGCTGCTCGCCGGGCTCGACATGTACATGGTGCCCGACGATTGGCGCGCGCTCCATGCCAACCTGATGCGCGACGTGCAGAACGGCACGATCCCGATGGCGCAGCTGGACCAGGCCGTGGGCCGGGTGCTGCGGATGAAGCTGCGGCTGGGCCTGCTGGAGGCGACCGCAGTCAAGCCTTCGCTGCGCCCCAATGGCGGCAATTTCGCGCTGCTCGGCGCGGCCCAACACCGCGCTGTCGCGCGCGAAGCGGTCGCCAAGTCGCAGGTCCTGCTCAAGAACGATGGCGTCCTGCCGCTAGCCGCTGGTGCCAAGATTCTGGTTGCCGGCCGCGGGGCGGACAGCGTTGCCCAGGCGTCGGGCGGCTGGACGCTGACCTGGCAGGGCGGGTTGGAGCTGACCAACGAGAAGTATTTCCCCGGCGCGACCTCGATCTGGGCCGGTCTCAAGCAGGCGGCCGAAGCAGCGGGCGGATCGGCCACGCTGTCAGCCGACGGGAGCTACACCGCCAAGCCCGATGTCGCCGTGGTAGTGTTCGGCGAGGAACCTTACGCCGAGTTCGAAGGTGACCGGAAGAACGCCGTCTTCTCCGACGAGGAAGGCCTGAACCTGCTGCGCAAGTTCAAGGCGGCCGGCGTGCGCACCGTGGCCGTGTTCCTCTCGGGCCGCCCGCTGTGGATGAACCGCGAGATTAACGCCGCCGATGCCTTTGTGGCGAGCTGGCTTCCCGGCAGCGAAGGCGCCGGGGTGGCCGACGTGCTCTATGGCAAGCGCGCCGCTACCGGCCGGCTTTCGTTCAGCTGGCCTGCCCACTGTGATGGCAAGCCGGTCAACGGGCCGGAGGGCGCGCTGTTCAACCTGGGTTACGGGCTGAGCCTGGGTGAGCGCAGCACGATCGGCAAGCTGGATGAAGCCTGCGCCTATCTCAACGCTGGTGCTGCCGCAGACTGGTTTGTCGATGGCAAGCTGGCGCCGGGAACCATGATCACCGGCGATGGTGCCCCGCTGCCGGGCCTGCGCGGCCAGGCCGGCGGGATTGCTGCGCGCGGGATCGATCGCAAGCGGCAGGAAGATGCCCGCGAAATTACCTTCGCTCCCGGCGCGACGCTGTCCTTCGGACATCGTCAGTCGGGTTCGGGGGCCTTCCGGGTCACCTATTTCCTGCCCGATCAGCCGCAGGCGCCGGTCAAGCTGACGCTGGGCAAGAACAGTGTCGACATCACCCGCCAGCTGGCGCTGAGCGCGGGCAAGGGCTGGCGCGAGATGATCATCACCGACGCCTGCGCGCCGGGGCTGGGCCAATCGCTGGCGATTACCTCCAGCGGGCCGCTCAAGCTGCAGATCGCAGCCGTCTCGCGCCAGGCCATGCCGGCGGGGGCGGACTGCTCGTTCTGAGCAGTGCTCAGAGCGTCTTGATGATGCCTGAGAAGTCCACGCCGCCGTTGCCGGCAGCCGCGAAGGCTTCGTAAAGCTCTTCGGCGCGGGTGCCCATCGGGACATTCGCGCCGACGCTTTGCGCGGCTTCGAGCGCGAGCTTGAGGTCCTTGAGCATCAGCGCGGCAGCGAACCCGCCCTGGTAGCCATTGTCGGCAGGCGATTGTGGGCCGACGCCGGGAACCGGGCAGTAAGAGGTCATCGACCAGGACTGGCCCGAGGCCTTTGACGAGATGTCGAAGAAGGTCTGGAGGTCCAGCCCCAGCTTGTCGGCGAGCGCAAAGGCCTCGCAAGTGGCGATCATCGTCGCGCCCAGGATCATGTTGTTGCAGATCTTCGCAGCCTGACCCGCTCCGCTGGCACCGGCGTGGATCACGGCCTTGCCCATCGCGGCCAGGATCGGTTCGGCGCGCTTGAAGGCGTCGTCGGTGCCGCCGACCATGAAGGTCAGCGTGCCGCCATTGGCCGCGGCGATCCCGCCCGAGACGGGCGCATCGACCATGGCATAGCCAGCAGCTTCGGCCGCCGCGGCGACCTTGCGGGCCGTGTCGACATCAATGGTCGAGCAATCGAGCAGCAGCGCGCCAGCCGGAGCCTGGCCGATCACGTCGGCGGTGTAGACGCTCTCCACGATCTTGCCGTTGGGCAGCATCGAAACCACCGCATCGACGCCCTGCACGGCCTCAGCCACGGTCGGGAAAACCGCGCAGCCATTGCCGGTGGCGCGCTCGGCCGCCTCGGCGCTGAGATCGAAGGCGTGGACCGTGTGCCCGGCCTTGACCAGGTTCGCGGCCATCCCACCGCCCATGTTGCCGAGGCCGATGAAGGCGATTTTCATTTTGGTCGTCCTATCCTGCGTAAGCGATCGCGAACCCGAGGCCGACTGCTGCCAGTCCCAGCAAAACATTGCCAATCATGCCCGCCGTTTCAGTCAGGCGGTTCATTTCTGTCCGCGGCGCGTCGGTCACGACCCAGCCATGCCAGGGCAGGCGAGCGGGCTTGCCAGCGCGCCAGCGGCGCCATTCGATCAGGTGCAAGGTGGCCCAGAGCAGGCCGCCCAGAAGAAGGGCCAGGCCCTTCAGCACCTAGCGGCCCTTCCACACCCCGGGGCGCTTCTCGATGAAGGCGCCCATGCCTTCAACCTTGTCCTCGGTCGCGGTCAGGACCTGAAAGATCCGGCGCTCCATGATCAGGCCCTGTTCGAGCGTCATTTCGTAGGCGGCGTTGACCGCTTCCTTGTTGGCGATGACGGCGAGCGGCGGCATGGCGGCAATCTCGGCGGCGAGCTTGACCGCCTCGTCGACCAGGCTGGCGAGCGGGACAACGCGCGAGACCAGGCCCGAGCGCTCGGCTTCCTCGGCGCCCATCATCCGCCCGGTCAGGCACATTTCCATTGCCTTGGACTTGCCGATGGCGCGCGTCAGGCGCTGGCTGCCGCCCATGCCGGGTCCGACGCCCAGCTTGATCTCCGGCTGCCCGAACTTGGCGTTTTCGCTCGCGATGATGATGTCGGCCATCATCGCCAGCTCGCAGCCGCCGCCCAGGGCAAAGCCGTTGACCGCGGCGATCCAGGGCTTGCGCGTGGTCTTGACCAGGTGGCTGGTCCAGCGGCTGAAGAAGTCCTGCGCAAAGAATTCGGCGGCCGGCTTCTCGAACATTTCCTTGATGTCGGCGCCGGCGGCAAAGGCCTTTTCGCCCGCGCCGGTCAGCACCGCGCAGCCCTGCGAGGCATCGGCCTCGAACTTGGCGAAGGCGTCGATCAGCTCTTCAAGCACCGACGAGTTCAGCGCGTTCAGCGCCTGCGGCCGGTTGAGCGTGACCAGCGTCACCGCGCCGCGCTGTTCGACCAGGATGTTTTCATAGCTCATAGGGGTTTCCATTCCTCATCGGCGGGGAGGGGGCCGAAGATGCTGTCGATACGAGCATCGCTACCGCCCTAGGGGGTGGCGGGGTCCCACTGCGGGGCATTGTCCTTGTCTACGATCACTGCGCGGACGCCCTCGGCAAAGTCGGGGCGGGTCAGCACGCGCGATGCGATGCGGTATTCCATCACCATGTTGGCGGCAAAATCGGCGCATTCGAGGCTGTCATGCAGCTGGCGGAGCGCGACCTTGCAGGTCTGGGGTGACTTGGTACGCAGCGTGGCGAGTTCCTTCGCGGCCCATTCGCTGTCATCTGCCGCCAGGCTGGCGAGGACATCCTCGTAGCGGTCCGAAGCAAAGTGCCTGGCAATCGCGGCGGCATTGGCCTCGATCTTGGCCGGGGACGGAGTGACAGCGAGGGCCGAGAGGACCTGGCCCGACTCATGCCCATGCGCGATCCGCTCCTTGGCTTCGGCCAGGGCATCGTGCGGCAGGTAATGGGTGGCAAGGCCGGCCCACTTGCACTCCGCCCCGTCCAGCCGCGCGCCCGTCAGCGCCAGGAACTGGCCGATCCGGCCGGGCAGGCGCGAGAGGTACCAGCCGCCGCCGACATCGGGGAACAGGCCGATCCCGGTTTCGGGCATGGCATAGCGGGTATTTTCGGTCGCTACGTGGAACCGCGCGGGTTGGCTGATGCCCACACCGCCACCCATGGTGATCCCGTCCATGAAGGCCACTACCGGCTTTTCATAAGTGAAGATCAGGTGGTTGAGCTGGTACTCGTCGTGGAAGAACTTGCGGCCCGACGTGCCGCCATCGTTCAGCGCCGAATTTCGCAGGAAGGCGATGTCGCCGCCCGAGCAGAACCCCCGGCCCTCGGCGTGATCGATGATCACCGCCTTGACCTCCGGATCGTCGCGCCATTCGAGCAGCGCCGCCGTCATGGCGTGGACCATCGGCAGAGTCAGCGCGTGGATCGCCTGCGGACGGTTGAGCGAGAGGAACCCAGCGGCGCCTTCGCGGCGGATGATCACTTCGTCGGTCATTGGCGCAGCAGGTCCCGGCCGACGATCATCCGCATGACCTGGTTGGTCCCTTCCAGGATCGAATGGACCCGCAAGTCGCGCCAGAAGCGTTCGATCGGATAGTCCTTCAAGTAGCCATAGCCGCCGAACAGCTGCAGCGCGTCGTTGACGATCTTGCTGCCATTGTCGGTCGCCAGGCGCTTGGCCATGGCCGAAAAACGGCTCTTATCCGGCGCATTGGCGGCAACCTTGCAGGCGGCGAGGTAAAGCAGCGCGCGCGCGGCTTCGAGGTCGGTCGCCATGTCGGCCAGCATGAACTGGGTGGACTGGAAATCGGCGACCGGCTGGCCGAACTGCTGGCGCTCCTTGGTGTACTTGATCGCCTCATCCAGACAGCGCTGCGCTCCGCCGAGCGAGCAGGCCCCGATGTTGAGGCGGCCACCATCGAGCCCCGCCATGGCAAAGCGGAAGCCTTCGCCCTCAGCCCCGACGCGGTTGGCGACGGGGACGCGGCAATCCTCGAAGATCACCTGTGCGGTGGGGGAGGCGTTCCAGCCGAGCTTCTTTTCCGGCGCACCGAAGGACAGGCCGGGCGTGTCCTTTTCGACCACAAGGCAGGAAATGCCCTTGGCGCCATTGTCGCTGGTGCGGACCATGCAGACGTAGATGTCATTTACCCCGCCGCCCGAGATGAACTGCTTGGTGCCGTTGAGGACGTAGTGATCGCCGTCGAGCCGCGCCGTGGTCTTGAGCGCCGCCGCGTCCGAGCCCGAACCAGGTTCGGTCAGGCAGTAAGAGGCGATCTGCTCCATCGAGACCAGCCCCGGCAGGTACCGCGCCTTGAGCTCGGCCGAGCCGAAGCAGTCAATCATCCAGGCGGCCATGTTGTGGATCGAGATATAGGCCGAGGTCGCCGGGCAGCCATAGGCCATGGCTTCCATGATCAGCGCAGCTTCCAGCCGCCCCAGGCCAATCCCGCCACTCTCTTCCGAGACGTAGATCGCGCCGAAGCCCAGTTCGCCAGCCGCTTTCCACACGTCGACCGGATAGTGGTGCTCCTCGTCCCATTGCGCGGCGAAGGGCGTGATCCGGTCAGCCGTGAACTTCTGCGCCATGTCCTGGATGGCGATCTGGTCTTCGGTCAGTGCGAACTGGTCGGTCATCAATCAACCCATGGTAGGAATGACGAAGGCATTGCCCCCATCGGGCGAGCCATCGGGCCAGCGGGCGGTGACGGTCTTGACCTTGGTCCAGAACTTCACGCCTTCCATGCCGTGCTGGTTGGTATCGCCAAAGGCGCTGCGCTTCCACCCGCCAAATGTGTGGTAGGCGACCGGCACCGGGATCGGCACGTTGATGCCGACCATGCCGACGTTGACCCGCGCGGCAAATTCGCGCGCGGCGTGGCCGTTGCGGGTGAAGATGGCGACGCCGTTGCCATACTGGTGCTTGCTCGGCAGGCTCAGCGCTTCCTCGAAGTCCTTGGCGCGGACCATCTGGAGGACCGGGCCGAAGATCTCGTTGTGATAGCTGCTCATGCCCGGGGTCACCCGGTCGAACAGCGTCGGGCCGACGAAGAAGCCGTTCTCGTGGCCCTGCAGGGTAAAGCCGCGGCCATCGACGACCAGCTCGCCGCCTTCATCGACGCAGGTCTGGATCCAGCGCTCGATATTGGCCTTGTGCTGCGCGGTAACGACCGGGCCGTAGTGCGCCTCCGGATCGGTTGACGTGCCCAGCTTGAGCGCTTCGATCGCCGGGATCAGCTTGGCCTTGAGCCGTTCGGCGGTGTCATCGCCCACCGGCACGACGACCGGCAGCGCCATGCAGCGTTCACCGGCTGAACCGAAGGCCGCGCCGGCCAGGTCGTTGACCACCTGATCGAGATCGGCATCGGGCATGACGATGCCGTGGTTCTTCGCCCCGCCCATCGCCTGGACGCGCTTACCGGCGGCAACGCCGCGGTTGTAGACATAGTGGGCAATGTCGGACGAGCCGACAAAGCTGACGGCCGAGATCGCCGGGTGATCGAGGATCGCGTCGACCATTTCCTTGTCGCCGTGGACGACCTGGAAGATGCCCTCGGGCAGGCCGGCCTCAAGCCACAGTTCGGCGAGGCGCATCGGCACCGAGGGATCGCGCTCAGACGGCTTCAGGATAAAGGCATTGCCCGTCGCCATGGCAACCGCACCCATCCACAGCGGGATCATCGCCGGGAAGTTGAACGGGGTGATGCCCGCGCCGATGCCGAGCGGCTGGCGCATCGAATAGACGTCGATGCCGGGGCCGGCGCCCTGGGTATATTCGCCCTTCAGCGCGTGGGGGATGCCGCAGCAGAATTCGACCACTTCCAGCCCGCGCTGGATATCGCCCTTGCTGTCGGCAATCACCTTGCCGTGCTCGCTGGAGAGGAGCAGCGCCAGCTCGTCGATATTGGCTTCGACCAGCGCCTTGAACTGGAACATCACGCGGGCGCGGCGCTGCGGGTTGGTCGCGGCCCAGGCGGGCTGGGCGGCCTGGGCGGCGGCCACGGCGCGATCGAGTGCGTCCTGGCTGCCGAGCACGACTTCGGCCTGAATGTCACCGCTGTTGGGGTCATAGACCGGGGCCTTGCGAGCGGCAGCGAGGCCGCCGGTGCCACCGGCGATGAAATGGTCGATCTGGCGCATGATTGGTGATCCCTCTCGAATCTTTGTCGCGCTGCCATGCGCCTCGACTTCGATGCAGACAACACCCAATTTTGCGGATAGAGCCTGCAAATATGCAGGACATGGACTGGAGCGACTTGCAGGTATTCCTGGCGATTGCCCGCGCGGGCCAGATGGGCCGCGCCGGGGCGGCGCTGGGCATGGACCCGACCACCACCAGCCGCCGCCTCCGGCGCCTTGAAGCCGCGCTGGGCGAGACGCTGTTCGAGCAGACTCGCGAAGGTCAGGTGCTGACCGAAGCGGGCGAACGGCTGCTTGCCAAGGTCGAGGCGATGGCCCAGGCCGCCACCGCGATTGGCGAGGGCGGCCCCGCCAGCGCCAACGGACTGCTGTCCGGCACGCTGCGGATCAGCGCGTCGGAAGGCTTCGGCTCGTGGTTCCTGGCCGCCCACGTCCCCCTCTTCGTCCGCGCCCATCCGGCGCTGACGCTCGACCTGGTCGCCAACAGCGGCTTCCTGAGCCTCTCCAAGCGCGAGGCGGATATCGCCGTCATGCTCTCGCGCCCCAAGGCCGGGCCGGTGATCGCCCGCAAGCTCAGCGATTACAGCCTGCGGCTCTATGCCAGCCAGGCCTACCTCGCCCTCGGCGGCATGCCGCAAGCGCCCGCCGATCTGCTCAAGGGGCACAGCCTGGTCGGCTATATCCCCGACCTGCTTTACGCGCCTGAACTGCGCTATCTGGATGAGCTCCAGGCGGGCCTCGCCCGCACGCTGCGCTCCTCCAGCATCAACGCCCAGCACCACCTGATCGCCGCCGGGGCTGGGATCGGCGTGCTGCCGTGCTTCATGGGCGATGCCGACCCGGCGCTGGTCCCCGTCCTGCCCGAGCGCCGGATCACCCGCTCATTCTGGCTGGTCACCCACAAGGACACCCACCAGCTCGCCCGGATCAGGGCCGGTCGCGACTGGATCCTGGGCGTGGTGCAACGCCACCGGGCGGCGCTGTTGCCGGACTAGGGCGTTCGCTCAGTCCTCCAGCCCGGCGAGTCCCGCCGCGATGCCTTGCTCCGCTGCCGTCGCCTCGGTGATCATCGTCCGCAGCGCGGTGGCAGTGTCTTGCAGCAGCCGGGTGCTGAGCGGGCGTTCGCCGTTCACGAAGCGGCGGATCGCGCGTTCGTCGATCCCCAGCCTGCGCGATGCCGTGGTGACCCCGCCCAGCACCTGGATGCAGTGCGCAAAGTGATCGCGCAGGTCCTCGATTGTGGCTGGTGCGGTCATTATTCCCTCTCTCATGGCTGGCGCCGGTGCTATCCTGCCCCGACTGCGGGAGGCCGGCGCGCGCGTCAATCCTGTGGTCCCGGTGGAGCATGGATTACCCGGCCAATGACGGAAGCGGAAAGCAGTGCCCTGACACGGCCGCAGCGGCGGCTGCTGCGCCGCATCTTCAACGGCCGCGTCAACCCGCTCGTTGCAGATGGTCGGCCGTTCCTGACCTACAAGGAAGCGAGCCGCTATCTGGAAAGCCTTGGCGCTGAAGCCAGGGACACCGCCTATGCCGAGCTGAAGGCGAAAGCTGCCCAGCAACCGCCAGCCTGATTTCACAGGTCTGTTGCATCAAGGCCGCTTGATCGCCGGGCCGCAGCCAGCCAGTGTTGGCGCGAAGCAACAGCGGGGCAGGGCGGCATGGCAAGACAACTGATGACTGGAGCGCTGCTGGCGGCGCTGATCGCCGCTCCGCTTGCCGCTGCCCCCTCGCCAATTCCCATGAGCGAGACCGAGGCTGCCGCCCCCGCGCTCCCGCCGCTGCTCCCGGCCCGTGACCGCGCGGCGACCGAGAACCGGATCCTGGCCGAGCGGCTCGATACGGTCATCCCCGCGATCATGCGCGAGCAGGGAATCGATCTGTGGCTGCTGGTGGCGCGCGAGTATTTCGAGGAGCCGGTGGTCGCCTCGATGCTCGATGCCGAAAACATGCATGCCCGGCGCCGCACGATCCTGATCTTCTACGATCCGGGCCATGGCAAGCCGGTGGAGCGGTTGACGGTCAGCCGCTATGGCCTGGGCGGGCTGTTCGCACCCGCCTGGGACCCAGCCAAGCAGCCCGACCAGTGGCAGGCCGTGGCCGAGCTGATCGCCGCGCGCAATCCGGCGAAGATCGCGATCAATACCTCCGATCTCTACCAGTTCGCCGATGGCATGACGGTGAGCCAGTATGACAAGTTCACTGCGGCGTTGCCCGCACCGCTGCGGGCGCGGATCGTCAGCGGCGAGGGGCTGGCGATCCGCTGGCTGGAAACCCGTACACCGGAGGAGATGGAGCTCTATCCCACGGTCCTGCGCACCGCCCATGCGGTGATTGCCGAGGCCTTTTCGCGCCAGGTCATCACCCCCGGCGTCACCACGGCCGAGCAGGTCCAGTGGTGGTACCGCGACCGGCTGCTGGAACTGGGGCTGACACCGTGGTTCCACCCCTCGGTCGGAATCCAGCGCCAGGGCGTGAAGGGCATGCTCGAAGGGGCCGAGGTGATCCAGCCGGGTGACCTGCTGTGGACCGATTTCGGTATCACCTATCTGCGGCTAAACACCGATACGCAGCACCTGGCCTATGTCCTGAAGCCGGGCGAGACTGAAGCACCGGCGGGTCTGCGGCAGGGGCTGGCGAACAGCAACCGGCTGCAGGACATCCTGCGCCGCCAGTTCGCGGTCGGCCGCAGCGGCAACGAAGCGCTGGCGCTGGCGCGGGCTGAGGCGATCGCGGCGGGGCTCGATCCCTCGATCTATTCGCATCCGATCGGCCTGCACGGCCATGGTGCCGGCCCCTCGATCGGCTTCTGGGACAACCAGAACGCCGACCCGCGCGGCAGCGGCGCAATCAATGCCAATACCGCCTGGTCGATTGAGCTCACGTCATACGCCGCCGTGCCCGAATGGGGCGGGCAGAAGGTCGATTTCCGGGCCGAGGAAAATGCCTTTTTCGATGGCAAGACGGTGCGCTTCATCGATGGCCGCCAGACCGAACTGACGCTGATCCGGTGATGCGCGCGCATCACCAGTTGTTTTGCAGGAGCCTTGCCTGATGCCTGAAATCATTCTCCACCAGTATGATAGCTCACCCTTTTCGGAGAAGATCCGGATCTGCCTGGGGATCAAGGGACTGGCCTGGCGCGCGGTTGACCAGCCGGTGATCATGCCCAAGCCCGATCTGGTGCCGCTGACCGGCGGTTATCGCCGCATTCCGGTGCTGCAGATCGGGGCCGATATCTATTGCGACAGCCAGCTGATCGCGCGCGAGCTGGAGCGGCGCTATCCCGCCCGGCCGCTCTATCCCGCCGGCCTTGCTGCCTTCGTCAATGCGACCGAGCAATGGTGCGACAAGGCGGTGTTCCAGGCCGCGGTCGTGGCGATCTTCGGGGCACTGGGGGACAAGGTCGATCCGGCCTTCATCAAGGACCGCGAGGCGCTGAGCGGCCAGCCGTTCAACGTGGCGGCGATGCAAGCGCTATCCCCGTTTGCGCTGACCCAGCTCAAGGCCCATGCCGCCCTGCTGGCCGAGCAGCTGGCCGATGGCCGCGCCTTTCTGGCCGGAGCCGAACCCTGCCTGGCCGATGCCGCCGCCTATTACAATTTTTGGTTCCTGCGCAGCTTCGCCCCGGGCCTGGCGGACCGCTATGCCGATCTGGCCGGGTTCGACGCCTGGTATGATCGGATCGCCGCGCTCGGCTATGGGAGCCGGGCAGCCTTGGCACCGTCCGAAGCGCTGGCGATTGCCGCCGCAGCGGAGCCGGAGGCCGTGCCAGCGCTGGAATCGGATGCCAGCCTGATCGGCCAGACGGTGAGCCTGGCTGCCACCGATTATGGTCGCGATCCGATCACCGGGACTTTGGTGGGTTCGAGCCAGTTTAGCCTGACCGTTGCCCGCGATCTGCCCGACCTCGGGCGGATCAATGTCCACGTGCCCCGGCTGGGCTATTCCCTGACGCCGGCCTAGGCCTCAAGCGGTTCGGTCGCGAGGCCGAGCTCCGGGATCGAGACCGAGCGACGGCCGCTGAAATCGGTGCGGACGACGATCAGCCCGGTCTTCTCGTAATGGTCAAGCAGGCGGCGCAGGCGGCCCGGTGAACTGGTGCCATAGAGCACGGCCAGCTCGTCATCGTCGGGGCAGGGGTGGCCTGCCTGGGCGGCCCTGGCGATGGCGAGGAAGGGCGCGAGCAGATCGTCCGCGAGGTCCCGGGCGACGCGCAGGATCTCCTGCGCTTCGGGGCTGCCGGGTTCGTCGATCCCCGCCACGGCAATGGCGAAGCGGCGCTGGAAACCCGCCATGTCGAGCTGCCCGGCGGTCAGCCGCTGCATCCGGCAGCGCACGGTGAAGTCCTGATAGAGCTTGGCGACCGGCTGATAGGTGCAGCCATCCTCAGCCGCCATCTCGCGCAGGATCGCATCGATCGCGGCGTCGACTTCGGCGGCGGACTGGCTTGGCAGCGCAGGCTGCTGCGGGGTTGGCGCAGGCGCTTCGGGCGCAATCTGCCCGATCAGCTCGTCAATCGCCGGACGCACTGGCACCGGCTCGGGCGCACGGACCGGCGCCTCATCAAGGTGCAGGCCGGCGTGGAGCAGGGCGTGGAGATCGTCAGGCGAAGCGGCTGGCGGCGGGGCGAGCTTCTGTACCAGCGATTTCGGCCCGGTCCGCACCGCGCCAATCTGCACGGCAATCGGCCGGCGGCTGATCGCCGGGCCAAGACCCAGGAACTGCCCGCGGCCCAGATCGCGGATCTGCTCGGCCTGGCGCCGCTCCATCCCCAGCAGGTCGGCCGCGCGGGTCATGTCGATATCGAGGAAGGTCCGCCCCATAAGGAAGTTGGAGGCCTCTGCGGCAACGTTCTTGGCCAGCTTGGCCAGCCGCTGGGTGGCAACGATCCCGGCCAGCCCGCGCTTGCGGCCCCGGCACATCAGGTTGGTCATGGCGGCCAGGCTCAGCCGCCGGGCCTCGTCGCTGACTTCGCCGGCGACCGCGGGGGCGAAGACCTGCGCCTCGTCCACCACCACCAGCGCCGGGTACCAATGCTCGCGCGGTGCATCGAACAGCGCGGAGAGGAACAGCGCCGCGCAGCGCATTTGCGCCTCGACCTCCAGCCCGTCGAGCGCGAGGACGACCGAGGCGCGGTGCTCGCGGATCCGGGCGGCGAGGCGCGTCAGCTCCTGGGTCGAATAGGCCGCGCCATCGACGACGATGTGCGGAAACAGCTCGGCCAGCGAGACGAAATCGCCCTCCGGATCGATCACGATCTGCTGCACGATCTTGGCGCTCTCCTCGAGCAGGCGGCGCAGCAGGTGCGACTTGCCCGAGCCGCTGTTGCCCTGGACAAGCAGACGCGTAGCCAGCAGTTCCTCGATATCGAGGCTGATGGCCTGGCCGTGCTGGTCGGTACCGATCTGGATGGGCGCGCTCACCGGGCTGGGCCTAGAGGTCAGCGCAGATTCGGACCAACCGATGCAGGGCGTTTTCCAGAGCTTTGATGGCGACGCGGGATCTCTTCAATCCGGCAGAAGCAGCAATCCAACAAATCGCTAAACTAATCCAACAACCGGTGGACTGCGTACGAGGGGGGCACTGATCGGTCGGCAAGCACCCCACAAGCAAGTTTGCGGAGAGTGCGCGTGGTAGCAATCGTCGGTGGCAACAGCCTGGGCCTGGTTCGCAGTTCGGCCAGTGTTCTGGGGGGTAATGGCCAGCTTGGGTCAGCCGCGGTTGGGCGATTGGGTAGCGGGGGCACCGTCAATGCGGTGACCGGCAACCTGGTGATCCAGAACCAGGATGAGCTGCTGACCGGGGTCGGCATCGATGCTGCCGTGATGCGGACCTACAACAGCCTCGGGCTGATGGACGACGACAACGGCGACAACTGGCGCCACAGCGGCCAGCGCAAGGTCGAAGTCGTCACCGCCGGATCGGTCCTGCGGCTGACCGATTGGGACGGCAGCCGTACCGACTTCACCTGGGACGCCGGCTTCGTGCGCGCCGATGGCGGGTCGGGCGCCTTTGTCAGCAAGGCCGGCGGCGGGGCCTATGACTATATCACCTATGCCGCGGGAACCTGGACCTTTACCGATGGGGACAGTCTGGCGACCCAGACCTTTGCCGAGGCATCGGCTGGCCGGATTACAGGGCAAAAGGATCTAACCGGCAACCTGCTGTTCTATACCTACGATGGCAGCAACCGCCTGAGCCGGATCACTACCGCGAACGGCGAGTACACCGAGCTGGCCTGGAACGGCAACCAGCTGACCCAGGTGACCACCCGCACGGCCGCTGGTGCGTTGACCGGCACCAAAACTCGCTACACCTATGACGGCCTGAACCGTCTCGCGTCAGTCACGGTCGATCTTTCGCCCGGTGACAATGCCATCGCCGACGGCAAGGTTATCACGTTCGAATATACCT
>VFQM010000841.1_pt1 | contig 30504 bp, 29 predicted proteins | sample 3512391 | NCBI WGS metagenome assembly VFQM01 (sample SAMN10412369, study PRJNA504923) | tailings metagenome | isolation source: Replicate 1 from Balatoc abandoned mine | place: Philippines
GCCACGTCGACCGCGCTTTGCGCGCCGTGGTAGCCGCATTCGAGCAGCAAGGCGAAGGCATCGGTTGCCATCGGGTTGCCGTAGCGGCCATGGTCGCGCATCCGCACCCCGGCGCGGTGCCCCTGATCGGCCACGCAGAGCGCAGACAGACCCAGCGCGCGCGCCTGCTCGGCCTGATGCGGCAGTGGCCCGACCAACGCCAGCGGCGGGCCGGGTTCGTGCATGGAATGCAGGTCGAGCAGCCAGTCGCTGGCTTCCACGTGCGGCAGCAGTTCGAGCACACGCCGGTGCTCGACACCCTGCGCCGGGACATCACGGCGCCACGGCAATTCGCCCCACAGGCGGTTCATGTCGGTGTGCACATAGCGTGAGGCGTGGGGATCGCCCGGATCAAACCGGTCGAAGGCGTCCAGGTTGGCGAAGGCCAGACTGAGCGTTCCACGTCGCGGGCGTACACCGGTGGCGAGCAGATCGCGCAGTGCCCAGGCGCCGCAGAGCTCGTTGCCGTGAATCAGTGCCGTCAACAGCACGTGGCGGCCTGGCGCGGTGGCGGTGAAGCGCCACACGCCGGCGGTGCCCGTGTTGCCCGTGCGCCAGGGCCCGAGGTCCGGGGGCTCGATCTCGAAAACCGGGGGCTTCACAGTCGGATGTTGGCCTGTTGCACGATGCGGCGGTACTTCTCGATCTCCGCCGCCTGGAAGCCGGCCAGTGCGGTGCTGCCGTCCGCGATGGTGGAGCCGGACGCCACGAGCTTGCGCACCAGCTCCGGCGCCTTCAGCGATTCGAGCAGCGCGGCCTGCAGCCGCTGACCAACCGCCGCGGGCATTCCGGCCGGGCCCCAGAGCCCGAACCAGGTGCCGATGTCCACGTTGCGCAATTGGGGCGCCTCCGAGAGAGCGGGAATGTCGGGTGTGACGGCGGAGCGCTGTCGCTCGGTGACGCCGAGCGCGAATACCTTGCCGGCGGTGATGTGCGGCAGCGCGCTCGACAGCACGAACACGCCGTACTCGAGTTGCCCGCCCATCAGGTCGGTGGCAAGCGGTCCCACGCCCCGGTAGGGGATGTGCACGATGAAAAGGCCCGCGGACTGCTTGACCATCTCGCCCGCCAGGTTCAATGCCGTGCCCACGCCCGAGGAGCCGTAGCTGTACTTGCCCGGTGCTTGTTTGACCTTGGCAATGAACGACGGCACATCGCGTGTGCCGGTGTGCGAACCCGCCACCAGCACCATGGGCTGCGAGGCCACCAGCCCGATGGGCGTGAACTGCTTGAGCGGGTCGTAGCGCAGGGCGGGGTTCACGAGGCCGGCGATGGCCATTTCGTTGTTGCTGCCCAGCAGCAAGGTGTGGCCGTCGGCCTGTGCCTGCGCCACGCGCTGTGCGCCCAGAGCACCCCCGGCGCCACCGACGTTCTCGATCACCACCGGCTGGCCCAGCACGCGGGCGAGTTGTTCGCCCAGCACGCGCGCGGTCAGGTCGGTGCTACCGCCGGGGGGGTAGCCGACCACCAGCGTGATGGGCCGGCTCGGGAACGTGCTGCCCTGCGCCAGCAATGGCGAGCAGGTGCTGGCGGCTGCAGCTCCCGCGGCCAGCAGGACGACACGACGACGGACGTTGACGGATTGCATGGGGTTCTCCTGGACGGCTTCAAGCGAGCCGATGGAGCCGGACTCTAGGCGGCACATGCATGCCGTCGGTGCCGATCCGGCACCGAGCGGTGCCAATGACTGATATCACCGGTTGCTCATGTCCCAGGCCGCTTCGATCAACCCCGACTGGCGTGCGCGGTGCCGGTAAAGGCGCACCTCGAAGTGGATCTGATCCCCACGACCACCGAGTACCTTGAGCAGACCGGCCTTGACCGCCGCCGAAGCCAGCGAATGGGGAAGCCAGGCCATGCCGAGCCCTTTGATGGCCAGCTCCAGCACGGCATCGGCCGAATCGCACAGGATGGCCGGCGGCGGCTGCTGCCCGGGCCGGGTCGCGCCAAGGTGGTCGTTCAGCAGCCGCCCGAGCGTGAGCGAGGGCGCATAGCCGATCCACTCCCGGTCGAAGAGGCCGTGGCGCACGCGCCCGGCCGCGTCCACGCGGGCGACCGGCATGAGCCGGTCGTTGGCCAGCGTGACGTGGCGAAAGCGCTGACCCGTCAGCGGGTTCGACAGCGCGGGGTGTTCGTAGCAGATGAGGAAGTCCACCTCGCCGCGCTCGAAGGCGGCGGAGATCTCTGCCATCGCGCGGGTGTGGATCTGCACGCGCGCGCCACGGATCGTGCTGCGCAGGCGGCCCAGCCAGTCCGCCACCAGCGTGCGCGCCAGGGTGCGGCCAGTGCCGATGCGCAGAAGACCCGCACCCTCCTGGTCCGTGCCGTGCAGATCGCGCCACCCCTGGCGCAGGTGCAGCAGGCCCTCCAGCAGCGGCGAGGTTTGCTCCAGCAGTTCGCGGCCCTGCGCGGTCAGGCGAACGGGTGGCCTGTCCCGTGTGACCAGGGGCAGACCCGCCCAATCCTCCAGCGCGCGGATGCGGCGACCGAACGCGGGGTGGGTGACATGCCGCTCCTCGGCGGCCTTGACGAAGCTGCCGCAGCGAGCCAGTGCGGCCAGGTCTTCCAGCAGTTTCAGATCCATGCGTGTTCGCCCCTGATGACCCTGCGTGTGTCGACCTGCGAATGTGCCCTGTGCCCGGCCGCAGGGCTAGGGCGATGCCGGCAGCACGCGCAGCACGCGGCCATCGGCGCTGTCGGTGAGCAGGTAGAGCGCGCCTTGCGGGCCGACGCGCACGTCGCGGATGCGTTCGCCCAGTTCCGTGAACAGCACGTCCTGCGGCCCCGGTGTGTCGACCGCCATGGGCACGCGGCGCACGCTGCGCTCCTTCAGGGCCGCCACGAACAGGCTGCCACGCCACGCCGGGAACAGTGCCGCGTCGTACCACGCCAGCCCGGCCGGCGCGATCGACGGGGTCCACTCCAGCAGCGGCGGCTCGATGCCGGGCAGGCTGCGGTAGGGCGTGATGCGTGCGTAGGTGTAGTCGATGCCGCCGGTGGTGATCGGCCAGCCGTAGTTGGCACCGGGCCGGATGCGGTTGAGCTCGTCGCCCCCGCGCGCGCCGTGTTCGTGGGCGTAGGGCACGCCGTTGACCACCACCAGCCCCTGCGGGTTGCGGTGTCCAGAGCTGAAGATCTCGGGCCGTGCATCGGCGCGTCCGACGAAGGGGTTGTCGGCGGGCACGCGGCCATCGGGGTGGATGCGCAGCAGCTTGCCCAGATGCGTGTTCAGGCGCTGCGCGTCCGTGCGGTCGAGGTTGCCGTCACCCATGCCGATGAGGACGGTGCCGTCCGGCAGCCAGGCCATGCGGCCGCCGAAATGCTGCGTGTCGCGCTTGGCGGGTTGCGAGGTGAACACGGGTTGCACGCCTTGCAGTTGCCGACCATCGAAGCGCGCGCGCACCACGCGCAGGTGGTTCGCCTCCGGGGTGCCGTGCGCGAAGGACAGGAGCACCTCGCCGCTCGTGCTGAAGGACGGGTCCGCCACCACGTCGAACAACCCGGCCTGCCCGCGCGCCAGCACGGCGGGCACACCGGCCACGGGTTCGGCACGCAGCTCGAGCCGTCCGCCGGGGCCGGGCTCGATGACGCGCAGGCGCCCCGGGCGCTCGGTCACCAGCAGGCGGCCATCGGGCAGGAACGCCAGCGACCAGGGGTGCTCGAGCCCGCTGGCCACGGTCTCGACGCGATAGCCCGCGGCGTGTGCCGAGGTCAGGCTGGCGAGCACAATGGCGATCAGGGCAGCAAGGAATTTCTGACAGGCCATCGGTTGATCAACATGAAACACGGTATCGCGAGCGATTCTGCACACCGTCGCTGGACATCACACCTCGTTGCGCTGCTGGCGGCCTGGCTGCTCGCCAGCGCCTGGGGCTCGGTGGCGCAGACGCAATGGAATCTGCAGGCCCTGGCCGGGCTCGGTGTGGACATTCCGTGGGCCGAGCGCGCGCGCACGACCTGGCAGGATCTGATCGGCTTCGCGCCGGTGTACGCAGGCATTCTGGCCGCTGGCTGGCTGCCCGCGCTGGCGGTGGGGAACTGGCTGGGCCGGCGCTGGCCCGCGGCCCGCAACGCGTGGCTGGCCGCGGCGGCCGGTGCGGGCATGGTGGCGGCGGTGCTCGCGGTCGACGCGGTGGCCCCGATGCCGTCGTTCATCGATGCCACCCGGCACCTGCCCGGCCTGCTGAGCATGGCCGCCGGGGCAGTGCTCGCCGGCTTCGCCTACGGCCGTCTCACGTCGCGCGCGCAGCGAAAGCCGATGTAGACCACCGCCGTGTCGGCCGGCTTGGTCTGCACGTGGCTGTCGCGCATCTGCTCGGCGCCGTACCACCAAGAGCCGCCGCGCGTGCGCTGCTCGCTGCCGGGGCCGCTGTCGACCCATTCCCACACGTTGGCGCCCATGTCGTGGAGGCCGTTGACGCCCATGGCCGACGCGCCCACGGGTGCGTGGCCGCGGCCGCGCGAGCTGATGGCGTTGCCCACGGTCGCCGTGGGCCCGCAGTCGCCCAGGCAGTTGGCGCCCAGGGGCTGATCGCCGGTGGGGAAGCGGTAGGTCTTGCCGGTGACGAAACCGGGTGGGGGCGCGGTGCGCCGCTCGGTGTACGCGGCCTCGCCCCACTCGGCGTCGGTGGGCAGGCGCTTGCCCGCCCAGCGGCAGTAGGCCGCGGCCTCGGCATGGGTCACGTGCACAGCCGGTTCTTCGTCGCGGGCCAGGCTGCCGAAAGGCGCACGCCAGGTCCAGCCCTCGCGACGTTGCCAGCCCCCTTCGTAGGTGCTGCCACCGCCGGCGCGCTCGGCGGCCGTCACCAGGCCGGTGGCGTCGACGAAGGCGCGGAATTGCGCCACGGTGACCTCGGTGCGGTCAATCTCGAAGCGGCCGATCGGCTGCATGGCAGCGGCCTGCGCGGCCGAGGCGGCCACCCACAGGGCCACAGCGATCCAGGGCGATGTGATCATTGGCATGGCGGACATTCTGCGGTCGTCACAGGCTGGCCACGGCGCCGTCGCTGCGCGGGTCGGCGGCGCCCTCGATCACGCCGTTCGCGTGGCGCACCAGGGCGCCGGCGTGGCCCATGGTGTCGCTGAAGGCCTCGGGCAGCACCTCCACCGCATGGCCCGCATCGGCCAGCTGGCTCACCACATGGGGGTCGAAGCGGCTTTCCAGCTTGAGCGTGGTGCTGGTCGCGCCCCAGGTGCGCCCAAGCAACCAGCGCGGCGCGCTCACCGCCTGCTGCAAGGTCTGCCCGAAGCGCGCGTAACGCGTGAAGATGGCGGCTTGCGTCTGCGGCTGCCCTTCGCCGCCCATGGTGCCAAAGGGCATCACGCGGCCATCGTCGAACAGCGCCAACGACGGGTTGAGTGTGTGGAACGGTTTGCGGCCCGGCTCCAGCGTGTTGAGCGCGCGTGGGTGCAATGAGAAGCTGGTGCCGCGGTTCTGCCAGCAGATGCCGGTGCCGTCGAGCACCAGGCCCGAGCCGAACTCCCAGTACACGCTCTGGATGAAGCTCACCGCGCGGCCCTCGCGGTCGATCACGCCCATCCAGATGGTGTCGCCGGGCGCCGTGGGCTCCGGCCAAGGCAGTGCGCGCTTGGGGTCGATGTTGTCAGCAAGGTCGGCCAGCACGCTGGGCTGGAGGTAGCGGCGCGGGTCCTCCGGCAGGTGCGCGGGGTCGGTGACGACGCGCTCGCGCACGCGAAAGGCGCGCTTGGTGGCCTCCACCAGACCGTGCAGGTGCGCAAAGCCCTCGCCTTCGCTCACGCCGAGCCGATCGAACAGGTCCAGGATCATGAGCGTGGACAGGCCCTGCGTGGGCGGCGGCAGGTTGTACACCGTGCTGTCGTGCAGCCGCACCGCGAGCGCGTCGACGAAGCGCGCCTGGTAGGCGGCCAGGTCGTCCGGCCCCACCGGGCTGCCCGCCCGCAGCAGGGCCGAGCCGATGCGCGCGCCCAGCTCACCCCGATAGAAGTCGTCAAGCCCGCGCGTGGCCAGGTGCTGCAGCGTGTCGGCCAGCGCGGGCTGGCGCAGCAAGTGCCCCACGGCGGGGGGCTCACCGTCGACCAGGTAGGTGCCCGCAAAGCCCGGCGCATCGCCCAGGCCGTCGCGCAGCTTGCTGCGGGTGAGTGCGGCCTGGCTCGCGGTGACGGCCACGCCATCGCGTGCGTGGCGGATGGCATCACCCAGCAGCCGCGACAGATCCAGGCGCCCGCCCCAGCGTGCCGAGACCTCCAGCGCGCGCTGCCAGCCGCCCACGGTGCCGGCCACCGTGACCGCCGCCAGCGGGCCGCGCGAGGGGATCGCTTCGAAGCCGCTGTAGAACTCGCGCGTGGCCAGCGCGGCGGCCGGGCCGCAGGCCTCGATGGCCACGGGCGTCTGGCCGGGCTCGTGGATCAGCCAGAAACCGTCGCCGCCGATGGCGTTCATGTGCGGGTACACCACCGCGATCGTCGAGGCGGCGGCCACCATGGCCTCGACGGCGTTGCCGCCGTCGCGCAACACATCGCGCGCGGCCTGTGCGGCCAGGTGGTGCGGCGCGACGGCCATGCCGCCCAGCGCTCTCAAGGTGTGAATCATCTGCAGGTCTCCATCGATGTGGTTCTAGTTCAACAGCCCGACGAACATGCGCGCCGAGGTCAGCGCCAGGAAGGCGGCGAACAGCCAGCGCAGGCGGCGTGCGTCAATGCGGTGTGCCAGTGTCGCTCCCCAGGCGGTGGTCAGGAGTGTCGCCGGCACGATCAGCGCAAAGCCCAGCAGGTTCACATAGCCCAGGCTCAAGGGCGGGCGCAGCGGCACGTCCAGCCCCCCGATCATGAAGGCCAGCGCGCCGGGCACGCTGATGACGGTGCCCAGCAGGGCGCCGGTGCCCACGGCCGTGTGCATGGGCACGCGCAGCGCGTTGAGGATCGGCACCGACAACGTGCCGCCGCCGATGCCCATGAGCGTGGAGACGCCGCCAATGCCGCTGCCCAGCAGCGCGGTGCCCAGCGGGCCGGGCAGGCCGTCGCGCAAGGCAAAGCCGTCGCGCTTGAAGGCCATGTTCAGCGCCACCCCCAGCGCCACGCTGGCGAACACGGCGGTCAGCACCCAGCCCTTGAGGAAACCACTGGCCAGCGCGCCGAGCGCCACACCCACGACCACCGAGGGCAGCAGGCGGCGGATCAGCGCCGGATCGAGGCTGCCCTTGCGACGGTGCGCGCGGCTGGAAACGATGGAGGTCGGCACGATGGTCGCAAGCGAGGTGCCCACCGCGACGTGCATGCGCACCGATTCGTCGATGCCCAGCAGCGTGAACAGGTGGTAGAGCATGGGCACGATGACGATGCCACCGCCCACGCCGAGCAGCCCGGCGAGCACGCCGGCCACCAGGCCGGTGGCCAGCAGCGCCGCAGCCAGCCCCAGCAGCCAGGGGCCGCTGTGTTGTGCGAAGAACTCCATCGCGCTACCAACCGATGGCCTTGGGCAACCACAGCGCGATCTGCGGGAACTGGAACAGCAGCACCAGCGCCAGCAGTTGCAGCCCGATGAAGGGAATCACGCCCTTGTAGATGTCCTTGATGTTGACCTCGGGTGGCGCCACGCCTTTCAGGTAGAACAACGCCCAGCCGAACGGCGGCGTGAGGAAGCTCGATTGCAGGTTGAGGGTGATGAGCATGGCCAGCCACACCGGGTCGACGCCCATGTTGAGCAGGATCGGCAGGAACAGCGGCACCGCGATGTAGCTGATCTCGATCCACTCGATGAAGAAGCCGAGCACGAAGATGATGGCCATCAGGAACCAGACGGCGGTGTTCACGCCGCCCGGCAGCTGCTCGAACAGGCCGGCGATCAGTTCCTCGCCCTGCAGCCCGCGGAACGAGAGCGCAAACACCTGGGCCGTCATCAGGATGAACATCATGATGGCGGTGATCTTGCTGGTGTCCAGCGCGGTCTCCTTGAGCGTCTTCCAGCTCAACCGGCGCGACAGTGCGGTGATCAGAACCGCGCCCACCGCGCCCATGCTGGCGGCCTCGGTGGGGGCGGCGATGCCGCCCACGATGGAACCCAGCACCGCTACCACCAGCATCACCGGCGGCACCAGAACCTTGAGGAAGCGCACCCAGAGCTGGCGGCGCGACACCGCGTCGCGCTCCGCCACGGGCAGCGCCGGCATGCTGGCCGGGCGCAGCATGCCCATCACCAGGAGATAGATGATGTAGACCGCCGCCAGCAGCATGCCCGGGCCGACGGCGGCCGCAAACAAGGTGCCCACCGAGAGCTGCATGATGTCCGACAGCAGGATCAGGATCAGGCTGGGCGGGATGATCTGGCCCAGCGTGCCCGAGGCGCAGATCACGCCGCAGGCCACGCTCTTGTCGTAGCCGCGGCGGATCAGCGTGGGCAGCGTGAGCAGGCCCAGCGTGATGATGGTGGCGCCCACGATGCCGGTGGTCGCGCCCATGAGCACGCCAAACAGCACGATGCCGATGGCCATGCCGCCCTTGAGTCCGCCCGCCAGGTGGCCCATGACATCAAGCAAGTCATCGGCCAGGCGCGATTTCTCGAGCATCACGCCCATGAACACGAACAACGGGATCGCCATCCACTGGTAGCCCCCCACCACACCATAGAAGCGCGCCGGCAGCAGGTTGAACAGCGTCTCGCCGAAGCCGAGCCAGCCGAACACGAAGCCGGTGACGGCCAGGCTCACCGCCACCGGGATGCCGATCATCAGCATCAGGAAGAAGCCGCCCAGCATCAGCAGGGCGTAGGTGTGCATCTCAAACACGGCGTGCCTCCTGAGCGCCGTCGGCCGGCGAGAGCAGGCGCACCAGGTGCGCAAGCTGCTGCAGCACCAGCAGGCCGTAGCCCAGCGGGATCAGCGACTTCACGATCCAGCGCAAGGGAATGCCGCCGGGGTCGGGCGAGCCCTCGGCGATGGCACGCGACTGCTCGACGTAGCCGAGCGAGAGTGCGATGAACAGCGCGCTCACGGTGATCAGCAGCAGCGCAGCGAGCACGTCGACCGCGCGCTTGAGCGGCGTCGGAAACCGCGCGTAGAACAGGTCCACGCGCACGTTCTCGCCACGCTGCAGGGCGTGGCTCATGCCCAGCAGGATCAGGGCCGCCAGCAGGTGCCATTCCAGCTCCTGCGCCCACACCGAGCCCACACTCATCGTGTAGCGCAGGATGACGTTGGTGGCGACCAGGCCGATCATCGCCAGCGCGATCCACGCGGTCAGCGTGCCGATGCGGTCGATGAACCCCTCGATGAACGCGGCCAGTGGCCGCAGTGCCTTGAGCATGATGCCTCGCCCCTTGCCCGATCAGCCGCGAACCTTGAGGTGGTAAGCCTCTTCGCTGATTTCGCTCCAGCGGTCGTACTTGGCCTTGAACGCGAAGTACGAGTCGTGCACCTTCTTCGTCAGCGGGTCCTTGATGGCCTCGGCCAGCACCTTGTCGGTTTCGGTCTTGAGCGCGCGCACCACGTCATCGGGCAGCGGGCGGGCGGTCACGCCCTGGTTCTTGATCAGGTCGTCCATCGCCTCCGAGTTCGCTTTCTGGCACCAACCCTCGCTGATGACGTTGCACGCCGCGGACGCGTTGCTCACGATGGCCTGCAGGTCCTTGGGCAGCTTGTCCCAGGCGGCCTTGTTGATCAGCAGCTCCGACACGGTGGACGACTCGTGCCAGCCGGTGGTGTAGTAGAACTTGGCGGCCTTGTGCAGGCCCAGTCGGCGGTCCTGGAACGGGCCGACGAACTCGGCCGCGTCAATCACGCCGCGCTCCAGCGCCGGGAAGATCTCGCCACCCGGCAGCACCTTCACGTCTACCCCGAGATTGGCGTACACCTTGCCGGCCAGGCCCGGAATGCGCATCTTCAGGCCGCGCAGGTCGGCCACGTTCTTGATCTCTTTCTTGAACCAGCCGGTCATCTGCACGCCGGTGTTGCCGCAGGGCATGGCCACCATGCCGAAGGGCGCGTAGACCTCGTTCCAGAGGTCGATGCCGCCACCGTCGTACAGCCAGCCGTTCATGCCCTGGAAGTTCATGCCAAAGGGCACAGCGGTGAAGTACTGGGCCGCGGCGGTCTTGCCGGTCCAGAAGTAGGCGTTGGCGTGGTTCATCTCCACCGTGCCGGCGCGCACGGCGTCGAAGCCTTCGAAGGCCGGGATCAGTTCGCCAGCGCCGAACACCTGGATGTTCAGGCGACCGTCCGACATCTCGCGGATGCGTTTGGCGAGATCGGTCGCGCTGCCGGGGCCGTCCATGTAAAACGGCGAGCCCTTGCCGTAGGCGCTGGTCATCTTCCAGTTGAAGCGCGCGCTTTGCGCGTTGGCGAGCATGGGGGCACCCAGCGCCGTGGTAGCGATGGCGGCGCGCGAGAGGAACTGGCGGCGGATCAGGGACATGGCGACGCTCCTGCAGAAAGGTGTTGAAAGGATGGGTGGCGGTTGCCGTTTGTCATGCGACGAAAACAGCTGTCCGCAATCCCTGTGCCATGTGCGAAGTCCGCCTGGCGACCTTGTTTGCGCGTACTTAACGGCTAATTTGTTGGCATGCTTCCCGTTTTGGTGCATGCCGTGGAGCGAGGTGGCGGTATCGAATGTTCAGGCGCCAGCCGATCCATGACCGTTTGTTCAGCAACAACGTCGTTGCCGGCCCGCGAGGTTGTTCAGCGTGGCCTGCTGGCACGCCTGGGCGGAACATTCGGCAGCACCGCACAAGCGCGGTGCGGGTGCACCAAACGCGTTGTGCGGGGCGATCAGAGCCGCGCGCCGCCGCGGCGGTTCTTCACCCGCGTGAGCAGGGTCTTGCAGTCCACCGAGACGATCTCGGGGCGGTTGAACACGTGGCGGCGCACGAAGGACTCGAAGCTCGCCGGGCTCTCGGTGAGCGCGTGCACGTGCAGGCTGCGCAGGTCGCTCATGATGTAGAGGCTCACCACCTCGGGGCAGTCCGCCAACTCCTGGGCAATGCGTTCGATCGCCGCCGGCGTGACCACGATGTCGAGGAAGGTCGAGTTCACCTGGCCGAGCTTTTCGGGGTTGATGACCGCGGCGAACAACTCGATCACGCCACTGGCCTGCAGCGCCTGCACCCGGGCGCGGGCATGCGCGCGTGAGATGCCGAGTTGCCGCGCAAGGTCGGCGAAGGACGCGCGGCCGTCCTTGACGAGGATGTTGAGCAACGCGCTGTCGAGGCGGCTCAGGCCGAGGTCGGGGGCGGGAAGGGTGGGGGAGGTCATGCCGGTGCTGCAAGCAACCTGCACGCCAGGGCGCGCACGCTACCCCGGGCTCTGCGCTCAGCGGCGCAGGTGCGTCTCGAGTTCGGCCAGCACGCCGTCGATGCCCTGCAGCGTGGTGGCCAGCTCGCGGCACAGCTGCAGCCATTCCTGGCGCTGGGCCGAATGGCCCGGGTCGGTGTCGGCGGTGATGAGCCGCACGGTGGATTCGAGGTCGCCCCCGGCGCGCTGGCGCAGGCCCATGGCGTGGATGAACAGCCCACGCGCCGTTTCATGGGTGTCGCCCATGGCGGTTCGGGCGTCGCCGGTGGCGGTGACGTCGGCCATCAGCAGGTTGCGCAGGGTTTCCAGCGCGGCCGTGAGCTGGCGCATGCGCTCGCAGACGGCGACGAGGTGGTCGAAAGCGTTGTCCATGGTCAGCCTGGCACCTTAGCGCAGGGCGCTGGGCGAGGCGCGTGATCGGGATCACGCGGCGCGGCCAGCGGACCAGCGGACGTTTTGCGGTGCGGCGCGGTTCAGTCCTCGCGCGCCTCGGCCTCGCGCGGCACGAAGGCCACCTCGCGCCCGTCGGCCAGCAGCTGGCAGATGCGCTGCGGGCGGCCGTTGTCGTCGAGTTCGAGCAAGCCGACGCCGGCGCCGTTGAGCAGCCGCCGCCCGTGGGGCGTGCCTTCGGGCTTGCGCGGTGTGACCTTCATGTGGCGCCGCCTGGTGAAGCGGTTGAGCGGCGAGCGCGGCGAGTAGAGCCAGCGGTTGAGGTGGTCGAGCCACTTGAGCAAGCCGTCGGGAAAGGCGTTGCGCAAGCCGCTGCTGCAGACCTGCCAGATGTGCGGCCCCTGCACCGGTGCACGCCGGCGACCGCGTGGGCGCAGCTCGACGTCGTAGACGAAGGAGTAGTGCACGTCGCCAGACAGCACCACGAAGGTCTGCGGCGTCTTCGGGTGGCGGAAGATGTTGAGCACCGCGCTCGCGGCGCCGGGGTGCGACATCCAGTTCTCCGCGTCCACCATCAACGGTTTGCCGAAGAAGCTGAACACACGCTGCACCGTCTCGATGAGCTTGACGCCGAAGATCGGCGCCGAGGCCACCAGCAGCACCGCGGGGTGGCCGCGCAGTGCCTGCTGCAGATCGGTGAGCGCCTCCCAGTCCATCAGGCCCGAGGGGCGCCGCGGCGACACCTCGGAGCGCCAGCGGTGCGTGCGGCTGTCCAGCACCATCAGCGGCGGTGAGGTCGGCCACACGTAGTGCCAGTCGCGCCACTGCAGCAGGCGCTCGATCAGTGCTTCGTGCGCCTGGCCACCGGGTGCATCGAGCGCGGCCTGCACCTGATCGAGCAGGCCCTGCGGCTCGAACGCCTCCGGCCGGTTGCCCCAGGCCTGGTTGAGCAGGTAGGCCACCAGCGCGTTGCCGATCACGCGGCGCGAGAACGGGTGGCCGTAGGCCACGTCCTCCCACTCGCGGCTGAGGTTCCAGTCATCGGTGATGTCGTGGTCGTCGAACACCATCGCCACGGGCAGGTGCGCCAGTGCGCGGCGCGCGGCGGCCAGGCCCTCGCGGAAGTCCGCAATGGCGCGCGCCTCGCGGGCGTAGCGTTCGCGGCCGCTCTCGTCGAGTCCGGGCGGTGGCGACAGATCGAGCCCCTGCCATGGCAACGGGGACCACACGAGCAGGTACATGGCCAGCACCTCGCCCAGGGTGATGAGGTGGTTGTGCGCGTTGTCGGTGGTGAAGATGGGCTTGCGGGCGCCATCGAACAGGAGGTCGATCAGCCGCTCGCTGCGCGGTGTGCGCGGCAGCAACTGCTCGCGCCGGTAGTAGGTGTTCGGGTGCGTGAGCAGGTCGGCGCTGTCGCGCACGCCGCTGCCCTCGGCGCCGGGGATGGCTTCGTCGCGCAGGCCCAGGCGTTGCATCAGGCCGTGGATGGCGCGCAGCAGCGGGCCCGCGACGTCGTCGCAATAGACCTGGTCGCCACTGAGCACCAGGGCCGACGGCCAGTGGGCGAGGTCGTTCTCGGCCAGGCGTTGCGCGAGGTGGGCATCGGCGCGCGCCAGCCCGTCGCCGCCGCCCGCGTGGTGCGGCTTGCGGCAGGAGCCGTGCAGCAGCGCGTGCACCCGCGGCGCGTGCACGAAGCCGGGCGTGTCATGGCCGGCGTGGCACAGCGCGGCGTCGTCCAGCGCAACCCAGGTGCCATCGGGGTTGGCGAATTCGAAGCGGTAGCCGGTCCAGGTGTTCTCGCCCAGTGCCTCGTCCAGCGACAGATCGATCAGCAGCAGGAACAGGCGTTCGCCTGCGCGCAGTGTGCGCACCGTGGGTTTGTGGGTTGTGTGGTGACCGTCGCCGTGGCGCAGCGAGACGCGCAGATCACGGACCTGTGTGGTGGCCAGCCACCACGCCACACGCTGCGCCTGCACGCGCCGCAACAGAGGGCCGGCCAGCACCAGGGGCAGTTCGTTGTGTTCGGGGTCGTGCAACGGGTCGGGCGTCAGATCGGGCGTCGGATCGGGGAGTTGATCGGGTCGGGAGACAGTCATGGTGCCGGACCATTGTGGCGCGGACATGAAGCGCGTGCTGCGCTGCGGCAAAAAAGCCGCGGCGTACGCTCAGGCGGCCTGCCGCAGCGTCTGCACCAACACGCGGTGCAGCGCGTCCACCGCGGGCGCGCCACGCGATGCGCGGCTGCGGTAGGCCGCCACCGCCATCGGCGCTAGCGGCCCGAGTCCGTGTTCCGGCCCGAGCACCTGCAGGTGCTCCGGTGCACTGCATTGCGTGAGCACCGCCACCGCGAGGCCGCTCTCCACCGCCGCGATCTGCCCGGCCAGGCTGGAGCTGTGGTAGGCCACGCGGTGCCGCCGGCCCTGCAGCGACAGCGTGGTCAGGGCGTGCTTGCGTGCCAGGCTGCTGTCCTCGTACACCGCGATCGGCAGGGGGTCGCGACGCCACACATCGAACTGCGGCGAACCCACCCAGACCAGCGGTTCGTGGAACAGCAGCGTGCCGCGTTGCGCGTGGTCGCGCGAGATCAGCGCGAGGTCGAGTTCGCCGCGTGCCACGCGTGGAATGAGCCGCGTCGACTGCTCGCAGTCGAGTTCGATTTCCACCGCTGCGTGGCGCGCCGCGAAACGCTTGAGCACCGGCGTGAGGTAGCGCGCGGCGTAGTCGTCGGGCACGCCCAGGTGCACGCGGCCCTGCAGGGTGTCCGGCTTCATGGCTGCCTGCGCTTCGGCATGCAGGTCGAGCAGGCGGCGCGCGTAGCCGAGCAGGGCCTGGCCATCCGGGGTGAGCTCCAGCTGGCGCGGCCCACGCAGCAGCAGGGCACGCCCCACCGCGCGTTCGAGCTTCTGCAACTGCATGCTCACGGCGGATTGCGAGCGGCTCACCTCGGGCGCGGCAGCCGAGAGCGAGCCCGCGTCGACCACCGCCACGAAGCACTTGAGCCAGTCGATCTGCAGGTCGTCGGCGCGCATGGATTCGATTTCCGGATGAATGGAATCCGAATTATCCGCTTCTCGAAACCAGTGATCGCTTCCACAGTAACGCCATGAACAACGCAGCAAGCGACGAACGACGCGCCGCCTGGCGCATGGCCGCCGGCGGCGCTCTGCTGGGCACGCTGGGGGTGTTCCTGCTCGAATCGGGCAGCGACGCCGCCAGTGCTGCCTGGTTCCGCTGCGCCTTCGGTCTGCTCGCGCTCACGCTGTGGGCCCGGGTCACGGCGCGTGCACCGCTGTGGCAACTGCCGCCGGGCGCCCTGGGCCGGGTGGTGCTGGCTGCGGGCTTGGTGGTGCTGAGCTGGGTCGTGTTCTTTGCCGCCATTCAACGCCTGTCGGTGGGTCTGGCGACGGTGGTCTTCCATGTGCAGCCACTGAGCCTGATGCTAGCCGGCGCCTGGTGGCTGGGGGAGCCGCTGCCGCGTGCCCGCATTGCTGCGGTGGTGCTGGCCTTGCTGGGCCTGGCGCTGGCCACCGGCCTGTTCGGTGGCGGCGCGGCGGTGTCGGTGGTGGGTGTGGCGTTGTGCGGCGTGGCCGTGGCGGGCCAGACGTTGGTCGGCTTGCTGCTGCGCGCGCGCACGCCGGTGCCGCCGCTGGCCCTGGCGTGGTGGCAGTGCGCGGTGGGCTCGCTGGTGCTGTGGCCCTGGCTGCTGCTGGGCGGTTGGCCCGCTTGGGGGCCGGCCTGGGGCTGGCTCGCCGCACTGGGCATCGTGCACACCGGGCTGGCTTATGTGCTCATCTACGGTGGCATGTCGCGCCTGACCACATCGCGCAGCGCGCTGCTGCAGTTCGTTTACCCGGCGGTCACGCTGCTGTGCGATGCCCTGGTGTACGAACGCTGGCTGTCACCGGCGCAGTTGCTGGGTGTCTCACTGATGGCCTTGGCCCTTTGGTGGGGCGGCAGATCGTCCGGCACACAGCCTGGCGGATCGCTCACTCCTCCAGCAGCGAGCGCAGCATCCAGGCCGTCTGCTCGTGCACGGTGAGGCGCTGCACCAGCACGTCGGCGGTGGGTTCGTCGCTGGCCTTGTCGACCAACTCGAACATCGCGCGGGCGGTGCGTGCCGTGCCTTCGTGGCCCTTGGCCAGGATGGCCACCATCTCCATCGCCTTGGGCGGCGTGGTGGGTGCGTCGGGCAGGGAGCTGAGCTTGGCGAATTCGGCATAGCTGCCAGGGGCCACGTGGCCGAGCGAGCGGATGCGCTCGGCGATCGGGTCGACGGCGTTCCACAGCTCGGTGTACTGCTCCATGAACATGGTGTGCAGGCTGTTGAACATCGGGCCGGTGACGTTCCAGTGGAAGTTGTGCGTGGTCAGGTACAGCGTGTAGGTGTCGGCCAGCAGATGGCTCAAGCCCTTGGCGATGGCAGCACGGTCTTTTTCGCTGATGCCGATGTTGACGGCCATGACGGGTTTGGGGGTCTTCTTGCTCATGCATGCTCCTGAAGGTTCGGTGACGTCAGTGAGCTTACAGCGCCGCGCCGTGCGCGGTGTTGACCGGTATCTGTTCAGGAGATGTCATCGCTTGACCAGACGTCAGGCACGGGTTTGCCAGCCGTGATCCAGTGGTCCGTGGCCGTTGCCCAGGCGCCAGGCGGCCGACGCCTGCAACGCCCCACGCACGTAGTCGCGCGCCTGTGCCACCGCGTCGCGCAGCGCGAGCCCGCGTGCCAATCCGCAGGCGATGGCGCTGGAGAGCGTGCAGCCCGTGCCGTGGGTGTTGGGCGTGTCGATGCGCGCCCCTTCCCACGCGGTGCTGCCCGTGTCGTCAAGCAGCAGATCGGTCAACACCGGGCCTGAGAGGTGACCGCCCTTGAGCAAAACGCCGTTGGCGCCCATCGAACGCAAGTCGGCGGCTGCGGCGGGCAGTGCGTCGGCACGGGCGATCACGCGTCCCAGCAGCCAGCCGGCCTCGTCGAGGTTGGGCGTGATCACCGTGGCGCGGGGGAACAGATCACTCACCAGCACGGCGACGGTCTCTTCGGCGATGAGCCGGTCGCCGCTGGTGGCCACCATCACCGGGTCGAGCACGACGCGGTTCAGTCGGTGGCGATCGATCGCCTCGGCCACCACGCGCACGATGTCGGGGCCGTGCAGCATGCCGATCTTCACCGCGTCGACACCGATGTCTTCCACCACGGCGTCGATCTGCTGCGCGAGCAGCGCGGGCGGCAGCGCCTGAATGGCGCGCACGCCCTGCGTGTTCTGTGCCGTGATGGCGGTGATGGCCGTCATGCCGAAGCAGCCGAAGGCGCTGAAGGTCTTGAGGTCGGCCTGGATGCCGGCGCCACCGCCGGAATCGCTGCCGGCAATGCTGAGCACGCGGGGTGGGTGGGTCATGGCCGCGATTGTCTCAGTGGCCGGCGGGCCAGCGCGGCGCCCATGGCAATGGCCGCAGCCGCCATGGGCGCCATGGCCTGCGGGTCCTGCATCGTGGCCAGTGTGGTGGCGCTGACCAGGCAGGCCAGCACGCCGAGCACCAGCAAGGTCCACCAGACCAGGTGGCCGCGCGCCGTGGCGCAGCGCCAGTGCAGCAACAGGCCCAGGCCCGCCACGGCCGTCGGGTCCGGGGCCAGCCCGATGAGTTCGGCTTGCGCCAAGGGGCGCTCCCCGGCCCAAGCCATCAACGGCCAGGACAGCGCGGCCATCAGCAGGAGCAGCAGACCCGCGCGCGCCGGCCGCAACGTAACGTCGCCTGCCAGCAGCGGCCAGCCCAGTGCCGCCATGGCGAACAGCCCTGCGAGCACCTGCGCGCCCCAGTTGATCGGCACATAGTGTTGCCACACGAAGCCCCAGGCGACCGTCGCGCTCAGCACCGCCATCAGGCCCGCGGCCAGGCGCGGTGCCAGCGTCTCGCCGCGCCACAACGCCACCGCCAGCACGATCACGAGGGCGTTGGCCAGCAAGCCCAGCGGCCACCACGCCGCGTTGTGCAGCTCGAACAGGCGCCAGTAGGTGTCGGGCGCAAACATCAGGAAGTCCGCGGGTCGGTAGGTCCACCATTCGCTCATGGCATCGGGCTCCTCACAGCGCAGCGATGGTGCGCGCAATGCGATCGCGCAACGCCGGTGCAGGCAGCGGGCCGCGCGCGGCAGCCAGGTTCTCGCGCACGTGCGCAACCTGTCGCGTGGCCGGGATGGCGCAGGTCACAGCGGGGTGTGCGAGCACGAACTTCAGGATCAGCTGCGCCCAGCTGGTCGCGCCGGCCTCTGCGCTCGCCCAGGCGGGCAGTGGGTGGCGCGCCAGCGCACGCGTGAGCTGGCCTTCGCGGAAGGTGCGGTTGACGATCACCGCCACGCCCCGCTCCTGCGCCAGCGCCATCAGCGGCTCGGCCTCGCGGTCGAGCGGGTTGTAGGTGAGTTGCACCGCGTCGATCGCCTGCGTGCGCAGGATGCGTTCGAGCTCCGTGTGGCGGCGCCCCTCCGAGGTGCTGATGCCCACGTAACGCAGCCGGCCTTCGGCCTTCATGCGCTGCAGCGTCGGCAGGTGCTCCTCCCAGGCCAGCAGGTTGTGCACCTGCAGCAAATCGAACGTCGGCACACCCCAGTGCGCGCGCGAGGCCTCGATCTGTGCCGGCCCGCGCGCGCCGCTGCCGGTCCAGACTTTTTCGGCCGAGAACAAGGCGCCCGGGTGTCCGAGTTGGGCCAGCGCTTCGCCGATCACCGGCTGCGATGAGCCGTACATGGGCGAGCTGTCGATCAGGCGGCCGCCACCGGCGAAGAAGGCCCGGACCACCTCGGTGCACTGCGCGCGCGCACGCGGGTCGTTGCCGACATTGAACGTGATCCAGCTGCCCAGGCCGATGGCCGGCAGGGATTCACCGCCGCGCCCGATGCTGCGCTGCGTCATGACCTCCAGCGCGCTGGCGGCGGGTGCGAGGGGCGGCAGGCTCAGTGCCAGTCCAAGGCCGAGCAGAGGGCGGCGGCGCAGGCCGCGCCCGAGGGGTGGAGGGTGTTCCATTTCGTCACACAACAGTCACAAGCGTCAGTGGGTTATTACCTTGATCGAGTGGCGCCGAAAAATATTCCACACACAATGGATTTGCCCGACCACGATCGGGTTCCACCCAACGAGGAGACACATGAAAACCACCCAGCTCATCGCAGCCATGCTGCTGTGCGGATTTGTCACGTCCGTCGCTGCCCAGGCCGGCAAGGACAACCTGCAGTCACTCAAGCAGTTCAAGGTCTCGGGCACCGACTTGAACATTCCGCCGGTAGCGCAGGAGGGCCGCAACGCCGAGGCGATCAAGGCCAACCTGAAGAACGTGAAGCTCCCGCCGGGCTTCAAGATCGAGCTCTACGCCGTGGTGCCGGATGCGCGTCACATGGCGGTGGCGCCCAACACCAACATGCTGTTTGTCGGCACGCGCAAGACGCGCGTGTGGGCCGTCACCGATCGCAACGGCGACGGTACGGCCGACGAGGTCAAGCCCTTTGCCCCGTCGCTCAACTTCAAGGTGCCCAACGGCGTTTGCTGGACCAAAGACGGCTTCCTGATCGTGGTGGAGCACAACCGCGTGCTCAATTTCCCCGCTGCCGAGTTCTTCTATGAAGGCCCGGATGTGGCCGTGATCGAGGTTGTTGCGCAAGGCGGTCTGATCCCGGTCGAGGAGGAGTCCTTCAACCACGGGGCGCGCGTGTGTCGTGTGGCCGACGATGGCACGCTCTACATCGCGCTGGGCCAGCCATACAACGTGCAGCCCGCGGGCAAGGTCGACCTGTACGACAAGCTCGGCATCGGCGGCATCGTGCGCATGAACGCCTTCGACGGCTCCAAGCGCGAGGTTTATTCGCGCGGCATCCGCAACTCCGTGGGCATGGACATCAACCCCAAGGACAAGACCGTTTGGTGGACTGACAACCAGACCGACGGCCTGGGTGACGATGTCCCGCCGGGCGAACTCAACCGGTCCACCAAGCTCGGAGAGCACTTCGGTTACCCCTACTGGAACGGCAAGTTCAAGGTGGCAGGCACGGGGGCCGCGCCGGACCTCAAGGACATGAAGGAGCCCGCCAACGCCGTGTTCCCGCAGGTGGAGTTCCCGGCGCACCAGGCACAGCTCGGCATGGCGTTCTACAACGGCAAGCAGTTCCCGGCCAAGTACCAGGGCGGCATCTTCGTGGCCGCGCACGGCTCGTGGAACCGCACCAAGCCCAGCGGGGCATTGATCAATTTCATCCCCGTCAAGGCCGACGGCACCGCGGGTGCGAGCGAAGTCTTTGCCGAAGGCTGGCTCGACGCCAATGGCGTCTACAAGGGCCGTCCTGTGGACGTGGCGCCGATGAAGGACGGTTCACTGCTGATCTCGGACGACTACGTCGGCGCGATCTACCGCGTGACCTACTCGCCCAACTGATGCGCGCGCCCACCTCGATCCTGGTGCTGGCCCTGCTGGGCAGCACCGCTTCGGCGGGGGACATCGCAGCAGGCCGCGCCAAGGCTGGCGCGGCCTGCGCGGTCTGCCACGGCCCGAATGGCTTGTCCATGCAACCCAATGTGCCCCACCTTGCGGGCCAGCCCGAGATTTATCTCGTGGAACAACTCAGAAACTACCGCAGCGGAAAGCGTGCGCACGAAGTCATGTCCGTGATTGCCAAGCCCCTGACCGACACCGAAATCGACAACCTTGCCGCGTGGTATGCCGCCATGCAGCTCAGCGTGCAATTGCCATGACACGTGTCGCTCTGAACGGCGCGCACGCGCTATGGACGGTTGCCCTCGGCCTCGCCGCGGCCCCCGTGTGGGCACAGGACGCACCCGACGGTGGCGCCCTGGCGCCCATCGTCATCACCGGCAGCGGCGCAGCCGACGCGCGCTGGCGCGGCAGCGCCTCAGTGGACGTAGTCGATGGCCGCGAACTGCGCGACGGCCAGTTGCAGATCAATCTCTCCGAAGGCCTGGGCCGCGTGCCCGGTCTGGTGATCCGCAACCGCGAGAACTACGCGCAGGACCTGCAGGTCTCGATCCGCGGTTACGGCTCGCGCGCCACCTTTGGCGTGCGAGGTGTGAGGCTGTTCGTCGACGGCATCCCGGCCAGCGCGCCCGACGGCTCGGGCCAGGCGGCCAACTTCCCCATCGGCAGTGCCGAGCGCATCGAGGTTGTGCGCGGGCCGTTCGCGTCCTTGTATGGCGCTTCCAGCGGCGGCGCCATCCTGCTCTACACCGAAGATGGCGGCGAGCCCGGCGAGTGGCGCGTGGGTGCCGGCTTTGCCGAGAACGGCTTGTGGCGTTTGTCCACGCAGTTGAGTGGGCGCATCGGCGGCGCAGCGGGGTGGTCCTACGTGCTCGACACCGGCCGCTTCGAGACCGACGGTCAACGCCCGCAGTCGGCGGCCAACCGCAGCACCACCAACGCCAAGCTGGCGCGCGCGCATGACGGCGGGCGCACGGTGCTGGTGTTCAACCGTCAGACGTCCTTTGCGCTCGACCCGCAGGGGCTCACGCGCCAGGACTTCGATGCCGACCCGACGCAGACCGCTTCGTCCGCGCTCGACTTCAACACCCGCAAGTCGGTGTCGCAGACGCAGGCCGGCATCGCCTGGGACCAGGCGCTGGGCGGCGGGCACAAGCTCGAACTGATGGGCTACGTCGGCCAACGCCGCGTGGTGCAGTTCCAGTCGATTCCCACCGGCGCGCAGATTCCCGCCGGCAGTTCTGGCGGCGTGATCGACCTGGACCGCGACTACGCCGGCTTCAATGCGCGCTGGCGGCTGCAGACCGAATGGGCAGGCGGGCGGCTGGATACCAGCGCCGGACTGGCCGGCGATCGCCAGACCGACCTGCGCCTGGGCTTCGAGAACTTCGTCGGCGGCACGCGGGGCGTGCTCGGCAACCTGCGCCGCGACGAGACCAACCGCGCCACCACGCTCGATCCCTACCTGCGTGCGGCGTGGACGCGCGACGACTGGACGCTGGAGGGCGGCGTGCGCCACGTCAGCGCGCGTTACCGCTCCGAAGACCGTTATCTCATCAACGGCGACCAAAGTGGTGCCACGCGCTTCAGCGGCAACCTGCCCGTGGTGGGGGTGCGCCGGCAGCTCAACCCGCAGACGCAGGCGTTCGCGGCCATCGGCCGCGGCCTGGAGATCCCCACGCTCAACGAGGCCGCGTACCGCAACAGCACCGGCACCGCGGGGCTCAACACCGACCTCAACGCCGCGCGCAGCATCAGCGCCGAAATCGGATTGCGCGGTCGCAACGCAGCCGGCCTGTGGAACGCCAGCGTGTTCGACATCCGCACCAACGACGAGATCATCACCCTGACCAACAGCGGTGGGCGCGCCGTGTTCGACAACGCGGGTCGCACGCGCCGGCAGGGCCTCGAGTTGTCCTCCGAGTACGGTCTGGGGGACTGGACGTTCAGCACGGCCTACACGTTTCTGCGCGCCACTTACCGCGACGCGTTCGTGTCCTGCACCGGCTCGCCGTGCGCCACGCCGAACACGCCTGTGCCCGCGGGCAACCGCATCCCGGGTGTGCCGCAGCAACAGGTGTTTGCCCAGCTCGCGTGGACGCCTGCATGGGCCACACCCGTGGGCGGCGTGTTCACGCTCGAAGCGCGCCACACCGGCCGCGTGTTCGTCAACGACGCCAACACCGACTCTGCCGAGGGTCATACCCTTTTTGCCGTGGGTGCGCGCTTCGAACAGGTGCAAGGCCCCTGGACCCTTCGCCAGTTCCTGCGCATCGACAACCTGAGCGACCGCCGTCATGCGGGCTCGGTCATCGTCAACGACGGCAACAACCGCTTCTTCGAGCCCGGCCTCGGGCGCACCTTCTCCGCGGGCGTGGAATTCGTGCGAAGGTTCTAGGCAGTTTGCATGCAGCCGATCAACGGCGCGCCGGGCTGGGTGAGCGTGTCGGTTGAGGCCTGAACGATCGGTAGCATCCGGCGGGTCTTGAGAACCCTGGGGGTACCCCGGGGGCCACGAACCCGCCCGGAGCCACCGATGCCCTTGCCGACCCTGTCCCGCCGTTCCTTCGCCCTCGCCGGCATCGCCTCACTGGCCGTCCCTGCGCTGCATGCGCAGGGCAGCCGCATCGTGCTCGGGCAGTCGGCCGCTTTCAGTGGCCCTGCGGCCCAACTCGGCATCCAGTTCAACGCCGGCGCGCAGCTCTACTTTGATCTGCTCAACCAGCAAGGCGGCGTGAGCGGTCAGCGCATCGAGATCGTCAAGGTCGACGACGGCTACGAGCCCGATCGCTGTGCCGAGAACACGAGACAACTGCTCTCGCGTGGTTGCACCGCCTTGTTCGGCTACATCGGCACTCCCACCAGCCTGGCTGCGCTGCCACTGGCCACGCAGGCGGGCACACCCTTCATCGCGCCCTTCACCGGTGCGATGGGTTTGCGGGCTCCGTTCAATCGGCTCGCGTTCCACCTGCGTGCGTCCTACAACGACGAAACCGCCTTGATCGTGCGCCAGCTCACCAGCCTGGGTCTCAACGACATCGCCGTCTTCCACCAGAACGACGCTTACGGCAAGGCCGGTCTGGACGGCGTGACGCTGGCCATGGCTGCGCGCAATCTCAAGCCCAAGGCCACCGCCACGGTGGAGCGCAACTCGGTCGACGTGACCAAGGCCGTCGCGACCATCGTGGCGGCGCGCCCGCAGGCGGTGGTGCAGATCAGCGCCTACGCCTCGTGCGCGGCCTTCATCCGCGAGGCGCGCAAGGCGGGCTACGGCGGCACGTTCTACAACGTGTCCTTCGTCGGCACGCAAGCACTGGCCGACGAACTTGGCAAGGACGGCGCTGGCGTGGTGATCTCGCAGGTGGTGCCCAACCCGTTTTCCACCGCGCGCCCCATCACGCGCGACTTCCTCGACGCCATCGAGCGCGGCGGCAACAAGGTGCAGCCCAACTTCTCCAGCTTCGAGGGCTACCTGGCCGCGCGCATGCTGACCGAGGGCGCGCGCCGTGCGGGCGGGCGGCTCAACCCGGACAGCCTCGTCAACGGCCTGGAGGCGATTGGCGACACCAGCTTCGGTGGTTTCTCCATTTCGCTCGGCCCCAACAACCACGTGGCTTCGAAATTCGCCGAGTTGTCCATGCTCACCGGCGACGGCAAGGTACGTACCTGAGGCGTGCACGCCGGGGGGAGTCCCGCGCGGGCGCCTGCTGGCGCGTGCCGCACGTTCGGTGCATGATCGTGCGCAACGGTCCGCGCAACGGTACGCGCGCCGATCCGCGTAACGATGCTCCCGATGACGACAGCCACCTCCCTTGTCTCCCCCGTGGCCGTGTGGCCTCCCATCCCCGGCCACCGTGCGGCGGCGGCGCTGTTCGTGGTCACGGCCGACCACCGCGTGTGCGCTGCCAACGAAACGGCTTCGGCGTGGTTTGATCCCTCGGGCGCCATGCTGCCGCTGGCGAGCTTTCTGGGCATACCCGATCACGATGAACGCATGGGCGATCTGCTCGCCCTTGCGGCAGACCTCAAGGCCAACCGACTGCCGCGCGAGATGCGGCTCACGCTGCGCCGCCGCAACCTCGAGACCTTCTCTGCCCTGCTGATGGCCACCCCACTGGCCGACAGCGATGGCAACCACCTGGGCTTTGACGCGATGCTGCTGGACCTCTCGCGCTGGTCCGACCGCTCGGCGCTCGTGCCACCCACCCGCGACGAGTCGCTGGCGCAACGGCTGGAAGACGCCGGGCGTTCACTGGCCATGTTGCGCCGCGAACTCGAGGGCATCTCGCAGGTGCTGGGGCACGACATGCGCTCCCCGATCCGCCATGTGCTGGCGTTCTTGCGGCTGGCGCGCGAGCGGATGGAGGCGTTGCACCTGAATGACGCAGCGCTGAACGAATATTGCGATGGTGTGCAGAAGGCCGCCCACCGGCTCAACGCCATGATTGAGGCGATGCACGACTACCTGCACCTGTGTCGGGCCCGCCTGAACGTGACGGACGTGCCGCTCGGCCCGCTGGTGCAGGGTGTGCTGGCACACCTGGGTACGCCTCGCACAGGCCAGCCGATCGAGTGGCAGGTGGCGAGCGATCTGCCCACCGTGCGCGGCGATCCGATGCTGCTGGCCCAGGCCATTCGCCACCTGCTGGACAACGCGGTGAAATTCACGCGCCCGGTGGCCAGCCCGCGCATCGTGCTTCGGTGGTCGCACGCGGCCGACGGGCGTTTCCATCTCCATGTCGAGGACAACGGCGTGGGCTTCGACCGCCAGCACGCAGACAGGCTCTTTTTGCTGTTCCAGCGCCAGCACCATTCGAGCGATTTCGACGGTCTGGGCGCGGGGCTGGCCATGACCCACTGCATCATCGAACGCCATGGCGGCGAGCTGTTTTGCGATGCCACGCCCGATGGCGGCTGCCGCGTGCGCTTCACCTTGCCGGACGGGCGGCTCGACGAGCCCGGCATCGACGTCGATTGAACGGGGGACGCGTTGGCGTTGCCCCGGGTGCCCGAGCGGCGTGCTCAGTCGGGGATGACCGCCGTGACCTCGATCTCCACCTTGGCGCGCGCTTCCACCAGCCGGCGAACCTCCACGCAAGTCATCGCGGGGAAGTGCTTGCCCATCACCGAGCGGTAGGCCTCACCGAGCTCGCGCAGGCGCGCGTTGTACTCGTCGCGGTCGAGGATGTACCAGGTCATGCGGACCATGTGCTCGGGGCCAGCCCCGGCACAGCGCAGCACGTCGTGCACGTTCTGCAGTGCCTGGCGCGTCTGCGCGATGAGGTCGTCGCTTGCGAACTGCTGCTGGCCGTTCCAGCCGATCTGGCCACCAACGAAGATCTGCGTGCCGCGCGCGGCGATGCCGTTGGCGTAGCCTTTGGCAGGAAGCCATCCGTCGGGGTGGAGGTGTTGCATCGTCATGTCTTGAGTTGTTGTCGCAGGGCAAAGCGCTGCAGCTTGCCGGTTTCGGTGCGGGGCAGGCGTTCCACGAAGATCACTTCGCGCGGGTACTTGTAGGGCGCCATGGCGGCCTTGGCGTGATCCTGCAGTGCCTTCACCATCGCGGCGTCGCCGGCGTGCCCGGGCTTGAGCACCACGTAGGCGACGATCACCTGACCGCGGTCCTCGTCGGCACGGCCGACCACGCCGCATTCGGCCACCGCCGCGTGGGTGAGCAGACAGGCCTCCACCTCGGGCCCGGCCACGTTGTAGCCGGCGGTGATGATCATGTCGTCGGTGCGCGCCTGATAGATGTAGTAGCCATCGGCATCGCGCCGGAAGGCGTCCCCGGGGAAGTTCCAGCCACCCTGCACGTACTGGGTCTGGCGCGGCTCGTCGAGGTAGCGGCAGCCGGTGGGCCCGATCACCGCGAGGCGCCCGACTTCGCCTGCGGGCAGGTCGCGGCCCTCGTCGTCCACGATGCGCGCGGTGTAGCCTGGCACCACGGTGCCGATGGCGCCGCGCTTGACGGCCTCGGGCGCTGCCGAGATGAAGATGTGGAACATCTCGGTGGCGCCGATGCCATCGAGCATCTCGATGCCGCTGGCCTGCTTCCATAACTGTCGCGTGGCATCGGGCAGGCCCTCGCCCGCGCTCACGCAGATGCGCAGCTTGCCGACGCCATTCTGTTGCGCGAACGGCGCCATCTGGCGGTAGAAGGTGGGTGCGGTGTAGCAGATGGTGGCGCCCTTCTCGGCGATGAGCTTCACCATCGCCTCGGGCGTGTACGGGATCGACGGGAAGTAGACCGAGCAGCCCGCCCACATCGGGAAGATCAGCAGGCCGCCCAGGCCGAAGGTGAAGGCCAGCGGCGGCGAGCCCATCACCACGTCATCGGGTACAGCGCGCAGCACATGGCGCGGCCAGCATTCACAGGCCGCGAGCACGTCGGTGTGCGTGTGCACGGCGGCCTTGGGCACGCCGGTGGTGCCCGAGGTGAACGCCAGCAGCGCGATGTCGCTGCCCGCGGTGGGGCAGGGCGTGGCCTGCGCCGCCTGCCGTGCGGCGAGGGCTTCGAGGCTGTCGGCCGCGTCGGTGTTGAAGCGGATCATCGGCAGACCGCTGCCCACCGCTTCCAGCTCAGCGGTAAGCGCGGCATCGCACAGCAGCAGCGTGGGCTGCGCCTTGTCGACGATGGCCTTGAGCTCCTTGGCGCGCAGCAGCGGCATGGTGGCCACCACCACCAGCCCGGCCTGTACCACCGCCAGCCAGGCCAGCGCCATGGCCACGGAGTTGCCGCCGCGCAGCAGCACGCGGTTGCCCGGCACCAGGCCGCGCGAGCGCAGCAGGTTGGCGATGCGGTTCACCGCCTCGCGCGCCTGTGCGTAGCTGAGCGTGCGCGCATCGCTGCGCAGGAACGGGCGGTTGGCGTGGCCGTTGGCGAACGCGCGATCGAACAGGTGCGCGACCAGATTCACCTGCTCGGGCAGGGCCTTGAGTTCGGGCGTGTCGAAGCGCAACTCGGGCCACTGCGCGCGCGGCGGCAGGCGGTCGTGCACGAAGCGGTCGGTCTGGGCGGATGTCATGACTTCAAGGCGTGTTTGCCGAGGATGAGCAGCTGCACTTCGCTCGCGCCCTCGTAGATGCGCAGCGAACGGATGTCTCGGTAGAGGTGTTCAACCACTTCGCCCACGCGCACGCCGCGTCCGCCGAACATCTGCACCGCCATGTCGATGACCTTTTGCGCGTTCTCGGTGGCGGTGAGCTTGGCGGCGGCCGCAGCCGCGGTGTAGGCCGGCGTGCCCGCGCCCTGCGTGGCGCTTTCGTCGCGCAGCCACGCGGCGCGGTAGGTGAGCATCGCGGCGGCGTCGATCAGCGCGCCCATCTCGCCCAGGCGCGCCTGGGTGAGCTGGAAATCGCCCAGGTGCTGGCCGAACATGCGGCGCGTCTTCGCGTGCGCCACCGCTTCGGCGAAAGCACGGCGCGCCATGCCCAGCGCGGCCGCGGCCACCGAGGCGCGGAAAATGTCCAGCGTCTGCATGGCAAGCTTGAAGCCGCCATCGACGCTGCCGATGAGCGCGTCGGCACCGACGTGGCAATTCGTGAAGCGCAGCGTGGCCAGCGGGTGCGGGGCCATCACGTCGATGTGGGCCGAGCTATCCAGACCGGGCGCGTCGGCCGGCACGACGAAGGCGCTGATGCCGCGTGCGCCGGCGTCGGGCGTGGTCTTGGCAAACACCACGTAGAAGTCGGCGAGGCCGCCGTTGCTGATCCAGGTCTTGGTCCCTTCCAGCACCCAGCTGCCATCGTCCGCGCGGCGCGCGCTGGTGCGCATGCCGGCCACGTCGGAGCCGGCCTCGGGTTCACTCAACGCGAAGGCCGCGATCTGCTGCCCGCTCGCCACCGCGCGCAAGCGCTGCGCGCGCTGCGCTTCGCTGCCACCGAGCGTGATGCTGCCGCTGCCCAGGCCCTGCATGGCGAAGGCGAAGTCGGCCAGGGGTGAGTGGAAAGCCAGCGTCTCGCGCAGGATCACGAGGGCGCGCGAATCGAGCTTGTCCAGCGCGCCGCCGTGCGCCGCGGGCACGCAATAGCGCAGCCAGCCGGCCGTGCCCAGACGCGCCACCCAATCGCGGCAGGCGCGGCGGTCGTCCGCTTCGTCGACCTGCTGGGCACCAGCCCAGTCAGCCAGGCCGAGTGCGAGCGCGCGGTGGTGTTCGCCGAAGAAGGGCAGTTCCCACTGCGCTTGCGGCGGTGTCGTGCCGTGGGGGCGGTCGAAGGCAACCATGGCGTGTTCCGTTCAGTCGCCCTGGAACACAGGTCGCTGCTTCGCTGCGAACGCCTCGTACGCGCGGCGGAAGTCCTGCGTCTGCATGCAGATCGCCTGTGCCTGCGCTTCGGCCTCGATCGCCTGGTCCAGCGTCATGGCCCACTCCTGGTGCAGCATGGTCTTGGTCATGCCGTGCGCGAAGGTCGGGCCTTCGGCCAGCGACCTCGCCAGTTTCAGCGCTGCCTCGGGCAGCGCCTCGGGTTCGTGCAACGCGTTGAAGAAGCCCCAGGCATGGCCTTCGGCAGCGCTCATCGAGCGGCCGGTGAACAGCAGCTCGCTCGCGCGGCCCTGGCCGATCAGGCGCGGCAGCAGCGCGCAGGCGCCCATGTCGGCGCCAGCCAGGCCCACGCGCGTGAACAGGAAGGCGGTGCTCGCGCGCGGCGTGCCCAGACGCAGGTCGCTGGCCAGCGCCATCATCGCGCCAGCGCCGGCGCACACACCGTCGATGGCGGCCACGATGGGCTGCGGGCAGGCGCGCATGGCGCTCACCAGCGCGCCCGTCATGCGCGTGAACGCCAGCAACTCGGGCATGGTCATCTTCGTGAGCGGGCCGATGATCTCGTGCACATCGCCGCCCGAGCAGAAGTTGCCGCCCGCGCCGGTGAGCACCACGGCTTTGACGTCGGTGGCGCGCTGCAGGCCGAGAAACCAGTCGCGCAGTTCGGCGTAGGAGTCGAAGGTAAGCGGGTTCTTGCGCTCGGGACGGTTCAGCGTGACGGTGGCCACGCCATCGGCGATGGCGAGTGCGAAGTGCTTCGGGGCCGCGGCGGCCGGGCCGAACTGGCCGCGCATGGGGTTGTGGTCGGGGATCGGGTGTTTCATTCGAAGACTTTCTGGTGCTGCTTGACCTTGCCCAGCAGCTTGTGGAGTTGTTCGAGCTCGCGCGGCGACAGCCCTTCGAAGGCCTCGACGATCCAGTGCTCGTGCTGCTCGGCCATCTGGGCGAAGGCGCGGCGCCCGCGATCGGTCAGGCGCACGCGGAACACGCGGCGATCGCCCTCGACGCCAGTGCGCTCGACCAGCCCCTCGGCCACCAGCTGGTCGGTGATGCCGGTGACGTTGCCGCCCGTGACCATGAGCCGGTGCGACAGCTCCTTCATCTTCAGGCCCTCGGGGTGGCGCTCGAGCTGCGCCATCAGATCAAAGCGCGGCAGCGTGGTGTCGAAGTGCTCGCGCAGCCCGGCGCGCACGCGCTTTTCGATCAGCTGCGAACACGTGAGCAGGCGCAGCCACAGGCGCAGGGCGTGCGCATGTTCGCTGTGCGCGCGCGCCTCCAGATCCAGGCTTTCGATATCGCTCAGGTTCATTTGGCGGCCTCTTCCTCTTCCTGCGCCTTCATCGCCTGCTGGCGCGCGATTTCGCGGTAGAGCTGGTCGCGCCCGCTCAAGTAGGGCGCGGGCCATTGCACGGCGCGCGTCTGCAGCTTGGCGGCCTCGTGCAGCGTCCACGCCGGGTTGGCCAGGTGCGGGCGGGCCACGGCGCACAGGTCGGCGCGACCCGCGGCCACGATGCTGTTGGCGTGGTCGGCTTCGCTGATGGCACCGACCGCCATGGTGAGGATGTCGACCTCATTGCGGATGCGGTCGGCGAACGGGGTCTGGTACATGCGGCCGTACACCGGTTTCGCCTGGCGCGTGGTCTGGCCCGAGGAGACGTCGATCACGTCGCAGCCCGCGGCCTTGAACAGGCGCGCGATGGCCACCGCGTCATCGGGCGTGTTGCCACCGGGCGCCCAGTCGTGCGCGGAGATGCGCACGCTGATGGGCTTGTCGGCGGGCCACACGGCACGCATGGCCTTGAACACCTCGAGCGGATAGCGGCAGCGGTTCTCCAGCGAGCCGCCGTAGTCGTCGGTGCGCAGGTTGGTGAGCGGGCAGATGAAAGCCGAGAGCAGGTAGCCGTGCGCGCAGTGCAGCTCCAGCCAGTCGAAGCCGGCTGCGGCGGCGCGTTTCGTCGAGGCAACGAAGGCAGCCGTCATGGCGTCCATGTCGGCGCGCGTCATGGCGCGCGGCACCTGGTTCTGTTCGCCATAGGGCACGGCGCTGGCGGAGAGCAGCGGCCAGTTGCCGGTGGGCAAGG